>R21__coassemble_1923_pt1 | contig 12972 bp, 9 predicted proteins | sample R21__metabat2_low_PE_030 | metagenome-assembled genome bin R21
TAGAGGAGGATCCAGTTGAGCATGATGCCGGAAATGACCTCATTGACCTGGAAACGGGCCTTAAGAAAGCCTGTCAAAGCTCCTACAAGGCCGCCGGCAAAGGTCGCGGCCAGCAGGCAGACCCACCAGGGCATATGAGCGCTGATGCCAAGCAGGAGGGCCACGCCGGCCCCGATCGTAAACTGACCCGAGGCTCCGATATTAAAGAGGCCGACCTTATAGGCAAAAATGACGGACAAGGTGCAAAGCAGCAAGGGTGCTGACTTGGCCAGGGTATTGCCGAAATAATACATGGCCATCTGATCATTTGGGAAATAGAGGAAGTTTTCCAGCATGACCCCTATGGCGTTTACGGCTCCGTCGGGATTGATGATGACCAGGATGACAAAGCCGATCAAAAGTCCTATGATCACACAGAGGATGGAGGACATGACGGTGATAACACCGTCTCTTTTGAAGAAGGGAACCGATCTATCCTTCATTTTCTGCCTCCTTTCTCTCCTGACGTCTGGCGCCTGTCATGTAAAGGCCCAGCTCCTGAACGGTCACATTTTCCGGGGTGAATTCACCGGCGATCTCGCCCTCATACATGACCAGGATCCGGTCCGACATATCCATGACCTCATCGAGCTCAAAGCTGATGAGGAGGATGGCCCGGCCCTTATCTCTCTCTTCGATCAGGAGCTTATGGATCTGTTCGATGGCACCCACATCCACGCCGCGAATGGGCTGGAAGGCAATGACCAGAGCCGGATCACGATCCAGCTCTCTGGCAATGACCGCCTTCTGCTGATTGCCTCCGGACATTTCCCCTGAAGGCGTGACCGGACCGGCCGAGGAACGGATGTCATAGCGTTCGATCAGATCTTCGGCATATTGGCGGATGGCAGGCCTTTTGAGGACTGCCCCCTTTCCGGTAAAGCGCTTATCATAATAGGTCTGAAGGATCAGGTTATCCTCCAGGGAATAGGTCAGGATAAGGCCGTATCTCAGGCGGTCCTCCGGGATATGGGCCAGGCCCAGCTTAGTCCTCTTACGGACGGAGGCCTTGGTGATGTCCTGCCCCTTCAGGGTCACCTGTCCGCCGCTGACGCCCATAAGACCCGTGATACCGTAGATGAGTTCACTTTGTCCGTTTCCGTCTATGCCGGCTATGGTCACGATCTCTCCCGCATGGATATCCATGGAGACCTTGTGGACCGCATCCTTTTTGCCGTGGGCCATGGGAATGGTCAGATCTTTGACGGACAGGACCGTTTCGCCGGGTTTGGCCGGTGTCTTTTCCGCGTGCAGGGAGACCTTTCTGCCGACCATTAGCTCGGAGAGGCTTTCCGCCGTGGCTCCCGCCACGTCGACCGTGCCCTCATAGCAGCCCTTTCGAAGGATGGAGCAACGGTCCGCCACACGCAGGATCTCATTCATTTTATGGGAAATAAAGAGGATGCTCTTGCCCTCTGATGCCAGATTCTTCATGATCCGGAGGAGCTCATCGATCTCCTGGACCGTCAGGACAGCCGTCGGTTCATCAAAGATCAGGATATCATTGTCCCGGTAAAGCATCTTGAGGATCTCGGTTCTCTGCTGCATACCGACCGTGATATCCGAGACAAGAGCATCCGGATCGATGGACAGATGGTAGCGGTCGGACAGGTCCATGACCTTTTTCCGGGCCGAGGCTTTATCCAGGAAAAGGCCCTTGACCGACTCCGCCCCAAGGATGATATTGTCGAGGACCGTAAAGCATTCGACCAGCTTGAAATGCTGATGGACCATGCCGATGCCCAGGTCATTGGCCGCATTGGGGTCAGTGATCTGCTTCTCTTCTCCGTTGATCAGAATCCGTCCCTCATCGGGTGAGATCAGACCGAAAAGAATATTCATGAGGGTGGATTTTCCGGCGCCGTTTTCCCCAAGCAGGGCATGGATCTCGCCCTTTTTCAGAGACAGGCTCACATCATCGTTAGCCTTCATGCCATTGAAGCTTTTGGTGATGTGCTGCATTTCTATCACGTATTCACTCATAGCAGGCCTCCTTACATGATCGTGCCGTCGCGCTTATTCAGCGTATAGCTGACAGTCGGAAGGGTGGACGTATCGGATGAGATCTGGTATTTTCCGTTGTAAATGTCAGCGACAAGCTGCTCATAATCTTCTTCAGTAAAGCTGTCGCTCCACTGGGTATCTTCAGGAAGACCTACGAAATTTTCGTCCTCATCATCTGCGGACATAAGACCAAGACTTGCGATCTTGCCGCAGTAGGTCTCCTTCCAGGTGTCGGTCTCACAGATGGACTCCAGAATGGAGGTGACCGTCACATTGATCTTCTTCATAGCTGAGGTGACCGTCATGTCCTCTCCGTAAGCATCGATGATAGGGGCCTGATCCGTATCCACACCGATGACCTTCTTATCATAGCGGGAAGCCGAGTCAGCAGCCGAGGTCCAGGCCGATCCGGCTGCCACAAAGACCGCTTCAGTGCCGTTGCTGTACCAGGTGTCCATAACGGCGGTGATCTCCGTGGAACCATAGAACTGGCCGGAATAGGCATAATTGACCTCAATATCGGAGGCGCAATTAAGCTCCTTGGCTGCCGCCTCTATCCCCTGCAGATAACCGTAGCCGAAGCGAATAACAGACGCGGATTCCATGCCGCCCAGGAAGCCGAGCTTGCGGTAGCCGAGCTTGACAGCGGCATAGCCGGCCATAAAGCCGGGAATCTGCTCCTGGTAGACGATGCAGACCGTATTATCCGTATTGTAATAATCAGAGGCCTTGTAAGCAGAGGGATCAGAGTAATAATCATTGCCCACGGCTGCTGAGATCAGGTCACCTTCACTCACATCTATGCCGATAAATTTGACATCCGGATAGATATTGGACCGATCCACAATGCAGCGGCTGAATTGATAGCCGGGCATAAAAATGACATTATAGCCCTCTGCTACCGCCAGATCGATCATGGCCTCACGGGAATAGGTGGTCGTGTTCTCCGGCTGCTTGTAGGTCAGAGGAACATTGTGTTCCTGACAATACTCAAGAGCAGCCTCATAGGTAGACTGATTGAAGGACATGTCGGTGATGCCGGCCGCATCCGTCACCACGCAGACACGGACAGGACCGTCTTCATCAGAGACCTTCCAAGAGGATCCGCAACCCGACAGGCAGGAAAGGGAAAAAACAGAAACGAGGATAAGACACAAAAACGGCTTTAAGAACTTCTTCAAATGAGCCATGGCAGTTCCCTCTTTCTTTATAGGATAGGGATAAGTGATACAGGTTAATTTCAGTATACGGGACTTTTGAGGGAAATGCAATTATGTTGACATAAGTTAGTTATGTCAACCAGTTAGAAGTCACGGCAAAATAGTTAACATAACATTATTATGTAAACTTATTTTAAAGACCGAATCAAAAATAGTTAACATAACTTTCTTATGTCAACTATTTTATATCTATTCGTTAAATATTTGTTATTGCGAAGAGATCACATTTATGTTAACTTATAATAAAAGACGGTCAAAACTCGCAATACCCGCAGGGAAAGATCCGCTTTGCTTGTTGCTCGTTAAAAGCGGCAAGAAGTCAAAAAGGAAAACAGGTGAGCAGGGCTGACAGGCCCGCATGTTGATCAAAGGAGTTTATATGGCAGACAGACAGACCTATCATGAACAGCAGGATATCCGGAATATCCTGCGTTTGCGGGAGCTTTTAAAGGAGCTGCCGCCCTTTGCCAAGGATTATTTTCGGGCCATCGATACGACCACCTCCACCCGGACCCGGATCAGCTATGCCTATGATATGCAGGTCTTTTTCCGTTTTCTTGTTTCGGAAAACCCGGTCTATAAGGACTACTCTCCCACCGATTTCAAGGTGGAGGACCTGGATCGGATCAATGCCAGAGATATCGAGGAATATCTGGAATATCTCAAGGTCTATGAGGCGGATGAGGATAAGAAGGCCGGCACTTCGGTCTATACCAACGGAGAAAGAGGCCTGAAAAGAAAGATGTCCTCTCTTCGGGGCTTCTACGGCTATTATTTCCGTCAGGAAATGATCAAGACCAATCCCACGGTCCTGGTGGATATGCCAAAGGTCCATGAAAAGGCCATCACCCGGCTCGACGCAGATGAAGTAGCCCTGCTCCTTGATCATATCGAAAATGCCGGAGCCTCTCTTTCCGGCCAGGCAGCGGCCTATTTCGAAAAGACCAAGGAAAGAGACCTGGCTTTGATCACTCTCCTGCTGGGCACCGGTATTCGTGTGTCGGAGTGTGTGGGGCTGGATCTGGAGGATCTGGATTTCAAGAACGGAGCCATCAAGGTCGTTCGCAAGGGCGGAAATGAAGCGGTGGTCTACTTCGGTGATGAGGTGGAAAAAGCCCTCCTCAATTATCTGGAGGTCAGGGAAGGCATGGTCACCGCCCCGGGACACGAGCATGCCCTCTTCCTCTCAACCCAGAGAAAGCGGATCAATGTCCGTTCGGTCGAAAATCTGGTCAAAAAGTATGTGACACCGGTCACGACCACCAAGCATATCACACCGCATAAGCTGAGATCGACCTACGGCACGGCCCTTTACCGGGAGACCGGTGATATCTATCTGGTGGCGGATGTCCTGGGGCACAAGGATGTCAATACGACCAGACGGCACTATGCGGCCATGGATGATGACAAAAAGAGACAGGCCGCAGGGGCTGTGAGATTGAGGGAGGATTGAGTTGAGGGGCGCTTCGCGGCTTACTCATATCGTTTGCACGCTGAACACAAAAAGCCGGCCTGGCAGATAAATCTGCCGGCCGGCTTTTGTGTTCATTTAAAGTCATAACCGAACCGCTCCGCGGTTCTCAACCATTCGTAAAAGGCTACGCCTTTTACTCATTGGTTGCTCGTCAAATGTCTGTCTTCATGCTGCCAAACAAGTTTGGCGCATGAACAGCCATCTGACTCGGTTATGTCCTACATCAGCGGTTCCATTTCGAGGACGGGATGGCCGACTTCTGTCAGGTAGTTGAGAAGGGCTTCCGGATCCTCCTGGCAGATGGTCTCATCTGCGATCATGGAGGTGAAGTTGTCGATGCCGTAGAGCTCCTTGGCAGTGGCATTGACTCTCTCGCCCACCTCATCCTTCAGAGCCTTGGGCATCCAGACGATACGGACCAGGCCGCCTTCAGCCTTCATGAACTTCTTGGAAGCGATAAAGTGCTTGCCGTGGCCCATGAAGCCCGGTGTCTGGACACCGCCGCCGGTCATGGAAGCCAGCTCGGAGAAGGACATACCCATGGGTGTGTAGCCCACATGCTCACGGTTAACGATGACCACGCCATTGGACAGGGGCTCGATACCGCAGATACACTCGAAGCAGCCACAGGAGGTCATGGGGTCTTCCATGATGGAGTAGAGTGTGACCTCTTCCAGGGCGCCCTGGGAATATTTCTTGACAGCCTCGTTGACCTCTTCGATACGGCCGACGCGCTCGTCGATGACATGCTCCTTGGGAACGATCTGGCAGGGACCGGAGGGATCCAGCTCATTGGTGGCCTTGGCATCAAGCCATGACACGGCGCCGCAGAGGCCCAGACGTTCGGGAGTAACGATGCAGACATGGCTGGGCGAGAAGGCCTGGCACATGATGCAGGTGTAGAACTGATCGACGGATTCGTCTGTCATGGAGGACAGTCTGTCATCTCTCTTGTCATACATGGGCTTGGCGATCTCGGTACGAACCTTGAGAGCCTCAGCCTCATCTGTCACGATCGTGACCTGGCACTTGTCGACCACGGCCTCGAATTCGCTCTTGATCTTGGCATAGATGACCTCGGCGATGTCCTTCAGACGGAAGCCGGCGGCATAGGTATCCTTGGAGATACGGATACGGATCTGGTCTCTCTGACCGGTATGCATGACACCCTCAATGCAGTTGACGAAGCTGTGGAACTTACGCTCAAAGACGGACTCAAAGTCAGAGGACATGGACTTGCCGGCCACGTCGGCGATGATGGCGAAGTCGACCTTGGAGCCGGCCTCGAAGGCATCGATGTCCTGACCGATGAGAGTGAACTTATGATCCTCGACCTCGGAAGCGTCCTTGGTGCGGACCAGCTCGAGACCGGTCTTTCTGGAGCCGTCGAACTCGATCTGCATATCAGCCTTACGGATGATCTCGCCCTCGTAAGCGGTGGAGAAGGCCACCGGGATATCGATCTTGGTGATCTTGATCTTGATGCCGCGGGCCTCAAGAGAGGTGGCATTGAACTTATCGACATCCGGCTGGATGATCAGGCTCTTGGGGATGCGGAACATGTTGTTCTCTTCGGTATCATTGGTGATGACCGGGAAGCCCAGCTGGATAGCGCCGCCGCCGCAGGCCACGGTCACATCATCGACCGGAGCGAAGGCATTGACGAAGGCAAACATACGCTGCATGGTGTAGCGCCACATGCCCTCGTAATCGCCCGGCTGCTGATTGCCGAAGATGATGGCCGTACGCAGAGTAACGGACACGGCATGGGCCACAGAGGAAATGTCATAGCCAAGGCCGACGGTACGGGTGTTGAAGCCGAGCTTGATGCCCTGCTCCACGCACTGGTCGATGCACTTGCCCAGCAGGGTCACGAAGATACCCTGGGACTGATATTCCTTGACCAGGTTGGCGCACTGCTCAGCTGTGGGAGCTTCGCCGATGATGACGGCCACACCGGGGATGTCATTGGTAACAAGCGGAACACCCAGCTCACGGATCTGAGCATCGGTGAAGTGACCCATAACGGGAGCCTCATAGGGCTGGCCGTCAGCCATGGTGTACTTCATGGCTTCGATGATCTCGGCAGAAAGAGCGGTGGCCACACCGGAGGTGAAGATGTCCTTGGTGCGGTTCTCTCTGGTCATAAAGTTCTTGATGACACCGTTTAAAGCATCCTTGGCCTCGCCGATGGTCTGAACCTTAAGACCGGTCATGGCATAGAGGCAGGGAAGGAAATAAGCGGTATCCATAGCAACCTTGGCATCTGCGCCCTTGGCTGCCTCGGCTTCGGCGATGGCCTTCTGAGCGTTGGCATACATCTCGTCGTTGCCGGCAAATATCCGTTCAAATAATGTTTTCATAGATTTATCTCCTTAGCGTCCATTTTCGCTTTGATTCGTCTGATTTCTTCGACTGTCTTTTTACTGTAATCGTAGGGGGAAGCGCCGTTTCTGTCCGCATCGATCACCTCGGGATCGTAATGCAGGATGCCCAGCAGGTCCTCTTCGGGAATGTGTTCCCGGATGAAGGCCTCGTCCTTCTCGTCTCTGACCTTATTGGCCACGACCGAGACCCTGGTGATGCCCAGGTCTGCCGCCAGACGCTTGACATTGCCGTAGGTCTGGATGGATCTGGCACCGGGCTCTATGACCACGATGAACTGATCCATCATGGCTGCCGTGCCCCGTCCCAGGTGCTCCAGCCCGGCCTCCATATCCATGATCACCACATCGTCCTTTCGGAAAATGAGTGAGGACAGGATGGCCTTGAGCATGACATGCTCGGGACAGACACAGCCGGACCCGCCGGTCTCGACCGTTCCCATGGTCAGGAGCTTAACGCCGTTGATATCTCTGGAAAATTTATCCGGGATATCGCTGACCTGAGGGTTGAGCTTAAAGAACTTATTGAGGTTGTTGGCTCCCGTCCTCTCCTCCACCAGATCTCTCATCTTGGAAATGGGGACGATGGCCGCCACCTCTTCTTCGCTTAAGCCAAGGGCCAGACCGAGGTTGGCATCCGGATCGACATCGGCTGCCAGGACGGTCCGTCCTTCATCGGCGTAGAGCCGGCAGAGTGTCGAAGCAAATGTCGTTTTTCCGACACCGCCTTTTCCGGTGATCGCTGCTTTCATAACTTATGCCTTCCTTATCAGATACCGAGAGCTTTTCTCTTCTCTTCGATGGCCTCGATCATGAGATCGCCCATCTTTTCGATATCCTTTTCTACGATGTAATGAGCTTCGACCCATTCCTTGCAGCCCTTCTCTGTGCCCTGAAGCAGAGCTTCGACCTCAGAGGAACCGGAGGTGTAGGGATCGACGCCAAGGTAAGTATCGATACCGGTGGCCACGACATAGTTGCCGATGGACACGGCCTTCTGGCTCATCCACTCGGGAGCGCAGCCAAGAAGCGGGATCTGGGAAATGTTCCAGCCGGAATCCTTGGCGATATCGGCAGCCAGGACCATCATACGGGAAATATCGACGCAGGAGCCCATGTGGAGGATGGGCGGGATGTCGACCAGCTCGCAGACTCTCTTGAGGCCGTCGCCGCACATTTCCTTGGCTTCCTTGTCAAGCAGACCGCACTTGGCAGCCGCCTGAGCGGAGCAGCCGGACACGACCACGATGATGTCGTTGGCGATGAGCTTCTTCATAAGGTCCATGTGAGCGGTATCCGGACGGACCTTGGGGTTGTTGCAGCCGACCATGGCCACAGCGCCGCGGATGACACCGGACTTAACGCATTCGACAAGGGGCTTGGTGGTACCGGTGATGTCGACCTGGGTATTGGTAACGCCGTCCAGGCACTTCTTGATGGCTTCCAGAGAATAACCAACGGTCGCCTTGGCTGTGATATCCGGGATCTTGATCAGATCCTGTTTTCTGTTCTTGAAGTTCTCAACCGCCATCTTGACAATCTTCTTAGCGTTCTCTTCAGCGGTGTCCGGTTCAAAGAGGATGAAGTCGGAATCCGGCATTTGAGCGATCTCGGAGGTGGTGATGAACTTGGTGTGGAAGCACTTGGACAGGGGTCCGAGAGCCGGGAAGATACACTGGACGTCGACGACGATGGCTTCGCAGGCACCGGTCAGGACGACATTTTCCTGCTGAAGGAAGTTGCCGGCCATGGGAATGCCGTGACGCATAGCCACTTCGTTGGCTGTGCAGCAGACACCGCAGACGTTGATGCCCTTGGCGCCCTGCTCCTTGGCCAGAGCGATCATCTCGGGATCCTGAGCATAGAAAACGACCATCTCGGAAAGTGACGGATCATGACCATGGACAACGATGTTGACCATATCCTTCTCCATAACGCCCAGGTTGGCTGTGGTATCGACAGGCTTGGGAGTACCGAACATGACATCGGAGAACTCGGTGCCGCACATAGAACCGCCCCAGCCGTCGGACAGGCCGCAGCGCAGAGACTGCTTGATCAGGGCTTCCGGCAGAGAGGAACAGCCCATGTGTGTCATATGAAGAGCCGTGGCGACCTCACGGTCGATGGCGCGCGGCTCGATGTCCGCATTCTTCCAGAGCTTCTGGGTGTGCTCCGGAGCGCGGCTCAGCCATCTCTGGACACCGAAGGGCTTGCCGTATTCCAGCAGAGCCAGCTCGGCCATCTCATGAGCCAGATCGTAGATATCCTTGCCCTCAGTGGGAACGCCCCACTCATTGGCAATACGAAGGAGCTTTTCGGGATCCTTCACCTGATAAGCGCCGCCCTCCTTGGCTGTGTAAAGGGTGTGGCAGATGGCACGGCCGTGATCGGAATGCGTGGCAGAACCGCCGGCTGTGAAGTTCAGGTAATCTCTGGCAACGATACCGTGAACGTCGCATCCGCAGATGCCCCTCGGGGCCTTGGGCGTGATGCGGCAGGGACCCATCGAGCAGAAACGGCAGCAGACACCTGTCTCGCCGAACTTACAATGGGGGGTCTGATTCTTGGCACGCTGCTGCCAGGTATCGGCACCAACCTGCTCTGCAGTCTCGAGAAGACTGTTGGTAGCCTGCTCGATCTGTTCAATAGTGATGAATTCCATAAGTTCCTCCATTTTTCCCATGCTTTTTGTATGAAGATTTCTGAGCGATCGCATAGAACCGCACACTTGTTAATATTCTAACATTCCCTTCCTGCTATTGCAACAATTCCTTGAAAGTCTGCCTGATTTTTTCTGTTTTTTTCTCAATACATGTCAAAAAGAATCCCGCTCCGGCCAAAGCCTCCGGGGCGGGATGATAGGTTACGCTTCTTCTGTTTTCTTACGATCCAAACGGCTGCCAAGCCACCAGAGTAGGAAGCCTGCGACCAGGATGGCCATCATGGCGATCTTTCCGATCAAAGTCGTGAAAATGGCCGAAAGGCTGCCAAGGACCGGGATGTGGGCTTCCACCCTGCCGAGCAGGGCGCTGTAGGAGACCGGCTGCAGGTCCTCAGCTGCATTGGCATCGCCCTTTGTGGTAAATTCCTGATTTGCCGTGTCATTTGTCACCACGCGGTGGGTGATGACCGCATTGCCCTCAACAGTGCCGTAAAAGGCGATCACATCTCCCGTCTCAATGGCCTCAGGACCGGAGGGCATCCTGACATAGACCAGGGAACCGACCGGGATATTGGGCTCCATAGACCCACTGACCACATGGTAGATCTGAAAGCCGAAAAGCCGGGGAAGGGAGGACGGAAGGACCGTGACCGCCACAAAAAGGATGAGGATAATACCGGCAAGTCTTAAGATGAGCTTCATAAAGCCTCCTGTCAATAGCATGAAAGAGGCCGGAACCCTAAGGCTCCGGCCTGTCTTCGTTTCATTTTTGTTTAATCTTCTGCCATTTTCTTCTTTCTCTTGACGATCAGGAAGACGATGAGGAAGATGACGACGCCGGCCAGGCAGGAACCGACAGCGACCATGCCGATACCCAGATTGTTGAGGTTGCCCTGCTTATCGAGGACCAGATTGGCCAGAGGGACCTGCTCATCAGAGACACCGAAGAGGCGTCCTAAGGCTTCACCAAGACCCATGTCGCTCAGCTCCTGGTTGGAGGTTCCGTTGGGATTGGTGATGACATTGCCTTCTTCATCCACAGCAGGCTCAGAGCTCTCTTCCGTGGAGGTGCCGTCTCCGCCCGGATTGACGGCGGGACCGGTCGTATCCTGACCGGGTGTCTCGGTCGGAACCACAGTCACGACTGACACAACATCGCTTGAAGAGGAATCCGAGCTGTCGGAGCTGTCGGAATCAGAGGAATCCGAATCCGAGCTGTCGGAATCAGAGGAGTCCGAATCCGAGCTGTCGGAATCCGTGGAGTCAGAGTTGACGATCGGTGTGGCATCCGGGTTGGGAGTGACCGTCACGATCTGTGTCGGGATGGGCTGGCCAACGGGGACATAGTAGAAGTAGACCACATTTTCGGTTTCATTGGCGGACAGGGTCAGCTTGACGTTATAGGCGCAGGGCTGATAGCCGTCCACATACTGGAAGGCAATGACCACCTCATCTCCCACATTGCCGGTAAAGGTCTGGGGATTGGGCAGCTTGTTGCCGTTTCCGTCATCGGGCTGAAGGATCAGGCCGTTGGCAGTGGGATCCAGATACCAGACTGTGTAATGGGTCAGATCGCCTTTGACACCGTAGTCGATCACATATTCCTGATCCTCTGTGACCTTGAAGGCCGGATCAGCCAGGTTTTCGGTCTTATCACGGCCGGCCAGGCGGACACCCTTGACATAATACTTACTGTCGGAGGGCAGAGCCGACTGAGCGGAGGCGATAGCTCCTGCCAGTGACACAGTCTCTCCCGCCGCCTTGGTCTGCTTCTGGGAGAAGTCGGGCAGGACATTGCCGCCGGAGACCGTGATCGTGTACTTGTAGGAGGTCTTGGCTTCGGCCTTTGCGCCGGAGAGGGAAACCACAGAGCCCAGGACCATGGCTGCTGTCACGGCCCAGAGAACGGCTTTCTTAAATGAGGACTTCATTTACTCATCCTCCTTTCTGCGTTTCATGGAAATGATGCCGAGAGTGAGGAGAACGCCGCCGGCTGCCGCAGCCAGAACGATCCACATGATGGTGTTGTTGTTATCACCCGTCTTGGGAGAGCTGGGTGAAGGTGTCGGTGTCACCGTAACGGTGATGATCCGTGTGGTCGGTGTGGGAGTGGGTGTGGCGGACGGGTTAGGGGTGACAGAGGGTGTGACAGACGGAGTCGTGATGACCGTTGTGGTCTTTTCCACGGCGAAGTTCATCTGCAGCTTGGCCCAGGTGTCCTGATAGACATTGCCCTGGCTCTCGCCGTCCAGAGTCACAGCCAGATCCACGGAGGCGGAAGCGCCGGGTGTCAGCTGCTCCAGGAAGAAGTATTCATCCAGAGAATCGGTGGCCTCAAGAAGACCTTCCTGACCCTCGCCGGCTTCCTTATCACCGCCGATGGCCTCACTGTCATAAATGACAGACGGAACGATATTTTCCTTTGAGGAATTGTAGGTCAGCTTGTAGGAATAACCGCCGTTATCGGCCACGGCCTGAGCATCCTCAAGTGTCTTCACGACCTCATTGGTCATGTACCAGTCGGTCAGAGAATCGGACGAATTGGTCAGGGACACATGGAAGGTCACGGTATCGCCGGGCTGGAGGTCAGCGATCTGATCGGCAATGCCCTGGGCCGAGAAGTTATCCTCCATCTGATTGTTGCTGGTGAAGGTGACGGACCAGCCGGCCTGACCGGCTTCATCCAGAGCGAAGGCCGGGACAGCCATAAGAGAAACCGTCAGGGCCCCTGCTGTCAGGAGGCTAAAGAGCTTTGTGCTTGTTTTACTCATCTTCTCTCCTCCTTAGTCTGCCAGGGAAATGCCAAGCGAAGCGGGGTCAACACCCCAGGCCGAACGGATGGCATCGGCTGCGTTATGGGTCTGAACGGCATCGACCTCGACCTCGAGGACGAACTGCTTGCCGTCATAGGAATACTTTGTGGTGATAACACCGTTGGATTCGGACTGAGTAACGGAGAAGGCCACGCCCTCCTTGACCCGGATCTTGTCGGCAAAATCGGCCGTTGTCGCGCCGGAGGCCACAGGCTGGGTGTAATAGAGGACCTCTCTCTCATCGGTGGACTCGGCATCATTTTTGACCCAGCCCGACCCCTTGGTCAGGTTAAGGTCGATCAGGGAAGGATCGATATCGGTCAGCTTGTTGCCGTCCTTGTCGGTCCAGTAGCGTCTGACGATCACGCGGACATAT
>R21__coassemble_1964_pt1 | contig 12729 bp, 12 predicted proteins | sample R21__metabat2_low_PE_030 | metagenome-assembled genome bin R21
AAGCAGCCTGCGTTCATGAGCATGGAGCGAAGCGGAATGCGAATGTCCGCTTTACGACCGGAGGGATTTTGGGAAGGTCTTTACAGGACGCAAGATATGGTGTATAATGGCATTCGATTTCACAAGAGGAGCCAATCACATGAGTCAGAAAAAAGTTGAAGAGTATAAGGAATACAAAAAGAATAAGAAGGATATCCTGAAAAAGGAAAAGATGATGAAGCGTCTGGAGATCGCCATTGCCCTGATCGTGGCTGCCGTGATCGTGGGCTGGGTCATCTGGTCTGTGGCCTTCAAGGCCAAATCCTCCGACACGACAGTAGAGGCCGAAGCCGTCACCTACTTCAATGTGGATGATTTCGAGACCTATTACGAGAGCCTGCCTCTGGATTATTCCACCCTGAACAACCAGACAAACGAAGACAGCGCCGAATAAGAAAACCGGGACCGGAGAGTTAAAAGCTCTTCGGTCTTTTCTATGCGGAAAGCTTTCCATCCCTATTACCAGGTCGGGAGTGGGGGAGAGTATTTCAGCGAGTGCGGATAGGAGGCTTTCCGGGAAAAAGAAAACCTCCGGCCCGTAAGCCGGAGGGGGTGTTGTTAAAATCTATCGTCGGTCTGCCGATTACATTTTCACAACATTGGCAGCCTGCATACCGCGGTTTCCTTCAACCAGATCGTATGTCACGGCCTGGCCCTCGTCGAGAGACTTAAAGCCTTCGCCGACGATAGCTGAAAAATGAACGAAAACGTCCTTGCCGTCTTCACCTGTGATGAAGCCATAGCCTTTTTCAGCGTTGAACCACTTAACTGTACCCTTGTTCATTGTACTTCCTCCATAAAAAAATGAATAAAAACAGAAAATGTGTCCGGATAGTCTATCAAAAGCTTGTATAGATTCCGATACACTGATGCAAATTATATTATTTCTGAAAAAGGTAGTCAAGAAATATTATGAAGATTGCCAAAAAAATTTATCTTTTTCCGTAACAGCATAACACGAAAATAAAGCTTTTTCTGGCGGTCGGTTTCGTGTATGATAGAAAAGCGGGGATTCTGCGAAGCCGGAGTCTTTCAGGACCGGGAAGTTATGCGGAATTTTGCCCTGCAGCTATTGTGAATGTCCGCTTTGGCGGAGGAAGAAAGGCACAGCTATGAGTCGAATTCTGATCAAAAACGGATATGTGGTCGATCCCTCCCAGGGCTTCGAGGGGCTGTCCGATCTCTATATTGAAAACGGCAGAATAGGGGAGAGAGCGTCCAAGATTGAAAGAGAGGCTGACATCATCTATGATGCCAGGGGCCTGACCATCCTGCCCGGCCTTGTGGACCTCCATGTCCACCTGCGTGACCCGGGTCTGGAATACAAGGAATCCATCGAGACCGGGTCGGCGGCAGCCGCAAGAGGCGGTGTGACCTCCCTTGTGGCCATGGCCAACACCAAACCGGTGGCGGACTGCCGTGAGATCATTGAATATGTGACCAAAAAGGCAGAGGAGACCAGTCCCGTCCACATTTACCAGGCCGGTGCCCAGACCAAAGACATGGCCGGAGAAGAGCTGACCGATATGGCGGATATGGTCGCAGCCGGTGTCAGGGCCTTTTCCGAGGACGGCAAATCCGTTATGACAGCCGCTCTTCAGGCTGCATCCATGGCGGAGGCTGCCAGGCTGGGCGTGCCCATTTTGAGCCATTGCGAGGACAAGTCTCTGGTTCGGGGAGGCGTGATGAATGCCGATGACAATGCCGAACGTCTGGGACTCCCCGGCATCACCAATGCCGTGGAGGATGTGATCACCATTCGTGACATTCTCCTGGCCAAGGAGACCGGCTGTCATCTCCATTTGTGCCATTGCTCGACAGAGGGCTCGACCGACCTCATCCGTCTGGGGCAGAAAATGGGTGTCTCCCTGAGCGCGGAGGTCTGCCCCCATCATTTCATCCTGACCTCCGATGACATTCCCGGAGATGACGGCAATTATAAGATGAATCCGCCCCTTCGGACCCGAAGGGATGTGGAGGCACTGAAGGCCGCTCTGGCCGACGGGACCATCGACTGCATCAGCACGGACCATGCGCCTCATGCGGTCGAAGAAAAGAACAAGGGCTTTCTCAAGTCGGCCTTCGGCATTGTGGGGATCGAGACCTCGGCGGCTCTGACCTACACCTATCTGGTCCGTCCGGGTATTCTTACCCTGATGCAGATGGCTGAGAAAATGAGCCTCAATCCTGCGAAAGTGCTGGGAATAGAGGGCGGTTCGCTTCAGGCAGGAGCCCCGGCCGATCTGGCTGTTTTTGATTTTGAACAGGAATATGTGATCGATCCCGAGGAATTTATGTCCAAGGGAACAAATACACCGTTTGCCGGATGGAAGGTCTATGGCAGGACCAGGCTGACCATTTGCGGCGGGGATATCGTATGGGAGGATATGACATGATAAGTCGTCTGGCAGAAGAGATCCGCAAAAAAGAAGCTCCGATCGTGGTTGGCCTCGATCCCATGCTTTCTTACATTCCCGAAAACATTCTGGCAAAGGCCTTTGCCGAAAAGGGAGAAACTCTGGAGGGCGCTGCAGAAGCTGTCTGGCAGTTCAATAAGGGTCTGACCGATGCGGTCTATGATCTGATCCCGGCCGTCAAGCCCCAGATCGCCATGTATGAGCAGTTCGGTCTGCCGGGCCTTGCCGCCTTTAAGAAGACGGTGGATTATTGCCATGAAAAGGGCCTGATCGTGATCGGTGATGTCAAGAGAGGTGACATAGGCTCCACCTCCGGCGCTTATGCCACGGCCCATCTGGGAAATATCACCGTGGGAGCCAATACCTTTGCTCCCTTTAATGAGGACTTTGCCACCGTCAATCCCTATCTGGGAACGGACGGCGTGGAGCCCTTCGTTAAGGTCTGCCGTGAAAATGATCGGGGCATCTTTGTCCTGGTCAAGACCTCCAATCCCTCCAGCGGAGAATTTCAGGACCGTCTGATCGACGGCCGCCCCCTTTATGAGCATGTGGCCGACAAGGTCCGTGAATGGGGCGATACCGCCATGGACGGCCATTATTCCGAGGTCGGCGCAGTGGTCGGCGCCACCTATCCTGAGATGGGAGCAGCCCTTCGCCGCATGATGCCCAGATCCTTTATCCTGGTCCCGGGCTATGGGGCCCAGGGCGGAACCGGCAAGGACCTCAAGGGCTTCTTCAATGAAGATGGCCTGGGGGCTATCGTCAATTCCTCCAGAGGCATCATTGCCGCCTGGAAGAAGGACATTTACGAAGGTAAGGATTATCAGCAGGCCGCCAGAGCTGCCGTGCTGGATATGAAGAAGGATATTGCGGAAGGGATCGCCTGATCTATGAAGAAAAAGGAAAGAGCCCGTGTGCTCCAGCAAAAGCAGATCTCAGCAGGTATCTATGATCTGGAACTGGCTGTCAGCTTTGCCTCAGAGGCCCGTCCCGGACAGTTTGTCTCACTTTTTACCGGGGACGGCTCCAGACTTATGCCCCGGCCTATTTCCATCTGCGGGATCACGGACAAGTCTCTCCGCCTTGTCTACCGGGTGGCAGGAAGCGGAACGGCTGATTTTTCAAAGCTCGCACAAGGCGATGAGATCACTGTGCTGGGACCGCTTGGCAACGGCTTCGACCCGGCTCCTGCGGCCGGAAAAAGAGTTCTCCTTATCGGAGGAGGCATAGGCCTTCCGCCCATGCTGGGACTGGGAAAGGCCTTGGCGGCTCTTGATGGCCCGGAGGCTCCCAGGTCCCTGGCCTTTGTGGCCGGCTATCGGACCGATGACAGGTATCTTTATGAGGACATGCAGGCCTGCGCCCCCATCTATGCCTCCACAGAGGACGGCTCCTTCGGCACAAGGGGAACAGTCCTGGATGCCATTTCCGAAAACAGCCTGGAAGCGGATCTTATCTATTCCTGCGGCCCCAAGCCCATGCTTAAGGCTCTTAAGGCCTATGCCGAAGAAAAGGACATGGAGCTTTATGTCTCCATGGAGGAGAAGATGGCCTGCGGGATCGGCGCCTGCCTGGGCTGCATCTGTCAGTCTACGGAGGTCGACGGACATTCCCATGTCCATAACAAAAGAATCTGCAAGGACGGCCCGGTCTTTAAGGCCCGGGACATCGTGCTCTGATAAAGGGAGATGATCATTATGAAGCCTTCTCTATCTGTGGATATTGCAGGTGTTACCCTCAAAAATCCGGTGATGACCTGCTCCGGGACCTTCGGCTCCGGTCAGGAATATTCTGAATTTGTGGACCTTTCCCGGCTGGGCGCTGTGGTGACCAAGGGTGTAGCCGATGTGCCCTGGCCCGGCAATCCCACCCCCCGCATCTGCGAGACAGCCTCCGGCATGCTCAATGCCATCGGCCTTCAGAATCCGGGAATCGATGTTTTTATCGAACGGGATCTGAAAGCTCTCCGGGATGTCGATACGACCGTTATCGTCAATGTCTGCGGCCATTCCGAAGAGGAATATCTCCGGGTGGTCGACCGTCTGGCTGAGACCGATGCCGACCTGCTGGAGATCAACATTTCCTGCCCCAATGTCCGTGAGGGTGGTCTGGCCTTCGGTCAGGATCCCAAAATGGTCAGGCATATCACCGAGGTCATCAAGGCTCATGCCGCTCAGCCGGTCATCATGAAGCTGTCCCCCAATGTGACGGACATTGCTCTTATGGCCAGGGCAGCGGAGGATGGCGGCGCGGATGCCGTTTCCCTGATCAATACCCTTATGGGTATGCGGATCGATATCAACCGGCGGACCTTTATGCTGGCCAATAAGACCGGAGGCCTGTCCGGCCCCTGCGTCAAGCCTGTGGCCCTCCGCATGGTCTATCAGGCTGCTCAGGCTGTTAAGATCCCTGTGATCGGCATGGGAGGCATTGCCACGGCAGAGGATGCCATTGAATTCCTCCTGGCCGGGGCTTCGGCGGTGGCCATTGGAACAGCAAATTTCTACGAGCCCGAGACGACGGTCAGGGTCGTGGAAGGCATAGAAGCCTATCTTGAAAAATACGGGATCGCCGATGTGAAGGAGATCATCGGGGCCGTCCGGTAAGACATATGAGAGGAGATCGGAATAATGGAAGCTTACAAAGAAGAATTTATAGAATTTATGGTCGACTGTGATGTGCTGAAATTCGGCAGCTTTACCTTAAAGAGTGGACGTCAGTCTCCCTTCTTTATGAATGCCGGAGCCTATGTGACCGGCACCCAGCTCATGAAGCTGGGCGAATATTATGCCAAGGCCATCCATGACAATTACGGAGAGGATTTTGATGTCCTTTTCGGACCGGCCTATAAGGGCATTCCCCTTGCCGTGGTCACGGCAGAGGCCTTCAGCCGCCTTTACGGCAAGGAGGTCCGCTACTGCTCCGACCGCAAGGAGGAGAAGGATCACGGCGCGGACAAGGGCAGCTTTTTGGGCAGCAAGCTCAGGGACGGAGACAGAGTCGTGATGATCGAGGATGTGACCACCTCCGGCAAGTCCATGGAGGAGACGGTCCCCAAGGTCAGGGGCGCGGCCGATGTGACCATCGTCGGTCTTATGGTCTCCCTTAACCGAATGGAAGTGGGAAAGGGCGGAGAAAAATGCGCCCTGGATGAGGTCAGGGACCTTTACGGCTTCCCGACGGCAGCCATCGTGACCATGAAAGAAGTGATCGCCCACCTCTATGACCGTCCTTATAAGGGCAGGGTCATCATTGATGAGGAACTTTATCGGGCTATTGAAGAGTATTACGCCCTCTACGGAGCTCCTGAGAACTGATATGAAAAAGCAGCGTTTTGATTTTTCAAAGAAGGCCCATTCGACAGGGGGCAGGATATCTCTGATCCTGGCCCTTGTCTCCTTTGCTCTTTTTGGGGCAGCTGCGGCCATCTCCTGGATCAAGGTCGGGGAAGCCGGAAGCTTTGTCGGAGGCTTCGGTGTCACGGGGCTCCTCCTTGCCCTTTACGGCTTTATCGTCGGCATGCGGTCCTTCAAGGAAAAAAATGTTTCCCCGGTCCTGTCTGTGGCCGGCTCGATCGGCTGCGGTATCATGACCATCGTCTTTTTGACACTTTTTCTGGTCGGTCTCAAATAGACGGACCCGGAGTAAAGGAATTTTTCTATGACGGAAAGACTTGAACTGTCTCTGGAAAGACTTGCGGATATTCCCAAGGAAACTCTGGTCCCGGAACCCTTCCGGGATTTCTTTTGTTCGACGGCTGACTTCCTTCTTCTTGCTCTGAAGGGGAGAGAGGCTGACAATCACGCCCTTTATGCCGATATCCTGCCGGATCATTATGACCGGTCCTACGGCAATCCGTCCTATGCGGCGGAAAGGCTGGGACAGAGGTACGGCATCCTCCTGTCTGCGGTCTACGCAGAGCTCAGGGGCATCATTCCCTGTGTCTTTGAGGGGGATGAAGAAAATGTGACCATTCTCCTGGAGCTTTTTCTCGAGCTTTATTTTGCCTTTTCGGACGAGGAGGTTCCTTCTGAAGAAACGGTCCGGTCCATCTTTGCTTCCTATGTGAAGGACTATCTCTACGACCGTACCCGACAGAGGATCGGTCAGTCGCTGGATACTTCCCATAACTTCGCGGCTGACATCATCGAAAAGGCCGACGGCTCCGGCACGGCCTATCTCTATGACTTCGGCGAATACATTTCCGAGAGCGCCCTTAAGACAGCGGCCTATCTCAATTCCCTGCCAGGGGAGACTATTACCGATATGGCGCGGACCGCGGTCGAGGGCTTCTGCACGGGCTTTGAAAAGGCCGGCAAGGACCTGTCTGCCAAGAAGACGGTCCAGATCCGCTTTTGTCTGGGCTTTGAACGTATGGTCAGGGCCTGCATGTCCTTATTTAAAGAGAAGGGACTTTCCTGCCTTTTGACGCGGGCCGCTTATTTCCTGTCTGAAAAGCGGGATGTGAGAAGGATCGGCTGGTACGGAGATATCCCCAACAGGCAGTTTGATTACGATCACAGAAATGATATCGGTCTTGTTCTGGATAAGGACTATGTCTCCATGAGACTTCGGGATATCCGGGAATGCTATGAGGAGAGGAAGGAGGCAGCCGGTCTCTACGCCGGTCCCCTCTGGATCGATACCTTCGGGGAAGAGCTCTTTGTGCCGAAGACCGCTCTTACGGCTGACCTGTCCTCGGAAAAGGAAAGACTGCTGTCCGGAATGAGAAATGACATATCTCAGATCACCAAGCGCTATATTCCGGCTGAAGAGACGGGGTTTGCCATCATCGCCTATCCCCTGCCTGATATCGGTCCGGATTTTGAGGCCATTTTCCGGGAAACGGTCAGGATCAATACCCTGTCCTCAAAAGAGTATGAGGTCATTCAGCAGAAGCTGATCGATGCCCTGGATCGGGGCTACGGGGCTCACATCACAGGCCGGGAGGGTAACCGGACCGACCTGACGGTCATCTTTCATGCTCTGTCAGACAGGAAGAAGGAAACGGCCTTTGAAAACTGCACGGCTGACGTCAATATTCCGGTCGGAGAGGTCTTCACATCCCCCCGCCTTAAGGGGACGAACGGCCTTCTTCATGTCAAAAATGCCTGTCTCAACGGCCTGACCTATCACGACCTGACCTTTTCCTTCCGTGACGGCATGACGGATTCCTATACCTGCCGCAATTATGAGTCGGAAGAGGAAAACAGAAGGCTTATCGAGGAGTCCATTCTCTGCCGCCATAAGTCCCTGCCTATGGGAGAATTTGCCATAGGAACCAATACGAGGGCCTACCGGATGGGGCAGAGGTTTGGAATACAGGAGAAGCTGCCTATCCTGATCGCCGAGAAGACCGGACCGCATTTCGCCCTGGGCGATACCTGCTATTCCTTTGAGGAGGACTATGCGGTCTATAATCCGGACGGCAAGGAGATCATAGCCCGGGACAATGAGGTCAGTCTTCAGAGAAAGACCGATCCTGCAAAGGCTTACTTCGGCTGTCATACCGATATTACCCTGCCCTATGATGAGCTGGGCCTGATCGAGGTCCTTGTTGAGGAGGGAGAAAATATCCCTCTCCTTAAGAACGGACGATTTGTCCTGGAAGGCTGCGAGGTCTTAAACGGACCTCTTGATGAGAGATAAGGAGAATAAGATTTGGATCAAAGAAAATTGACGGGAGACGCGCAAAGGGTCCTGGAGGCTGCCCGCAGGCTGGCCGGAGAGGGTGGTCAATCCTTTGTGGGTTCAGAACATCTTCTGGAGGCCTTTTTTGAGGTACCGTCCTGCCCGGCAGCGGTCCTTCTTGAAGAAGCCGGTGTTGACAGAAAAAAGCTGAAGGAATTGACCGACCATCTGGTCACCTCCGAGGGAACGGCGACTCTTTCGGAGGAGCTCCCTTATTCACCACGCCTGAAAAGCCTGATCGAAACGGCTTCGGAGCTGGCCGGACGTATGGGCAGTGCCGGTATAGGGACCGACCACCTGCTGCTGGCTATCCTCAAGGATACGGAAAGCGTGGCAGCCCGCCTGCTTCATACTCTGGGAGTGGCGGTGCGTGATCTCTCCATGACTGTCTTTGCCTCTTCCGGTGCCGGGAAAAATGTGGCGGCAGAGGATATTCTGGACCAGGGACAGGGGGAGGAAAGATCCGCCACGCCCATGCTGGACCGTTACAGCCGGGACCTGACGGAGGAGGCTTCAGAGGGCCGTCTTGAGCCCGTGATCGGCCGCAATGAAGAGATCGCCCGTCTGATGCGTATCTTAAGCCGCAAGACAAAAAACAATCCCTGTCTGATCGGCGAGCCGGGCGTGGGTAAGACAGCCATTGTGGAGGGTCTGGCCCAGAGGATCGTCTGGGGACTTGTTCCGGATGAGATGAAAAACAAAAGACTGGCCGTGCTCGACATTTCGGGCATGGTGGCAGGCTCCAAATATCGCGGAGAATTCGAGGAACGCATCAAAGGGGTCTTAAAGGAGGTGGCCGGCAACAGGCATATCCTTCTTTTTGTGGATGAGGTCCACACCCTGGTCGGGGCCGGCAGTGCGGAAGGAACCATGGATGCGGCCAATATCCTCAAACCGGCCCTGTCCCGCGGCGAGATCCAGCTGATCGGGGCAACGACGGTGACGGAATACCGCAAGCACATTGAAAAGGATGCCGCCCTTGAAAGACGCTTCCAGCCTATCCGTGTGGAGGAGCCGACAGAGGAGGAGACCCTTGAGATCCTGAAGGGCCTTAAAAAGGGCTATGAGGATTTCCACCACATCAGAATACCGGACGAGACTCTGAAGGCAGCCGTCACTCTCTCCGCCAGATACATTCAGGACAGGTGTCTGCCGGATAAGGCTATCGACCTCATCGATGAAGGGGCCTCCAAGGTCAGGCTGGGAAGCCGGCTTTTCGGCAAGGGCATTCCCGAGGAGGAAGAGAAGCTTCGCCGCCTCATTTCCGATAAGGAAAAGGCTCTTATGGACGGCAATATGAAAAAGGCTGCCCAGATCCAGAAGGAGCAGGAAAAGCTCAAAAAGAAGATAGAGACTGAAAAGGCCGGGGAGAAAAAGGCTGCATCTGCAAAAGCTGCGGTGCTGACGGCAGAGCATGTGGCAGAGATCGTGTCCTCCTGGACCGGTATTCCTGTTGCAAAGCTGGCGGAAAAGGAATCCAAAAAGCTGGCCAATCTGGAAAAAGAGCTTCATAAAAGGATCATCGGCCAGGAAGAAGCGGTCACAGCGGTTTCTGCTGCCGTGAGACGCGGCAGGGTCGGCCTCAAGGATCCCGCCCGTCCGACAGGAAGCTTCCTCTTCCTGGGACCGACAGGTGTCGGCAAGACCGAGCTTTCCAAGGCTCTGGCAGATGCGGTGTTTGGCTCGGAGAAAAATCTGATCCGTGTGGATATGTCGGAATATATGGAAAAGCATACGGTCTCCCGTCTGATCGGTTCCCCTCCCGGCTATGTGGGCTACGGTGAGGGCGGTCAGCTTTCCGAAAAGGTCAGACGAAATCCCTACAGCGTGATCCTCTTTGATGAGATCGAAAAGGCCCATCCCGACATTTTCAATGTCCTGCTTCAGGTCCTGGACGAAGGCCATATCACGGATGCGGAGGGCCGGCGCGTGGATTTCAAGAATACCTGCCTTATCATGACCTCCAATATCGGAGCCAAGGCTATCGTGGATCCCAAAAAGCTGGGCTTTGCCTCTTCTGATACGACAGAAGCAGATTATAAGCGAATGAAGGACAGCGTCATGTCTGAGGTCAACAGGACCTTCCGGCCCGAATTTTTGAACAGGATCGATGAGACCATCGTTTTCCGGCCTCTGTCAAAGGGCCAGATCGGCCAGATCGCTGCGCTTCTTCTTAAGGACCTTGAGAAGCGAGCCAAGGACCAGCTGGATATCACTCTTAAGGTCGGGAAGCCTCTTTTGGCCTATCTGGCGGAAAAGGGGCATTCGGATAAGTTCGGAGCCCGTCCACTCAAGCGCCTGATCCAGTCTGAGATAGAAGATCCCTTAAGCGAAAAGATCCTCTCGGGAGAGGTCCTAAGGGGGCAGACGGTAAGCCTTGGGATTTGTGAAGAGAGTATTAAATTTACGGTCAGGAAATAGCATTTGCCATGGTGCCTGTGCTATAATGATCCATGACATAGGACCACGGGCCCGAGGGCCTCAAGGGCCCGGTCATCCCATCTGAAAATATGCGTTGAAAGATTCATCAGGAGATAAGAATTATGGCGGTTATTAAAGAAATTATTCGCGGTGAGCAGGACGGCTCCATCAGCTTCGGCAATTATGAAATTGCCGAAAAGGCAAAGGTCTACGGCTTTGAAGAGGGCGGCAGCCGTTATGACATCAAGACACACAGCGAAGTGACCAAGCTTGTGAAAAATGACGGCTTTGCTTATGAGTCCGTTCCGGGAACGTCTGTTTTCGGCTTTTCAAGTGATGAGAAGGCCAAGAGCTTCAAGGTCGAGGGCTTTAAGGATTCCCAGATCACGGTCGACGGAGAGCCCGGTGTGAATTACAGTATCTATATTGACGGCCAGCTGGCGGATGAAGAGACCGCAAGCCTTGGCGGAAAGATCTCCTTCAGTGTGGATCTCGAAGCGGATAAGGCCGTGGAGGTCAGGATCGTCAGGCAGGCCTGACAGACAGCTTTGTAAGGTAAGGGCGGCCCTCGAGGCCGCCGTTTTCATCAGTCGGATGTCCGTAAGGATGGTCCCCGGGAGCGATTATGGCAAAGGATAAAACGGTATTTTTCTGTCTCAACTGCGGCTTTGAAAGCGCCAAATGGATGGGTCAGTGTCCCTCCTGCAAAAGCTGGAACAGCTTCGGCGAAGAGAAGATCAAGGTCGAGAAAGGCAGCGGAGTCAAAAAGCAGCAGAAGGAAAGACGAAAGCCGGTCACATTTTCCGAGATAAGATCTCAGAAGGAAGAGCGAACGACGACCGGGCTTAAGGAATTCGACCGCGTCCTCGGTGGCGGTCTGGTCAAGGGCTCCCTTGTTCTCATCGGCGGCGATCCCGGCATCGGCAAATCCACCATCCTTTTGCAGACCTGCCGGAGCATGGCAGCAAACGGCGTGAAGGTGCTTTATGTTTCCGGAGAGGAAAGCCTTCAGCAGATCAAGCTCAGGGCTGACCGCATCGGCATCATTTCCGACAATATGACACTTTTCTGTGAGACCGATCTGGAGGATATCCGACTGACCATAGAGACGGAAAAGCCGGAGGTCGTGGTCATCGACTCCATCCAGACCGTTTATTCGCAGGAGATCACCTCTGCGCCGGGCTCGGTGTCCCAGGTCAGGGAAGCCACCGCTGTTCTCATGAGGCTGGGCAAAGAGCTTGGCATTTCCATTTTTATCGTCGGACATGTGACCAAGGAGGGAGCCGTGGCGGGACCGCGCGTCCTGGAGCATATGGTGGATACCGTTCTCTATTTTGAGGGCGATCGCCATGCTTCCTACAGAATCTTAAGGGGTGTCAAAAACCGTTTCGGCTCGACGGATGAGATCGGTGTTTTCGAGATGAAGAGCAACGGCCTTGAAGAGGTGGCCGATCCCTCTGAATATATGCTGTCGGGCCGGCCGGAAAATGTTCCGGGCTCTATCGTGTCCTGTTCTATGGAAGGAACCCGTCCGCTTCTGGTCGAGATCCAGGCTCTTGTCGTCAAAACAGCCTTCGGTATGCCAAGACGGACAGCGGCAGGTGTCGATTATAACCGTGTCAATCTTCTTATGGCGGTTCTGGACAGACGGGCCGGCATAGATCTGTCCTCCTATGATGCCTATGTCAATATCGCTGGCGGGGTCAGGATGAATGAACCGGCGGTGGACCTGGGGATCATGATGGCTATCGTTTCCTGCTACAGAAAGATCGCGGTGAGATCGGATGTGGCAGTTTTCGGTGAAGTAGGCTTAAGCGGAGAGATCCGAGCTGTGAAAAATGCCGAGCAAAGAATAAGGGAGCTGGCCAAGTTGGGATTCCGCGCCGTTATTCTTCCTGAGGCCAACCGCAAGGGTGTGTCGAAGGTCGAAGGGATCGATCTGCACTATGCGGCGGATATCGGAAATGCCGTCAGGATCCTGAAAAACCTTGAGACGAATGACTGAAAATTTTTCGGATTTTTTTGAAAAATGGGTTGACATCTTTTGGGGTCGATAGTATAGTACTTAATTGCCGCGCGACGGAAAAACATCCCGGAAAGCGGCGCAAAGCACTTTGATAACTGAACAGTGAAACACATACTTGACTCGAAAATTCCAATT
>R21__coassemble_1976_pt1 | contig 12654 bp, 7 predicted proteins | sample R21__metabat2_low_PE_030 | metagenome-assembled genome bin R21
GAATACATTCTTGAAAGAGGCGGTGAGGTCAGGCCCTTTTCAGATGAAGCGGAAGAGCTGATCTGCGATCCGGAAAGAATGGAATTCGCCCGGGTAAAGGACAAGGTCTCGGAGGGTGTCAGCCGGGGCAGCCTGACGGTTATGACGGAAGCTCTTTTCTACTGGCGGACAGAGCCTTCTTATCGGATTGGCAGACAAAGCGAAAAGATCAGACTGGAGATCTGCCGCTATTATCTGCTTAGGCCGGAGGCCTGGCAGCTTGATGAGATGGGACGCCGGGAGGAGATGGAGACTCTACTCATCAGAGAGGTCAACGGTATTCTGCCGGATCTGTGCGCAAGACACCTGGTCGGAGCCTTGACGGCCTATCTGGATTTTCTGAGAGAGAAGGAAAAGGAATGGCAGAAGACCGGATATTCAGACGGCTATTTTGTGCTTAACCTTGTACGAACCTGGTCACAAAAGGCCATAGAGGATCAGATCTTTGATTTGACCTCCTTCTTTCTGGATTATCAGGCTTCGCACTATGATGATAGCCTTATTGCGGAAGCGGAAGAGGTCAGGAATGATATCGCCTTCGGACTCAGGACACTTCCCGCTGCCTATTATACAAGAGGCTCGACGGTGACACTGGGATATTTCCCTCAAGGCAGCCTTCCGGGTGGAGAAAGCGAACCCATCGAATGGGAGGTCATCACCCAGGAGACCGGCCGGGCGCTTATTGTCAGTCGAAAGGGACTTCTCCCCATGCCTTATCACAGGAAGTATGAGGCGGTGACCTGGCAGGATTCGGATCTTCGCGGCTGGCTGAACGGCGAATTTTTCGATCATTCTTTTAATGAGGAAGAAAAGCGCCGTATTCTGAAAGCCGTCACCTGCCATACGGACAATTCCTTTTACGGAATATCGGCCGGCCCGGATACGGAGGACCGGGTCTTCCTTCTGAGCCTGGAAGAGGCGGAAGATTGCTTTTCCGATCCCGTTTCCCGGGTCAGGACCGCCACACCCTATGCCAAACATTGCGGGGCCTATACCTATGCTAAGGACAGCTGTTTCTGGTGGCTGCGCTCTCCCGGAGCAGATCAAAGCTATGCGGCCTGTGTGCCCAACGACGGCACACTGTTCTTTAATGGAAATGTCGTGACCTTCGACAAATATTGCGTCTGCCCGGCTCTCTGGCTTGACATTTCCATTCAGGAAGATGAACTTCTCTGACATAGAGAGGGCAGCCATTACCTTAAGGACAATGCTTAACGGATGAAAGATCTACTGACTTACCTGCAGGAAGAGCAGGAAAATTTCATGAAGGCCGATGAGCTGGCTAAAAATGTGCTCAAGCTGGCGAGGAATACTCTTTTGGTCAACCTGCGCTTTCTTGACATGGCCCTCAGTCGTTTTGATATGGTGCCCATGGACGGCGCATGGATGACAGACGGACATTTCCTCCTCTATGACCCGAGGCGGGTCCTGGTCCTGTATCGAAATGAAAAGGAGCGTCCCACCCACGATCTGCTCCACATGGTTCTGCACGGGATCTTCCGCCACATGTTCATCAACACCCTGGTCGACCGGCCGCTCTGGGACCTCTCCTGCGATATGGCGGTCGAAGCCTCTCTCATCGACCTGGGACTTTCTGCAGCCTGCCTGAAGAAGGAAGAGGAGGAAAAGAGAGAACTCGAGAAGCTCCGGGCCTCTGTCAATATGCTGACGGCTGAGAAGCTCTATCATTATTTTCAGGAAAATCCTCTTTCGGATGGGGAAAGCTACAAGCTTTCTGCGCTTTTTGGGGCCGACGACCACGACCTCTGGTATATGCCGGAAAAGGAAGTGGAAATAGTCGAGATCGATCTGAAGCAGCAGAGATCCGGGAAGGGAAAAGGAAATGCTGAAGAATCAGATGACCAGCAGGGTGACCGGACAGAGAAAAAGCCAAAAGAGCTATCAGACCTGCGCATAGGCAAGGTCAGATACGCCCGTCTGGTTTCGAAGGGCCAAGTCTTAAGTGAAGCTTCTGAAGAAGCGAAGGAAAAGACCGGAGCAGAACAAGATAGTAAAAAGGCTTCCGGGACCGGCCTGAAGCTAAGGCCTCTCGCCCGTTCGGCTATCCTGGGCGATGATCTGGAAGCGGACTGGAAGGATATTTCCGAACGCATGCAGACGGACATGGAGACCTTCAGCAAAAAGCAGGGGACCGGGGCCGGAAATCTCATGCAGAATCTTCAGGCCGTCAACCGGGAAAAATACGACTACACGTCATTTCTCAGAAAATTTGCCACCATGGGCGAAGCCATGAAGATCAATGACGATGAATTCGATTACATTTTCTATACCTACGGCCTCGAGCTTTATAAGAAGGTCCCTCTGATCGAGCCGCTGGAATATAAGGATGTTAAAAAGATCCGGGAATTTGTGATAGCCATAGACACCTCCGGCTCGACGAGTGGGGAGCTGGTTCAGAAATTTGTCCAGAAGACCTACAACATCCTGAAAAGCGAAGAGAGCTTTTTTACCAGGATCAACCTGCATATCATCCAGTGTGATGCCGAGATCCAGGAGGATGCCAGGATCACAAATCAGGAGGAGTTCGACACCTATCTGAAGACCATGAAGCTTCGCGGCACGGGTGGGACAGACTTCCGGCCGGTCTTCTCCTATGTGGACGATCTGGTCAAAAACAAGGAGTTTCGAAACCTTAAGGGTCTGATCTACCTGACCGACGGCTGGGGAGAGTTCCCATCCAAAAAGCCGGATTATGAAACGGCCTTTGTCTTTATCGACGATGACTACAATAACCCCGAGGTGCCAAGCTGGGCCATCCGACTGGTTCTTCAGAGGGATGAGATATAAAGCTGCGTAAAGGAAAACGGCAGGAAGGAAAAGCATACGATGAACATAAAGGAAGCCAAAGAAGAGATCAAAAATGCCATGATCGCCTATTTTTCCAAGGACGAATTCGGCAATTATATCATTCCCATCGAGAAACAGAGACCTATCTTCCTCATGGGCGCACCGGGCATAGGCAAGACGGCCATCATGGAACAGGTGGCTCAGGAACTGGGAGTGGGCCTGGTGTCCTATTCCATGACTCATCACACCAGACAGTCAGCCCTGGGCCTGCCCTTTATCGAGAAAAAGATCTACGACGGGGTGGAATACAGTGTGTCGGAATACACCATGAGCGAGATCATCGCCTCGGTCTATGACATGATGGCGGAGACCGGACTTCGCGAAGGCATCCTTTTTCTGGATGAGATCAACTGCGTGTCCGAGACTCTGGCTCCGGCCATGCTCCAGTTCCTCCAGTACAAGATCTTCGGACGTCATCGCGTGCCGGACGGCTGGATCATCGTGACAGCGGGCAATCCGCCGGAATACAACAATTCCGTGCGGGAATTCGACATCGTGACCTGGGACCGTCTTAAGCGCATAGATGTGGAGGCGGATTATGAGCCATGGAAGGAATACGCCTTAAATCACGGCGTTCATCCCTCCGTTACCACCTATCTGGATATCAAAAAGGGTGATTTCTACAAGATCGAAAGCACTGTGGACGGCAAGAGCTTTGTGACCGCCCGAGGCTGGTCCGACCTGTCCGATATGATCAAGCTCTATGAAAAGAACGGTCTGGTCGTGAAGGAACGCCTGATCGCCCAGTACCTGCAGAATAAGAAGCTGGCAAAGAACTTTGCGATCTATTACGACCTTTTCAATAAATACCGGTCGGACTACCAGGTGGATAAGATCCTGGAGGGAAAGGCCGGCCAGGAGATCACGGAGAGGGCGCGAAAGGCTAAATTCGATGAACGGCTGTCCCTGATCGGTCTTATGCTGGATGCGGTGACGGGAGAACTCAAAGCGGTGTGCCTGACTGAGAAGGCCGTGATGGGACTTCTTGAGGTTTTGAAGGCGGTGCGGACTGAGCTGACCAAGCTGGGAGCTGATGCCGCGGAAGCGCTGAATAAGAAGATCCATGAAAAACGCAGTGCCATTCAGACCGGACGCAAGGCCGGGACCATGTCTGCGGATGATCAGTATATTGCCAACCGGACTCTGAAGCTGATGGAGGCGGAATATGCTCTTCTTCTCAAAGCTCAGCCTAAGGATGTCAAGGCAGCCTTTGCCCTTCTTAAAAAGGATTTTGACAAACAGACCGCAGACCTTAAAAAGCAGGCAGCCGAGGCCGGAAAAAAGCTATCAAATGTATTTATTTTCTGTGAAAAGGCATTCGAAGAGGGCCAGGAGATCCTGATCCTGGTCACGGAGCTGACCATCAGCTCCTATGGGGCTCATTTCATCAGCCGCTACGGCTGTAAGGAATATTTCGCCCACAACAAGGAGCTGCTCTTCTATGAGAGACAGAAGGAGATCATCGCGGATCTGGGAGAGCTGGAGCTGGAGGAGTAGGAGAAAAACACCGAGGCAGGCCCTTGGCATACTGCCCATAAACCAACGAAATGAAACCGTGTGACGGAACCTAAACAAGGAGGAAAACCACGTGCCGACAGTAACAAATCGTGAGACGGGTGAAACGAGAAAAGTTTTATGAAAGAATTTCTTTGTACCTATCTGGACTTTAAGATCGACAACATTATGGATATCCTTCCGGAGGATAAATAAATATCATGGGAATTGCACAACCGATCATACGAAAAATAAATGATGATCCGAGATCACTTAGTGTATTCGAGGAAGCTTTGCTGTCGTCGGAGGATAGTAAAGCGCAGGAGGTCATTGCGACTTTTCCCACAGTATATATACATAATTGGAAAGATACCGATGATTATGAGGTTTATATCGGAGAATCTAACAATGTGTTCCAAAGAACACGGCAACATTATGAAACCGGACTCATCAACACGGATTCCTGGCAGAGTGGGTTAAAAGAAAGATCGGCATCGCTTTATATCATAGGTCATGAGCATTTTAATAAATCCATGACTTTGGACATAGAGAATCGTCTGATGCATTATATGGTCAGTGCCCCAAGAGTCAGAAAGGTGCATAATCTTAGGGGAAATCCACAAAATAACTATTATCCTATGGAGGAACTGGATCGAATATTTTCAAAGATCTGGGCTGGTCTTCGAAAGGATAATAAAGAACTGTTTCCAACAGAAAGTGAAATTAAGGATTCAGCGATCTTTAAAGCTTCTCCGCTGCATAAGCTTACGAAGGATCAACTTGATGCGAGAGATCTGATCATAACCCGTGTGAAGAAGGCATTAACTACGGGGCAGAAAGGACAGTTGATCTTTATAGAGGGAGAAGCGGGAACCGGGAAAACAGTTCTGAATAGCAGTACATTCTATGAGATCTGTTGTCTTGCTGAAGAAAACAATTTGAATGACCTTAGGTGTCATCTCATTGTGAATCATGAGGAACAGATCGTCGTATATGAACAGATAGCTGAAAAGCTCGGGTTAACAGATAAATACGGAGAAGTGGTTTCAAGACCGACACGTTTTATCAATACACATTCGCCGGAAGATCCGGTGGATATAGCCTTCATCGACGAGGCACATCTTTTGTGGACACAAGGAAAACAATCCTATCGTGGAGATAATCAGCTTCAGGATATTATAGATCGTGCAAAGGTGACGGTCGTTATGTTCGATGAGAATCAGATATTAACGACAGAACAGTTTTGGGAAGCACAGATATTGGAAAAATATCGAAAAATGGCCCAGGATACAGATAATTATATTGTGTTGAAAAATCAACTTCGAATGCTTGCCGGACCTGAGACGATCAGATGGATCGATAAGTTTACAAAAGAGGTTGAGATCCTTCCGATCCCTCAGAATACAGCGGACTATGCGATCCGTATTTTTACCGATCCTGAAGAAATGGATGCAGAAATATGTAAAAAAGCTGAAAAAGAAGACAGTTCATTATCCAGATTGATTGCCACATATGATTGGGAATACAATTCCAAGAAAAAGCAGGCAGAACGTCTGATGAAATATTGGGAAGTTATGATCGGAAACTGGCATAAGCCATGGAACCGTGAGCTGGAGATGGAACTGTCTCCAAAGGAAAGAAGACAAAATAAAAAATTAGCCTGGGCAGAACAGAAGCAGACCATTAATGAGGTGGGGTCCACCTTTACAATTCAAGGATTCGACCTGAACTACGCAGGTGTTATACTCGGACCTTCGGTAAAATACAGGAATGGTAAGATCGTATTTGATCCTGAGGCCAGCTACAACACAAAGGCGATCCGTAACCGTACCTTATCAGATGGGACAAAACGAAAGTTTGGTGAAAGGCTTTTGCAGCATGAAATCCGTGTCCTCATGACAAGAGGAGTCAACGGATTGTACATTTACGCTTGTGATGACCAATTGCGGGAAGCTCTTTTAAGAGCCGCCAAATAAAAGAAGAGGGATATCAAATGAACAAAAATACAATTGACAGAGTGCGTAAATTTTCGGAAGACCGGGACTGGGATCAGTTTCACAGTCCGGCAAATCTGGCCAAGTCCATCGTGATCGAAGCAGCGGAACTGCTGGAGTGCTTTCAGTGGAGCGATACGGACTTTGATCTGCAGCATGTGAAGGAAGAGCTGGCGGATGTGCTGGTCTATTCACAGAACCTGTTGGATAAGCTTGGGCTGGATGAGGATGAGATCGTGAACATGAAGATGGCGCAGAATGAGGCCAAATATCCGGTGGATAAGGCGAAGGGAAATTCGGCAAAATATACAGAACTGTAGTATGGAGTCAGGTCTGCTATGAATAAAAGCACACGCTGTTTATATCAAAATGACATAAAGTCCTTTCTTGCGGCGGACGGGGATGCCATCCTCGGCATTTTGTGCGCCGCTTATCACGGCAATGCCCTGACCACGACCCGGGAGGCCTGGGAGGGGGAGATCGCCATTCTTAAGGAGGCCCTGCTTCCCTGGGAAAATACCGAGGGCCGGATCATCTTCGAATATGACATTCCCCGCCTGGGCAAGAGGCTGGATGTCGTATTGCTCTTAAAAGGGCTGATCTTCTGCCTGGAATTCAAGGTGGGTGAGACAAGGCTCCTCGAAAATGATCTGGACCAGGTCCTGGACTATGCCCTGGACCTGAAGAACTTCCATAAATTCAGCGAGGACCGTGTGATCGTTCCCATCCTGATCGCCACAAGATACCAGGGGGCCTCTGATTTTATTCAGAGCTCTGTCTATGATGACCGGGTGGTCAATCCCCTGGTGACGGGAGCGGCAGGCGTATCGAACCTGATCGCGGAGGTCCTTGGGCATTATCCGAAGGAAGCTCCTGTGAACAAGGACTGGGTCATCAGCCCCTATGCTCCCACACCGACCATCGTGGAAGCGGCCAGGACTCTCTATGAGAGCCATTCGGTGGAGGACATCACCCGCCATGAGGCAGACCAGGTGACCACGGACCGCACGATCGCCTACCTCCTTGATGTGATCAGAAAGAGCCGGGAAAAGGGAGAAAAGAGCATCTGCTTTGTCACGGGCGTTCCGGGGGCGGGTAAGACCCTGGTCGGCCTTGATGTGGCGGTCAAGCAGACCTATGGAGACTCGGATCAGCCCCTCGAAGATGAAGGCGCGGTCTATCTGTCGGGCAATGGTCCCCTGGTGGCTGTCCTGAACGAAGCTCTTGCCAAGGATGACTATGCCAAGTGCAAGGCGCGGGGGCAGGCAAAGAAGCTGACCGATTCCCGCCGTGAGGTAGGCAAATTCATACAGATCATTCACCGCTACCGCGACAACATGCTGGCCAAGATCAAAAATCCTGTGGAGAACGGCATTCTCGAGATCGATCCGGAGAAGGCTGTCAGGCAGGAGGCAGCCGGCTATGGTGAGGTGGAGCATGTGGCCATTTTCGATGAGGCCCAGCGGTCCTGGACCCACAAGCGCCTGGCGGACTATCTGAAGAGGGGCGGAACCTACGGCAATAAGCTCAAGGTCCCGAATTTTCCCCTGTCCGAAGCAGCCTTCCTCATCTGGTCCCTGGACCAGAGAAAGGACTGGGCCGTTATCATCTGTCTTGTGGGAGGCGGGCAGGAGATCAATACCGGAGAGGCCGGCATCACAGAGTGGATCCGTGCCCTGAATGAGATCTTTACCCACTGGAAGGTCTTCATCTCGCCCAGGCTGACGGAAGCGGAATACGCAGAGGGCAGGGTCAATGACCTGCTCAAAGAAAATGCCAACGTGACCTATGCGGAGGACCTGCATCTGGGCGTTTCCCTGCGATCCTATCGGGCGGAAAAGCTTTCGGCCTTCGTTCACGCCCTGCTGGACCTGGATGAGAGGGCTGCCGACATTTACGCCGATATCAAAGAGAAATATCCCATAGTCCTGACCCGTGACATGGAAAAGGCCAAAAGGTGGCTGCATGAAAGGGTCAGGGGGACGGAACGGACCGGTGTCCTGATCACAAAGGAATCCGCCCGCTATAAGCCTCTTGGCATTCACGTGCTGGCCTCCGGCGATGAAAACGCTGTCCACTGGTTTCTGGAGGATAAGGCGGACGCCCGCTCCTCCAACTATCTGGAGGATGCGGCCACGGAAATTCAGGTGCAGGGTCTGGAGCTGGACTACGCCTGCCTGCTCTGGGATGCGGATCTCCGCTATGAAAAGGGAGAGTGGCATTATTACCGTTTTAACGGACAGACCAGGTGGAATGAGGTCCTGCCGGAAAGCGAGTCCAGAGAGGAGCAGAGAAAATATATGCTCAATGCCTATCGGGTCCTGCTGACAAGAGCCAGGGCCGGCATGGTCATCTGTGTGCCGGAGGGCAATGACCATAAGACCCGCAGCGGCTTCTGGGAGGACAGCACAAGGCTTCCCGAGTATTATGACGGGACCTATGGCTATCTGAAGAGCCTGGGGCTTGAAGAAATATAAGAAAGACAGAGGAATCGGGCATGAAGACCATCCATGTGGCGGCTGCCATCATCCGTTCGGTCAATGAAGCGGGGGAGCCTATCATCTTTGCCACGGCCCGCGGTTACGGAGTCTATCAGGGCGGCTGGGAATTTCCGGGAGGCAAGCTCGAGGCCGGAGAAACACCGGAGACGGCTCTCAAAAGAGAGATCATGGAAGAGCTGGAGACAGTCATTTCCGTGAGGGAAAAGGTTGGAACTGTTGAATATGATTATCCGGATTTCCATCTCTCCATGGACTGCTTTTTCGCGGAAATAGAAGAGGGAGACCTGGTCCTAAAGGAGGCTCAGGCTGCCCGCTGGCTGACCAAAGACGAACTGGATGAGGTATCCTGGCTGCCCGCCGACCTGACTCTGATCGACAGGGTCAAAAGTCTGATGAAAGGGTGACCGACAAGCGAAACGGCTGTAAAATGATGAAAAGGACCGACGGCGGCCTTCGGGCTGCTGTCGGATAAAGGAAGGAGCAAAACTTATGGATAACAGACCAGTAGGACGCGAAAAACGTGTCACGGGGCAGGGCAGTGTGCAAAGAAGAGGCTCGGGCCTCAGGACCGGCCCGGTCGGAAACGGCGGCCGGCCCTCCTCTTCGCAGAGGTCGGCTTCGGGCGGCAGCGGCGGCCCGCAGAGATCGGGCGGATCCGGCCCCCAGAGGTCAGGCGGGGGCAAGAGTCCCATAGCCCTGATCATAGGCCTTGTTGTGGCCCTGATCGGCGGTGGCGGCGGAGCCTTTGCCCTCCTTAGCGGAGGCAGTGATTCGGCTTCAGACACATCAGGCCAGGCGGCCTCCTCTTATACCAGCAGCCAGGATACCTCCGCTGTGAGCTCATCCTCAGGCAGCTCCTCTGCCACCAGCCTTCTGAGCTCTCTTCTTGGCAGCGGGTCTCTTTCCCTGGGCGGCGGTCAGAGCAGCTCCTGGGAGCGGACGGCCAACACGGGAAGTCTGGATACCGAGGTGGCTTCGGGGGCCAGGGACAAGCGTACCGTCATCAAGGGAAACGGTCAGGACACCGTGACTATCCTGGTCTATATGTGCGGCACAGACCTGGAATCCAAGAGCGGTATGGCTACCTCAGACCTTCAGGAAATGACCAAGGCCACCCTGTCTGACCAGGTCAACCTGATCGTTTATACCGGCGGCTGCAGCAAATGGCAGAATTCCGCCGTGTCCAGCTCTGTCAATCAGATCTACCAGGTCAAGGACGGCGGCCTCATTCGCCTTAAGGAAAATGCCGGCACGGGCGCCATGACCGATCCTTCCACCCTGGTCAGCTTTATTGAGTACGGCACCTCAAATTTCCCGGCGGACCGGACCGATCTTATTCTCTGGGATCACGGCGGCGGCTCCCTGTCCGGCTACGGCTATGATGAGAAAAATGCTTCTTCCGGCTCCATGACCCTGTCTGTCCTTCAGAAGGCTTTGAAGACGGCCGGCAAGACCTTTGATTTCATCGGCTTTGATGCCTGCCTCATGGCCACGGTCGAGACCGGCCTTATGCTGGATGATTATGCGGATTACATGGTGGCCTCCGAGGAGACCGAGCCCGGCATCGGCTGGTATTACACCGACTGGCTGACCAAGCTTTCGGCCAACACATCCATGCCCACCACGGAGATCGGCAAAAATATCATCGACTCCTTTACGGAGGCCTGCGCCGAGAAGAATTGTCAGAAGACGACCCTTTCCCTGACGGATCTGGCCGAGCTCTCTGCGGTCGTACCGTCGGCCCTGTCCGATTTCGCCAAGGACACCAGCGCCCTGATCCAGAAGGACGGCTATCAGCAGGTCTCATCGGCCAGGAACGGAGCCAGAGAGTTTGCCTCCTCCTCCAAGATCGACCAGATCGACCTGGTGAATTTTGCGGATTCTCTGGAGACAGAGGCCGGCAAGTCCCTCTCTGAGGCCATCCTGGGCGCGGTCAAATACAACCGGACCGGGACCGGCATGACCAATGCCTACGGTCTTTCCATCTATTTCCCCTATCAGAAGGTCTCCAAGGTCGATACGGCTGTCAGCGCCTATGAAAATATCGGCATGGATGATGATTACGCCCGCTGCATCCAGCAGTTTGCCAGCATGGAGGTGGGTGGTCAGGCAGCGGCCGGTGGAAGCGCAGCGGCGTCTCCTCTGACCCAGCTGCTCGGCGGCTCCCAGACCACGGGCACGACCGGGTCCGATGCCATTTCCCAGCTCTTCTCGGGCCTTCTGGGCGGTGACCTCAACATCTCCGGCCTGACCGGCAGCACTTCCTTCCTGTCCGGACGGTCTCTCGATATGGACCAGGCCGCGGAATATATTGCCGACCATCAGTTTGATCCGACCAATCTGGTCTGGACTGAAGGCTCGGACGGCCGCAAGGTCCTGACCCTGCCGGAGGACCAGTGGTCCTATGTCAATGATATCGCCCTCAGCGTTTACTATGATGACGGCGAGGGCTTTGTGGACCTGGGTCTCGACAATGCCGTGACCTACACGGATGCGGGAGAGCTGGTGGGCGAGACCGACGGCACCTGGCTGGCCATCAACGGCCAGACCGTGGCTTACTATTATGAATCCACGACTCAGGACGGAGAGTCCTATACCATCACGGGCCGGGTCCCGGCCCTCCTCAACGGTGAGAGAGTGAACCTCCGTCTGGTCTTTACCGATGAAGATCCCTACGGTCATATCGAAGGGGCTGTTCCGGTCTACGAGGAGGCTGTGACGGATACCGTGGCCAAGACCTTCCTGGAGCTTGAGGAAGGCGATACGCTGGACTTCCTCTGCGATTATTATTCTTACGAAGGGGATTATCTGGACAGCTATTACCTGGGGGACAGCATGACAGTCACCTCTGACATGGAGATCAGCAATGTGGAGCTCGATGCCGAAGCCATGTCCTCCATGTACCGGGTGACAGACATCTACGGCCAGACCTACTGGACAGAGGTTTTTTAAGAAACAGAAAAGGAGACAGGGAAGCGATCCCTGTCTCCTGTCGTTTCAGATCTGCTCCAGATCCTCAAGGGTGCCGGGGCGGAAGCGTTCCTCCTCTTCAAAGAGGCGGAGACTAAGGCCCGTGGACAGCCTTTGGAGCTGGTCCCCAAGGATGGGCTTCATGAGAGCGTAAGCGGCCTCACCTGTGCAGTGGCCGGTATAGAAGACCGTTCCGGAATAGGCTTCATTGAGGCGGCGGGCCGTGTCCTCAATGACCTCGACCTCCTCCTTCGTGTAGGCCCCGTCCTTTTTCATGTGAAAGCCGGAAAAGACGGCATTGGGAGAGAGGCCGTAGACCTCCCGGAATTTTGTCATGATGTTGAGAATGCCGTTGTGGGCGCAGCCGGAGAAGAGGGCAAAGCGGCCATTTTCCCGGACCACCACGCACATCTCATGGCTGAAATCATCGTCAACAGCCGTCCCGTCCGCCTGCCGGACCGTCAGGCCCTTATTCCCCACAGGAAAATGGACCCGTCCGGTGAAGCGGGTGAGGAGGGAAATGTCTGAGGTGATGATGGTATTGCCGTATATTTTGGTCAGGCCGGGAAGACCGGCTATGGCCTTGTCCATGCCGATGTCCCTGTCTCCGTGATAAAAGTCTCCGAAGGCATTGGAGCGGACATAGATACGAGCCCCGGGAACCGCTTTGGCGAAGGCCGTGACCCCGCCGGTGTGGTCGTAATGTCCGTGACTCAGGAAAAGATAAGAAACAGAACTTATGTCAACCGATAAGGCGGCGGCATTTTCCAGAGTCTGCCCGGAAGGGC
>R21__coassemble_1999_pt1 | contig 12552 bp, 9 predicted proteins | sample R21__metabat2_low_PE_030 | metagenome-assembled genome bin R21
ATCTCTATCTCATCGCCCTTTTTGACGCAGGCACCCAGAATGGACAGAATGCTCTTGGCATTGGCTGTCGACTCCTCCAGGGTCAGGGTCACAAGGGAGTCATAAGCAGATGCCGTTTTGGCAAAGACGGCAGCCGGCTTCAGATGAAGCCCGCTCCTGTTTACGATCGTAACTTTCTGACTAACCATAATTACCTCCTGATCCGAGACGTCAGCGTCCTGTGGCTTTTGTTGTCTCTGACGACTCAGATGAATTTTTCTGAGTATTGCTTTCTCTCTCCGAAACCGTAACGGATACCGTGACCGGCTCCAGAAGCTCCAGGCCGTCCGGCAGGGTAACATCCAGAGTCACCTCATGGGTGCCTGCCTTTAAGCCCTTCAGGTCCACGGACACCTGAAGATTTTCGGCGGTCGCCTTGGAGAGATTGAGGTCGGAGCCCCTGACGGGGATATCCACCGTGGCTTCGGCGAAGATATAGTCAAGATCCTTGCCGGCATTCTGCTTTTCAATGCTGCTGGTCGAATACTTGACGGACACGCTGTTGTAGGGCAGGATCTCCACACTGACGATCAGAGAATCGCCCGTGCCCTCAGCCAGGACAAGACCGTCCGGCAGCAGGCTGCTCAGATCCTCGATGCGGACATCAAAGCTGGTCTCGGCTCCGGTCACATCCACCAGGGAGGCATCGACCGTGATCTTGCTGCCTACCTCTGCGAAAGCCGAAAGAGCCTCTTCAGAGCCGGCCACGGAGATCGTGGACGGGGTGGCCGTCATGCCCATCACCTGGTAACCGGCGGCAGGCGTTCCGGTCGAGCCGGCCACCTCCACCTGAACATCGGACAGGACCCGGTAAAGAGTCACGCCCACCATGACGCTGTCATTTTCCACACTGAAGCGAAGTCCGGACAGACTGTTATCTGTCAGCTCCTCGCCGTTTTTATCATACACATGAAGATGGGCCGACAGGATGGTATCCTCGCTCATGTCCGTCACATCCACCGGGGCTTCGATCCGGTCTATGACAGACACCACAGAGGAAGGACCTGTGACCGTGACCTTCTCGATCTCAGGCGTCAGACGTCCCACCTGATAGCCGGAGGCCGGCTTGGTATCGCCGGTCGTGCCCGTTACCACGAAGGATTCACTGACCAGCTCATCCAGATCGATCTCCACTGTCTCGGGATTGGCCGAAATATTACTGGAGGGAATATCACCTGCCGTCACCCGGACAGGCACCATGATCTTGGAGGATTCAAAGGAAACGATCTCGGTCATATCTATGGTCGCCGTGATATCCTCCGCCGTCAGGGGCTCGACCGAGGAACGGTTGCCCTTGACCCGGACCGATATGGTCTCATTGCCTTCGGCAATGCTGTAGGACTGGCCCAGGCTCTCAATGTAGGAAGAATTCAGGACCTGGACCGGGACATTGTAGATCGTTCTGGTCTGGACGGAATCGTTGACATTGACGATCACAAGCCAGATCAGAAAGGCGATCACGACCGCAGCGATCTTGAGGCCCGGATTATTCAGAAGCCGTTTCTTCATCGTCATCCCGTCCTTTCCATATTCTGAGCTTTCGTCCGTTCTCATTCATGCGGCGGTTCTGGACCTTGTGCAGCATCTCACGCAGAGCGCTGGTGGAGAGGCCCGCCGTCAGAGCGCCCTCATAGGCGCAGGAGATACCGCCCGTCTCCTCCGAAACAATGATGGTAAAGCTGTCGCTGACCTCGGAGATGCCTATACCTGCCCTGTGTCTGGTTCCCAGTCTCTTATTGATGGTGGGATTTTCGGAAAGAGGCAGGTAGCAGGTCGCGGCCTCGATGCGGTTGCCGCGGATAATGACCGCGCCGTCATGAAGAGGTGTGTTTTTTTCGAAAATATTGACCAGAAGCTGGCTGGATATCTCGGAACGGAGCATGATACCGGTCTCAACATATTCATTGAGAAGGATATCCTGCTCGATCACGATCAGAGCGCCGGTCTTGACCTCGGACATCTCTGTACAGGCGCGGACAAGCTCGGTGATGGTCTTATCCGAGAAATGGACCTTCTTGGCTGTGCTGCCGAAATCGGCAAAGAAAACGGACAGGAAGTTTTTATTGCCCAGAGATTCCAGGGCCCTTCTGAGCTCCGGCTGGAAGATGATGACCAGAGCGATCAGGGCCACCGATGCCACCTTGGAGAGGATCCAGAGGATAGTGGACATATTGAAAAGGGCGGCGATCAGGATAAAAATGCCCACGATCACCATGCCTCGCAGAAGCATATAAGCCCGGGTGCTCTTGATCCACTTCATAAAGGCATAGACCAGCACGGCTATGATAATGATCTCGATGATATCGATGATCTGGATCTTTGGGAAATAGATCCCGGACAGCCAGCCTTTGACAAGATCAAATATATTGTCCACCCTAAGCCTCCTTTCTTTCCGTTCTCATCCCCGCTCTTCAGGGGTCGATCTCCTTTTCCAGGGCCTCCTGAAGGGCATCCGTGGAGGAGGACCCGCCCGAAGGCGTCGAAATGCGGCGGGCCGTGTTCTTGGGGACCGCCTTCACATAATAATAGTAATCATCATCCTCGAAACGCAGGTTCTCGGTCGACCGGTAGTCCAGGTCATAGAAAATGAGAACAAAGACCAGGCCGATGATGATCGAGGCCGCTGTTCCCAAAAGCAGGACCAGGAGCGGCAGGATCATACCTCCGAAAAATGTCCCGGCCAGCAGCACGACCGCATAAAAGACCGAGCCTGCCAGAACGGCAATAAGCCAGGCCTTCTCCACCGCCAGGCACCGGATGGCATAGGTCAGGACAAAGACCGCGATAAGAGCGATCAGGTTTATGACCATCTCGGTCTGTCCGAAAACACCGCCCGTCAGTCCCTGGAGCCTGGTGGTCAGGTCAGATGCCGTGGTGTCCGCATAGGTGACCGGGAAGTCATGCAGGGTCCTGAGAAGATAATAGACCACCACACCCGAGCCGAGAGCCGTGAGGGCCGACGGCTTTTTCTTCAGAGCTGCGCAGACCGGTACCGCTGCCGGCATGCCGATCCAGAGGGCCGCCGGAACCAGGACCAGCAGGATAGAGGCGTCCGGCGCGAACCTGAGAAAGAGGAGGGCCAGGACCAGCAGGACCAAGGTGGTCACCGCTCCGGCATCATAACCCATCATGAAGGAACAGCCCGCCATATAGACAGCTGCCAGGATGGGAAGTCCCTGCAGGGGCAGGATGCCGCAGAGAAGCGACAGGATCAGGACCAGGAAAATATTCGAAAAGATCGATCCGTTTCCTATGGCTGCCCGAAGGCCCAGGAAGGTCATGAGGGCCAGGCCTATCTTGAAAATAATGAGGATGAGCTGGGCATGGGTCCCGTAAAAGACCGTCAGCTTATTCCTCAGTTCTCTCAGCATGGTCATGACTTCTTCCTCCGATAGAGTCTGTCAAGCCTTTTCAATTCGGCCCGATAGGCCCTGACACTGCGGTCCGCCTGATGATATCGATCCCAGGCTGTGACTCCTCCGACTGTCATGTAAAAGACCAGAAGGGCCACATAACAGGCCGTGATCAGGATAAGCAGGGTCCCGATATCCAGCCGGGTCATATTTGACATGAAAAAATCCATATTGCCGAATATGACCAGAACAAGCAGGAGAAGAAAGCCGATCGTGGTGCAGAAAAAGGTCCTGACAAATTCAAGCGCCATAAAATCCCTCCGGGAATACCGGTGGATATCGATGTCTCTTCTGCCGATCCCATCCTCATAGGCCGCAAGGCGGATCATGGATTTTAAGCGGTTTTCATCTACCATATCGTGTTCTTCCGTGCCAACGCATACTTGGTTAGATTATATCATAGCAGAGCCTCCGATGCAAACCGTGAGGAAGCTCACAGAGGCCGCTCCCGAAGCAAAAAGAAGCTGACCGATCGCCTCCACGGTAGCTCCGGTGGTATAGATATCATCCAGGATCAGGACATGGCGGCCTCTGACGCTCTCGCTTCCTGCGGCAAAGGCCGTCCGGAGATTTTCCCGCCTTTCCTCACGGTCGAGCAGCTTCATGGCCCGGGTCTCCCCCTGTCGGACCACGGCCCGGCCAAGCAAAGGCAGGCCGGTCTCTTCCGCCAGGACCCTTGCCATGACCTCAGCCTGATTATAGCCTCGCTGCCTGAGTCTCTTCTTATGGACCGGCACGGGAAGGATGGCATCGATGCCCCACAGTCGGATCAGATCCCCGGTATTTTCCGCCAGAAAATGTCCCAGGCTGACCCCGTATTCCTTTCTGTTTTTGTACTTGAGAGCGTAGAGGATGCGCTTCATGACCGCATCATAGGAGCAGAGGCCCAGACCCTCGTCAAAGGACCTGGGTCCTTCCAGGCAATCCGGGCAGAGGTCCTCCCCGTCAGGCAGGGGACGGCTGCATTTGCGACAGCGGCTGCCTGTGATGACCGGCAGCTTCTTCCGGCATTCCGGGCAGAAAAAGAAGCCCCGGTCGAGCAGCCTGTCACAGACGGGACAGCGGGGCGGATAGAGAAGACGAAGGGTCTCGTCTCCCAGAGTATGAAGTATGGTATTCATAAGCAACCTTTCCGGTCGCTCTTTTCGACATTTTAAGCCTGCGTCTCCTCTTCCGGCAGAGACATTTCCAGGATCCTCTCCGTCAGGGAGGTATAGCGCCGGGCCTGGGAGGCATTTTCGATCATGCTTCTCACAGAGGCGTCATCGCCCATCAGGACCATGCAGTTTTTGGCCCGGGTCACGGCCGTATAGAGCAGATTTCGCGTCATAAGCAGACGGGGGCCGCCCAGGACCGGCAGGATGACCGCAGGATATTCACTGCCCTGGGATTTGTGGATGGTGATGGCATAGGCCAGCTCCAGCTCTTCCTGAAGGCTGTAGGGATATTCGACCACACGGCCGCCGTCAAATTCGATCGTCATCTGGGAAGCGAAATCATTGATCTCGCGGATAATGCCCATATCCCCGTTGAAGATACCGGTACCATGGTCCACGGGGATATTATAGCGTCCCAGGATCTCCCACTCCAGCTGATAATTGTTGCGGATCTGCATGACCTTATCACCGGTCCGGAAGAGCCGTTCCCCGAAAGCATGCTCCCTCTTCCTTTGATCGGCCGGATTCAGATATTCCTGAAGGACCCGGTTGAGATTTTCCACGCCCAGCGCTCCCTTTTTCATGGGGGTCAGGACCTGGATCTCAAAGGGTCTGGCCTTGGCATATTCCGGGAGCTTACCCCGGATAAAGCCGATCATCTGCTTCAGGATCACCTCGGGCTCCTGCCTTTTCAGGAAAAAGAAATCCCGGCTTTTGGTATCCAGCGAGATCTGCCGGCCTTCGTTGATGGCATGGGCATTCATGACGATATCCGAGCCCTGGGCCTGTCGGAAGATCTTTTTGAGACGGACCGTGGGGAAGGCCCCGGACCGGATCATATCACAGAGGACATCGCCCGGACCAACAGAGGGCAGCTGGTCCGCATCACCGACCAGGATGAGCCTGGCCCCGACGGGGACCGCCATAAGAAGGGCATTCATAAGGGAAATGTCCACCATGGACATCTCATCGATGATGATGACCTCGGCCTCCAGAGGATTCATGGCATTTCTGCCGAAGCGGAAATCATTGTCAAAGCTGCCTTCCGGGGAGGGACCGATCTCCAGAAGACGATGGATGGTCGAGGCCTCATAGCCTGTGGCCTCCGTCATCCGGCGGGCTGCCCGGCCCGTGGGCGCAGCCAGCAAAAAAGTGGCATCGATAGAGGAAAAATAACGGAGCATCTCGTTGATGGTGGTGGTCTTGCCCGTTCCCGGGCCGCCGGTCAGAATAAGGAGGCCTGACATGGCGGAGAGGACCACGGCCCTCTGCTGCTCCTCATCCAGAGCAATACCGCCGGAGGAGGACAGCTTTTTCAAACGGTCACGGATGGCCTTTTCATCCGGATCGCAGATCACATTGAGCTCCGTCAGACGGCGGGCGCAGTTAAGCTCCAGGTAGTAGAAGGAGCCGGCGTAGACCCGTCTCTCCTCCTCTCCCCTTTCGTTCTGAGTTCTCTTGATCACAAGCTTATGGGCTATGGCCAGGTCGGAGACGGCCTTTTCGATCAGGTCCTCAGGTGCCTGAAGCAGGTCCCGGGCCCGGTCGGTCAGGACCGACCAGGGCAGATAAACATGACCGTCCGCCGAAGCCCGGAAAAGGCAGTAGATGACGCCGGCCCGAATGCGGTACTCCGACTCTCTGGGGATGCCGGCCTTCTCTGCGATCTCATCAGCTGTCTGAAAGCCGATCCCGTCGATGTCCTCGGCCAGCTTATAGGGATTTTCCCGGATGATGTCATAGACCTTGTCGCCGTAGGCCTTATAGACCCGGACGCACATGGTCACCGAAAGGCCGAATTTCTGCAGAAACATCATGGCCTCCCGGGTCGACTCCTGCTCCGCTGCCCGGGCCGCGATGTCCCTGGCCTTGCGCTCGGAGATGCCCTTGACCTCGGAGAGACGTTCCGGCTCCTCCCGGATGATGCGGAGAGTATCGTCTCCGAAGACCCGGACGATCCTTTTGGCCAGAATGGCTCCGATCCCCTTGATGGCTCCGGAGGCCAGATATCTTTCGATGGCTTCCGCATCCTTAGGGGCTCTGACCGTCATGGTCTCGGCCTTAAACTGGCGGCCGTAGGTGGCATGATCGGTATAGCGGCCGGTCAGGGCCACGTTTTCACCTTCATGGATCCATTCGAAGAGACCGACACAGGTGACCTCTTCCTCCTCGGAAACGAGGCTGAAGACCGTGTAGCCGTTCTCTTCATTTCTGTATACGATATGTTCGATATAGCCTTCCAGGGTCTCCCCGGTCATATCTGCCATATCAGTCCTCCATGGCTTCCATCATCTTTGTGTAAAGTCCCGTGCCGATAGCTGTGCAAAGCTCAGGATCCTCTGCCGTCATGACATTGATGCCGGTCCTGTCGCTGATCTTTTCCTCCAGACCGCCAAGGAGAGCTCCCCCTCCGGTCAGAACGATGCCCCTCTGGGCAATATCCGCTGCCAGCTCGGGCGGTGTCTTTTCCAGAACACCGTGAATGGCTTCCACGATCCGGGTCGTCTGATCCTGCAGGCCTATCCTGACCTCCTCTGAGGAGATCGAAACGGTCTCTGCCAGGCCGGTGGTCACACTGCGGCCCGTCAGGGAAAAGGCTTCCGCCTGAGGACGGCGGATGGCCCGGCCGATCCGGATCTTGATCTCTTCCGACTGGCTTTCATCGATAAAGAGATGATGATTGCGCCTGATCACGCGGGAAATGGTCTCATCAAAATGACTGCCGGCTATCTTCAGGGTCTCCCGGATGACGCAGCTGCCCAGTGAGATCACGGCAATATCCGTGGTCCCAGCTCCGATATCCACGACCAGATTGCCGAAGGGCCGGGTGATGTCGATGCCTGCGCCGATAGCCGCTGCCGTCATGGGCTCGACCACGGTCACATCTCTGGCTCCGACCTGATAGGCCGCCTCTTCAATGGCCCGCCTTTCGATAGAGGTCGTCCCGCCCGGCAGGCAGAGGGACACAAAGGGCTTGCGGATGGTCCGCCGGCCCATGGCCTTAGCCAGATAATAGCGGAGCATGGCCTCTGCCACGGAATAATCCGAGATCAGACCGGTCTTGACGGGCCGGATGGCCACGACCGACCCGCCCCGGAGGTGGACGGCCTGAAGGGCCTCCTCCCCGAAGGCAATGATCTTATCATTGTCCTTATCATAGGCGGCAAGATTGGGCTCCTTGATGATGACTCCCTTGTCTTTTTTATAAACGGCGATCTTGGATGACCCGAGATCGATGGCGATATCAGCCTGGGGCATAGGATTATCCTCTCTTTTTCAGATATTGTTTGAGATATTGTCCCGTGTAGGACCTTTTGACCTTGGCGACCTCCTCCGGCGTGCCCTTGGCGATCAGGGTGCCGCCGCCGTCTCCGCCCTCGGGGCCCATATCCAGGATATAATCAGCTGTCTTGATCACATCCAGGTTATGTTCGATGACGATCACGGAATTGCCGCCCTCCGTCAGACGGCGGAAGATCTCCGTGAGCTTTCTCACATCCTCGAAGTGCAGACCGGTGGTGGGCTCATCCAGAATGTAAATGGTCCGGCCTGTCTCCCGCCGCGAAAGCTCCGTGGCCAGCTTGACTCTCTGAGCCTCGCCGCCCGACAGCTCCGTGGAGGGCTGGCCCAGCTTGATATAGGAGAGGCCCACATCGTAGAGGGTCTGGATCTTGCGTCGGATGGCGGGCACATGCTCAAAGAAGGCCAGGGCCTCCTCGACCGTCATATCCAGGACCTCATAGATATTTTTTCCCTTGTAGCGGACCTCCAGGGTCTCACGGTTGTAGCGCTGACCGTGGCAGACATCACAGGGGACATAGACATCGGGCAGGAAATGCATCTCGATCTTAAGGATGCCATCGCCCTGGCAGGCCTCGCAGCGGCCGCCCTTGACATTGAAGGAGAAGCGCCCCTTCTTGTAGCCTCGCTCCTTGGCATCCACCGTCCCCGCAAAGAGGTCCCGGAGCATATCAAAGCCGCCGGTGTAGGTAGCCGGATTGGACCTGGGGGTCCGTCCGATGGGGGACTGGTCGATGGCAATGACCTTGTCCAGCTGCTCCAGGCCTTCGACAGTCCGGTGTTTGCCCGGCCGCTCATGGGACCGGTTGAGGTCATGGGAAAGCTTTTTGTAGAGTATCTCATTGATGAGGGAGCTCTTGCCCGAGCCGGACACGCCGGTCACGCAGCAAAGGACCCCCAGAGGGATCTCCACATCGATATTTTTAAGATTGTTGACCTGAGCCCCCAGGACCTTCAGATAGCCGGTGGGTCTGCGTCTGGTCTTCGGCACGGGAATGGACTTGCGTCCGGCCAGATAATCTCCGGTGATGGAGTCCGGGCAGGCCATGACATCCTCGGCCGTTCCTATGGCCACCAGCTGTCCGCCGTGTTCCCCGGCGCCGGGACCGATATCGATCAGGCAGTCCGCCTCCCTCATGGTCTCTTCATCATGCTCGACCACGATCACAGAATTCCCCAGATCACGAAGGCTCTTAAGAGTGGCCAGAAGCTTGCTGTTGTCCCTCTGGTGAAGGCCTATGGACGGCTCGTCCAGAATATAGGCCACGCCCACAAGACCGGACCCGATCTGGGTGGCCAGACGGATCCGCTGGGCCTCACCGCCGGAAAGCGACCCGGTCATCCGCGACAGGGTCAGGTAATCCAGTCCCACCTCCACAAGGAAGGAGAGTCTGGCATGGATCTCCTTCAGGATCGGGGCGGCGATCTGGGTCTTCATCTCTCCCAGGGAAATGCCGTCCAGATATTCTCTGGCCTTGACGACGGAAAGGTCGGTCAGGTCGATGATATTCTTCTCCCCCACCGTCACAGCCAGGGAGGTCCTCTTCAGCCTCTGGCCGCCGCAAAGGGCGCAGGGCGTGATGGTCATGAATTTCTCGTATTCCTGCTTGCTCCACTCGGAGGAGGTCTCACGATAACGCTGGCCCACATTGGCGATCAGGCCATCAAAGGCGATGTCGTAGACCCCCACGCCTCTCTGGCCCTTATAGTGGACCTTGACCTCGTGGCCGCCCGTGCCGTAGAGCAGGATGTCCCGGATCTTTTTGGGATAGTCCTTAAAAGGAGTATCCAGGGAAAATTTATATTCCTTGGCCAGGGCCTTGAGGGTGGCATTGGTGAAGCTGCCCTCCTCTGAGGCGCTCTGCCAGCCCATGACCACGATGGCTCGCTCATTGATGGACAGGCTTTCGTCCGGGATCATCAGCTCCGGGGAAAATTCCATCTTATAGCCGAGGCCCGCGCAGTCCGGGCAGGCCCCGAAGGGATTGTTGAAGGAAAAGCTTCTGGGCTCGACCTCATCCACGCTGATGCCGCAATCCGGGCAGGCAAAGCTCTGGCTGAAATTGAGGTAGCGGCCGTCCATGGTATCGACCACCAGGAGGCCGTTGGTGAGACCCAGAACCGTCTCGATGGAATCGGTCAGTCTCTTTTCAATGCCCGCCTTCACGACCAGCCGGTCAACGATAATGGCAATGGTGTGCTTGATATTTTTGTCGAGGAGGATCTCCTCGCCCAGATCATACATATTGCCGTCGATCTGGACCCGGACATAGCCGCTGCGTCTGGCCTGGTCCAGGACCTTTTCATGGCGGCCCTTCCGGCCCCGGACCACAGGAGCCAGAAGCTGGATCCGGCTTCTCTCGGGCAGGGCCATGATCTGGTCGACCATCTGGTCCACGGACTGACGGTTGATCTCCCGTCCGCACTCCGGGCAATGGACCACGCCGGCCCTGGCATAGAGAAGGCGGAGATAATCGTAGATCTCTGTCACGGTTCCCACGGTGGACCGGGGATTGCGGTTGGTGGTCTTCTGGTCAATGGCAATGGCCGGAGGCAGGCCCTCTATGCTTTCCACATCGGGCTTTTCCATCTGGCCCAGGAACTGTCTGGCGTAGGAGGACAGGGATTCCATGTACCGTCTCTGCCCTTCGGCGTAAATGGTATCGAAGGCCAGGGAGCTCTTGCCCGAGCCGGACAGGCCGGTCACGACCACCAGCTCATTGCGGGGAATGTCCACGCTCAGATGCTTTAAATTATTTTCATTGGCTCCGCGGATGCGGATGAATTTTCTGTCTGACATAAGCTTGTGCTTCTTTATCTTCTTTATATTGACTTGCAGTCTGCTGCAAAATATGCGGTCTTTGTCCTGTCTTGAGCCTTCACAGCAAAAACTCCGCCAGCACCGTATTGCTGATGTCTATCCCCCTCAGGGTCAGCCGGTAGCGGTCAGCCTCTTTGACCATAAGTTCCCTGCGGATCTGCTCTTCCAGGACCGGTCCGTAGATCTCTTCTATTTCCCGGCCGAAACGCCGGCGGAAGTCTTCTCCCGAGACTCCCTTCATCATCCGGAGGCCCAGGAACATGAATTCCTCCATTTTATCCTTTTCCGTCAGGACCTGCATTTCCTCCCGCAGACGATCGGGATGACCGGCATTTTCGAGATAGGCTGTCATATCGGAGGTATTCTTCCACCTTCTGCCTTCAAAACAGGAGGAAGCGCCAAGGCCCAGGCCCAGATAGTCTCCGCCCGTCCAGTAACGGCTGTTGTGGCGGCTTTCATGACCCGGCCGGGCATAATTGGAGATCTCATAGCGGTGATAGCCCCTGGCCTTCAGGAGCTCCTCCGTCACGGCATACATGTCCCTCTCGGTCTCCTCATCGGGCAGGTCCAGACGGCCGGCCTCAAAGAGGTCAAAGAAGGGGGTGCCTTCCTCTATGATAAGGCTGTAGGCGCTGATATGCTCCGGCTTGAGAGCTGTGACTCTTTCCAGAGTCCTCTGCCAGCTTGCCATGGTCTGACCGGGCAGGGCCGACATAAGGTCTATGTTGATATTGGCAAGGCCGAGGGCGCGGAGATGGTCATAGGTCCCAAGGAGATCCTCATAGGTGTGGATCCGGCCCAGGACCTTAAGCTCGTCCTTGTCCGTCGACTGCAGACCCAGGCTGACCCGGTTGACCTCGTTTTTCAGAAGATCATCGAGCTCTTCCCGGTCTGTTCCGGGATTCATTTCCAGAGTGATCTCTGCCCCAGGCAGGACCGAAAAAGCCGGCCTGACCGCCCTGAGGACAGCCGTCAGCTGGTCCGCTGACAGGGTCGTGGGTGTCCCACCGCCCAGGAAAATGCTGTCGACCGGACAGCCCTCTGTCCGCCGGCCCATTTCCCTTATCTCCTCAAGCAGGGCCCGGACATAAAGACCTTTCTCTTCCGCCCCGGCCGGTCCGGAGAGAAAGTCACAGTAGGCGCATTTTCTGACACAGAAGGGGATATGGAGATAGAGCCCCAGAGTCTTATTCTTCATCCAGCTTCAAAACATTGAGGAAGGCATCCTTGGGGATCTGGACCGAACCGATCTCTCGCATCTTCTTCTTGCCTTCCTTCTGCTTTTCCAGCAGCTTCTTCTTTCGGGAAATATCACCGCCGTAGCACTTGGCCAGAACATCCTTCCGCATCTGGCGGATGGTCTCACGGGCAATGATCTTAGAGCCGATGGCCGCCTGAATGGGGATATCAAAGAGCTGGCGGGGGATCTCCTTCTTCAGTCTTTCACACATCTGGCTGCCCCTCTGATAGGCGCTGGGGGCATAGACGATGAAGGAGAGGGCATCCACATTTTCGTGATTGACCAGAATATCCAGCTTGACCAGATCCGACTTGTCATAGCCGTCCAGCTCATAGTCAAAGGAGGCATAGCCTCTGGACCGGGACTTGAGGGCATCGAAAAAGTCATAGATGATCTCATTGAGGGGCAGACGGTATTTGAGGGTGACACGATTGTCATCCAGATATTCCGTGCTTATGTAAACCCCTCGTCTTTCCTGACAGAGGGTCATGATGGCTCCGATAAATTCCTTGGTCAGCATGATGTCGGGCTTGACCATAGGCTCTTCCATATATTCGATCTCTGAGGGATCCGGCAGGTTGG
>R21__coassemble_2001_pt1 | contig 12549 bp, 6 predicted proteins | sample R21__metabat2_low_PE_030 | metagenome-assembled genome bin R21
AATCCAGCTCATTCTGATCCATAAGGGCGGCTTTTCTTTCCTCGGCATCCATATACATGCTGCGGAATTTATACATCTTGAACCGTCGGCCGTTCTTACCGATCCGGATCTGCGAGAAAAAGATGGGTCCGTGTGATTTGTAATAAATAATGGGGCCAATGATCAGGCAGAGGATGCCGGTGATCAGACAGCCCACCAGCCCGCCGACGATATCCAGAGCCCGCTTGACCATGGCCTGGCGGACCCCCATGACATTGAGGCTGATGGAAACCGACTGACAACCCAGAACCGTCTGGAAGGAACGGTTTCGATTAAGCGAGGAGCCGGCCAGATTCAGGGCCTGGTGAACGGTAATGCCCATGGAGACGATATCATCGATCTCCTCATTTGCCAGACCGTTTTTTTCATCGGCCATAAGGAGGACCTCATCCACCCAGTGAAAGCCGATCTCTTCCACGATGCTCTCAGGCCTCTCCTTTATGGGAATGCCATAAACAGATTCCAGTACATCCTCCTGATGATCCAGAAGAAGAATGCCCTTGATATTGTAAGAACCGTAATTTTTCTGTCGAATGATGCGAATGGCCTCCTTGAGCCGGCTGCAGGAGGTGATGATCAGCAGGGAATTTTTTCCGGCGGTATCATTGGTATTGCGGATGTGTATCTTCCAGAGACAGCGGATGATATAAGAAATGATCGTATAGAGAACAGCTGTCAGGACAGCGGTGATACGTGAGTAGATGTCTTCTCCGACAAAGAAAAGATAGGTCGTGTGAAGAAGGAAGATCAGGACCGCCTGCAGGAAGGTCTTGTAAAATTCCACCATATGATTTCTCCGGATCACATGGTGATAAGCGTCGGTCATGACGATCACGGCAAAATCGATCAGGAAAAGGATAGGCGTGGTCAAGCGGTAGAGCTCATTCATCCTCAGATGGCCATGGCGCAGGAAATAAGCCAGGACAAAAGCCACGAAGATGCTTAAAAGATCCCAGAGTATAAAGTCGATATGTTTAAGAAGTCCTTTGGGGGATTCCCGATACACGGCTTCTTACCCTCCCTTGCTCATCAGAAATAAAGTGCCTTATTCCACCGTCACGCTCTTGGCCAGATTTCGCGGCTTGTCAACATCCAGACCTCTGGAAACAGAGACATAATAGCCCAGAAGCTGGAGGGGAATAACAGCCAGGCTGCCGATAAAGTGCTCATCGACCCTGGGAATGTAGACCGTAAAATCCACGGCATCCTCTACGCCGTAATGGCCATAGGTGGTCACTCCCGTCAGGTAAGCTCCGCGGGATTTGCATTCCTCCATATTGGAGACGGTCTTTTCAAAAAGATCATCCTGTGTCATGACGCCGATGACCAGGGTTCCCTCCTCGATCAGGGAAATGGTCCCGTGCTTCAGCTCTCCGGCGGCATAGGCCTCGGAATGGATATAGGAGATCTCCTTCATCTTGAGAGAGCCCTCCAGACAGATAGCATAATCAATGCCCCGCCCGATGAAGAAAACATCATGGGCATTGGCAAATTTGGAGGCAAACCACTGGAGTCTCTCCTTGTCATCTATGATCTTTTCGATCTTGTCCGGAATAGTATAAAGCTCCTCGATATAATGACCGCAGGCCTCTTCCGTGATCGTTCCGCGGACAAGACCCATTTTCAGGGTCAGAAGATACATGGCGATCAGCTGGGCCGAATAGGCCTTGGTCGTGGCCACGGCTATCTCAGGACCGGCCAGGGTATAGAAAACATGGTCCGCCTCCCGGGCGATCGAAGATCCGACCACATTGACGATGGCCAGGGTCAGGATCCCCTGTTCCTTTGCTATTTTTAAGGCTTCCTTGGAATCCGCTGTCTCTCCCGACTGGGAGATCACGATAGCCAGAGCCTTTTTACTGACCGGGAATTTACGGTAACGGAATTCCGAGGCCAGCTCCACCCGAACCGGCAGGTCCGTCAGCTCCTCCAGAACATACTGGGTCGCCATTCCCACATGCCAGGCCGATCCGCAGGCTACCACATAGATCATATCCAGGTCTTTGATCTCTTCATCGGTCAAGCCGATCTCCGAGAACTCCAGCCTGCCGTCCTTAACTACGGAATTCAGCGTATCCATGACCACCCTGGGCTGCTCATGGATCTCCTTCATCATGAAATGCTCAAAACCGCCCTTTTCCGCCGCGTCTGCAGAGAAGGTGATCTCTGTCAGTTCCTTTTTGACCACGGCTCCGTTCAGGTCATAGAAAATGGCCTGGCCCGGGATCATCCGGACCATCTCCTCTTCTTCCACATAATAGACGGAACGGGTGTAGTTAAGGATAGCCGGGACATCAGAGGCCACATAGGTCTGACCATCGGCCACTCCCACGATCATAGGGCTGCCCTTTCTGGCGGCATAGACCTCACCCGGATAATCGCTGAACATGAGGACCAGAGCGTAAGAGCCGTGGACACGGACCATGGTCTTGGCAATGGCGTCGATGGGACCGATATTATATTTGTGATAATAATAATCGACCAGCTTGACAAGGACCTCCGTATCGGTATCGCTGTAGAAACGATAGCCGTGCGTCATAAGCTTTTCCTTGAGCTCGGCATAATTTTCAATGATGCCGTTGTGGACACCGACCACGGCCGATTCGACCGTGCCGGAGCCCGACCCCCGGCAGTTGCCGGAAACATGGGGATGGGCATTGGCCTGGGAAGGTACGCCATGAGTGGCCCAGCGGGTATGACCGATTCCGCAGGTCCCCTTCAGGGAATGACCATCATCCGTCATTTCACTTAAATTCTTAAGCTTGCCCGAACATTTAACGACCTCGGCCGGATTTTCGCCATCCCTGACGCAAATACCGGCAGAATCATAGCCTCTGTATTCCAGTTTGGAAAGACCGGACAAAAGAATGGGTCCGGCCTGTTCATAGCCAGTAAAGCCAACGATACCGCACATATTGCCTGCTCCTTAAAATCTTTGGATCTGTTTAATCACATATCATACCAAACAAAGCTGCTTTTGAGAACTTAGTAGTGTATGAAGTGCTGGTAGTCAAGCGTACCTGTCTTCCAGCTTCCGCCCCACTCAAAGCCGTTTTGAATAAAGAGCCGACTGCAGAGATCAGAGCCCGTTATATAGTGGCTGTTGCCTGTGGATCGGTCCAGATATGGCGCTGCATTGGAGGGTTCGTAATAGGTGATCGTGGACCCGCTGTATTCCACATAAGGATTTTCAAGAGGATTCACATCGATAGCCATGCCGTAGGCATGGTTGGAAAGGTTGGCCGAATTGGTCGCCCTCCGATAGTTGAAGGCGGCCGTATTGTCAGCTGCCACCGACGCCACATCCGTGGTCTCGGCATTTCCGGTCCAGTATTTTTCGACCAGATACATTTTTCTGATCTGGTAATTGTTTTCAAACAGCTGGCGGAAGATTGACAGGACCGATTTGGCTATCGAGGCGTTGACGATCATCTCTCCCACCTGGACCTTGCCGTCATAATTGACATGAAGGACCTTGAGATAGCGAAGAGAGCTTAAGGCCAGAGGACAGCCGACCGGATAGGATTTGCCTATGATTCGGTTATAGACGGCATCTCCCTCCTGTATGACCGAGGAGGTAAAATATTTACTGAGAGCAAGACGGCTGAAGCGGCCCTCCGGAAGGACCGTTCCGGCCTTCACATTGGCCAGAGATTTGAGACCGCCCTTATTCAGGTTGATCTGGCTTGTGATAATACCCGGCCGTCCCAGCTTGGCAGCTTCTCCGGCAAAGCAAAGCCGGATGGTACTGCCGGCTTTATCATTGATAAGATTGGCCGCAGAATTGGTGAGGCCGTAATTATTGATGAGCAGAATGGGCCGGCCCAGCAGGCCCGCATAGGCGCCGGCCACAAAATCCACGGAAAACTCTGCTTTTGATCCCATTGTGATAACGGTATTTCCCTTATAGGTGATCCCTAGGTCCTTGGAAAGCCTCTTGATCACAGCCACCGACATGTCATACCGGTTGCTCCGGGTCACACGTACCGCCTTACTGCCCAGGGCTTTTTCAGTCTTTTCCGAGATCTGGGACGTGTTTCCCAGCAGATAGACCTTATCATACTGCTTGGCGATCTTTTTTGTAGCTGAAGAAATATTGCCGTTATCATTGGCCAGAAGGACAGGCATCTGGTTCATATAGCAATAGGATAAAGCCGATAAAATATTTAAGGGTGTCTTTCCCGAGGTGATGATGCAGGCTGAGAACTTCGAGCTGTCACGCAGCTCTGTGACCTTCTGGGCCACCAGCTCGGCTGTTTTATACCGGTCCGAGCCTTTAAAGCTCTTGCTGACGATGGTCTTGACACCCAGCTTTTTAAGGGTCTGCTTGAGTTCAGACGAAAAACCGCCGCTGATGAAGGTCACCTTGGTCACCTTTTTGCCCCAGTCATCCTTTAAAAGGGTCTTAGTGGGGGCAGAAAGCGTGTTGGGATCCGTGATAAGAACAGGGCAACCCTTGACTCCTGCCAGGGAATTGGCCAGCATGGCTCCGAAGAAGTTGTCCCCGCGAACCATGATCACTTCAGACGGAATACCGGACTTCTTGGCATAAGCCAGAGCGATCTTACGTCCGGATTCATAGATATCACTCCCTGCCAGCTTGCCGGTTTTGATCTGGTCGATCGAGCCGGCTGACTCCGAGGCCTGCACCGGAACGACCGCAAAGATCATCATAAGGATGGCTGTCAGGAAGAAAAGTCTGAGTATTTTTTTCATAAGGGCAATTCCCCCGCCAGTGTCTTTAAGACCACTGTCCTTTCACATTTGTCTCTTCAGAATACCATAAATCGCAGCTTAAGTCGAATTTTGTTGAAGAGCAGAGACAGCAAAGAGGCTTTTTGCAAAGCCTCTTTGTCATCATATCTAAGTCACTGCTATCTCTTTGATGGTAAATTCATTTCCCCGAAGGAGGTAGGTCCTTTCACTTCCGCAGTGGGGACAGATCTTGCCGTGGGCCACTGTCGGATATTCCTTTTTGCAGTCCTCACAGAAGGTCACGGCCGGGATGGTCTCGACCAGAAGCTCCGCATTTTCAAGAAGCGGCTCCTTTTTGGCGGCCCACTGCCAGACATCCTTCAGGAGGTCCGGCACCACTGTCGAGACCTCTCCGATCTCCAGAGTCACCGATTCCACATGCGTCACGGCATTTTCCTCGGCCACCTTTTTGACATCGCGGACCACATAAAAGACCACGCCAAGCTCATGCATCTTTACTTATCCTTCTTGTGGGTCAGGATGCGGAAGGCGCGCTTGGCCTCATAGGGCAGGATGTATTTAAACTTATCTTCTGCCTTGACCATATTTGTGCACTCCGGATGGTCTCTCTTAAGGGAAATGGCATCGAAGGCGCACTTGGTCGTGCAGATACCGCAGCCGATGCACTTGTTGGGATCGACCACGGATACGCCGCAGCCCAGGCACCTGGAGGTCTCGATCTTGACCTGTTCCTCTGTCAGAGTCAGGTGGGCATCCTTAAAGCTCTTAGCCGGCACATCCTTGGAAAGACCGGCCTCCTGTCTCGGAGCCTTGTCATAGCTTTCGATCTGAATATCGGTCTTGTCGAGCTCGTTGAACTCCCACTTATTGCGGCCGATGCGAAGATTGCCGCCCTGAACGAATCTGTGGAGGGATTCAGCTGCAAAATGGCCCTGGGCAATGGCATCAATGGCGAACTTGGGTCCGGTCAGGACATCGCCGCCCACGAAGATATCGCTCTCGGCGGTCTGATAGGTCAGGCTGTCGGCCTGAGGACCGTTGCCTCTGCCGAGCTCGACCTTGGTATCCTTGATCAGATCGCCCCAGACGATCTTCTGGCCGATGGCGAAGATCACACGGTCGCATTCCAGATCAAGGGTCTGGCTCTCATCATAGACTGGGCTGAAACGGCCGTCCTTATCATAAACAGAGGTGCATTTGATAAAGGAAATGCCTGTCACGCCGTCCGTCCCATGAACGGCCTTGGGGCCCCAGCCGTTGATGATCTCAACGCCGTCCTCTTTGGCCTCAGCCACTTCCTCATCGGAAGCCGGCATCTCATGTTCGCCTTCCAGGCAGAGCATGGTGACCTTGGCCGCGCCGGAGCGGGCGCTCACGCGAGCCGCATCGATGGCCACATTTCCGCCGCCGACCACGACCACGCGGCCGGTGTACTCGCTGCCGCCCACATTGGCATCATGCAGGTAGGAAATGGCGGTCATGGTTCCCGGAAGGGTCTCACCCTCGATGCCGGGCAGACGGCCGGCATTGCAGCCGATGGCCACATAGAAGGCCTTATAGCCCTGGGCCCGAAGGTCCTCTAAGGTGACATCCTTGCCGACCTCCACGCCGGTGCGGAAGTCCACACCCATTTCCTTCAGGATATCGATCTCAGCCTGGATAACATCCTTTTCCAGCTTGTAGGAAGGAATGCCGTAGGTCAGCATGCCGCCGCACTTCTCTTCCTTCTCGAAGACAGTCGGATAATAGCCTTTTTCAGCCAGATAGAAGGCTGCGGAAAGACCGGCCGGGCCGCCGCCGATAATGGCGATCTTCTCCGTCCATCTTTCGTAACGTGAGGAAGGAATGACCACAGGCGGAACATATCTGGTATCGGCCTTAAGATCCTGCTCGGCAATGAATTTCTTGACAGCATCGATGGCCACGGCCTGGTCGACCGTGCCTCTGGTACAGGCATCCTCGCAGCGTCTGTTGCAGATGCGGCCGCAGATGGCCGGCAGGGGATTCTGCTTCTTGATCAGGGCCAGAGCATCCTGGTAACGGCCCATAGAGGCCAGCTTCAGATAGCCCTGAACGGCAATATGAGCCGGGCAGGCGCCCTTACAGGGAGCGGTACCGGTCTTGTGGGAATTGATACGGTTATTTTCACGGTAGTCCGGATCCCACTTGGACTCATCCCACTTGACATTGTCGGGAAGCTCCTGACGGGGATAGGTGACCTCACTGCCGTCCTTTTTGCAGAGCTTCTGACCCAGCTTGACAGCGCCGGCCGGGCAATATTCGACACAGCGGCCGCAGGCCACGCATTTTTCCTTCTCGACATGGGCCGTATAGGCCGAGCGGGACAGATTGGGCGTATTGAAAAGCTGAGAGGTACGGAGGGCATTGCAGATATTGATATTGCAGTTGCAGATACCGAAGATCTTGTTTTCGCCGTCGATATTGGTGATCTGGTGGACAAAGCCGTTTTCTTCGCCCTTTCTCAGAATCTCCATAGCCTCTTCATAGGTGATATCGTGACCCTTGTTGGTCTCACGGCAGTAATCGGCGAAATCGCCCACGCCGATGCACCAGCCGTAATCATCATCACCGCAGCCCTCATCCACGACCTTGCGGGAAGCGCGGCAGGAGCAGCGTCCCACACCGATATGACCCTCGTATTTTTTGAGCCAGTAGGACAGATGCTCCAGATCCACGGATTCATTTTCCATGGAAATGGCCTTCTCCACCGGAATGACATGCATGCGGATGCCTGCCCCTCCCGGAGGCACCATCTGGGTGATGCCGGCCAGGGGGATGTAGGTCATGCGCTCAAAGAAGGGAGCCACATCCGGGTGCTCCTTAAGGCGGGGATTGCTGCCGTCGGGCAGCTCTTCCATGTTGAAGAGCTCGGCCGAGCCGGGCACGAACATGGGCAGCATATAACGTCTCTCGGACTGAGGAGCCGTTCTGCCGTTATGATCATAATGATAGCCGTAATCATATTCCAGAATACCGATATAGGACATCTCGTCCAGCAGCTTCTGGAAGGCCTCCTCACCGGACTTGTCGATCTTGTTCATCTGACAAAGCTCAGCAAAGGTATAGGGGTGACGGACATCCATAGTCAGGGCCACATCGGCCATCTCATCCGTCAGAAGATCACGAAGGCCCCAGTATTCCGGGTCATCGGATGTGATGCCCTTGAGCTTATGGGCAGCCACGTCGGTGATCTTTTTACCGAGCTTTAAGATCTTCTTACTGGGATTTGCTTCGCCCTTGTGTCTGGGTGTAAAGGGGGCGGTTGACTTGACGACTTCCTCTTTTGCCATATCTCTATCCTCTCATCCTTGTGATCTGCTGCGAACGGCCGGGATCTTTTCAGCCTGACCCATGCTATTAAGACCGCTGACAGCTATAAAATCATACTATTAAGAATTATACAAAAAAATCCGCGGTTTGAAAACCGCGGATCGCATATTTGTCAATAATTTATCAGCTTTCGGATCAAAGGCTGCGAGTCCTCATGATGTAATCATAGGTCTTGCGGACATTGTTGGTCTGGATGTACTCCATGCACTCCGGCTGTCCGATGTCGACCGGGCAGCGGTCTGCGAAGTTGATGCGCTCAACGCACTCTTCCTTGGACCAGCCCTTGTTGATGCCCTCGGAGACAGCAGCAAGCCAGTCATAGAGGAACTGCTTGTTCTCGGCGATGGCTTCCTTGCCCTTGACAGGACCATGGCCCGGGATGCAGTAATCGACATCGAGACCGTTCATCCAGTCAAGGCTTCTGAAGAGGTCATCGAAATCGGCGCTGTGCAGCCAGATCTGGCAGTCATTGAAGAGGTTATCGCCCACGAAGACGCAGCGCTCTTCCGGCACATAAACAGAGGTCTGCTCCGGAGAATGACCCGGGGTATGATAGCACTCAAAGGTATGATCGCCCAGCTTGATGGTCAGTCTCTCGCTGAAGGTGATGTCGGGTCTGGCGATGATGTAATCCTCTTCTGAGGGCATACGATCCAGAGCGGTCGGATCCTGTCTCTCAATGATATCCACATTATAATCATGTGTGGTCATGTTGAAGGCGGGCGGGATCTTGAAGAAGGAATCGTTGATCTTCTCCTGGCCGATGATGGTGGCGCCGGCCTTCTTCAGCCAGTGATTGCCGAAGATGTGGTCGATATGGGACTCGGTGTTGATGAGGTAACGGATCGGGCCGCAGTTTTCCTGAGCAAAGGAGATCATCTGCTCAAGATTTGTGATCCACTGAGCGGTATCGATAAAGACAGCGCCCTCACTGGTGAAGACCATGCTGGGATCGCAGCCGCGGATCTGGGTTTCGGTATAGACATTCTTTGTAATCTGTTCCATTTTTTTACCTCGCTGTGATTGGGATAATGTATGGTATCTGATAAAATTTTATCATCGCTATTATGCACTGTCAACATGACCCAAGGGGGTTCTGGCACTCTTTTCTGTACAATTTTACCATAAAATTGTACTTTATTTCGTACAAAGCCCGAACCTGTCAGGCCAGGTCCTATTCCTCGAACTGACTCCTGTAAAGCTCATAATAGAAGCCCTTCTTCTCAAGCAGGCTCTTATGATCCCCCTGCTCAATGATGTGTCCGTCCTTCATGACCAGGATCAGGTCTGCGCTCCGTATGGTGGACAGGCGGTGTGCTACGATAAAGCTTGTCCGGCCCTCCATAAGCCTGTCAAAGGCCTCTTGGATCAGAAGCTCGGTACGGGTATCGATAGACGAGGTGGCCTCATCCAGAATAAGCATGGGCGGATGGCAGAGCATGACCCGGGTGATGCAAAGAAGCTGCTTCTGTCCCTGGGACAGGGAGCCGCCGTCCTCTCCTATCACCGTATCATAGCCTTGGGACAGCCTGCGGATGAATTCATGGGCATGGGCTGCCCTGGAGGCTGAGAGCATTTCTTCATCAGTCGCCTCCGGCCTGCCCATCTTGATATTGTCCCGGATGGTCCCGGCAAAAAGATAGGTATCCTGAAGGACCATACCATAGCCGGCCCGAAGGGAATGACGGGTGATCTCCCGGATATCCTTTCCCGAAACGAAGATCGAGCCCTTATCCACATCATAAAAGCGCATGAGCAGGTTGATAAGGGTAGTCTTGCCGCAGCCGGTCGGTCCGACGATGGCGATCTTCTGTCCCGGCCTGACGGAAAGAGAAAGGTCTTCGATCAGGCTGACCTCGGGATCGTAGGAAAAGGCCACATGATCCAAAGACACACTGCCGTCTGCCTCCCCAAGTTCCTTATCGGCCTCCGGAACCTCCGCCTCCTCTTCGATCAGTTCAAGGACTCTGGCCGCGCAGGCCAGGGCATTCTGAAGTTCTGTGATGACAGCCGAAATGTCGTTAAAGGGCTTGGTATACTGGTTGGCATAGCTTAAGAAGCAGGACAGCGAGCCGACGGTGATCCCGCCGCTTATGGCAATGAGAGCGCCGACCACCGCCACGCCGGCGTAGACGATGGCATTGACAAAGCGGGTGCTGGGATTGACCAGGGAGGAATAGAAGGTGGCCTTAAAGGAATAGGTCCGAAGCCGGCCGTTGATCTCATCAAAGCGCTCCTGGGTCTCAGCCTGCCGGCTGAAGGCCTGGACCTCTTTTTGTCCCATGATCATCTCGTCGATCAGGGCAGTCTGCTCTCCCCTTGTCTCGGACTGGGCCCGGAACATGGCATAGCTTCTTTTGGCAATAAAACGGGCTACCAGCAGAGACATAGGTGTCAGGACGATGACCACAAGGGCGATCAGAACATTGACCGACAGCATAAAGCAGAGGGTGCCGATGATGGTGAGAAGACCCGTAAAGAACTGGGTAAAGCCCATGAGAAGGCCGTTTGTGAACTGGTCCACATCGGCGATCATGCGGCTTGTGATCTCTCCGCTCTTGTGAGAATCCAGATAGGAAAGCGGCAGATGCTCTATTTTTTCAATAGCCCGGTCGCGGATGTCCCGGGAGACCTGGTAGGTGATCTTATTGTTGCAGACATTCATGAGCCACTGGGACAGAGCTGTACAACCTATGACCACACCGATGGTGATGAGGACACGGAAGACATCCGAAAAATCCACCTGTCCCGGTCCCACGATCTCATCAATGGCCCGCCCCACCAGAATAGGCACATAAAGGGAGGACAGGACCGTTATCAGGGCCATCAGAAGGGAAATGACCACAAAGATCCTGTAACGGCCGATATAGGTCAGGACCTTTTTGAGAGTGGCCATGGCATTGACATTCTGATTGGTTTTCTTCTTTGCCATCTCTTAAGCCCTCCTCTTACCGGTCTGATCCCGTTCGGAAAGCTGGGAATCACAGATCTCCCGATAGACCGGACAGGAGACAAGAAGCTCCTCATGCCTTCCGATCCCGACGATTCTCCCGTCATCCAGAACGATGATCCTGTCTGCATGCATAAGGGAAGCGGCTCTCTGGGAAACGATAAAAAGCGTCGGGTGATCCGGCAGGTTCCTGATGGCGCGGCGAAGGGCCGCATCGGTGGCAAAATCAAGAGCCGATGAGCTGTCATCCAGGATAAGGATATCGGGATGCCCGACCAGGGCGCGGGCTATGGTCAGTCTCTGTCTCTGACCGCCGGACAGATTGCGTCCGCCCTGCTCGATCACGGCATCCAGACCGCCTTCCTTTGCCATCACGAAGGCCTCGGCCTGCGCGAGACGAAGAGCCTCATGGATCTCCTCATCGGAAGCCTCCTTGCAGCCCCATGTCATATTGTCGCGGACCGTCCCCGCAAAAAGCCTTGCCTTCTGCATGACCATCACGACCTTCTTTCTCAGGGAAGCGCGGGTCAGACTGCGGACATCCTGTCCGTCCACAAGGACAGAGCCCTCCGTGACATCGTAATAGCGGGGGATCAGATCGACAAGAGAGGTCTTGCCGGATCCGGTTCCTCCTATGATGCCCACAGTCTCGCCCCGTTTGACGGCAAAATCAATATCAGTCAGGGCTTCCTCACCGCCGCCCGCATATTTAAGGGAAACATGGCGGAAGGCCACAGCCGGAATGTCGGAGCTTCCGGTCATGTCTTTGGCAGAAAGCGCCCTTTCCTTACCGTCCTGCATGTCCGGTTCCACAGCGAAAATGCTGTCCACACGGTTGGCGCAGGCCAGGGCTCTGGAGATCTGGATGATAAGATTGGCCAGCTTGATAAGCTCGACCAGGATCTGGGTCATATAGTTGTAAAGGGCCACGACCTGACCCTGGGTCAGGGCTCCGGAATCGACCCGGAAGGCTCCCAGATAGATCAGGGCTATGATGCCGATATTGATCACGACATAGGTCATGGGATTGAGCAGTCCGGATATCCGCCCCACTGCCTTCTGGAGACGATTGAGGGTCTCATTTTCCTTATGAAAATGGTCGATCTCCTCCTCTTCCTTATTGAAGGCCCGGATCACGCGGACACCGTTCAGATTTTCACGGGTGGCTGAGGTGACCCTGTCCAGCTGTGACTGAATATTTTTGTATGCCGGACGGGTCCCCAGCATGATACCGAAGACGATGATGCCAAGAATGACGATCACGACCAGAAAGATCAGGGCTGCCGTGACATCGATGGTAAAGGCCATGACCATGGCGCCGAAGACGATAAAGGGTGATCTCAAAAACAGCCGAAGGGTCAGATTGACGCCGTCCTGGACCTGATTGATATCGCTTGTCATGCGGGTGATCAGGGTCGAGGAGCCCAGGCTGTCCAGCTGGGAAAAGCTCAGGGTCTGGATGTGGGCAAAGAGGGACTGCCTCATGGCTGTGC
>R21__coassemble_2003_pt1 | contig 12540 bp, 9 predicted proteins | sample R21__metabat2_low_PE_030 | metagenome-assembled genome bin R21
CATCCACGATGGGCTGGTAATAGATCTTGAAATCCCCCCGGGAGATGGCCTCCTCGAATTCAGCCATGGCTTCGGCCGTGTCCATGTAATTGCGCCGCATGGAGGGTTCAAAAAAGGCGTAGGGACAGACATATTCATCCCGGATATGCTGCTTGGCCAGATAGGCCCGGTCGATCATACCGGAAACGGGTGTTTCATCATCAGGGGCGATGAAATAGAAGCCGACACGGCTGTAGATATGAAGCTGGCGATCACCGTGATGCCAGATGATATCGCAATTTTTTGTCAGGAGATCATAGCGGATGGTGTCGCGCCTGACCAGGGCCACAAAATGATCGGCTTCGATCCTGGCGACGAAGATCGACTCCAGGCTCTCGGTCTCCGATATCAGATCGTAAGCTGCCGCCAGAAGCTCATCGCCTCCCTCGAAGCCGACCAGCTCATTGACAGCCTTGAAATTTTTGATGTTGATGAAGGCCACCCCGTAGAGGGACTTATCCTCGCAAAGCCCGAGAAAGCTCCGGACCTCCCGGATGAAGCCCCGCCTGTTGAGACCGCCGGTCACCGCATCGCGAAAGCGCATCTCCCTGAGCTGGGTCTCCTCCGACACATCGAGGAGCGAGCTCATGATGATCTTCTGCCCGTCATCCACCTCCAGAAGCTGGGAGGTCACGGAGACACGGACCACGCTGCCGTCCCTATGGGGAATGCGGATGAAATACTTACAGGAATCCCCGTCCTTCTGAAGGGCCATAAGGGCCGGCTTTGTCTCGGCCGGATCCTCCAGGCGGACATTCTGGATGGCTGTAAAAAAGCTGGCCTCGTCCGGCTCCGTCTCCACGGGCAGGTCGTACATCCGCCTGGCCATGTCATTCATCATGATCATCCGGCGTTCGGGCAGAGTATAAGCCACGATCCCGCATGCCTGCATGCGGATCAGCTGGCGGAAGATATCATTTTCGTAAAGAGATCGATCTGATAAAGTACTCATAGTCTTTTTTTATCAGATTTCTATAAAATGTGGGGCATGACAGGAAAAATTCCGGCAGAAATATCCTGAAAAAAAGTCCCCCGGCCGATAAGCATTATCGCCCATCAGCCGGGGTCTTATTTTTGACAAATATTGACTTTATACCCTCAGAGAATTGTTTCCCGTGACATGCTCCATCCGCCAGGCGATGCAGCGGTTGAGGTAGTGGACATAGTCAGGATTCTTACACATGCCCTTGCCCTCCACATCGGAGATCTTGGCCACGTCCATGCCGTTGCAGGCCGTGGTCTTCATGACGATATTGAGAGCCGGAACATCGGTGTCATTGGCCAGATAGGTGCCGATGCCGAAGGCCACCCGTGATCTGCCCTGGAAATAGGCCAGGATCTTGGTGGCGCGCTCGAAGTCCAGACTGTCGCTGAAGAGCAGGGTCTTGGTGGCCGGATCGATGCCCAATGACTTGTAGTGGGCGATCATCTTATCGCCCCAGAGCAGGGGATCTCCGCTGTCGTGACGGACACCGGAAAAGAGGGTGGCATAGGTCAGCTGGAAGTCCTTGAGGAAGCAGTCCGTGGTGATGGCATCGGTCAGGGCCGTGCCGTTTAAGACGCCGTATTCCTTGACCCAGGCATCCAGGGCATACCAGTTGGAATAGGCCGGATTGTGCTTATGATTGCCCTGTCCCACGCACATGAGCCATTCATGAGCCATGGTGCCGACCGGGGTGATGTTGTATTTTCTGGCCAGATAGACATTGGAGGTGCCCACAAAGGTCGAGGAGGGATAGGTGTTGTCCTTGAGAGTCTGAACGGCCAGCTCCTGGGCTTCTCCGGAGAGACGGCGGCGCAGGCCGAACTCGCTGAAGGCTCCGATGCTGTATTCGCCGTTTTTCAGCTTGTCGACCTTATCCTTCAGGCGCTTCTTAAAGCTGACCATGAGCTCATCATAGTCATAGGCCATGCGGAAATAGACCTCATTGACGATAGCCAGGGTCGGGATCTCATAGAGGGAGGTGTTGAGCCAGGTGCCCCGGGTCTCGATGGTGAGGCCGGAGGGGCCTTCCGTTCCGATCTCGAAATCCTCATAGCGGGGCTGCCAGAGACGGAGGAAATCGCAGTAGGAGCCCTTGATCCAGCGGATATTGTGGAGATATTCCAGCTCCTCCTCTGTGAAGCGAAGCTCGCAGTAAAGCTTGATCTGGCGCTTGATCTCTTCGACCATTTCCGGGGTGAAGGTCACGTCCGTGTTGCGGCACTTAAAGGACCAGGTGGTCTTGTAATCGCTGAACTGGTGGTAGATGGCCTGTCCCATGGAAAATTTATAGGCATCGGTCTCCAGGAGGCTGTTGATGATACGTTCCATTTTTGCTTTTCCTTTTCTCCGCTCTTTGGCGGCTCTTTTTCCGGCATTTTCATGAGGGGCGGTGTCAAGACACCTGCCTGGAGGCTATTATATCACTTTTTCAAAGGATTGCCTTATTTCCCTGATTTTCTTTGGGATTTTGCGGGGATTGTTTCATTTTTTGTACGATTCCAGTAAAATAAAGGGACGAAAATGCAAAGGATGACCGCCATGAATCGACAGCTTTCCAAAAATCTTCTTGCCCTCTCCATCGTTCTCTTCTGGTTTGCCCAGTATGTCTATATTCCTTATCAGACTCCCTATCTGACGGGACTGGGACTTTCGGCCGGCTTCGTGGGCATCATCGTCGGGACCTACGGCATTGCCCAGATGGTCCTCCGTCTGCCGGTGGGACTTATGGCCGATCATGTGGGCCGTCACAAGAGCTTTATCCTGCTGGGCGGTCTCTTCGCCGGGTCGGCCTCCCTTTTCCGCATTCTGATAGACGGGGCAGCGGGCTTTTTTATCGCCAATATCCTCTCCGGCATGGCCTCAGCCATGTGGATCTCCTTCATGGTCAAATACACCTCCTACTATGCCGAGGATGACCAGCAGAGGGGAACGGCCCATGTGGTCGTCTTCAATTACGGCGGCATGCTGATGGGATTTGTGGCAGCCTCCTTCCTCTATCGGATCACCTCCATGCGCTTTCTCTGCCTGCTCTCGATGATCGGGGGCTTTGCCTCTGCTTTGGCGGCGCTTTTTATGGAAAATGAACAGACCGGCACCTTCCACCCTTCAGTGAGGGAGCTCCTGCCCGTCTGTCTCAATAAACCTCTTGTCTTTTATTCCGGACTGGCCCTGGTCCAGCAGGGCATCCATATCGCGGCAGCCATGTCCTTTACCACCCAGGTGGTGACAGACCTCGGGGCCTCCAGCCTGGTGGTGGGCTTCTGCTCCATCACCTATATGAGCATGTCGGTCCTCTTCAGCTACCTGTCCTCCTTTTTCGTCAGGAAAATGTCCGCTCTCTATACCCTGCTTCTGGGTTTTGTCTGCATCATTGTCTACTGTCTGATCGTACTCGCCACGGGCTCGATCCCGGTCATTTTCCTCATGCAGGCCCTTCTGGGCTTTTCGTCGGGCCTTATGTTCTCGACTCTGACCTCCCAGGCCATGAAGGAGGTGCCAAAGCACCAAAAGTCCACGGCCATGGGCTTTTTCCAGGCGGTCTACGCCCTGGGCATGACGGTCATGCCAATGCTGATGGGGGCACTGGCGGAAAATATATCCACGCAGGCGGCCTATCTGGGCATAGGGAGCATCACGGCTGTGACGACGGTTATTTTTATCTTCGGGGCTAAGGTCAAGAAAATATGAGGGGGCTTGGCTCGGTCCGAGCGGTCTGTCTTTCGACCGACTCGAGGATCGAAGCCTCTCTAAGCCCTTCCTGTGCCAAAGGAGCCTGAAAACCGCGGGAATACGTCTTTAGCGGATCTGGCTGAGTGCCTGCACGAAGACATAGATCCGCTTTTTGTCGGTCCTTTTGTCTGAAACCGACAGTATTCCTGAAGGGTTGAAGGAGACGACGCGGAAGGGCGTGAGAGGTTCGATCTCGAGGAGGTTAGAAGCTTTCCGTGAAAACCATCGTGCAGGACACCGTTTTCGCGGACGGACGGCCTGGATCGGGTAGCGAAAAAGAGACAGAAAACCGTCCCCTGTCTCCTATCGTACCGCCCACCGCATCTTGGTGGAAGCGGCTCTCGGATTGTCATGGCATTCCCCGGCCGAGGGACGGATCACCTCCCGCGCGGCCTCGCTGTAAATGCCCTCCCGCAGATAATATTTAAAGGACTGCTTGACAAGCCGGTCCTCCCCGGAATGGAAGGTGAGGATGGCCACCCGTCCGCCCTCCTTCAGGACCTGGGGCAGCTTCTCCAGCAGATCATAGAGAGCCTGATATTCCCCGTTCACCTCGATGCGAAGAGCCTGAAAGCAGCGGGCGCAGGACCTTTTGAGAGTCTCCTTCTTCTCCTTTTCCGGCACCTTGGCCAGGGTCAGAGCCCTGTCGATGACATTTCTGAGATCCGTGGTGGTCCGGATGGCCTTTCCGCTCTTCTGAAAGGTCCTGACCGTGTGGGCAATGATCTCCGCATAGGGCTCATCGGCATTTTCCGTCAGGATATCGGCCAGCTCTTCCTCTGATAGCCCTGCCACCAGCTCCGCTGCCGTCTGACCCTTTGTCGGATCCATGCGAAGGTCCAGCGGACCCTCCGCCTTGTAGGAAAAGCCCCGCTCAGGATTGTCGATCTGCATGGAGGAGACACCCAGATCCGCCAGAATAAAGTCGAATTTCCCGTACTTTTCCGCTGCCTTGTCGATCTGGGCAAAATTGATATGCTCGACGGCATGGATATCCGGTCCGAAGCCAAGCCCCCTCAGCCTCTCCTCCGATTTGGCCGACTCAATAGGATCGATATCGAGAGAGACCAGATGGTCCTCGCCCGCCAGCCTTTCCAGCATTTTCCGGGAATGACCCCCGTAGCCGAAGGTGCAGTCGCAGCCGTTCTGGCCCGGTTTGATATCCAGAAAATCCAAGATCTCTTCGACCATGATGGGAATGTGGGTCCCGGCCGGCGTATTGCCCTTGGCCTTCACATGGTCGGCAATGTCCGTGTACTTATCGCTTTGGAGCTCCTTGTACTTTTCTTCGTATCTTTTCGGATATTTTCCCGAATAATGAGCCCGCCTCCTGTGCGGAGTCTGCTTTTCTTCCGACATCTGCTGTCACTCCTGAAATATCTGCTTTTTGCTGGAATCGCCGGGATAACCGGCATTTTTCGAAAATTTTTCCGCTATTTTCGTTGCACCGCCCTATTTCATCCCCTTTTGAATGGCATCCCGACCGAAACGGCCTCGGATGGCCTCCATGGCGGACTGCATTTTCCGCTCCTTTTCATCCCTTTCCCGGATCCTTTCATAGTCGAAGATCGTCATCTGGTAGGGCTCTTCCTCCTCGGTCAGCCGGCCGGTCCTAACCCCCAGAAGACGGATGGGCTCACCCTTCCAGAGGGCATCAAAGAGCCTGACGCTCTGGCGGTAGAGCTCATCGGCCTTGTCTGTGACCTTATCCAGCTGTGTCTGGTGGGATTCGGTGTGAAAATCGCTGTATTTGATCTCCACGGAGACCTCTCCGGCCAGAAAGCCCTTCTTTTTGAGTCGCTGCGAGACCGACCGGCAGAGGGCCTTGATCACCGCAAGCGCTTCCTCCCGGGTCTCGGCATTTTGGGCCAGAGTCGTGGAATTTCCCACGCCCTTGACCTTCTCGGGAATGGCTCTGACCGGGGAAGGATCGATGCCGTTGGCGTATTGCCAGAGAAGACGGCCGTGCTTTTTCAGGAGGCCTTCAATGTAGGCCGGATCGCTTTGGGCCAGATCTCCTATGGTCTTGATGGCCAGGGATTCCAGACGGGCGGCCGTGCTTTTGCCGCACATAAAAAGCTCTCCGATGGGCAGGGGCCACATCTTTTCCCGGATCTCACTTTGATACAGGGTATGGGTCCGGTCGGGCTTTTGAAAGTCCGAGGCCATCTTGGCCAGGACCTTGACCTCGGATATGCCCACATTGACCGTAAAGCCGAAACGACGGACGGTCTCCTGCCGGATATATTCGGCCATTTTCAAAGGATCAGACAGGAGGGCCAAGTCCGGCTCGAAAAGGACATAGACCTCATCGACGGAGGCCGACTGCATGACGGGAAAGAGCTCGGAAAGAAAGGTCTTCCAGGCGTGGCTCATTTCCCTGTAATAGGCGTGGTCGGGCGGGACCATGACCAGATCCGGGCAGCGGGCAAAGGCCGATGCCACCGTATCGGCCGTTTTGATGCCGTATTTTTTAGCGGGAATGGACTTGGCCACCACTATGCCGTGCCGGGTCTCCTGATCTCCTCCGACGATGGAGGGAATCAGGCGCAGATCCACCTTTCCGCCTTCCTTCAGCAGCTTAATGGCGCTCCAGCTCAGGAAGGCGGAGTTGACATCGATATGAAAGATAAGTGACTTTCTGTCCGATGGCATAAATGCCTCCCTTCAGAAAAAAGGTCCGGCTTGCGAATGGCTGCTTAGTTTCAACAGGCTTCCCCTTTTGACAAGGAGAAGCCCTATATGATATATCGTCCCCGGACTACGCCTGTTTGCGAGACATCCGGCGGCGGAAGGGGCGGCAGGCAATCTGCGGCCGCCCGTGCCTTTATTATAGCATAAAGAAGACAGGAGACGGATCTCTGCCTCTTTGGCCGCTTTGTCAAACCAGGAAAATATTTCTTGACAGCAAAGCACTGACCCTCATCGAGATCGGACCTCTCACGCCCTTCCGCGTCGTCCCCCTCAACCCTTCAGGAATACTGTGGATCTCAGGCTGAAGGGCTGACAAAAAGCGGATCAATGTCTTCGTGCCAGCACTCAGCCTGATCCGCTAAAGACGTATTCCCGCGGTTTTCGGGCTCCTTTGGCAAAGGAAGGGCTTAGAGAGGCTCCGATCCTCGAGTCGGGTTGAAGGCTTTCGTATCGAAAATGCTCCTCCGGGCATGGCCGTCCGTCCGGAAAACATTTGTCCGAGCGGCCCGTCTTTCGGCCGAAACGGCTTTGGCCGATGGGGTCGAGTGCCCAAACGTCGGGTATGGGCGCGAGTGCGAGCTCTGAGCCTGGTTTTCATCAGAAAAACAGGCGAATCGAGCTTGCCCCGGAGGACAAAACAGCTCGGCCATGAAAGACACCGCGCAGGACACCGTTTTCGCGGATGGATGGCCTACCTGAGGAGATTTGAAAATTTTATTGCCAAAGAGACGGAGAACCGTCTCCTATTCCCAGCCGGTCAGGACCTGGGCAAGAGAGGTATCCTGGGATAAGGTCGAGGCATTGTAGAGAAAAAGGACATCATCGAAGCTGTGAGAGGAGAGATAGGTCTCCAGATCATCCGAATAATAGCGGGGATCGATGACTGTGATCGTTTGATAATTGCCCGTCAGGAAGGGCAGGAAGCAGTTGGCATAGGAATCCTTGAAGACCAGGAGGGACTTCTCCGTATCCGCTGCCGTGGTGATGGTAAAGCTGGGATAATTGCCTCCCAGGAAGACCTCGTAGGCATTATCGCCCGCCAGGGCATCCATGTCATAAAGTGAGCTCTTGACCGTCCCGTCGGTCATGGTCACATAGAGGTGCTCCTCCTCTTCCGGCAGATAGACCGTAACGGTATCCGCCGTGGGAAGGGAATAGCCGCTCTTGGAGGCCAGGGACCCGACAAAGGTATTGGAGACCACACCCTTTTTGTAGGTCCCGACCGTCAGACCCATAACATCGGCCGCCCTTTCAAAGGCGGCATAGGCGCCGTCCGTGGTCCAGTGGTGATCAGAGGCATAATAGACCTTGGTGCCGGCATCCTTGGCCTTGTTGAGGGCCTTGGTCACCTCGATGGGCGTGACCAGCTTTCCCAGTCCGTCGTAAAAATCGGAAATGTATGCGGCCATATCGCCGTTAGGCGCATAGGAGGGCAGGTATTCCGCCATGATCTCCACCTGGGTCGGGACGATCATAAAGTAGGAGGTCATATCCGAATGCTCTTCCGCAAAAGCCTTGACTGCCTCCGTGGTCGTTTTCAAAAGCTCCGCATCCGGCTCCTCAAAGCGCTCGATCAGCATATCATGCGAGCCGTAATAAACGCCCTGGGATTCCCGCTCTCCCAGAAAATAGGTGACATCGGCCTTGACCGACATAAGCAGGTCCCGGCCCGGAAACTGGTCCGCCATATAGTCCTCGGCCGAGGACATAAAGCTGCCCGACACAAGAGAGGAGGCCGAAAGCTCCGGAGCCTGGGTCAGGGAACGCTTTTCCGTACTCGAATAAGCCTTGTCCGGCAGGGCCAGGTGGAGGACCAGGACCGCCACAAGGAGGATCAGAAAGCCCACGCCGTAGGGCCGGTAAAAGGCCCGGCTCTTCAGGCTTTTGACATTTTTATTTTGCAGATTCAGATCTTTCATAATTCGCCTTTACTCTTAGAAGCGGAAGTAGAGGAAGGGATTGTAATTCTGTGTCGCCAGGAAGGCCACGCTCAGGAAGAAAAGTCCCGCCGTCACGATGAGCAGGGCAAAATGCCTCTTTTCGATCATGACATCTCTCAGCTTTTTGACAAAGGGCAGACAGCAGATCATGCCGATGATAAGGAGCGGCCCGTAATGGACCAGATAATAAAGGGCCGTCCCGTCCACCCCGCCCAGAGCGGCAAAGCCGAACATGGACTTTAAGGTCACGCTCATGGCGCCAAAGCTTTCCGAGGAGAAAATGACCCAGCCTATGACCACAAGCAGAAGAGTCTTGAGGTGGCGGAAGAAGGCCGGCAGCCTTTTGAAAAGCCCCAGATATTTTTCAAGCAGAAGAAGGATGCCGTAATAGAGGCCCCAGATCACGAAATTCCAGCTGGCTCCGTGCCAGAGACCTGTCAGCATCCAGACGACCAGGATGTTGAAGATGTGTCTGGCCTTGCCCACCCGGTTGCCGCCGAGGGGAATATAGACATATTCGCGGAACCAGGTCCCCAGGGAAATGTGCCAGCGCCGCCAGAAGACCGTGACCGAATCGGACACATAGGGCGAATCGAAGTTTTCCGGGAAATCAAAACCGCACATTTTCCCCAGACCCACGGCCATGTCCGAATAGCCTGAAAAGTCAAAATAGATCTGCAGGGTATAGGCGATGGCGCCGAGCCAGGCCGTGACCGTGGAAATGCCGCTGCCGGAGGCCGTGATGGTATCAAAGAGACTGCCCACCATATTTGCGATCAGAACCTTTTTGGCCAGACCGAAGACGAAAATGGGCAGGCCCCGTCCCAGAGTCGTTTTGGAAATGTGACGTTTCTCCAGCTGCTTTTCCACATCCTCATAGCGGACGATGGGGCCGGCAATGAGCTGGAAGAACATGGTGATATACATACCGAAGCGGATAAAGCTCCTCTGAGCCTGAAACTTGCCCCGGTAAAGGTCGATGATATAGGACAGTGTCTGGAAGGTGTAGAAGGAAATGCCGATGGGCAGGGGCAGGTCCCTCACCTCAAAGGCCGTCCCGAAGATGTCATTGACGGTCGTGACCGCAAAGCCGTAGTACTTGAAAAAGCCCAGGATAGCCAGATTGAGGATGATGGCAAAGACCAGGGTGTGCTTTTTATGGGCCGGATCGTCCTCCATGAGGCAGCCCAGGAAATAATTGACCACCATGCTGAAGAGCATGAGGATCACATAGACCGGCTCTCCCCAGGCGTAGAAGATCAGGGAAAAGACCAGGAGGATGATGTTCTTGATCCTTATGCCGGGGGTCAGGAAATAGGCCAGTAAAAAGACCGGCAGAAAGAAAAAGAGAAATACCGTGCTGCTGAATACCAAGTCCTTACCCCTCGATCTGTTTCTTTAAGCTTTGAAGCATCTCGTCCGCCTGCTGCCCTACGATAAAGACCAGATAATCGTCCTTTTCGTAAATGACCGCTGCCTGAAGCAGGTCATACTGGTCTGTTCCGTAATTTTCAAAGGTCTGTTTCTGGGCTGTCAGATGGGCCTCGATTCCCTCTTTGGCAGCGGAAAAATCCTCGCCCGCATCATGGATGATCAAAAGTTCATTGACATCCATAAAGCTTATGGGCGCGTAATAGGCCAGTTCCTCATAGTCATTGGCATCAAGAGAAAGATTTTTCTTAAGGATCCGGCCGGAGGCCTCCTCCATATCGTCCAGATAGCCCTCCTCCGAAAGAGCAGCCGTCAGGGCAGACACGGACACACCCGTGGTCCCGCCGTCCCGCATCATAAACCAGATGAAGGCCACCAGAAAGACCACGGCTCCGAGCTCTATCAGAATCCGTTTACCTGTCGTTTTCAAAAAATGATCCTTTCCGCAGGTCCGTCAGAAGGGACAGACCGCGTTGATATTTTCCCACCAGATCTTGTACCAGGCGTAGGTGAAATGAATGCCGTCCGCGTTGTAATAGGAGGCATCGAAGCCTGCGCTGGTATCGACATAGTGCCAGCCCCGGCGGGCGCACATATCGGAAATGGCCGCGTTGAAATCCTCCACTGCGCCGCGGGAGGGATTTTCCGCGACGGCATTTTCCGCATCCGGGATGATCCGGTTGCAGAAGATCTCCGTGCCCGGAGAAATGGCCAGGAGCTTGTCGATAAAGGCCTCGTAGGCCACGATAAAGGCGTTGGCATCGCCGTGATATTCATCCAGATCGTTCTGACCGTTCATGAAGAAGGCCCGGCAGGGGTAGGTCATGGCAGCCTGGGTCACCTTTTCCTCCAGGTAGGGAATGCTCATGCCCAGGTAATAGACCCTCTCGGCGGGCAGATATTCATACCAGTAAAAATCAGCCGTCCGGGAATCTCCGATCATGACAGCGGGACCTGTGGCCGAAGCGGCAGCCTGTTCCTTAGCCTCTTCTTCCGCCTGACGGGCCGCTTCCTCGGCCTGCTTTTCGGCCTCCTCGGCCTGGCGTGCCGCTTCCTCGGCTGCCTGGCGGTCAGCCTCCTCCTTGGCCTCCTTAGCCGCTTCTTCGGCAGCCAGTCTGGCTTCTTCGGCTTCCTTTGCCGCCTGCTCCGCTGCCTGGCGGGCTGCTTCCTCGGCTGCTTCCTCGGCTGCTTCTGCCCGGGAGGTCTCGATCTCATGGACCGCGGCCACCTCATCCTCGGCATTGCGGGAGGCTATGGTCTCAAGCTCAGCCGTCAGGGAGACATCGACCGGAGTCGAGGCCGCTGCCGTGCCGCAGCCGGACAAAAGAAGGGTCAGGGATAAAAGAAGGCAGAGAAAAAGAGACGGAAGGACTCTCCCGCCGGAGCTTTTTTTATGGTAAGGATGAGACCCGCCTTTTTGCGGGCCATCGAATCTGTTTTTCATAAAACCCCTTATCGGTCCTGCCAACCGGCAGGTGGATACTGTCTCACTTTGGAATTTTACCACAGCCTAATACTTTTGCAAGGCTTGAGGTAAGAGAGGCTGTTTGCCGCTTCACTGCAGGAGGCGATGCCTGAGCGGCTTTTGCAGCAGAAAAAGACCCGGGAGGATTCCCGGGCCTTTTCCTGTGCGGTTTGACTTGACGTTTGGAACTCTATCGATCGGAGCTGATCTCTTTAAAGAATGGAGATATCCAGATCGCAGATGCTGAGGATGGAAGCCGTTCCGCTCACGGGAGCGTTGATCTGAACGACGGAGAAGTGAGGAGTGGCATCCGGTGTGGTCGGAGTGACCCGGCAGAGGATGGCGTAGTTGGCGCCGGCCACCACCTGGCTTCCGAGCACGGCCACCGGCTCGTAGAAGCAGCCTTCCAGATTTTCTGTGGCGGTATCGAAGGGGATCTGGATGTCGGCGACCATTTCCATCATGGTGCCGTCATTTTCGGAAACGGTCCAGCCGCCGTCCATATCCTCTGTGGCGATCTCCTTATTCTCCAGATAATCGGTCAGGTGGAAGTCCTTGACCTCGGTGATCTCGGCATTACCCTGAAGGTCTTCATAGACGGTGATGGTCACGAAGGACTCTTCGGCATCCGGTGTCACGGCCTGGGAGCGGCAGAGGAACTTGTAGTTGGTGCCGGAAACGATCTGGCTGCCAAGGTAGGCGACCGGTGTGAGGCTGGCGCCGGTGTAGGCTGCCAGGGCCTTATCCAGTGCGGCCTGAGGCCCTTCGGGGATGTTGGCCTTGGTCTCATCTGAGAAGATGGTCCAGCCGCCTGTGGTGGCGGTGCTACCCGACTCTTCTGTCTCGCCGGAGGTATCGGCTGCTGTCTTGGAGATCACGGTGGAGGTATCGGCTGCTGCCGTGGAAGCGGCGCTTCCGCAGCCTGCCATCAGTCCGGCTGTCATTGCTGCGACACAGATAAGTGCTGTCATTCTCATTTTGTTCATCATAGTGGTATCCTCCCTACTTTTATCTGAGCCCTTTGTTCGGCTCGTTTGTTGTGTTTGTTTTGATGATGTCATCATATCCTTTAAGGCTTTCCGCTTTATCTTAAAAATCTTAACATAACCTTAATAAGAAAGCTTTTCCGAAAATTTCCCGGAACAGGAAAGGGATCTGTCTGAAATTATCCGGGCCTTTTGATTTTTTGGAATTTTCTGTTTTTGCAACACATCTCCAACAGGTGGCCTGTTATGCTGACGCCATCAAAAGAAAGG
>R21__coassemble_2032_pt1 | contig 12410 bp, 9 predicted proteins | sample R21__metabat2_low_PE_030 | metagenome-assembled genome bin R21
CTATTGCCAATCTTTCAAAGGTCCTTTCCTCATTCCTCTGAACTTTTCTCCAAAAGCTCAAGTTTGACGACATCTGCCATAAAGACCGCGCTTTTATCCCTGAAAATGAGGCAGCCCCTCTCACGATCCACCTTGGTGAGACATCCGGTCTTTTTAATCAGGCTGCCGCCCTGCTTTCTCTCATCCTGCTCAAAATAAGTCAGAGAAAGGGCCGGATATCTCTCCTTTTTCCTGTCGATCCTCTCTGCCAGACCGGCTATTTTTTCTCCAAGCCTCCCCTTTTCCTCTTCCGTCAGCTCCGGCCTTGGAACTGTCAGGCGGTCGGTCTCCTCCAGAATGTCCTCATAGCCGGTCAGGGCCGCGAAGGGCGAAAACTGGGCGGCTCTTTCCAGGGGAGACATCCTCCTGCGGGTCTCTGACACGTGATGGGGCAGGTCCAGCATATCCTCATAATCCACCATGGTCTTCATGCCTTATGTCCTCCGATCTGTTCGTTTCTGGTCCGCATGGTCGCTCCCTCCTCCAGACTTGAGCCCATGAGGATGGCATTTTTCCCGTACTTCTTTTTGATGGCAAGAGCCGCCTTCTGCAGGCGTTTTTCCTTCTCCAGCTGCTCCTCTTCCGCCCTTGCCTCCTCTTCTTTTTGGGCATAGTCGGTAAAAAGGTCCAGCTGTTCATAGGTTTCTTTGGGAGAAATATCCTCCTCTCCCGTCACATGGTTGGCCCCGAGCCCGATCCGGCGGATCAGAAGGCTTTTGTCCGTTTCCCTGTCAAAGACAGAAAGGGCTGCTTCTGTGATCAGGCGGAGGGAGGAAACAGGCTGTTTGAGATTGGCAGTGCCGTGGGCGTGCTTTGGCACCTCTCTCCCGTAAAAATCCCTTGTCACCGGCCCCCTGTAGGCCCTCCGCCTGACCGGATCCTGAAGGTTTTCGATATCATAGCCGACCGTGACCACGATCTGATCCGTCACCAGCTTTTTATCGACCAGGTCCAGGGAGAGAAGCTCAGCCATTTCCCTGAGGACCAGTCTGGCCTTTTCATGCTCATAGGGGCAGGACAGGACCTGGCTCTGGCTCAGGCTCTGATCCTCCGGCTGATAGGCCTTGATGTCCGAAATAAGAGTGGGCTCGTAGCCCCAGGCGTGGTCGATCAGAAGCTCGGCATTGACCCCGAAAAGACGGTAGAGAAGGTCTTCATTGTAGAAATCCCCCTTTCCGCCGATCGAACACCGGGCCACATCTCCCATGGTGGTCATGCCGGCCTCAGCCAGACGTCTGGCGTAGCCCCGGCCCACCCGCCAGAAGTCCGTGATGGGAGTGTGGGTCCAGAGCCTTTCACGGTAGGTCCTCTCGTTCAGCTCGGCGATGCGGACGCCGTCCTTATCCGGTGGCATATGCTTGGCCTCAATATCCATGGCAACCTTGGCCAGATAGAGGTTGGTCCCTATCCCGACCGTGGCCGTGATGGCCGTGACAGAGAGGACATCGTGGATCATGGTCATGGCCAGGTCATGAGCCGTCATATGGTAGGTCTTAAGATAGTCTGTCGCGTCGATGAAGACCTCATCGATGGAATAGACGTGCATATCCTCCGGGGCGATATAACGGAGATAGATCTTATATATCTCGGAGCTGCAGGTCATGTAATGTGACATTTGCGGCACAGCCGTGATGTAGGACAGCTCCAGGGACGGATCGGCTGCCAGCTCCTCCGCATCGCAGGAGGACCCGGTGAATTTTCCTCCCGGAGCCTTCTGCCGCCTTAAAATATTGACCTCTCTCACCCGCTCCACGACCTCAAAAAGCCTGGCCCGTCCCGAAATGCCCAGAGCCTTCAGGGAGGGAGACACGGCCAGGCAGATGGTCTTTTCTGTCCGTGAGGGATCCGCCACGACCAGATTTGTGGTCAGGGCATCCAGACCTCTCTCGGCGCATTCGACAGAGGCATAGAAGGATTTGAGATCTATGGCGATGTAGGTTCGGTCTTTCGTGTTCATGGTGTTCGTAAAATGTAAGCCTCCCCCTTGACCCACACCTACGTCTCTGCGACTTAGAGGTGGGGGATTGCTTATTCTGCGTTCAAAATACAAACATTTGTTCTGTTTATCATAAAGGATAGGCAGATGATTTTCAAGAGCTCCCGATAAAAAAGGGAGCCCCTCTTTCGAAGGACTCCCGTATAAGAAAAGGCATGGAAGTTATTTGCTCTTTTTCAGGTTGCAGTACCAGAAGAGCAGGCCGATGGCGCAGCCACCGACGATATTGCCCAGAGTTACAGGGATCATATTTCCAAGGAAATAATTGCCCCAGGTGAGATTGGCAAAGTTGCCTGCGACATCCGCGAAGGCCGCCTGAGACTTGGCGAAAAGGCCGGCCATGCAGTAGGTCATGTCGGCAATGCTGTGGTTGAAGCCGCAGGTCACGAAGAACATGACCGGGATCCATGCGCCCAGCACGCGGCCGCCGATGCTCTTACCCTGAAGGGACAGCATAACGCCCAGGACCACCAGGGCATTACAGAGGATACCCATGACAAAGGCATTCTGGAAGGGCATGGTCATCTTGCTCTGAGCCACGGACATGGTGAACTCACCCAGAGAGCCGCTGCCGCCGGACATCCAGTTGAAATTGGCGGTCAGGAAGGCCACAAGCAGAGAACCGATGAAGTTGCCGATGTAGACAAAGACCCAGTTCTTCAGCATCTTGGCAAAGCTGGTCCTCTTATCGGCCACGCTGATGATGATCAGGGTATTGCCGGTGAAGAGCTCCGCGCCTGTCAGGACCACGGTACCCAGGCCGAAGGCAAAGAGGATACCGGACACCACACGGACGATGGAATACATATTGCCCTCGGTCAGAGAGCTCAAGGTGCAGCCGGCCACATTGGTCACAAGAGCGGGAATACCGATCAGGAAACCGGCCAGGATGCCCAGAAGGAGCATCTTGGCGATGGGCAGGTCTGTTTTGGCCTTACCGGCCCCGGCGTAATTTTCAACGCCTTCTTTGATGGTAAAGAAATTCATCTTATTTCAGAGTCCTTTCTGCAGCTGTGATAACATGCTCGATGAGGACGGAGGTGGTCACGGAGCCGACACCGCCCGGAACCGGAGTGATAGCCTCCACGATGGGCTCGACCTCGGCAAAGACAGCATCGCCCGCGATACCGCCCTGGCCGTCCTTCTTGGTCGGATCCCAGTTGATGGAGACATCGATCACGGTCTGTCCCTCACGGACATAGTCCTTGGTCAGGCTGTTGAGCACGCCTGCGGAGGTCACGATGATGTCAGCTGCCTTGGCCTTGGCCGCCACATCCACTGTCCTTGTGTGGCAGATGGTCACGGTGGCATTCTTGGCCATGAGCATCATGGCTGCCGGCTTGCCGACGACCAGAGAGCGGCCGATCACGACCACGTTCTTGCCTGTCAGGTCATAGTCATAATGAGCGAGGATCTCCATGCAGGCCTGGGGTGTGCAGGGCGGGAAGCCCAGCTCCTTACCGGAATAGACACCGGCATTGGAGATTTCTGTCATGCAGTCCACGTCCTTGGCCGCTGCCAGGCTGTTGCAGATCTCACTCTCATAAGCCTTGAGGTGCTTGGGCAGGGGTCTGAACATGAGGACACCGTGGACATCCTCTCTCTCGTTGAGCTTCTTGAGCTCAGCGATCAGATCGTCCTTGGAAATGTCCTCGGGAAGGAGGACCTTCTCGGTCTCCACGCCGATGGTCTCGGCTCTCTTGGTCGCGCCCTTTTCATAGGAAATATCGGAGGGGTTCTCGCCGCAGCGGACGATAGCCAGCTTGGGAGAAATGCCCTGGGCCTTAAGGGCTTCGGTGCGCTCGGTCAGCTTGGCATTTAAAGCCGCTGTGACTTCTTTTCCGAGTAACTGTTTAGCCATTTTTTATCCTTTCTTCGGCATAAAAGTATTTTTGTTTTTCACAAACACTTTTATGGCCGGATCCTTTTATTTGCCGAGGAATTTGTTTCTGACGGTGGTGTAGACCTCGTCAGCCACAGCCCCGTAGGTGGTCAGCATCTCTTCGCACTTGGCATTCAGCTTCTCAGCCTCTTCCCGGTTCTTAAGGGATTTGGTGTTGATATAAACATTAAGAGAAGCGGCTTCCATGGCAGCCTTGAGGATGACAGCGCCGCAGGCCGCATCAGAGACAGCCAGGCGGGAGCCTTTTTCCGCAAAGACCTTGATCTTGGAAATGCCCTCGCAGCAGAGCTCCATGATGTGGACCGGGACAGCGCAGGCTGTCATAGTGGCAGATTCCATGACCTCATCACGGTTGGGATCATCCTTGGGAATGCCGTAGGCCTTGGCCAGAGGCAGGAAGCCCTCGGCATCGGCCGGAACCTGGTCCAGCAGGTCCTTCTGAAGCTGGTCACACTCAGCCTTTAAGGCAATGATCTCCTCCTCGACATCGGCATATTTCTTCTTGCCGACGGTCAGGCTGCCGACCATGTTGCCGAGGGCTGTGCCGATAGCGCCCACCAGGGCTGCTGCACCGCCGCCGCCCGGAGCCGGCTCGGAGGAAGCTAAGATGGTGACAAAGTCACGGCATGAATCCTGAGTTCTGTCGATCATATCTGTAAACTCCTTATCAAAAAATCTTTCATTCGTCGGGCCGGCGGAAGCTCCGCCGAAAACCCGGTATTTTCGGGCCAAACATTTCAGATAGGAAATGCCTGCCGCCTGATGGGGAAATGCGGCTCTTTTTAGTCCGCTTCAAAGATCTTCCCTTTCCCCAAAGGGCAAGGACTTGTCTTTCTTTTTATAAATTCCCCTACGGCTGCGTCTGAAAACCGAAAACACACGGCATGCCCTTTTCACAGAACAGCCATCCGCTGCTGTCTTTGAAAGACCTTTGGTTCAAGCGGCATGTGTTTTGGCAACGCGGCTTTGCTGAGCCGGGGGCACTCCTCGTATAACAGGTACGAGGAGTGAGGGACACTGAGCGGGGTTTTCCCTCAGGAAAACCTGCGAATTGGCCCGGTACCCCGGGATCAGCAAAATGAATTGCTCAAAAACACACCGCGAAGAACCACGTTTTCAAAGACAGGGAACGGATGGCGTCCAAAGTGTCATATCAGTGTTTTCTGTTTTTTAGAACAGACCGGAGATCACGCCGTTTTCATCCACGTCGATCCTCTCAGCAGCCGGGACCTTGGGCAGGCCGGGCATGGTCATGATCTCACCGGTCAGGGCAACGACGAAGCCTGCGCCTGCGCTGACCTTAAGGTTACGGACCGTGACTTCGAAGTCTGTCGGAGCGCCGAGCTTGGTCGGATCATCGGGCACGGAGTACTGGGTCTGGCCACGCAGATCGGGCAGTTGCCGAAGCCGAGAGCTTCCAGCTGCTTAGCCTGCTTCTGAGCATCGGCTGTCAGAACGACACCCTTGCCGCCGTAGACCTTCTGGACGATCTGGTTGAGCTTATCCTCGATGGAGCCTTCCAGCTCATAGCTGAAGTGGAAATCGTTGGGCTCTTCGACCAGACGGATGACTTCCTTGGCCAGCTCGATGCCGCCTTCGCCGCCCTTTGCCCAGACCTCGGACAGAGCGACATTGACGCCCAGCTCCTTGCACTTGGCCTCGACCAGGTCAAGCTCAGCCTTGGTGTCGGTCGGGAAAGCGTTGATGGCGACCACGCAGGGAAGACCATAAACGTTCTTGATGTTGCTGACATGCTTAAGCAGGTTGGGCATGCCCTTCTCCAGAGCCTCAAGGTTCTCATTGTTGAGGTCAGCCTTGGCCACGCCGCCGTTGTACTTCAGAGCACGGACAGTAGCGACCACGACCACAGCGTTGGGGGTCAGGCCTGCCATACGACACTTGATATCCAGGAACTTCTCAGCGCCCAGGTCAGCGCCGAAGCCGGCTTCTGTGATGGCGTAATCGCCGAGCTTCATCGCCATCTTTGTGGCGGTAACGGAGTTGCAGCCGTGAGCGATATTGGCGAAGGGTCCGCCGTGGACGATAGCCGGAACATGCTCCAGAGTCTGGACCAGGTTGGGCTTAAGAGCGTCCTTCAGAAGAGCGGTCATAGCGCCCTGAGCATTGAGGTCACCGGCGGTGACGGGCTTCTGCTCTGACGGCTTGCCATAGGTGTAGCCGATGATGATGTTGGACAGTCTCTTCTTGAGGTCCATGATGTCACTGGCCAGGCAGAGAACAGCCATGATCTCGGAAGCAACGGTGATGTCATAGCCATCTTCTCTGGGCACACCATTGGTTCTGCCGCCCATACCGTCAAGGACGAAACGAAGCTGACGGTCGTTCATATCGACGCAGCGTCTCCATGTGACCTTTCTGGGGTCGATGTTAAGAGCATTGCCCTGGAAAATGTGGTTGTCGATCATGGCAGCCAGCAGGTTGTTGGCAGCGCCGATGGCGTGGAAGTCACCGGTGAAGTGAAGGTTGATGTCCTCCATGGGGACGACCTGAGCGTAACCGCCGCCGGCAGCGCCGCCCTTGACACCGAAGACCGGTCCCAGAGACGGTTCACGAAGAGCGACCATGACGTTCTTGCCAAGCTTCTGCATGCCATCGGCCAGACCGACTGTCGTTGTGGTCTTGCCTTCGCCGGCAGGTGTCGGGTTGATGGCTGTGACCAGGATCAGCTTGCCGTTGGGTCTTGTGGACTCTCTGAGCAGGCTGTAATCGATCTTAGCCTTGTACTTGCCGTACTGCTCGAGGTAATTCTCGTCAATACCGGCCTTCTTTGCGATCTCGGTGATCGGCAGCATTTCGGTTGCCTGCGCGATCTCGATATCAGATTTGTAATCTCCCATGCTTGTTTTCCTCCTTAAATAAACTTTCTTTGGTTTTTAAAGCCTTTATGAGTAATTCGGCAGAGACGACAGAATCCTCTGCCGAAAAACCATTCGCAAAATTCTCCGAGAAGAGGATCTGGGCATTGGGCGGAAATTCATCATCGCCGTACCAGATGTACATCCGGAGGATGTAATCCCCGAGATAGGGGAATTCGTAGCCGGCATCACCGTGAGGCATGGGGATGCCGCCCAGCGCTTCTGCGCTCTTTTTGAAGCTCTCGAGCTTATTACCGAAAGTAAATGCCGCTCTTTTGATGCACCGGCCCGTGAAGGGAGTCAGGTAGACATCTCCCCAGGGCAGCTCACGGAAGGTCTTGAATTGGCCCGTGTGGGGCAGGGCCTGTCCGTAGATCAGGTAACGCAGGATCAGGATCTGGGCGTAGGCATCGGTCAGAGCCGGCGCGTAGGGATCCTCGGAGGCCAATTCCCCGTCCGGATAGGTGACCGTGTAGGGAACGTTGAACATTTTCAAAGAAAACCTGCCGTCTTCAAAGGAAATGTCCAGGGCCTTGGCCCTCTCCACCGGATCGATTCCACAGAATTCCTCATGATAATGGTTAAGAGGCATCTCCTCTTTGTTGTTTTTGACCTCGGGCATGGCTCAACCCTCCTGACGGCTGGACGGGAAGAGGGCCAGATCCGTGTGGGGAATGAAGCAGGCCGCCACGAAATGGTCCATATAGCCCGGGTAGGTGGACAGCTCCAGGTAGGTCATATTGGCCGCGATCTCATGGACCTTGGCCGTGGCCGGATCTGAAACGACCATGGCATAAGCTCCTGCCAGGGAGGAGTTGCCGATGTAGGCGAATTTCTCACGGTCCACATCCGGGAACATACCGATGCGGACGGCATTTTCCATGTTGATACCTGAGCCGATGCCGCCGGCTACATACATGTGGTCAATGACATCCGGTGTCATGTCCAGTGTGGACAGCATGGTGTCGATGCCGGAATAAATGGCTCCCTTGGCCCGGATGAAGGACTCGATATCCACCTCGGTGATGGTCACGGCCCGTCCGGTCTCGCTGTCCTCCGGTCTCACCAGGATGTAGGAGCCGGTGCCGTGGGCATCTCGGACCACACGGTCGCCTTCTCTCACGAAACGACCCTTGGAGTCGATGATGGAGCAGCGGTAAAGCTCAGCGATCACATCGATGATGCCGGAGCCGCAGATACCGACCGCCTTCTGCCCTTCCCCGCCGACGATGGTCAGGGTGGGCTCCATGGTGGTCACATCAATGGTCACGGCCTCGATGGCGCCGTCCGTGGCCCGCATGCCGCAGGAGATATCACCGCCCTCGAAGGCGGGACCTGCCGAGCAGGCGCAGGACATGAGGAATTCATTGTTGCCGAAAACGATCTCACCGTTGGTCCCCAGGTCAATGAAGAGGGAAAATTCTTCCTTGTTCCAGATCATGCTGGCCATGGTGCCCGCGGTGATGTCTCCGCCCACATAGGACCCGATGTTGGGAGCCAGCTGGACCTCGGCCTCGGGATTGATGCCCGGGATCAGGTGGACAGCCTTGAAGGCGGGATAACGGAAAAATGTCGGAATATAAGGCTCCATGCGGAGAGAATCCGCATCGGCCCCGATCAGCAGGTGGTTCATGGTGGAATTGCCGGCTATGGTCATTTTCACGATCTGGCCCTTCTCCACCCCTGCTGTTTTTTTCATAAGTGAGATCAGAGGGACCAGGGTCTCCTTGACGATGGCCTTCTGAAGCTTGTCCCGGCCGCCGGGCTTGGACTGCTCGACGATCCTATTGATGACATCAGCCCCGTAACGGATCTGACCGTTGCCGGCCGAAGCCTTGGCCAGGAGCCTGCCGGTCTTGAGGTCCACGAGGACACCCGAGACCGTGGTCGTGCCGATATCGATGGCGATACCGCAGACCTCCTTTTCATCGGAACCGGCCAGGACGTCCAGAACATGGACGCAGCCGTTTTTCATTTGGTAAATGACTGAGATCTGATAATGATCCTCCCTCATCACGGCGGCCAGCCTGGTCAGGGCGTAATAACCGATCTCCACCTCGGAGGCGGAAAGGGCTGCCGTCAGGGCATTTTCCAGACGTTCATTGTCGGGAAGGGTATCGTCGAGGGTGGGCTCCTCCATGGTCACGGCCACGCAGCCGTAATCGTGGGAGATCCCCAGGTCGACGCTCCGCATATTGTTCTGGAGCTCGGTAAAGACAGCGATCTCGCTCTCATCCGAGAGGTCGGCCGTCTTGATCCGGCTCTGGTAGGCGGAGGCGATATCCGGCACCAGGATGGTGCAGCTGCCGTTTGTCAGACGGGACGCGCAGCTTAAGCGCCAGCCATCGGCATATTCCTCATCGGAAATATGACCGGTCTGAACAGAATCCAGTTCTCCTTCCAGAAGCTTCACACGGCATTTGCCGCAGGACCCGTTTCCCGAGCAGGGCGCATCGATCGCAATGTTGGCGGATCTTGCTATCTCGAGAAGGTTGTCACCGACATTTGCCGAAATGGTGATCTCTTTTCCGTTTTCTATCTGAAAAATGACCTCTGCCATGGGAAACTCCTGTCAAAAGGGGAAGGATTTTTATCCGCGGAGCGGAAGCCTTAAGGCCTCCGCCCGCATATCTTGCAAAAAGGTTTAAAGCAGCGGCTCCATGCCAAGGACCGGATGGCCCTTCTCTGTCAGCCAGTTGTAAAGCTCTTCGCAGTCTGTCGTGACGGTCTCGTCAGCGATCATATCTGTGAAGTTGTCGATGCCGTAAAGCTCTTTGGCTGTGGCATTGAGCTTTTCAGCCACATCGTCCTTAAGCTCCTTGGGCATCCAGACGATTCTTTCGATACCGCCTTCAGCGGCGATGAACTTCTTGGAAGCGATGAAGTGACGGCCATGGCCCATGTAGCCCGGTGTCTGAACGCCGCCGCCTGTGCAGGAGGCCAGCTCGCCGAAGGTCATGCCGGAGGGTGTCATACCCACATATTCACGGTTGACGACCACGAAGCCGTTGGACATGGGCTCGATGCCGGAAATGCACTCGAAGCAGCCGCAGGAGGTCATGGGATCTTCCATGATGGAGTAAAGGGTCACGGTGTCGACAGCGCCGTGTGTGGCGGAGTTGATCATCTCATTGACCTTGGTGTAACGGCCTGTTCTCTCATCGAGGCAGCCTTCCTTGGGAACCGGCTGGGACGGACCGTTGGGATTGAGCTCATAGGTGGCCTTGGCATCAAGCCATGACACGGCACCGCAAAGACCCAGTCTTTCGGGTGTGACGATGCAACAGTGAGCCGGAGCAAAGGACTGGCAAAGGATGCAGGTGTAGAATTCGTTGACGGATTCGTCTGTCATGGAAGCCAGTCTGTTGTCACGGGCGTTGTAGCGCGGCATAGCCTTCTCTTCCAGGAACTTGCTGACCTCGGCGGCATCGGTGATCAGGGTGACCTGACACTTATCGACGACAGCAGCAAATTCATCCATGATCATGTTGTAGATGACCTCGGCAAAGTCCTTCATTCTCAGGCCCTTGTCATAAGCATCGTTGGAAACACGGATACGGATCTGGTTTCTCTGGCCGGTGTGCATGACACCTTCCATGTAGTTGATCCAGCTGTGGAACTTTCTTTCGATAACGGATTCGAAGTCGGTCTGCATCTTCTTGCCGGCGACCTCGACGAAGGTGGCCAGAGCAAACTCTGTCTCGCCATTGTCGATATCCGGGCCGATGATGGTCAGCTTGTGGTCTTCGACCTCATCCATTTCCTTCATCATGACCAGCTCGGCTGTGGGATTCTTGCCGGAGTAGAACTCGGCCTTCATGTCAGCCTTACGGATGATCTCGCCCTCGAAAGCGGCAGCGAAGGCAACGGGGATGGGAAGCTCTGTGACCTTGATCTTGATGTTGCGAAGCTCAAGGGACTTCTTAACGGTCATGCTGTGATCTAGGACGGACTCAAGAGCGCCCGGGACCTGATTTTCGGCCAGGTCGATGTCGACCACGACCGGGAAGCCGAGGGCGATAGCGCCGGCACCGGCGGAGACGACCACGGAGTCGATGGCGCCGAAGGTGTTGACGAAGGCAGGAACTCTGTCCTTGGTGTAAGCCAGAAGGCCGGCCAGATCGCCGCCCTGGAGACCGCCGAAGATAAGGGCGGCACGGACAGCCACGGTCACGACATGGATAACAGCGGTAACATCATGGCCCAGGGGGATGACACGAAGCTCAAGGCCCATCTTGACGCCGCCGTCAGCGCACTGCTCGATGACATCACCGATCAGGAAGGTCAGGATACCCTTGGACTGGTAATCCTTGACGACATTGACCACGTCTTCAGCATTGTCAGCCTTGCCGAGAACGACAGCCACGCCGGGGATATCGCCTGTGACAAGCGGGACACCCAGGGAACGGATGATGGGATCGGGCACGAAGCCGATGCCGGGCACTCTGGCCTCTTCATAGGCTTCCTTGGGCTCGACGAACTTGAGACCTTCGAGGATCTCAGCGCCGACAGCTGTGGCAAGGCCGGCATTGAGGGCCTGGCCCAGGTCTTCCTGGTTTGTGATCAGGCTCTTGAGCACGCCCACGCAGGCAGGCAGGTCGCCCAGAGTCTTGACCTCCACGCCTGTTGCGGCATAGATGGTCGGGAAGAAATAAGCCGTATCCGGGAAAGCGATGGGCTTATCTGCGCCGTATTTGGCGATCGCATCGTTGACAGCGCCTTCAGTAAGGCCGGCCACGGCGTTGGAACCGCCATAGATCAGATCAGTTAAAACGCTCATAACATTGTTCTCCTTTATTTTATTTAACATGTTCAACGACATGTTACCTGGACAAAGGTGAGGGAGGATAAAAGTCTCTTTTATCTCTCAAAGCGGAGCTTTTCACCCGGAAAAAGGTATCACATGCGCCGGGAGGCTCCTCCCGGCGCACAAACAGAGCATTTAGAAATCAAGATAAGAATCGGAGTACAGCTCGTAGTTCTTGAAGATATCGCAGGAGTGGATGGTCTCCATGGTACGTCTGTCATTGGGGTTGATGATGGCGGAGGTCAGACCCTGCATCATGGCCATGGCGACAAGGGAGGAGTCCATGATCGGACGGACAGCCTTGGGAGCGCCGTTGGAGTTGTTGGACAGACCGCCGGTGGACTTGAGGCCTTCGTCGGCGAACATCTTGATGGCGTTAAGGACGTCCATCTGCTTGTCCTGCATACCCTTGACGACCAGGAAGAGCGGGTCGAACCAGAGGTCTGTGGCTTCCATGCCCAGGCTCATGCCTCTTTCCAGCATGTTGTGGCAGTGCATCATGCGCTCTTCATTGTCCTTGGCGATACCGTCGGCGGAGCAAAGAGCGATAACGATGGCGTCATTGGCGGCTGCCAGATCGATGTTGGAGATACGGGAGCCGGCATCGGCGGAGTTGACGATGGGCTTGCCGTTTGTTCTGTTGTAAACGCGGATACCGGCTTCGATGGCCTTCTTGTTGGCGGTATCAAGAGCCAGAGGCACGTTGTTGAAGTTCTCCTGCAGGAGGCGGACAGCCCAGGTCATAAGCTCGGGGCCGTTGGACTCTGCGGGTCCGATGTTGACATCCAG
>R21__coassemble_2070_pt1 | contig 12222 bp, 6 predicted proteins | sample R21__metabat2_low_PE_030 | metagenome-assembled genome bin R21
TTGGCAGTAAAAAAGGAAACAAGCGGCTCACAGCATAACGTGTGATGAAAGCTCATCTCCTTTATGCGATACATACTAACCTGAAAAAATTAAGTTGTCAAGAAACTACCGGACAAAAATATATTCGTGTTTTGGGGCATATTTGGATTTGATATAATTTGACCAGGTATCTGTAAAAAATCAGGAACAGGAATTACAGATCAATGCTATATGGATAGAGGTGGGTTGTGTAAATAGTTTTTCGCAAATTTAAAATTGCCACTCGGTTTTTGCTCAGCTGATCTGCTCCTTGGCGGATAGAAGATCCATTTCGCGGACACCATATATAAGGATGCGGGGATAGAGATATATGAGGAAGAGGATGACTTATTATCCTTTGAAGACCTTTTTCGTATGATTGATGAGGGGGAGTCGGTGGTGGAAAGGCAATCGTGAAGTGCCAGCAAATGAACAATTCGCTCGAAGGATTTATTCTACAGGGGGAGTGAGAAGCAGAATGCTATTATCAAAAGTAACTTACTCAAACTTCCCACACCAATAAGGTGCGAAGCCTATTTTGGGTATGCAACTCCGGTGTGGACGCGAAATGCCTCAAAAATAGCTTTAAAATGCAGTCATCCAAGATACGGATGACTGCATGGGTAATCAAAGTTCTTGATGGCTTGCCAAACTTAATGAGGGTCGGATGAATTATTTAAAATAGCTGGTTCTGGCTCCCCATTCACTCTGTAAAGAGGCAAGCTTTGTTTTATCAGATATTACCTTGGTATCAAAATGCCAGTAGGTGTTGATCTGTCTGGGGCCTGAGTATTTCACCCCGTTTTTGTAGGAAGTACGATACCATGCCCCGTTGATCTTTTCCAGGACGCTGTAGTCACCACTTCCCGTGCAGACAAATGACTTTCCGCCGTCATTTCCTTCCGCAGTTTTCACTACGATCCTGTTTGCAGACTTTGAAACGATCCCTATGATGCAGAAGGTATGTGTGCCTTTTCCGTTCGTCGGATTGTGCAGAACATCGCCAACGCGTATCTGGGTCAGATCATAGTAGCGGGTTCCGCTTGTATACTGCCAGTTGCTGTTTCCGGTTGTATACATGATAAAATCAGCGGCATAAGCCATGCATGATCCGGCGACCCTGTATGAACCGCAGTAGTTTCCTACGGCATTGCCGGAAGGGGAACCCGTATCCCATTTTGCATTGGAAACAAATGCCTTGATGCTCTCCGTATATCCTACATATTTTGCGGAAGATGCTGCGGAAGTCTGAAAGCTGTAAAGATTGGAATAATAGGTTCCGCTGCTGTTAACGATATAAAATTTATACTTATAGGTGGTGCCGGCAGTCAGCTTCCCATAATAGCTGTTCAGATTGAACCAGGATTTAAAGCTGGTGCCCGTGCAGCTGCAGCTGTCATATTTATTGGCAAGCAGGGCTCCGTTTGCATTATAAAGCAAAAATCCGGATCTCGTTATTTTGGTTTTGGACGGATTTGAAATCACTGCATTAAGCTGCGCATTTGTGCTTGTCAGATTACTAACGGCATTTGCGCTTACACTTGGCGCGGCAACGGCTGTCTTTGTCGTAAACGAACAGAAGGATGAATAATAATAAGTTCCGCTGCTGTTCATGACATAGAACCTGTACTTATAAGTTGTACCCGGATTCAATTTCCCGTAGTATTCATTCAGATCAAACCAGGCATTAAAGCTTTTCAGTGTATAATTAATGCTGTCGTATTTGTTTGCCAGCTGTGATCCGCTTGCATTATAAAGAATAAATCCTGCCTTTTTTAATCGGATCTGTGAGGGATTCGATACTGTTGCGTTGATCTGGGCATTTGTAGTCGTCAGATTGGTAACAGACTTAACCGTGATTCCCGGATTTGTTGCAGCTGATACCGGCTTTGCGCTAAATGAAAACAGGCCTGCGATCACACTGACCAGACAAAGCATCATAAAGAAATTTCGGATCGTTTTTACTTTTTTCATAGTTTCCTCCTTACCAGCTCATGTGCTGATGTGTTCTTTGTTTTGATAATTTCATTTTATCAGCGGGAAAATGTCATTTTGTTTTTGCAGCCGGAACTTCTCTTTAAACAATTTCCGTCCTCATCCACTCATGCCGCATCCGGTCGTACCGCTCTTTGATATTCTGCTTTATCCTGCCGGGGACAATACCATCGGAAAGCATGGTCAGGTCGTTTATATGTTTTCTTCGTATCCTGTCCATTCCGGCTATAAATCCGGAAAGCTCTCCCCGGTACAGTCCCGCAAACGAAAGATAACCTGTCAAAACACAGATTCCGTCTTTTACGGAATAATCCGCCCTGTAGCTGCTGCCATAGCTGTCACACTCTTTTGCAAGAAACGCATTGCAAAGCTGCAGGTAGTCCTCCAGGCATTGCGCTGCGCTTCTATTGCTACAATTGCAAAGCAAAAACTCAAGCTTCAAATGTTTGTCCGGAATAACGAACGTCAGACGGCATTCCACCGGCAAAGCTCCGTTCGTGATTTTCCCCTCCGGCAAAAAGATCCGCAGTCCCGCATGTTTGTCCGACAGACAGATCAGGCCGTTTTTTTCAAGTTCCTTTTCCGTTCTTTTTTCCAGTGCTTTTATTTTTTTTCTGAGTTCAGCTCCTGTTTTTTTCATCATGCGCTCTTTATCCATATTAACCTCAGCATTTCGAAGTAAAGACAGCAAGCTCCGGCACTGACAGACTCCATGCTTCCTTCAGCATTTGCCATATACCCCGGCTTTTTTCCAAAAGGATCCTGCGGATCAGAAATTGTGTATAAATGTGTTTTTGCATATAGGACAGGTAACGGATACACGGCCCTTTACTGCCTGGATGCGAAGCTTCTTTCCACAGCTCGGGCAATCGAGGTAGCTGTAGGCATTTGCATTTGCGTTTGCATTGCAGGCAGGATGAGGATGGGTTCTGTTCTGACTGCCATTTGATGAAGTACCCTTCATGAGCCTTCTTGCTCCGATCACTGAGATGATGATTCCGATGATGATCAGTATAATCGCTATCATCGGGTCACGGCTTTTTGCAGCCCTGTAAGCATCGGTTATAATGTAGTAGCCGTTGTCCCAGGTATTATAGTAAACGATTCCAACGATCATCATAATAATACCGGTAATCAGAGTTGCAATGTTTTGTCCTGTTGTAGGTGTTTTTTTCATATTGTTTTCCTCACTTTCTTTTATCTAAGTGTTGTTGTGTTTTGATGTTCAAAGCATATCAGATGGTAATTGTAGTTTTGTTCCGTGAATGATATAGTTTTTGTGTTGATAAAAAACATGCAAGGTCATTTAAGAGGGAAGCTTATGAGCAATCTGTTTGAAAAGATGATCAGCGATATGAGCAGCCGTGATACGGCCTCGATGCTGGATGCCTGTATGTCATCGGATCCGAAAAAGGTCGGAAAGGTTCCGCTTCGCTATCGTATTCTGGCACTTGGTTTTGTTCAAAAAATGAGTGTGGCAGAAGTCAATGAAAAACTTAAAGAAGCCGGCTGCGATCAGCTCTATGCCAGAAACTTTAAAGAGATCACACTGCTCTACGCGTTTATACACGCTCTTTCCTATAAACAGTGGCGGGAATTGTATGAAAGCGTAAAAAAGCTCGAAAACGATATCCCCGAAAATGCGGCTTTTTCAAACAAACAGATCTCTTTAAAAGACCTGAAAAATTATGTGGACAGCGGTTCCGATATGGCGGAAGGTGTTTTGTATACCCGTCACGGGACAAGGTATCTTGAAAAACAGCTGGATACAATAGATGATATGCAGTCCTTTACTGTATTTCTGGAACAGAACATCCGTGAATTTTCAAATGTAAGGGAAAAGAGCCGTTATTATTTCTGCAAATATCTGGGATATTTTATCGAATACAGGATAAAGGCCTATCTGGATTCCATTGAAAACGGGTTCGGACAGGAGCAGGCTCTGGAGGATCTTTTGGTGCTGCGCGGCATCAAGGACCTTTCACGCAAAAAGCACACTGTGGATGAAGCACGTACTCTGCTGCAGGAGACATCGCTTTCATGCGGCGGCATCTATGATCTTTTCAATCAGTTCTATTTTGAATATGTTTCAAATGACTGGATGGATGTGCTGATCGATTACTACGGAGATCTCAGCCATCTTTCTGCCGACAGCAAAAAAGAACTGGCCCTGTCCCTGCGGCACTACAATCCGGCCTGGAAGGGTCTTTCGGATGCGGAAGTGATCGCCAGAAAGGAAAAAGAACTGGAAGAAAAGGAAAAAGAGCTCGACAGGATCTATTCTCTGGAAGGCAGCAACCGAGGATATCAGAAAAACCGTTCGGGGGAAAAGAGTGTGCGAAATTATATCCGCGGGACACTCGATCTTGACCGCACGACACTCATATCCTATCTTTTGTTTTTCGGATATGTCAGCAATATTCCCGAAGAACAGCGGATCAGTGAAAAACGCCTCAACACGATACTTAAGGAGTGCAGGATGGGTGAGCTATCACCGGATAACGACTTCGATTATTTTGTGCTGGAGTATCTGAAAGCGGAGGATCCGGAAGACTATCTTATGGAGACCGTGACCAACTACGCTTTCGATGAGCAGAATTTCTTCTTATATCATATGTACAATGAATCGGTAAGCAACGATGAGCAGAATAAAAAGATCTTTGAATAAATAGGGGAACAAGTAAATGAGCAGCAGGCTGCCGGAAGGAACAAAGCTTAAAAATCAATATATCATCCGACGTGTTCTGGGCGAAGGCGGCTTCGGCATCACATACGAAGCGCAAAATGAGCTTGTTGACAGACGTGTTGCCATAAAAGAACTCTTTATCCGTGACATGATGGAGCGGAATGAGCTGTCACCTCAGGTGAAGCTTATATCTGATGAAGATAGTGAGCAGTTTGCAGCCTGCCGCAGGGCATTTTTAAATGAAGCCAGAGCGGTTGGACGTTACAGCAAAAACCGGTCTGTTGTGGATGTGACGGATTATTTCGAAGAAAACGGCACAGCCTATATTGTTATGGAGTATCTTGAAGGAGATCCACTCGGCGGATATCTTGATAAATGGGGTAACTTCGGAATACGTGAAGCTTTTACGCGTTTCCTTCCCATTATGCAGGCCCTGGAAGCCCTGCATCGTGACAAGGTCATCCATCGTGACATTTCACCGGACAATCTGTGCGTGCTTTCGGACGACACCATTGTTCTCATGGATTTCGGAGCGGCCAGAAGCTTTGGCAAGTCATCACGGATGTCGAGGATCGTAAAAGACGGCTTCACACCGGTCGAGCAGTATACCGAGACCGGAAGTCAGGGGCCGTGGACCGATATTTATTCGCTGTGCGCAACGATTTATTTCAGCATCACGGGTGTTGTACCCTACAGCTCTGTTTCGAGAATGCTGTACGATGAACTGCTTCCACCGTCAAAAATATCTGCGGATATCATAAAGGATGAAAAGGATGCCGCCCTTGAAAAAATACTCATGAAGGGGCTTTCCGTAAATCCTGAAGACAGATACCATGATCTTTCCGGGATGATCTCTGAAATACGCGCAGCGATTCCGGAGACAGAAAAGTCCGGAGAGACTGTCAAAAGCAACGACAGCAAGGCCAAAGCATCCCGTAAAAAGCTGATTGCGTCAATCGTATGCGCAGCGGCAGCGACTGCCGTAGTCATCGTCTGCCTTTTTGCCTTTGTATTCAAAGGGAACGGAAACACCGTAATGGAATACGATCCGCAGACCATGTACCGGGTGACGCTTACGGCACCGGATGAGATGAGTGCCAGAGGCTTCAATGAGGCTGCAGAACTTATTGAACAAAAGCTTGCCATCATAAGTCCCGATGAACCCTGGAGCATGAAGGTCGACGGATATACGGTAGAGATCATTGTCATGCAGGATGTCCTTTGCGGCGAGCAGCCGCTTGATTTTTTCAGGGCATTCATTACGAGAGCTACAAATTACTATCTGGCAGACAACTCGGAAATCACATATACATCAAATATAGAATTGCCCAGGGAAGCGATCGAAAGCGTTACAAAGCGTGAGGAAGAAGCGGATGACGGAAGCACATACTGGTATCTCGAAGCGGTCCTTGCCGATGATTATGCGGCAGAAAATGCCCAGACATTGAAAGAATGGAAGGAAAATCTGATCCTTGCAGAGGATCTGGATATGAATTCATCCGTGTACTATTATGCGGATGTCGAATTAGCACATGGCGAAAGGACATTGAATATCCGGCTGGCAGACAGATGCAGGGGTATAGAAGAGTTTGCCGATCTTCAGCTTTTCAATATGACCCATGAGCCATATGAATGCGCATTTAACATCAATGTCGAGACGGAAACGGCCTGGGAGGAGCCTGGAGAAGGCACAGACGGACTTCAGTGCACAAGAGACGCTCTGACCGGGGATCTGGTTGAATTTGACTATACTGTCTCGGAGGATTTTTCCGAGGGAGACCTTCTTGATATAAACAATGCCTTAAGGAAGCGCCTTGATACACTCGGAGCGCCCTATGCTGTCGGAACAGTCGAATCCACAGGACTCGACCAGGAAGAAAAATACCGAATTGCTGCCGGACTTTCAAATATAAACGAACAGATCGCACAGCTTCTTTGTGATTCGACGCACAGCTATTATTTCATCACTGAATCCGGCCGGATGAATGCCTGCGAAGGTTCGCTTTACGGTTGGGATGTCCGGATCACGGAAAATACCGACGGGACATACTGTCTTTGCTTTGAAGTATCTGCTGATGATAATATTGAAAAATTAAAGAACCTGACAGAGAATGCGACTGAAGGATCGCCGCTGACCGTTTATCTTACGGCATCCGACTATTCAGGAGATGGAATTCCGCTTTTATATACAGAGATCACGGAACCGGCTGCGGATGGAGTGATTTCATTTGACAGGATATACGATGCTGAAAAAAGCGCAGTCACCGACGAGACGCTCTGGTATCTGAATTTTATTAAGGAAGTCTGGGACGGAGATGAGATGCCGACCGGACTGAGTTACAGTTCCCTGCAATTTTATCCTCAGCAGGCAGATGAGACCTTAAGCGCAGAGGATTTCGGCATTGTTACGGCCGGAATAAAAGATGAAGAGGATATACAGGAAGCAGTTTCCGGGATACTGCCCGATGCCGGAGTGAGTATACACAACAGATACATATATGTGTCCCTGGGACTTGATGTCGGCGAGACCTTTGTAGATGACAGTATCTCATATATAAAACAGATATATGATGCCACGGCATTTGAAAAGGGCTATTTTTCATCCATGCTCTTTTACCTGACGGATGAAAATAACAGCGAGGGTGAACGCTGCCGGATCACCTATAACAAATCTTATGACAGTGAAACAGGAAAGGTTGTTATAGAAAACGATGTCATCATGATGGGTGAGCGGTTTGAGACATATCAAAGTGCGTTTGAAGACAAATTGTTATAAGTGATAGAAGAGCCATTTTCAATGACTGGCTTTGGCTTTCCCCTCATTAGAGTACCCCGGCAATGCAGCAGGCTATAAAAAGGACCAGGAAGATCACGAACAACATCATGTACATTTTCAAACCTTCAGGTCCACTGGCTTTGTCCGGGTGCTTCGGATTTATTCGTACTTGTATTTCCTGTCCTGCCGGTGCTTTTGTGGAACTGTAAACAGCAGTCCGTTTTTCACCGTTTTGACCGGTATACTCACATTGAATCAGGTAATAAACCGTATTACGACTACCCTTCTTTTTTTCCACATCAATGATACTTGCAGGAATGACCGGTATTTTTTTCCATTTAAAATACAGATGCAGGAATACAAGCGCTAATGCACCTGCAAAAGCCACAAGGATCCACCATACACCACTCTGCTTTATCTGGAAAATTTCCTGCGAACTGAAGTGATGAATCATGACAAATGTTGACATCGAATCCCCCCTATCCTGTTTTGCGAATTTGTTTACTCAGCAATGCCTGAGATGATCAGATTTATCGGCTTTGTATAGAATATCCTGTCTCCTGAAGCTTTGTCAAACAGCCATTCTGCTTTATCCTCATTCATCCAGTCAAGCGTACAGTTAAGCCTGCCTTTTTCCTCATCTTCGAATAAGAGGTAACAATTAAAGGAAGCCAAAACATCTGACACATCCATATGGTTGGCTGAAGCCAGAGAGTCCATGAATTGCTTCTGGATATCAGCATACGCTGACAAAAATTTAAGATTATATTCCTTGGTACGATTTGTTCCCTGATCATATCTCAAATGCCAGTTCAGATCTCCTTCATAAACCGTCATCAGGGCAAAAATATCCTCCAGTGTCACACCTTCTTTATCAACAATGGCCTGTGCCAGATTATTATAGAAGATCAGCGAAGCCTGAAGCAGGAAGTCTGTGCGGTATTTCTCCCTTGCAACCAGAAAATCATCATCGCTCATGGTCTGTCCGTAGATCGCCTCGAAATCCGTCTGATAGTCATCCACTCTTTGCTGTACGATCTCCATGGCATACATCATTTTGACGATATCACGCTCATCGAACCCGCTTCCGACTCCCATCAGCTGATAAAATCCATCTATATCACGGTCCGTGGTTGCCTCTTCCGCCGCATGTCCGTTTGTATTCAGCTCATTCGGCAGGGAAATGAGATCCAGGCTTTCCATGTATCCGACTAGATACTTATAGGTTGTAGGCGGATCCTTTGTCATATTCATGGAGCCCAGCTCTGCCCCGCCTTCTACAGACCATACCCACGAGTAGGGATTTATTGTCAGATCATTATTTGTCCGTGAGATACCCTGCTGTATATGGTCTGCATCCGCCCTGTCCGGACAATCCATCTGCTCGAGATGCTTGCTTTCATGGTATATAATATCCCGGTAAGCATCATCCAACCCTGTGGTTATTGTCATGGTATCTATCATGGCTGTGTTGATCAGCATGGCCCGCTCCGTGGTCACCTTGGCATTTTCAGCACCGGTGCCGTAATAGAGCTTAAGATCGGCAAGTGTACAGTCAATCTCCGCCAGTTCTTCCGGTGTTTTCCCTGCCAGATCGGGATTGATGGCCTGAGCTATCAGGCTTATCACAGCAGCATATTCTTCATCAGAAGTGAATTCCGTGTACAGATAGTGATCGCCGGCCTCTTTGAATGCGGGTGAATTGACCTTAACCGCCTCAAGCAGTGCCATTTCATCAATGGCACCGTTTTTGATGATGCCTGAAAAGGAATGCGTTATGCCCTTTGAAAAGTCATTCTCTGCAAAATAGGCATCGGCTTCTTCTGATGTGACCATCTGATCGTACAGATATTCCACCTGATATTCACTTATATATGAATGGAAGCTGTCAAAAGCAGCCTGCCCATACACAATCGGCGTTGATGACACGCTGCCGGCTCCTGCATCCTGGTAAGGGCCGTTGATATTTTCGGCGGCGTCATCATCCGTATCAGTCGTCTGTGTCTGTACCTGCTCTGTTGTGCTGCTGTCAGCTGCCTCAGGCGAGGGACTATGAAGCTTCATGTAATAAACGAAAAAAGCGATGCCAACCAACAGCACGACAGCTGCTAAAACGCTAAAAAAAATGATTGAAAATTTCTTCATATATTTCCTTTAAAATGAAATTCGACATTGCCATTAAACATCAGCTTTATTATAAGGAACCGTTACGGTTCTTGATTTTTCTGTAGCCATTCTGTTATTCTTATCTGTTTTAATTTCCTGTTTGTTTATCGGGTATGCTGAAATCATAGCAAAAGAACAGTGTAAATTTGTTTTCCGAAGGCTCTGTCACAACACATGGTTGATTTTTGAACAAAACAACCCCCATCCTTTTCGCCAAGAAACCGGATGGGTGTTGTTTTAAATCTCCATATTGTCTATATCATCATTCATCGTATCCAAAATCATTTGCTTTAAATCAAAGATACTGGTTATAACGGTTGCATCCATACTCCCCTCGCAATTTATAAGCCATGGAAATATTTGATGTAATTTCATGGTAAAATCAATGAGTTCAGATTTTGTCATTGTCTTATCTGAAATATATCCTGACCATTGCCTGTGAGAAAAGCCGTTTTTCTTCATAAAACTGCTTATCTTACCATATGCTCCTTTGGGACGTTCTTTAGAATAAAATTGTCGTAACTGCTCAATCGTTAAATCAAAGTTAATGCCATATCTACGTTTTATTTCTTTAAGCACTTAATATCTCTTTTTTATAATGAGCCTTTAGATCTTCAGTGCTTTTATCGTCTTCATCATACCAAAGCCACCTCTTCACATTATCGATAAACCATTCTTTGGAAGATAATGTTAGTATAAGAGAACCGCAGCTTGTAAAGTCTCCATTTGTATACCAATTTGTTTCGTCCTTTGTCATGTTTCTCTTAGCAAAAGCTTTTGACAAATAGTTGTTTATGGTTTAGAAAAAAGTACTATAAAAAACTCAGCTAAAAATATTGGTGCAGGTGTTGCGGCGGGGGCTACAGTTGCAACAATGGCTCCAACTGCCGCAATGTGGGTTGCAACGACATTTGGTACTGCTTCAACTGGAACAGCTATTTCTGCACTTAGTGGTGCTGCAGCAACAAATGCTGCCCTTGCATGGTTAGGAGGTGGAGCATTAGCAGCTGGTGGTGGCGGAATGGTTGCTGGTCAAGCCTTACTGGCTTTGGCCGGTCCTGTTGGCTGGGGGATAGCAGGAACTTCTTTAATCACCACGCTTATATTAGTTTATAAAAAGAAAATTAAAGCGCAGGAAAGTAAAAAAGATGAAATTATGAGAATGAAGAATTGCATTGAGGCTTTAAAAGAGTTAAAGGGAAGTATGGATGCCCTTACTCTTCAAACGAATCTGCAGTATGTCAGTGTATCTGAGCAGTTAAAAGCCTGTAGAGATTTGGGCAACAAAGATTATCTAAACTTTACTGATTCAGAAAAGCAAAGCTTAGGAGCTTTAGTTAATAATGTAATGGGATTATCAGCGTTAGTCAGCAAGACCCTGGGCGATTAGATGGTGAAGTAAATGCAATATGGGAAAATTCTAAAGAGCAATCAAGAGCAGGCGGTCGCGTCTTGGATTAATTATTTAAATCAAGTAAGGTTGGATCGTCTAATGATGGCCCTCAATAATCAAAATATAAATTTAGAATCTGCACTTCAGACTATTGACAGTACTATGGATGTTATTAGTAGGGACATTATTGAACGTAATCGTGGTGCGGAAAAAGGCATGCATGGATTTATTGCAGAGATTGCAGAATGTGGCATTGGAAATGCAAGGAGGCAGGTGGAGGGGAAACTTCCAAACTATATATGGGTGAATGATAATGGCCCCGCAGATTTGTTGAGAGATGGTGTTCAAATACAGCAGAAGTTTTCTGAAGCAGGAGGACATCTTTCATTGCAGGCTATAAAACAGCATATGAAAACATATCCTTGGTTTTTACAGGAGGGTAGCAAGTATCAGATTCCACAGGACCATTATGAAAAAATTCAATACTACATGTCTATTTCGCCTGAACAAGCCAATAAAATGCCAACTTCTACAGGAGAATTTTCACTTAAGCAATGGAAAGAGGTGCATGAGTTTTTTGAATCAGAAAAAATTACATTTGATGACATTGAGCCATCAAAATTGAGATATCAAAATGTACAAAAAAATCAGATTCATCATACATTAGACAATGAAAAGAAATCTTTAAAAGATGCTGATAAACATATCAGAGATCAAGCATATGCTGAAAGCAAACCGACTGTACAACAGGGACTTCAAGCGGCAGGAATTGCTGCTGTTCTTGAAGGAGGAACTACTTTTGTTGCAACCATAGGAAAGAAAAGGCGATCAGGTAAAAAAATACAAGAATTTTCTCAAAATGATTGGGAGGAGATTCTTAAGGAAACAGGAATAGGAACTGTTAAAGGTGTAATCAGAGGTATAAGTATTTATGCTATAACAAACTATACTGCAACACCAGCTTCTGTTGTTAATGCTCTTTGTACTGCATCGTTTGGGATTGCAAATCAAGCATATTTATATAGACAGGGCAATATTTCAAAGGAACAGTTTATTATGAATGCGGAAATTCTCTGTTTAGATACGTCTGTAAGCGCATTGTCTTCATTTATTGGGCAGGCATTTATACCAGTTCCCGTATTAGGAGCAATTATCGGAAATACTGTTGGTACATTGGTGTATCAGATT
>R21__coassemble_2079_pt1 | contig 12177 bp, 13 predicted proteins | sample R21__metabat2_low_PE_030 | metagenome-assembled genome bin R21
ATGCAATAAATGCACCCTCTCCGATTCTCGTCACGCTAACCGTGATTAACGTATTCTGACACCCGCAAATAAGTTCATTACTTCCTGTTTCAATTATGGCATTGCAATATTTTATATTTTCTAAACTCTTATTTTTATGATTCATAGTTATGCTTGTCAGTCTGTCGCATCAATAAAATGCATCCTCTCCGATGCTCGTCACGCTATCCGGAATCGTTATGCTCGTTAGTCTGATGCAATCATAAAATGCCTGCTCTCCGATGCTCGTCACGCCATCTTGAATCACAACATTTCTTATTGACTGGTTACAATTAAAAAGATAACACTCCATCTCTCCTGTTCCGCTGATCACAAGAGTCCCCTCGGCATCCAAGGTGTAAGTTGTGTCGTCTCCACAGGATCCGCTATCTACAATCTCCGCTGCAAAAACCTTTCCCGGAAATAGAAACAGGGCCGCACAGACCACAAAGCACCATGTCAGAGCGAACCTCTTCATCCGTTTCCATGTTGTCTCCATCATACAACCTCCTCATTATCTTAAATTATGGATTGACTTACATTCTTATTTTAACATTCTGCTTCTCCCCCCCTGTAGAACAAATCCTTCGAGCGAATTGTTCATAGTTGGCGTGCACTTAAAAAGCAGAGTGCTCCTGCACTCTGCTTTCACGATCTAAGGCATCAAGACTCGCAGTTTTTTCACCTCTTGCCCGTTAAAAACGGGCGGCTTTGCAGCTTTTCATTGCCGCCCTGGTTGATGTTGATGACCTTAGCCGTCCACTCATAGGCCTTGGGCTCCACCGGGTGCTCGAAGGCATCCGAGAGACGGAGGGATCCGGCGGTTGGGCCGCTCCCCGATGCCGTTGTAAAACACGTCATACCGGGGAGGCGGGACCTTCAGAAGCCCTCTGTCATCCCAGCCCCTTCTTGATCAGGACGGAGATGTGCTTGTAGAGCAGGAAGGTCAGAGCCGAGACCAGAATACCCTTGATGAGGTTGAAGGGGGCCACACAGAGGGCCACAAAGCCGAAAACCGAATGGACGCTGCCATTGACTGCCGTGCCTGCGGCAATGATGGCCTCCATGCCGCCGAAGGCTGCCGCATACATGGGCAGGAGGACGAAGGCATTGATCAGCATGCCGGCCAGGGCCATGACCAGAGTGCCGGTGATCATACCGATCAGGGCTCTCTTGCGGGTCTTTTTGCGGAGATAAATGAGGCCGGCGGGCAGGATCAGGGCCAGGCCCACGATAAAGTTGCCCAGCTCGCCCACAAAGGCGGTCGAGGTCCCCTTAATGAGAAGGTGGATCAGGATCTTGATAAATTCAATGAAAACGCCTGCCACAGGGCCCAGTGAGAAGGTCCCGACCAGGACAGGCAGCTCGCTTAGATCCATTTTATAAAAGCCCGGGGCAATGAAGGGAATGGGGACCTCCAGGAACATGAGAACGGCCGCAATGGCCGAAAACATGCCGATAAAGGCCATGTAACGGATGGAACGTGAGGAATTCTTCTGCTGCGCTTTGGTGACTTCTGCCATTTTTCATATCTCCTTTTTCTTTGCAAAACGGCGTCCGTCGATCGTGATAGGGGTGTTTTTCATAAGAAATCCCCGGATATCCAAAAATATCCGGGGAGGCAAAAAATCATCCTTATCTGCTTCTTCTATCATCCAGACTGTACTGTCGGTATCGGAATCACACCGATTCGGCCCCAAGGCTCGCGGACTTTGTCTCCCTGACCGCCGTATCTGGCCGGTCCTCTGGGAAAGCTTTACCGCCGGTAGGGAATTTCACCCGTCCCCGAAGAACGCTGTTCAGTTATTGGGACTGATTGTCCGACGAGACCATTATAGCCGGACGGGTGGATATGTCAAGGGGGGATTTCCTGACTCAGCTCTGAGACAGAAAAGGACCGCCCCTCACGGAGCGGTCCCAAAGGTCATAATGAAGAATCAGGCGTATTCCTCGCAGAAGATCCGTCGGCAGCAGGCGATGGCCCGGTAGTTGAAGGGGCGGACGCAGCAGCCGATGCCGGGAGCGGATTCATTGACGATCATACCATTTCCGATATACATGGCCACATGGCCGATGCCGGAGCCGGCCCAGTAGAGGATCAGATCGCCAGGCTGAAGGGCATCTGTTGAAGCTGCAACGGGCTTGCCCAGCTTGGCATAAAGGGGCAGCTCACGGTTGAAGTTGACACCGTAGACGGCATAGACAGCCTTGATGAAGCCGGCGCAGTCGGCACCGGAGGACAGGCTCTCACCCGCTGTGATATAGGGCAGAACACCCACATAGCGCTGGGCAAAGGCAGCGATCTCAGAACCGATGCCCGGACGATAGGCTGCGGCAGCCTGGGCGTTGGCGCTGGCCACACGACCATCTCCGCCGGAATACTGGTTGGCAAAGGCCTGGGCAGCAGCCGCACCGTTTCCGGTGGGAGTATAGGATTCTGTCTGAGTCTCCTGAGTGGATTCAGAAGCCTCTGAAGATTCCTCCTGAGTCGTCTGTGTCTGTGAGGATTCCTGGGCGGCCTGCTGTTGCTGAGCGGCCTCCTGAGCAGCCTGCTGCTGGGCGGCTTCGGCTTCGGCAGCAGCGGCCTCGGCAGCGGCCTTTTCAGCGGCAGCCTGTTCGGCAGCAGCCTGGGCGGCAGCGGCTTCTTCAGCTGCCTTTCTGGCAGCCTCGGCTTCGGCAGCAGCCTTAGCATCGGCAGCCTCCTGCTCGGCCTTGGCGGCAGCCTCTCTGGCGGCCTGCTCTTCGGCGGCCTTGGCGGCGGCCAGCTCTTCGGCCTCCTGCTTTTGCTGGTTGATGGCAGCCAGCTGGCTGTTCTGTTCTGCGACCTGCTGGGCCAGACTGTTGGCCTGCTCCTGAAGAGCGGCGATCTCGGCCTCATAGTTTTCGGAGACGGCCTTCTTCTCCTCGAGGACCGTGTTCAGCTCTTCCTGCTGGGTCTCAAGTGAAGACTTTTCGCCCTCCAGAGAGACCTTGGTCTCCTCCAGCTGGGTCTTCATATCGGTGACTTCCTGGACAGTATCCTTGTAGGCATCCAGCTGGTCACGGTCGTAATCATTGAGCTCCTGGGTGTAGAAGATCCGGTTAAGGAAATCCGACAGGGAGGAGGCCTGGGCAATATAGGTCAGCCAGCTCATGCTGGAATCTGTCTCGTAAATGTACTGGATACGGGTCTTCATGTCCGCATACTGCTGATCGCAGCGGTCCTGGGCCTCGACCAGCTCTGCCTCTTCCTCGACGATAGCCGCCTCGGTGCCGGCGATGTCCTCCTCCAGAATGCTGATGTTGGACATAAGGCTGACCAGCTGGGAATCGATATCCGAGATCTCCTGTTCGACAATGTCATTGGCATTCTGATTGTCGGTGATGGAGGTGTTGGTGTTATTCAGACTGTCATTGGCTGCATCGATCTGGGACTGGAGCTCATCGGCCTGGCTGCCCAGAGCATTGGCCTGATCCTGAAGCTGGCTCTGCTCATTGGCCAGAGAATCGGCCTGATCGCCGTAGGCATCGGCCTGAGCCTGCAGGTCACTGACCTGATCGGCCGAGGCCACTGCGGGCATCCCGACTGCCACGCTGACAGCTAATATCAGAGAAATCAATCTTTTTTTCATATTTCAGAAAACTCCCTTGAGTTTTTTTGACACAATTTCAGAAACAAATTTAACATTTCCGTAACATTATGTCACAACTCCGATACTTTTACAAGGGAAATATCAAATATTTTCATTTTCTTAATATAAAAACGGCAAGATCGTTCCCCACCGCCTTCAGGTGGCGGGGATAAGCTTGTGCGATGCAGGGTTTCCACCGCCTTCAGGCAAAGCGTCCTCCCTCGGGAGTCAGGCTGGCGGGTTCGGCATTTCCTTCATTCAGGATCTCAGACTCAGTAAAGATCCGGCTGACAGCTCCCTCGTAGGCCTCATAGGTCCGGGATTTTCTGATCTCTTTGATGAGGCGGGGACAGGGCGTCAGGACTGTTTCAAAATAGGTCCAGAGCTCCTTCATGTGGCCCAAAAGATGGGCCGGGCCCTGAAAATAGGACCGATAGCTCTCATAGAGGGCATCGTGATAATCCCGAAGCTCGGAAAGGGTCAGAGCCGGGCCACCCTTGAGGGTCCTGACAAGAGCCGGATCCCGGAGCAGGCCCCGGCCCAGCATAAGGGAGGTGACACGGGGATGGCGGCTGAGGAAGCTTCGGCAGGCCTCTGCCGTATAAAGGCTGCCGTTGTAGGTAAGACAGGTCCTCTTCCCTGGGTCTGCCATGTCATTTTCTCCGCTTGACAGATAAGGCTCGGCGATCCTTTGGAAGACCTCCTCATGGACCGGCCTTCTGTAGAAATCCGTCTGCAGCCTGGCATGGACGATAAGCTCCGAGAGAGGATATTTTCCATAGATCTCAAAAAGGCGGTCGGCCTCTGCCTCATCGCTCACGCCCAGCCGGGTCTTTATGGAAATGTCGATCTCGCCCGAGAGGGCTGCAAAGATCTCCTCCAGAAAATGATCCAGCTCCTCCGGCGCTCCCAGAAAGCCCGCCCCCTTTTTCTTGGTGACGACAGTCGGGGAGGGGCAGCCAAGGTTCAGGTTGACCTCAGAGTAGCCCAGGTCCTTAAGCATGCGGGCCGTGATGATAAAGCTCTCCGCCTGATTGGTCAGGATCTGGGGCACCGCCGGCAGGCCCTCATTATTTTCCGGGGCAATGTCGGACTTTTCCTTATTTTTCAGGCTGCCGCCCGTGTGGGGCGACATGAAGGGCATATAATATTTGTCGATGCCCGGAAACATCCGGTGGTGGATATTCCGAAAGCGAAAGCCCGTGATCCCCTCCATGGGGGCAAATTCATACGGCATAATCTCTTCCTTTTTATTTGAAGATTCTCTCTCAGGCCCCAAGGCGGGACAGTAGTTGTTCCGGCGGGACAGTCCGGCCTTACCGGGCGGTCTGTAAAAAACGCGAAGTCCGAACAGGTGAATATTCACGGTGCAAGGCAGAGCCGTGGCTGTCCCGGCGGAAAGACTTTTGTCCGAGCGGACAGTCTTTTGACCGACGCGGCTTTGTCCGATGGGGTCGAGTGTTCGAACGTCGGGTTCGGACACGAGTGCGAGCTCTGAGCCTGTTTTCATCGGGAAAACAGGCGAATCGAGCTTGCCCCGGAGGGCAAAACGAATCGGTCCTGAAAGACGCCGCGCAGGACACCGTCTGACGGCGGGACAGTCCGGCCTGCCGGGCGGTCTGAGAAAGATCCGCTTCCTGCCTTCACAACAAGAGGTCCCGGCAGCGCCGGAACCTCACTCAGTTTACTTTATCATGCCGATCTCGTCAAAGAGAGCATCCATCTCATCGGCCTCCTCATCAGACACGACCTGAAGGACGCAGCCGGCGTGGACCAGGACCCTGTCTCCCACCTTGACCTCAGTAAGACCCAGCCTGGCCTTGCGGCGGCTGCCGCGGAAATCAACCAGGGCATCCTGCCCCTCAAGAGACAGGACCCTTCCCGGAAAAGCCACACACATATCAGGCCTCCCCGGTGGAAGCTTCTTCAGCCGTCTTATCTTCTGCCGGCTTAACTTCCTCGGCAGCCTTGATCTCTGTCCTGACGGCCTCTGCAGCCGGCTTATCCGCCGCGGGCTTGGCCTCTGCCTTGACAGCCGGCTTGGCCGGAGCGGCCTTAGGAGCCGGCTTGATCATGGACTCGGCCGGTCTCTGGAAATGGACGGTGTTAAATTCACTGCCCGGCGTCTGATAGCCCGGCACCATGGTCAGACAGCCCTTGGGGCATTTGACCACACAGTAGCCGCAGGCCACACAGTCAAAACGGTTGATCTCCCAGGTCCCGGCCTTCCGGTCCACCTTGATGGCATCAGAGGGACAGTTGGTAGCGCAGAGCGTACAGGAAATGCACTTTTCAATATCGATCTCGATATGTCCGCGGCTCCTGGCCGGATAGACGGCAGGCTCCGCCGGGTAATTTTTCGTGACCGGCTTTTTGAAGAGATTCTTCAGCATGGTCGACGCAAATGTCATCACACTCATGGCAGCCTCCTTACCGTTCCGTACAGCTGATACAGGGGTCGATGGACAGGATGAGGATAGGCACATCGGCCAGCTCCGCTCCCTTGAGAGTCTTGACAAGGGGAGCCAGGTTGGCGAAGGTAGGTGTCCTCACTCTCATGCGGTCCAGGAACTTCTTGCCCGAAGCCTTGACATAGTAGCAGGCCTCGCCGCGGGGCTGCTCCACCCGCATCATATACTCACCGTTGGGATTGCCCTTGACCGGCACGGCCAGGTCGCCCTCCGGCATTTTGGCAAAGATCTGACGGATGAGGTCGATGGACTGGAAGATCTCGCGGGCTCTGACATCACATCTGGCGAAGCAATCGCCGTCAGGCGCAGTGATAGGGGCGAAATCCAGGTCGGGATAGGCATCATAGCCCGTCATGCGGAGGTCGATCTCCAGACCGCAGCCGCGGGCAAAGGGGCCCAAAGCTCCCAGATCATGGGCTTCCTGTTTGGTCAGAACGCCCACGCCCTTGAGACGGCTCTGGACGGTCCGGTCGTAGAGGAAGGTCTTCTGCACGACCTTAAGCTCCTTCTCGATCTCATCCAGAAGGCCCAGGAAATGCTGCTGCATATCGGCCGGAATGTCCTTTAAGACACCGCCCACCTTATTGACAGAGGCAATCAGGCGGCCGCCGGTGGACATTTCCTGCATATCCAGGACCTTTTCGCGAATGCGCCAGCATTCGTAGAAGAGACTCTCAAAGCCCATGGCATCGGCCAGAAGGCCCAGCCAGAGCAGGTGGCTGTGCATACGGGAGAGCTCGCTCCAGGTGGACCGAAGGAAACGGGCCCGGTCCGGGATCTGCACATCCATGATGTGCTCAACTGCCTCCACATAGCCCATGCCGTGCTGGAAGCTGCAGATGCCGCAGGTCCTCTCGACCACATAGGTCATCTCGTTGAAATCTCTCTTTTCCACCAGGGCCTCCAGACCTCTGTGGATAAAGCCGATATTGGGGACCGCTTCCACGATCCTGTTGTCCTCCATGACCAGATCCAGATGGATGGGCTCAGGCAGGACCGGATGCTGGGGTCCGAAGGGTACTACTGTTCTTGCCATATCTTATCCTCCCTGCCGTCAGGCCTTATCCTTGGGCATAAAAGGTGCCGTTTCATTGATCCTGTAGAGCTTGCCCTTGTAATCCAGGCCTTCGATCATGCGGATCTTAATGCCGTAGAGCTCGGACATTTCATTTTCATAAAAGGCCGCATAGGGGTAGAAGGGGGTGATGCTCTCGATGGCATCGTCCTTGTCCATGACCACTCTGATGTGCTCCGCCTGGTAGACCTCATCATCGGTGAAGGTGTAGGTCAGCTCGATCATGCCGTTCACATAGGCCGCGCAGGCCTGGGCCAGACGGCGGCCCTCGTGCTTCATTTCCATGACCTTATTGACCAGATAGTCCCTGCGGACCTCCGTGTATTTAACAAAGGGGGGATATATCTTTGTCATATTCGGTCTCCTCACTCTGAATGGCGTCCCATTCGACTTTCTGCTTGACTCGTTTTTCGAAGAGCTTGACGGCCTGGACGATGCCGTCGATGATGGCCTCCGGCCTGGCTGCGCAGCCCGGCACATAGATGTCGACCGGGATCACGGTATTGACGCCGCCCTGAATATTGTAGCAGTCCTTGAACACGCCGCCGGTGCAGGCGCACACGCCCACTGCCACCACGACCTTGGGCCGGGGCATCTGGTCATAAAGCTGCTTGACCACGCCGGCATTCTGGGAATTGATCCCGCCCGTGACCAGGAAAATGTCAGCCTGCATGGGGTCGCCGGTATTTTCCACGCCAAAGCGCTCGGCATCGTAGACCGGCGTCAGGCTGGCCAGGACCTCGATATCGCAGCCGTTGCAGCTGGAGCCGTCATAATGGAGCAGCCAGGGCGATCTTTTGACTTTGGGTCTTTTTGATACTTTCATAATCTATCCTCCGGCCGGAAGAGCTTCCGGCGCATAGCTTAACTGCAGAGCATCAGGATCACGAGGTTGATGCCGGCCGCCAGGAAGGTGACCATCCAGGTGATCGTGACCATGCTGGCCGCCTTCATACGGGCGCAGGTGTTGTCGATCAAAACCTCCAGGAAATAAACAGCCAGGACCACCACGCCGGCCAGGATGTAGCTTAAGGGGTTGGCGTTGATGAGGAAAATGGCCACGACCGCCATAAGGTAGACTATCTCGTACCATTCGGCGATGGTATAAAGGGCCAGATTCCGGGCGCCCAGCTCCGTGGTGATGCCCTTGACCAGCTCCTGGTGGGGATGACGGGAGGTGGCCGTATCGAAGGGCGACTTCCGAAGCTTGATGGTCATGGCAAAGACAAAGGCAAAGAAGAAGCCCGGCAGCTTGATGATGGCCGGTGTGGGGGAGGTAATGATCTCACTCACACTGAAGCTGCCTGTGGCCAGGTAGAAGCCCACGGCCGTCAGAAGGACAGCCGGCTCATAGGCCATGATCTGCAGCAGCTCTCTCTCACCGCCCAGAGCCGTGTAGGGTGAATTGGTGACCACGGCCGAGAAATAAAGGAAGGCGGCTGCCGTCGAAAGGACGAAGAAGCTCATCAGGATATCCGATCCGGCAAAAAGGATGATACCGGAGAGGATCATCATCAGGAAATAGGAGACGATGAGCAGGGACTGCCCGCGGCTGACCACAAAAAGCTGCTTATTGAGGAGCTTTTTCACATCGTAGAAGGGCTGGAGCAGGGGCGGTCCGATACGTCTCTGCATACGGGCCGAGAGCTTGCGGTCGATGCCTTCGAAGAGACCGCCGATAAAGGGTGCCAGAAGGATGAAGGCCACCACCATGATAATCCGTATCACCATCAGACGATCCCTCCTATCAGTATGCAGAACAGGACCAGAAGCACGCCTGCGGAAATGAGCTGGGTCGGGACCATGAGCCTCTGCTCACCGAAAAGCTTCTTAAAATAGAAGCCTGAGTAATTGAGGCCCTTCTTCTCGCCCATGGAGTCGATGAAATGGGTGTTGTTGCCGGTGTTGATACCATTCATGTAGGCCAGCTTCCGGTTGACACGGACCTTTCTCGAATAGAGATAGCCGGCGAAGGGGATGGCCAGAACGGCGATGATGATGACGATGAGAACGATCAGAATACCCGGGGACAGGGCTGTCTCGGACATACCGAAGGTCTGCATAAGAAGGGTGTCCACATAGAAAGCGGAAATGACCGGATAGAGGACACAAAGGCCGACCATAAGGACCGAATGGATGACCAGGGAGAGCATTTCATTTCTCCTGGTCACATCCTTATAGGGCTTGCGGCGGGAATGGCTGATCAGCTTGCCCAGCCACTTGGTCCAGTAGAAGGCCGTGGTGGCGGAGCCGAAGCAGATGAAGAAGACCATCAGGATATTGGAGGTGTCGATGGAGGCGCGGAGGGCCGACCACTTGGCGATCAGCATGCCGAAGGGAGCCAGATACATGCCCACAATACCGATGAACATGATGATGGCCAACTTGGGCAGACGGAAGATAAGGCCGTGCATATCCTCGATATTCCGGCTGTGAATGGAATTTTCCACGGCGCCGACATCCTGGAAAAGCAGGGATTTGGAGACCGCATGGAAGATCATAAGGAAGATACCGGCCCAGATGGTCTCCGGCGTACCCATGCCGGCGCAGGCCACCATCAGTCCCAGGTTGGAGATGGTGGAGAAGGCCAGGGTCTTCTTGGCATCGTCCTTGGCAATGGCCATAAAGGAAGCCATGAGGAAGGTAAAGCCTCCCACAAAGGCCACGACCGTACCGGTCAGCGTTCCGGACATGGCCGGAGCCAGACGGAAGAGGATGTAAATACCGGCCTTGACCATGGTCGCGCTGTGAAGAAGGGCTGAGGACGGAGTCGGAGCCACCATAGCGCCCAGAAGCCAGGTCGAGAAGGGCATCTGGGCAGATTTGGTGAGGGCCGCAAAGGCCACGCAGGCCACGGCCATAATCGCGAAATTACTGCCCAGGTTGGCCTGGACGACCAGGCTCTGAACGGTCAGAACGCCCGTGTTATAGCCCAGGTAGACGATACCGATGGCCAGGATGGTTCCGCCCAGCAGGTTCATCCAGAGAGCCCGGAAGCTGTTGCGGACCGCCTCGTCCGTTTTGGTATAGCCGATGAGCAGGAAGGAGCAGACCGAGGTCATCTCCCAGAAGAAGTCCAGCCACAGAAGTGAGGAGGACAGAACGAAGCCGTACATGGAGCCCATGAAAATGAACATGACGGCGTAGAAAAAGCCTCTTCTGTCCTTGAATTCCGTGTGGACCGTGTGGTAGCCGTGCATATAGCCGGCCGCATAGATGGCGATAAGTCCGCCGATCACGGCCACGATCACGCACATAAGGAGGGACATATGATCGATGACGATGTGGGCATAGCCCTCGGCCACAAGGTCCTCTCCCCGGAACTCAAACCAGGTCAAAAGGAGGGTCGGGAAGACGGAAAAGACCGCGATCCAGAACTTCCGGGCCTTGAAGCAGAGCACGGTGACAAAGACCATGAGGGCAAGCTCTGCGCCCAGAATGACCTTGTCGACCACGGCGGTCTCGTAATAAAGCGAGACCGGACTGCCGCCGTTTGCAAAATAGAGCACACACAGGATCCCCACGGCTACCATCATGACCACCGCTCCGGTGTAGATGATGGCCGCCCTTATCTTATGCCCCCTGATGAAATAAAGCAGGGCCGCAAAGACAAAGGGCAGAAGGATCAGAACAGGAACGATCCAGTTCATACCATACCTCTCCCTTCCTATTTCTTATCAGCCCGGAAAAGACAGCTCCGGTCTGATAATAATTTGACAATTTCACTCAAAATAGCACAAGAGCCGCAGATCCTGCGGCTGTTGGTTCCTTCCTCACTATTTTGTTATGAGCATCAAAGGCCATCCGGGAAGGTCTTTTGGTAGATCTCTCCGGCAAGGGACTGGATCTCGGCCTGCATGACCTTGTATTTTTCGATCAGGCTGCGGCCCCTGGGTGTGACGGAGGCTCCGCCGCCCTCGCGGCCGCCCCGGACACGGGTGATCAATTCAAAATCCAGCTCCTTCTCCGCCCGGTTGATGATATGCCAGCCCTTGGTGTAGGACAGCTCCATCTGCCGGCAGGCCTCCTTGACGGAGCCGGTCTCATCGATCAGCTCAAGCAGGGCAACGATGCCGGGTCCGAAGAAGTTTTCATTTTTGGAAAGGGTCACCTTGACCTTGATGCGCGTTGTGTTTTCCATAGGTCATATTATAACATTTTTCCGGAATTGTTCAATTCATAAGACAATTTTAAAGCCGGACTCAGGCCGGCTTTTTTGCCGGCTCCGGCCTCCTTGTCTTTTCTTCCGTCTTATTTCCCGGAAATGTCGATCTTCTTGTTGATGCCGGTCATGGCAAAGACGTCCATGACCTCCTGTCTCACGTTGATGACGGCAAAGCTTCCGCCTGCTGTTTTCTGGCGGCGGTAGGCCGAGACCACCTCTCTCACGCCCGAGGAGGAAATGTATTCCAGCTCGTCAAAATCGAAGACCAGCTTTTCCGTCTCCGGCACGGTCTTCATATAGTCCTGAAGCTCCGGTGTGGTCTGGACATCCAGCCAGCCCGCCAGCTTAAGGGTGATGGTCGAATCCGTCTGCTGCATGGTAATAGTCATAATTTTTATCTCCTTCCGGATCATTTTCTTTGATGGACGGCTCAAGGCAATGGCCTCAGCCCTCCAGCTTTTTCTTAAGTGTCAGAATGTTTTCTTCATTTTCATAGGCATAAGAGGCCTCATCCATGATGGTCAGGACCATGAGCCGTCCCAGACCTCCGATCTCCAGGTCCGGATCGTAATCGTCGGGATCGACCACATCCTGGAGCGGATCAAAGGGAACGCCCTTATCCCGAATGACCAGGGTCATGAGGTCCTCACAGATGGTCAGGGAAAGACCGACCTGTCCCTCTTTGCCTTCATAAGCATAGCTTACCACATTGACAAAGACCTCTTCTACTGCAAGATAAAGTTTTTTGCGCAAGGTCTCCGGGATCATGACATTTTCCAGGAAACAGGCCTTAAGACGGTCCAGCTCGGAGAGGCGGGCCGGAAGGGTCAGGTCCCA
>R21__coassemble_2087_pt1 | contig 12114 bp, 7 predicted proteins | sample R21__metabat2_low_PE_030 | metagenome-assembled genome bin R21
GTTGGTCACATTGAGCTTTTCCTTGTAGTACTTGTTAAGGATGAGCTGGTTGTCACCGGACTCTGTCAGCATATTGGCAAGGACCTCGCCGTTGGATGAATTCCAGGCATTGTCCTTATGGGTGTAATCCCGGTAGCTGACCTTCTGGCCGTTTTCATTTAAGGACACGCCGATGGATTTGACATCGACCTGAGCCACATAATATTTACTCTGATACTGGAGCACGGCCTGTGTGGTACCCACAGCGGCCAGACCCAGCATGACGGCAGCCGCCGCAAAGAGGCCGATGGTCAGCTTGCTCAGCTTTCTGCGAGTCTTCCTGGAGGAAGCTCCGGAGGATCTTTTCTTAAACATCTTCTATCATTCCTCCTCTACATGAAATTCTTTGGCCCAGAGAGAAGCCTCTGTGGCGGGAAGGGGTGTCACACCGTCTTCCGCATAGATGACCTGGCAGCACTCCGAGGCCACGACCACGTTCCAGGTGTAATCGATCTTCTCGGGAATATTGCCGATGGCGGCCACAACAGAGCTCTTTGTGGTCTCGCCCGGAGCCAGATAGGAATCGTAATAATAATAGTCACCGCTCTTGGTCCAGCCTGCGCCGGGTGTGATGGTGATGGGGAAATCCACATCCGTTGGAGCAATGATCTTAACTCTCACATAGCAGTCGGTCTCACCGGTATTTTCCACGGTGATGGTCTTCTGCATGTCCTTGAATTCCTCATGAAGCTCGGTATGTGTCTCAAGCTCCAAAGTGTAGCCGCCCTTGGCATTGGCATAGGTCGTGAAATAGGCCATGGCGTCTCCGCTTGCGGCCGTCAGGATACCGGCGCAGGCCAATCCGGCAAGACCTGCGATACCGGCTGCCTTCAGCCCTCTCCGTGTCTTATCTTTCATCATCTGCCTGCCTCCTTAATCCGGGAACCCGACCGACTGGGTCGTCGTTCCGACTATGCCTTCGTTATCTGTAAGCTGCTCTCCGGAGAAACCGGTTCCGTCATACTGACCCATGTTGGTCACGCTGCCGCCGTAGCCTCTTGTGGAGGTGGAGGTATTCTCGAAGGAAACGGTCGGGTAGGTGTCATCTGTCTTCACGATATCGGCCTGGACACCGTCTGCGCTGACCAGCTTATAGCCCGGGCTGTTGTAGACCTCAGTAACCGTCACATGAGCGCCGTAAGGCAGGTCTGTGATGGTCACGGACTTGGAGGCCGGGGCTGAAGTCGTATCACCAAAGGTCAGGGAGACCACATTGGAGTAGACCGTCTCGCCCTCAAGGGTACCCTTGACCTCGAAGACGAAGGTCGGTGTGCCCAGGATGGGATCATACTTGTCCAGAGTCTTGGTGATGGTCAGCTCGCCCTTTCTGGGCTCGGATTCGGGTTTCAGCATGGTGGTCACATCATAGTCCCAGACATCGTCACCTTCTTTGGAAATGCCCTCATCTCCTGCCACCAGGTAGGGATCATTGGGAACAGAGACCAGATAGGGCGTGAAGGTATAGACGAAGTTTTCGGTCATGACCTCATCATCGACCACGATCAGGTAAAGTCCCTGGCCCAGTGTGGTCTTTTCGGAAGTTCCCTGCTTGACAGTGATCGTCTTGGCATCCATGCTTTCCGTCACGTCGGCATAAGCCTTATCGGCCAGGTCAGCCCAATCGGAAGCCGTGGTCGAGCTCTTGACAGCCGTCAGAGACTCGGCAAGATCCTTAAAATTCTCCGTGGCTTCAAAGGTTCCGGTCTCGGAAATGGCCGCGACCTTGTAGAGCTTGACATTAAAGGTGGATGCCGGATCGTCAGAGGTCTTGAATTCCGGCCACATCTCGCTGTCAATGGCCACTGTCAGAGAAGCGTCTTTGTCCGTATCGATACGGTCCGTGGCCATAACGACACTGAGTCCCTGCATGGACAGCAGGAGGCCAAGGACAAGACCGGCTGCGAGAAGCCTCTTTCCTTTTTTGCTGAAAAACTTTTCTTTCATACCCTGTCTCCCTGGTATTTCTTATCTTGAGCTGCTTTAAAAGCAGCAGGTTCACAAATTCAGCGCATACTAAGGCATATTATTTTATCGTATCATTTCTATCATGCCCTGTCAAAATCAAGACAGCATCTTTCGATACTTCTCTTTCTTCCTCTGCCTGCTCTTTCTGATGGGCAGGCTGATGAGATAGACCGCGCCTATGATCACCAGCAGCGATCCGCCGAAGAGGCAGGCCACGATGGTGGTCGAGATCTGGCGGGCATCCTCGGTGATGGTTTTGGTCGTCTTGCCCTCTACCCTGTGGCCTCTGACCAGAAGCCGGTGGGTGTTGATGCCGTAAGGCGTGCAGGTGACCAGTGTGCAGTAATCCTTGCCCTCTTCTATCTCCAGGTTCTGCAGCTCATCCGGCAGAACGATCCGGATCTGGTCGACCTCGTAGGTGATGGTCCGGTCCAGGACCGTCAGGGTGAAGAGGTCTCCCTCCGCCAGCTGGTCGATATCCGTAAAGAGCTTGGCCGAGGGCAGCCCCCGGTGACCCGAGATCACGCAGTGGGTGGACTCTCCTCCTATGGGGAGGGAAGTGCCTTCCAGGTGGCCTATGGCCATCTGAAGGACCGCTTCATCTGTCCCGTGGTAAATGGGCAGGCTCACTCCTATCTTGGGAATGTCCACATGTCCCATAATACCCATGCCCGACAGGTCCAGAAGGGAGTCGTACTCTGCCTTTTCCTCATCGGTCAGGACCCATTTGGTCCCGGTCTCGGCCAGCCTTTGGTTATAAGCTTCGGCTTTGGCCAGCTCTGCTTCCAGGGTCTTGGTATCGGCCGAGGCCGCGTCAGCATCGTAGGTGGCGATCAGATCGGCATTCTGCTTTTTGTTCCAGCTGTCACTTAAGGTCGGATACAGCAGCAGGGAGACACCTATGATCATACCGATGACAAACAATATGGTGGGAATATGTTTTTTCATCTGTCAGAGAGTTCTCCTTGATGCTGTATTGGGAAGGGGCTTGAAAGCCCCTCCCGATCAGCTTAATTATCGATCGATCCGAAAAGCCTTTGTCTTAAAGGGTCAGGCTCTCTTTCTTCTGTAGAGGACAAAGCCTGCCACAGAGGCGAGAACGAGAAGGATACCGATCACATAGAGAAGGGTGGTACCCATACCGCCGGTGGACGGAAGTGAAGAAGCAGAGGTGTTCTGGACATCAGAGGTCAGGGAACCTGCTGCCTTTTCAGCTTTCAGGGTGATGGTGCCTTCGGAGGCAGAATCCACAGCGCCGTTCAGGGAAGTGAGAACATCGGTACGATCCTCAGAAGTCCACTCGATCTTATGATCTGCTGTCACATTGAAGGTGACGGGCTTGATGCCGGTGTAACCGGCCGGTGTCTTGGTCTCGGTCAGGATGTACTGGCCATCGTCCAGACCCTTGAAGGTGAAGGTGGAGCCGGATGTGGCTGTGACACAGGAGACCTTTACGTTCTCGCCGTCCTTCACGACCTTTTCCAGAGTAAACTCAGCACCGGTCAGAGGCTGATTATTGTCATCGACCTTGTTGATGATGGTCTGATAAGTGAAGACGATAACATTGTCCCAGGGAGTCTCATTTGTGGGAGTTCCCTCACCGGACTGTGTGGAGTTGGGGTTATTGGAATATTCCAGCTTGGCCTTGTTGACATTGCCCTGCTCACCAATAACAGCATCGTCGTTCAGAGTGGCGGTGTAATCCACGGTGATGACAGTGCCGGCTTTGATGGTGCCCTCGTAAGCGGTCAATGATTTAAGATCATCAAAGACGACCTCAAAGGTGCAGCCGTCGGAGGTGTTTTCATTCAGCGTGTACTTTAAGGAATCGACAGTCACATCACCGATCTTAACGACCACACTCTCCTTATTGAAGGTCAGACCGGCCTCTTCCACATCGTGGAAGGCCAGCTTGTAGACGGTGTAGTTGTCATAGTCATCTGCAACTGTGGCCTTAAGCTGGAAGGGGATGGCATCGCCGATGTCATAGTCGGCGGAATCCTGCCAGTCAGAGGTCTCACCGGTGGTGTCATTGGTGTCCTTGATCTTCTTTTCGAAGGTGGGAGTACCGGCCTTGCGCTGGATTTCGATATCCTTGGCTACAGAGATGATGTCATAGGAGATCTCACCTTCAGTGGCGGTATCCTGGATCAGGTAGTAACCTGTGGGAACGGTGGCCGATTTGGAAGCGCTGACGGTGTAAGCCGGAGTGCTTTCAAGGTTAACATACTTAACGACCTCGGCGCGGATCTCCTTATTGCCGGTCAGATTTTCGCAGGCCTTCTGAATAGCCTCAGCAGCAGCGGCAGCGGTATCGGCAGCTTCTTTGTTGGCATTTGAGCCCCAACCGATGCCCTTGAGGGTGCCGTCAGACTCGACCGTACCGGTCAGGATCTGATAGACATTGTAGGTGTGGTCATCACCGGAGGCTGTGGAGATGGTTGCATTTGTGCCATCTGCAAAGGCGGTGACGGTCATGGCCAGGGTCATGGCGACCGCCAGCATGAGAACGATAAGTTTCTTAAAGCCTTTCATGTTTGATTTTCCTCTCTTTCTCTTGAATCGGATCGATAGAATCAAGCGTTTGTTAACAGTTTCTTTTTTATCTTCTCTGAGACCTTCTCTTGTTGAGAATTCTCAGGTAAAGAGCACCGCAGGTGCCGAGGACGGCCAGACCCATGAGGGTGAAGAGCATGGTGCCGGAGCCGCCGGTCTTGGGTAAGGTCACACCCTCTTCCTCTGCCTTGGTATTGGTAAAGGTGGTGGTGGAGCCGTTGGACTCGAAGCTGGCCTCATGGGTGGTCTGCTGTATGGGCGTGCCTTCGATGGCTGTCTCTTCGCAGGTGGAGATGCCTTCGGGAAGATTTGTGATCTTGAAGGACCAGTCGGCTTCTTTTTCTGAGGAAAGGGTTTCCGTTCCCTCGTTGCCCGAGATGGTCAGGGCATCCGTAGTCATGGTAGCCGTGGCGATGGTCTCTCCGCCCTGCTTGATCACGAAGGTGATATTGTCAGGCGTAACAGTCATGGCAGATCCGTCATGGTTCTTCCAGACCTTTTCGACCGTGACCTCGCTCTTGGGCTTCTGCTTATTGGTCATGACGATCTGGCCGGAGCTGATGTTATTGTTGGTGTAGGAGACCGTGTAATCACTGTCGGCCACTGCCACATCACCGACCTTCAGCTCCTCTACCCTGTAGGTATAGCTCATATCCAGCTTATCCCAGGTCATGGTCCAGTCATTTTCGGCGGAAAGGACGAAGTCTTCTACCTTTTCCTCACCCTTGTAAAGAGCGCCGGTGACGGTGGTGGCAGGTGCTGCCATGTCCTTGCCCTCATTGTCGATCCAGACCTTGCTGACCGTCAGGCGGGTGTAGGGATTCTCCACATAGTAGTTGCCGCCGGTCTTGTCGAAGAAGGTGATGTCGGACTTGGTCACACCGAGCTCACTGCTCTTATCGCTTGTGGATATGGCGGTCCAAAGGTCATCGTCGGATGTGCTTCCGGACTTCCAGATGAAGTACTTGGTCACATTGGAGTCGTAGCCCTCAAGGCCCTTGGTCTCGACCAGCTTGTAGAGGACATCCTGATCCAGCTGGACATAGCCTTCTGCCTCACCCAGTAAGCAGGAGATCTTGCCATCAGAATCTGTGGTGATCGTTCTTGCCGTCTGCCATCCCTCATCATATGAGTAGGCCGAAAGCTCAAATTCAACACCGGCAAGCAGCTTGCTGTAGTCCGTGCTGTCGACCTTATAAATATCGATCTGAGACCGTGACGCATCGGAACCGGAAGTGGACTTGGTTTCCTTGGTTGTGGAAGTGTCCTTGCTAATGCCCTTGAGTTCAGCGGAGTTAACAAGACTGTAGTCCGTACCTGCCGTCAGCTTGGAGGTATCGATTCGATACTGATATTCCAGCACGCAGGCCAGTGAGTCAGGAAGAACGACCGTCAGCTTCTTTCCGGATTCCTCATAATTAAAGGTATATCTGCTGCTGTTGATCTCGCTTCCCTTGTGGTCAGAAGCCGTCTCATCATATTCATAAAGCTTGACGGAGGCCAGGTCAATGATGGCCTCAGCCTTACCGGAATCCAAGGTATCGACCAGGGTCAGGGTATCGGAAGCCGCATCCAGATCTCTGCCAAGTGTGTTGATCGGTACAAGGTAGGTTGCGAGATTGGTTTCCTCATCAAAGAAGCCGATCTTTTTCACCGTGGTATTGGTTCTGTCAAAACCCGTTGTGAGGGAATCGGAAGGACCGTTGTCACCCCACTTGGCTGTGTTGGTATAAAGGGTGGTGTCTGTGCCATCCTTCAGGCTGGCCCAGATAGAGTCGGGAATCTGAACCTGGTAGTAGATGCACATAGCACCAGCCTTGGTAGTAAATTCCCAAGAAGTTCCATATCCCGTCGGAATGTTGATGGTCAGAATATTGTCACTCTGAGATGCAGTGAATGAATGATCAATGATATCCTCACTATAAATTTCACTGCCAAGAACATTTTTATCAAAATTACCGGATGTATTACAACGAGTGATAATTGCCGATCCATCCACATAGGTAAAGCCTTCCGGCAGGGTATCCGTGATATTAATATCACCCATGTCACCATATCCCAGAGGGATAAAGAGGCGATAGGTCAGGACCGGCTCTGTCAGGGCCAGCTCGGAATTGTCATCTGCCACATAAGCAAAGCTTCCGAGGCTGTTCTCACTCCAGGCAACCACATTGCCGGAATTGTTCTTACCGGAATAAGCGGTCTTTGTTAAGGAATATATGGACGATTTATCGAACTTTTTTTCAGCCTCTGCCTTGAGATCATTCAAAGCCACTGTATTTGTGAGGTCAATGATCCCGCTCTGGCTTGTGGTATCCATAAAGGTCGGATACTTGAGACTCAACGTCTGACCGACAAAGGTCTGGCCTTCCTTGGCCTGAACGGAGATCTTGAAGGAAGCGACCTTATCGTCATCACTTGTGGTCTCATTTCCGTCAGCCGTGTAGCAGGTCAGGGTCAGGGTCACGGGGCATTTTTCATTCGTGATATCATAAGAAGTTTGATTATCTATCTTGAGGATCGTATTGGTACTAAAAATAGCATTTTTAATATCCGAATATTTGCCGTAATGAACACCCTCAATGACATTACCATCCGCATCCTTAGCCTCCTGGATGGTATCGGTCAGGACATAACCATCTGTCGGGAAGGTACTGTCAGGCAGAGTGACGGTCACATTCCAGTAAACATTGCCGGTATCCGAAACCAGCTTATCTCCCTTCATTGTAGCATCGGTGTTGCTATAAGACTTAGCCAGACCCAGCTTGCGATGGTTGACATCAACCGTTACTTCCCCGGAATGGGTTTCCCCGGGAAGAGTTTCGTTATCTTTAACTGTATTGGTGACCTTACCATCCTCAGCCGGAGCAATTGTGGTGTAGGTGATGGTATACTTCTGGCCTGTCGTTCCTTTGGGGAAGGTGTAGGAGAAAAGGCTGTCGTCCTTAGTCTCCAGTGTACCGCCAGTGACTTCGTGTGTTTGCCAATTGGAGTCCTGATAAGTCACTTTGAAGTCACTATAGGCTTTTTCAGTCGTATCATCATTGTAAAAGTCCGTGATGGTATAAGCAGTGCCGTCTCCCAGATCCCCCAGGTCAAAGCCTTCCGGATTTGTAACAGTGATCGTCCAGGTGATCTTATCGGTCGACTGATCAAAGCTTCCGGATTTGGTCAGGGTGCGTTCTGTATATATGGTCTTTGTATCAGTACCCGGGTTAACTTCCGATTCAGGAACCTTGTCCGAATTTCCGGACACTTTATTGTAAGCCGTCAATCCACCGGTCTCAGAATAATTCTGCGCCTTATCTTTCGAAATGGCTGCGGTATAGGTCAGCACATATTTCTCGCCGGACTCCAGTGCCGGAAGATCATTGAGTGTAAAGGTAGACTTATTGGTATAATCGAGAGTGAGGGAATTGCCATTGGCATCTGTTGTTACAGATGTCTTATTTCCATCAGCGTCCACTTTTTGAAGAGTTAAAGCTGTTGTATAGTAGCCGCCATATTCTCCCTCTACATAATAGGGCCAATCCTTATAGTAAGAATAGATCGTATCCGTCAGATCGACATTATCTCCTGTGCCGTCCTTGCCACTTGGAACCGACACTGTGATCGTATAATTGACCAGAGGATTGCCATTCTCATCTTTTTTGGCATTGCCGTTTTCATCCTTTTCGATCTCAGATGTTTTATTAAGCGTCATGCCATACGTGGCATCCTTTTTCTTGACAGTGATCTCACTCTTACCATCGCCGAAGCTATAGGTATGCTCCGTTTCGGTAGTGGAAAGCTTAAGTTCTGTACTGAAGTAAACACTGCCGTCAAAGGCATGACCATTGGCAAAATCTTCATTGTAAGTGATAAATGCCTTATAATGACCATCTGTATCTTTCTTTATGATATAGGAACCGATCTCCTTACTGGTCTTATCTCTGACCGTACCGGAAAAGTCGGATTCATTATAATCCTCATCATTGATAAGTCCATCCGGGAATTCATAGATCAGGGTCGGCTTATCCGCAGTGACGACACCTTCCCCAATACTGAAATTTACCTTGACCTCAACTGTTGTATTTTCGGTAAATGTGGTTTCTGTGGACTCTGTGCTGCCGGATTTCGTCACGACAACATTTGTCTCATGCTGGCCGGTCACATCCTTAGTAATATCCGTCGCATCACTGGTATCTGCAGCGGCAGCCGTCAGGACCTCTTCCTGGGCCTTTTCTTCTGTCAGGACCGGAGTCTCTTCAAGGGATGTCTCGGCGGTCTCATTTTCTGTCTTCTTTTCATCGGAAGCGGTCTCAGAGGCAGCTTCCTTCTCATCAGCATTGGTCACGGTCTCCTGGGGAGCAGTTGTCTCTTCAGGAGCTGTGGTCTCCTCGACGGTCTGCTCGTCATTTACGACCGGAGCGCTTTCAGCATCGTTCACAGCAGCGGTCTCTTCGGCCGGCTCCTCTTCCGACGCATAGCAGGTATCGCTGTGGGTATGTTCTTCCAGACCGCAGGAAAGCACCTGCTCGGAGGTATAGCAGGTCTCATCGTGGGTGTGGTCCTCGCCCTCTTCCTGGGTACAGGTCAGGGTCCGGTTCTCTGTGTAGCAGGAATCCTCATGGGTATGCTCTTCCTGCGCGCAGACCAGGGTGGTCGACTGGGCCTGGGCCTGACGGGTCAGGCCATAGGTCGTGAAGCTTCCCACGATCATGGCAAGCACAAGTATCAACGCGATCCTGCGATTGCGCTGTCTCTTGCGTGCGGCCTTCTTTTTCATATTTTCCAAAACTCTGCGATCCATTCTGTTTCCTCCTTTGACCGTCCTTGCTTCGGTCCTGCATCATGGATAGGCTTAATGCTTTTCTTATTTATCCTGTCTCATCTCCGTCAGGAGACGCTTCCTAACTCTGTCAATGGCCAGATCCGGAAAAAGAGCTTTCCGACCACCTGTTCCTCGGCTATGGAGCCGATGGCGGTGTTTCTGGAATCCAGGGAGACCGATCTGTGATCTCCCATCACGAAGACCCGGCCCTCCGGCACCTGGTAGGGAAGGGTGATATCACAGTCCCCGTAGGCGGTCTCTGTCAGGTAGGGCTCATCCAGCTTCATGCTGTTCACATAGACCTGACCGTCTTCGCTCATATCGACCCACTGGCCTTCCGTGGCGATGACCCGCTTGACCAGGATCTTGTTGTTGTAGTAGAAGGCGATGAGATCGCCTGTCTTGTAATCGTCCGACTTGACAGCCAGGACGAATTCTCCTTTGTTGAGGGTGGGCTCCATGGAGCTGCCGTTGATCTGCAGGACCGGGACCCAGAGAGTGGAGACCAGGACGGCCGCGGCCGCGACCACGACCAGGATCCCCAGGATCAGTCTCAAGCGATAGCCTGTCTTCTGTTTTTTCCTGAGCCTCTCGAGTTCTTCTTTGAGAGCCTCGACCTCAGGCAGCTTTTTTTCCTGATTTGTCTCTTCCATGCTTTTATCTGTTTTCTGAGGGAGAACTCATATTTTGGCTCCGTCAGGCCTGCTTGTCTTCTGTTTCTTTTTGAGTCTCGTCAGTCCCCTTTTCGGCATTTTCCGCTTCCTTTTGGGGCTCTGCCTGACTCTCCCTATCTTGCCCGGAGGCTTCCTGTTCTGCCAGGCGCTTTTCCCGCTCTGTCAGTGCCGCTTCTCTTGCGGCAAGCTCTTGGGCTTTCCCGGTCAGCTCGGCTTCCTTTTCAGCCTGGCCGGCCTCTCTTTGGGCCAGGTCCTTTTCTTTGTTTTCAAGCTCGGTCCTGTCGGAGGCCAGCTTGTCTTCCTTTGTCTTAAGGTCTGCTTCCTTCTCCTTCAGAGCCTCTTCCTTTGTCTCGAGCTCTGCCTTCCTCTCGGCCATCTCTTCCTCTGCCCGGGCCTTTATCTTGCGGACATTTTCCAGATAAAGGGCAGCGGTCTCATCGGCTTCACGGAAGATCTTTGTCATTTTCATGGAAGCCTCGGCCAGGGATCCGCAGGACTCAATTTTGATCTCCCGGTCGGCCAGCTTTTCCCGGGCTTCCTTAAGCTCGGCCTCGACCTGATCCAGCCTTTGCCCCTGTTCCAGGAGAAATTCGATCAGCTCTCTTCGGCTGAAGGCTCTCAGATTTATCTCATCGGCCATAGAAATATCCCTTTTCTCTCTTTTTACAATAATATTAAACGATCTCGAGGTCACACGCAAGTCACATGAAATCGCAGATTCACAAAAAATCCATTTTTGTCAAAAATGTATGAGACCGGGCTTTAAAGCCTCAGTTTCATTGTTCAAAAATCCCTTGAAAGCTTACGCCATCCCGTCAGATCTCTGTCAGGGATGGCAGGAGCAGAATATCCATTCCGGGAAAATGGCCGGAAAAATTTTTCTTGAGCTTGCTGACGGTCTTGTGTCCCGTCGCTTTGTCCGTGGTCGTCAGGATCAGGGCAAACTGATCCCGGCTGCGCCTTGCTATGATATCGCTGGAGCGGAGGCTGACCGAGAGGATATTTCTTAGGATCAGCATGGCCTGATCGATCTTCTCCGCTTCCCCCATCTTATCCAGCTGTGTCACCGTCAGGAGGACAAGCTGGGCCGGTGTGCCGTATCTTTCCCGGTTTCTAAGGACCAGCTTATAGACAATGCGGAAGATCCCGTATTCGCAGAAAAAGGGACCGGCGGACAGGGAAGCGGTCAGTTCAGCCTTAAGATCACCGGCATTTTCCAGGGAATCGTGGGTCTCCTTCATGATGGCCAGATAGGCCTTTTCCAGAAGCTTTGAGCTTTGGATGCCCAGATTTTTACTGAGGAGGTCGGTGGACCGGTAATAGCGGTCCAATGCCAGGTCATTTTTCTTCTGTCCCAGCAGGGAGAGAATGTGCCAGCTGCAGACCTCTTCATCCACGATATTTTTGGCGAGGACGTCTGCGCAGAGAAATTCCGCCTGATCATAGTAATGAATGTCCATAAAGCGGGCGATGACCCGCTTCATCACACTCATATAGATGTACTGGAAAAAGGCGGCCTTACCGACCACCCAGGCACTTCCGGCATACTCGGGAAGCAGCTCTCCCCTGTAGAGGTCTCGTATGCTCATCCCCAGCTGAAAGAGTCTGTCGTTGTTTTTCTCGTGGGAAAAGTCATCTGAGAGTTTGCTGAAATCATCCGCATCCGTTTTAAGGCCTGTCTCAGGATTCCACCGATAGCTCTCCTCTCCCGTCAGGATATACTCTCCCTCTCCGAAGGCGGCTGTCAAAGCCTTTCTGAGGCGATAGACCAGATTTTTCAGGACCCCCTGAGGATTGGCGCTTATCCCTTCGGGATCGACCACCTCGCAGAGCTCCTGGGCGGTCATAGCCCTCTCATGGTTGAGGACCATAAAGGCAAGAAGTAAAGACACCTTGGCAGAACGCAGGGTGTCTTTGGTCAAAGTGATATGTCCGTCTGTGAGAGAAAAGGACCCGAAGGTCACGGCTTTTAAGGTCTTGGTCATGTTATTGTCCCCCGGGAGGTCAGCCAAGCGAAAGCAGGTAGGCGGCGGCATTTTCCGGCTGGGCGGAATAAAGGAGAATGGC
>R21__coassemble_2118_pt1 | contig 11946 bp, 10 predicted proteins | sample R21__metabat2_low_PE_030 | metagenome-assembled genome bin R21
TCATCTCGGTGTCATGAGGAATATCAGGCTCTTCGGGCGAGGTCTTTTGTGAGGAAGGCTCCTCGCTTTGAGGCTGGGAGATTCTCTCTTCCGACTTTTTTTTCTGGTCAAAGGTGGGATCGCCGCCCTCGACCTGACCGCCTTTGGCCCTCAGGATATCCTCTATATCATGTCCGATCAGCGTTTCGGTATCGAAGCTTTTCCTGTCGTTCTCTTTCACGCTGTTCTCCTTCATCTTCTCTGAGTATAAACAATCCCTGGACGATAGCCAGCATGATGATGGTGCTCATGACAGAGCTGCCGCCATAGCTGACAAGTGGCAGGGTGATGCCTGTCAGGGGGATAAGCTTGGTCACACCGCCTATGGTCAGGAAGACCTGGAAGGCATATTCGGCTCCCAATCCGACCGCGATCAGCTTGTAGAAGGGCTGATGGATGTGAAGTGACATATTGAGGATCATAAGGAAGAGGCTGAGGCAGACCAGGATAAGTCCTATCCCGAAAAGACAGCCGAATTCCTCGCAGATGGCTGCGAATATGAAGTCCTTGGAGGCCACAGGGATGGTTCCGGGCCGACCCTGACAAAGTCCCATTCCCATCCAGCCTCCGGCTCCGATGGCAAAGAGGGACTGAACGATCTGATAGCCGGACTTTTCATAGACGGAAAAGGGATCCAGCCAGGCCGTCACACGGGCCCGGACATGGGAAAAGGCGAAATAAGACCCGACAGCTGCCAGAGCACCGGCCCCGAGACCGGCTGCCGTATAGGCCGGCCGTTTTGTGGCAGCCAGGACCATGACCAGATAGGTCACGAAGAAGACCAAGGCATTGCCCAGGTCGGTAGAGGCCACAAGAATGATCACATGGATACCGGCCACAATGGTGGCCACGGCCACCTTTTTGAAGGAATGATCCCGGTAAAGGGTGGAGGCCAGATAAAAGACCAGGGTGATCTTAACGATCTCGGAGAACTGGAAGGATATGCCTCCGACCGTCAGGGAAAGCTTGGCTCCTCCGCTGATGGTGGCCAGGGCAAAGACGGCCAGAAGGGCTATGATACCGAGCGAGGCATAGAGCCAGGTCAGGCGGGGCAGGATCTTAAGCTTTCTGATAATGACAGGGATGAACAGAGCAATGACCGTGGCCGCTGCCGCAATGATGACCTGCTTCTGGGCCTCGCTCTCATCCAGTCTGGCGATCATGATGAAGCCCACCGTCAGCAGCATGAGCATGTTATTGACCAGGAGGCTGGAGGAGGTCGGGTAAATGGCATGGTAGAGGATCATGGTCAGCATTTCATAGACGAAAATGATTCCGCCCAGAATAAGGATGCTGATCCTCATGGTATTGATAAAAAGGATGGCATAGCCGAAGATCAGAAAGACAAAAATGATGACTCTCTGTCTGGCCAGAGCCGATCGTCTCCTGGTATCATTTTTTCTGTTGTAGGTGAAGGCCTCCAGACAGAAAAAGAGGATCAGGATGACGAAAAATATTTTTGAAAGCTGTATCAGTAAATTCAAATCGTCTTCCTCTATTGCACGCCGCGGCGGTAATGCCCACGGGTGGTTTGGCCGATCTTTCTGCCGTCATGTCCGGTGCGGAGACAGTCAGAAAAGGCTTCTATGAGATTTCTTATATCACTTTTTTCCTCATCCGTAAAGGCAAGCCGGACAGAGGAGATGCCGCTTCCAAGGATCCCTTCCATATCTTCAAGGAGAGACAGGGGCAGGCTGTTATAAATGACGTTCTGGCAGAAAAAGCAGTTGTTTCTGACCGGAAATTCCCTGTCTGTTCTGTCCTTCAGCAGAAAGGAGCCGGAAAAACGGGTACATCTGTCGGTATTTTTCTTAAGGCACTGGGCAGAGACCATAAGGGGCAGGCGGCCGTAGACGATCATCTCATCCTCTTTCCGGTCCTTTCCAATGGACCGGGCCCGTTCGGTCAGATCACTGCGTTTGAGCTCGACCGGCAGAGTGGTCCTGCCTATCCCGTTTTCACGGAAAAAAGCAGCTGCCCGGCTGTTCCAGCTGTAAAGAGAAGCATCGGACATGACCTTTGAAGCTAACCCTTTTGCCAGAAGCCGGGCCATGCCCTCAAAGGACCTGACCAGAATGCCGTCAAAGCCGCAGTCAAGAGACTGATCCTCTATGGCTGTATAGGCCTCTCCCGCTTCTCCGGCATTTTCTGCACGTTCCAAATAAGGCAGGGCCAGGTAAAGCTCCTTGCCCCGCTTGTTGGTCTCCTCCCGAAGTTTTTGCAAAAACGGCACCGTCTTGTCCTTTTGAGAGAGAACCAGTTCGATGGGATAATAAAGCCTTTTGACCTCCGTCTCTTCCAGAAGCCATTGATACTGTTCCTGACGTTCAAAGGAAGCGGTCAGGACGACCTTGGGAGGAGTGATCGGAAAGACCTCAGGGCTGTTTTTTACAATATTTTTCTTTGGCAAGCCCCTTTCCTGTTTTGCCCTCTCTCCTGCCTTTTCCAGGACCAGGTCCTTGTAAAGGGACAGAGCTTCGCGTCTCAGATCGTTGAGCTGGCTGACAGGGGCAAAGACGTTTTGGCCGACCTCGAGGGTCAGGTCTTCGAAAACAAAGGCCGTCCCGCCGGTCTTGGATAGCTGAAGACGGATCTTATCTTCAGAAAGCGGCCGGCCGGTGGAGGGCTGGGCTATGGACCCGACAGCCGTCACGACTCCTTCCTCTCCGCTGACAGTCAGGGTCATGGGCTGATCCGGGATCAGGCAGGCCAATCCGGTGACCGGTATTTTTTTCTCTTCGGAATAAAGTCTGTCGAAGGTCTCATAAAGGTCCGGATCATGGCGTCCCGGTCTTGTCTGGCCGTTCGGCGCAAGCATAAAGGGTCCTTTTTGTCCCTTCAGATAAGCATCGGTAAAGCCCTCCCTCGAAAAGAGTGCCAGCAGGGTCTGTCGATCCTTTTCCTCCACCCTGTAGGCCTTTGGGTCGGCCAGATAACGATCGAGATATTTTCGGTAAATGGCCGTCACGCCGGCGGCATAGCCGCTCTGCTTCATCCGGCCTTCTATCTTAAAGGAAATGACTCCGCTTTCGATCAGCTTTGGAATGAGGTCCAGGGTACAGAGGTCTTTGAGACTGAGAAGGGTCCCCTTCCTGCCCTGGCATTCATAGGGCAGACGGCAGGGCTGGGCGCAGCGGCCCCGGTTGCCTGACCGGCCGCCTATGACAGAACTCATGAGGCACTGGCCTGACAGGCTGTAACAAAGCGCCCCGTGGATAAAGGTCTCGACCTCCAGGCCGCTTTTCTCATGGATGGCTTTCAGCTCGGTCAGACTCATCTCTCTGGCCGGAACCACTCGTGTCACACCGTATTTTTTGAGGAATAAAGCACTTTCCGGCCCGGTCACGGTCATCTGGGTGGAGGCGTGCAGGGGAAGGAATGGATAGGCCTCTGATAGGAGCTTCAGAACACCGAAATCCTGGACCAGGACGGCATCGATGCCCCTTTCCACGTAAGGACGGATATAATCCGCCAGCTCATGGAGCTCCTCTTCCTTAAAGAGGGTATTGACGGTCAGATAGACCTTAACGCCGCGTAGATGGGCATAATCAATGGCCTCAAGAAGGTCTTCCTCCTGAGGATTCTCCGCATAGGCTCTGGCGCTGAAGCGAGCCGACCCGATATAGACCGCATCCGCTCCGGCTGCGATCACTTTATGAAGGGTATCGATGGAGCCTGCCGGTGAGAGCAGCTCCGGACGCATCATTTTCATCATTTTGACAAAAAGCACGGCCCGCCTGATCCGCCTGCCGTGCTTAACTCATCTCTTAAAGAATTTCCTTTATCTCTTTGCCTTCTGAAGAGCGACCTCCAGATCCACGATCCGCTGCTTGAGATCATAGATCTCTCTGTCCTTGGTCTGCAGATCTTCCTCGTAGACCTCGGCCTGATTTTTAGCCTTGTAATAATCATCACAAATGTTAAGGGAAAGCAGAAGGCTCTTATTTTCAGCAGTCATACGGTTATAGCCCTTGAGCTCAGAAAGATCGGACATCTTTCTGTTCATGTAGGAAGCCACCCTCTGGAGATAGTCTTCACTTTCATAGCCGGAAAGGCGGATCACCTTGCCTCCGATCAGAACGGATACCGTATTTTTCTCAGACATATGCTTTCTCCTTATTCCACAGCCTGAAGCCATGGGTCATCATTTGTATTTCACTGTCTATTATACATAAAAGACGGCAAATTACAATTCCGACTTGTCAAAGCCAAGATGATCATAGGCCGGCTGGGCAGCCACCCTGCCCTTGGGTGTCCGGATCAGAAAGCCGTTCTTGATAAGGTATGGCTCGTAGACATCTTCAATGGTGCCGGAATCCTCTCCGATGGCCGCTGCCAGGGTGTCCAGTCCCACCGGTCCACCGCCGAAGCGGACGATGATGGTCTCCAGGATCTCCCGGTCCAGCCTTTCCAGTCCGTACTGATCAACAGCCAGAAGATCCAGAGCCTGAGCCGCATTGTCACTTGTGATCACGCCGTTGAAGCGGACCTGGGCGAAATCCCTGACCCTCTTCAGGAGACGGTTGGCCAGACGGGGCGTGCCTCTTGACCGACGGGCCAGCTCCCGGGCTCCCCTGGTGTCAATATCGACCTCCAAAAGCCTGGCGGACCTCTGCACGATCTCTGTCAGCTCTTCCGTGGTGTAATAATCCAGATGCTCCACCACACCGAAACGGTCCCGGAGGGGAGCCGTCAGAAGGCCCGGACGTGTGGTCGCGCCGACCAGGGTAAATTTGGGCAATTCCAGGCGGATGGATCTGGCCGTGGTCCCCTTGCCGATCATGATATCGATCACATAATCCTCCATGGCCGGATAGAGGACCTCCTCCACCTGCCGGTTGAGGCGGTGAATCTCATCCACGAAAAGGACGTCATTTTCCTCGAGATTATTGAGAATGGCAGCCATTTCACCGGGCTTTTCGATAGCCGGACCTGAGGTCACCTTGAGGTGAGAACCCATTTCATTGGCGATGATGCCGGCCAGAGTGGTCTTGCCAAGGCCGGGAGGGCCGTAAAGAAGGACATGGTCCAAGGCCTCCGACCGGATCCTGGCGGCATCGATATAGACCTTGAGATTTTCCACAAGGCGTTCCTGGCCGATATATTCTTTGAGGTAATGGGGACGGAGGGATTTTTCAAGAGGGATATCCTCCGGAATGACCTCCGTATTGATGACACGTTTTTCCATAGCTCTTCTCTTTACAGGTTTTTGAGGGCAGCCTTGAGGATGGTCTCAACAGACATCTCCTGCCCCTTTGCCGTGACAGCACGGACAGCCTTCATGGCCTGAGTGCCGGGATAACCGAGGGCTGTCAGGGCTTCTATGGCTTCCGCCTCTGCCGTTCTCTCCCCTTCGGACGCGGCGGTGAAGGGAAGGCCTTCCTCCGTATGATCCTCAAGGGCATCCCGAAGATCAAATTTATCCTTGAGCTCCAGGATCAGCTTCTGGGCCGTCTTTTTGCCTATGCCCGGTATCTTGCCCAGGGTCTTCAGATCGTCAGAGAGGACCGCAAAGCGGAGATCATTGGCCGAAATGGCGGACAGGACAGATAAGGCTCCCTTGGGACCGATCCCGCTCACACCCAGAAGCTGGGTGAAGACCAGACGGTCATCATGGGTCAGAAAGCCGTAGAGGGTCATGGCATCCTCTCTCACGGCCAGATAGGTATAGAGTCTGACCTCTTCATGGGCGGACAGCCGGTCACTGACACTGGACGGCACCAGGATCCGATAACCGATCCCGTTGTTATCCAGGACGACGGATGTCTCATCTCTTTCTTCTACGGTTCCTCTGACAAATGCGATCATGGTCTTTCCCTCGATGTAAAGCGGACATTCGCATTCCGCTTCGCTACATGCTCATGAACGCAGGCTGCTTCGCAGCTTGTCAGAAGGGGCTTTTAACCCCTTCTGACATAAGCATCCCCCTTTACCCCCACCTACGTCTCTGCGACTTACACCGAAGGCGTGCTGTGCAGAGGTAGGGGATTGCTTATTCTGCGTTCAAACTCACTGTCTGTCAGTTTACCACCATAGGCCGAGAAGTTCAAGAATTTTCAGAACAAATGTTCTTGTTAAGGCAGAATACCCTCTTCGACCTTCTGCCACATAAGCTCCGCAGCCTCATCATCATTTTCAAGATCGGTCTGACCGTTCAGGGAGGCATAGTCATAATTCAGGTAAATATCCCTTACCTCATTCAGGTAAGCTTCGTAATTGTCCTCTGTCAGACGGCATTTGTCTTCCTTCATATACTGCAGGATCAGGTCATTGACCCAGATGCCGTAATGAAGGGTATCCCGGTAATTGTTGAGATCACAGGTGATCTCCGTCAGGGTGTTGAGCTGGAAAAGACGGATATTGTCGCATTCCAGGACTTCCTCGATCAGGATCCTCTGGGCTTCCACATATTTCTCAAGCTCTCCGCTCATATAAAGGGAATGCCACCAGAGGACGCTGTAGGGTGTCAGGAAATAGTAGAAGGTCGTATCGGGATGAGCTTTGGCCACAGCGGTCAGGTTCTGGCGGACGGAAGCGCGGACGGTCTCGGCCTCCTCTTGGGTCATGGCTATGGTCTGGCCGGCCGGATCGGAGCTGACGCCTTCCGGGCAGACGGCCTGGATGCCGAAGCTGTAATCCGCCATCCAGTTGGAATAGTCATCAAAGGAGGTGATGCCGCCCTCCTCCCCTTTGAGGCTTTTCAGGATCATGGGCAGAGATCTCTTGGCCAGAACATCGATATTGAGGAGGTAGCTGACGTCATTGAAAAGGTTATCATCGTAAAGATAGTCCGGATATTCCCCCAGATCCATGCGGAGGTCATCCTTATCCTCAAAGATCATGGACATGTCGATGCCGCGGACGGCCATTTTAAGGTCAGGATGGGCTTCCAGAGCTGTTTCCAGATTGTCGTTGATCTCGTGATAGGTGGCTCCGGAAAAGCAGACCTTAACGGAATTTGTCCCGAAAAGCTCGTCCAGCTCGGAGGTCCGGAAATTCTCGGTCATGGAGGACCCGGTGATCACGGTATCGTAGTCAAAATGGCGGAGGATCCCGTCATTCTGACTCCTCTGATTGTCCAGCGTATAGTAGAACTTATCGGTATAAGGCTTATGATAATGGAAAAAGGGATCCACGTAGACATTGATGGCACAGACGGCGATGAGACCGGCCAGGAGGACGGTCAGAAAGGCGATGAGAGCCTTACGCGCTTTTTTCTTATCCTTCATACTCTCCTCCCTCTCAGAAATTAAAGTAGACAAAGACCGATTCTCCGCTCAGGAAGAGGATGGAGACCAAAAGGACCAGAGCAGCGACCAGCATGGTCGGAAGGCTGTTTTTCCTGAGTCTTCTCACATTGTTCTGCGGGATCAGGCAGATCAGGAAGGACAGGACCAGGAAGCCCAGAAGCAGGGCTGTCCCCGCCGTCGGGAAAAGGCTCGTAAGGCCGAGACGGGAAATGATTCCCGAAACATCCGGCAGAGCCTCCGTCAGGAAGGGACTGACAGACAGATCGCTAAAGGACAGCAGGCGTCCCATCATGGTCAGCCATTCGTGGATGGAGGAGGCTGTGAAGAGAAGCCAGAGAACATTGATGACAAGGAAGGTCAAAAGCCAGCGGATGGGCTTAAAAAGCTTATTCCATACCTTATCCTTGAGTCTGTCAAAGACAGAAAATGCGCCGTGCAGGATGCCCCAGAGGATAAAGGTCCAGTTGGCTCCGTGCCAGATCCCGGAGACCAGGAAAACGATCATGGTATTGAGATAGGTCCGGGCCTTGCCTTTCCGGCTTCCGCCAAGCGGGAAATAGATATATTTGGTCAGGAAGCCTGTCAGGGACATGTGCCATCTCTTCCAGAAATCCCTGACGGACAGAGCTTTGTAGGGAGAATCAAAGTTCATGGGAAGATCGATATTGAGCATAACGGAAACGCCCTCGGCCATGTCGGAATAACCGCTGAAATCGAAATAGATCTCAAAGGTATAGCTGAGCATAAGAAGAAGCGTATCGGCTGAGGTCAGGGCATCGACATTGGTGAGGCCTGAGGCTACGACCTTGGAGAGCATATCGGCAAAAATGACCTTCTTAAAGAGACCGAAGGCAAAGATTTTCAGACCGTCTGCCACATTGACCGGGTCGATCAGTCCGGTCTTTTCCTTCTGAAACTGGTCAAGAAGGAACTTGGGTTCGGTCAGAGGACCCATGATGAGCTTGGGAAAATAAAGGATATAGGCCAGATAGTCGATAAGGCTTAAGTCCTTGAGCTCTCCCCTTTCGACATTGACCAGATACATGATCTGCTGGAAGGTAAAGAAGCTGATGCCAAGCGGCAGGGCGATCTCCCGCATGACAAAGTCCGTCTGAAAGAATTGATTAAGACCTGTGAGGAAGAAGTTGAAATACTTAAAATAAAAGAGAAGGCCGATATTGACCGCAACGGCGATCCCCAGGACAAGCCTCTTATGCTTTCTGATCCTGGTCAGGACAAGGGCAAAGAGATAATTGACAAGAATACTGAGCCCGAAGATCAGGGCCAGGGCAAGCCCTCCCCAGAGATAAAAGACCGCTCCTCCGGCGATGATCACGCCCTTGCGGATGGTGGCATTCCGCCGGCCAAGAAGAAAATAGGCCGCCAGAAAGACAGGCAGAAAGGCCAGAATGAAGATGTAGGAATTAAACTGCATGATGTCTTTGCTCTCGTCTCATCAATTTGACAAAAATCGTCTGACTTATTTTATCAGATTTTTTCCGCCCTGTCTCTGTGATATAATAAGCCCATGGAAGAAAAGATCATTCAATTAAAGGACTATCTGCCGGAAGTCCTGACCGACGGGATCAAAAGGGAGGATATCATCCTGCTTGATCTTCAGACTACCGGCCGTTTCTGGCGCAGTTCGCATATCACAGACCTGACCCTGATCCATCCGACGGGTCAGGCTGATTTTCTGGAAAGGCATATGGCTTCAGACAGCGAAGAGGCCGAATATGAGCTTTTAAAGGACCTGCCGGACCTGCTTGAGGGCCACCGGTCACTCCTGACCTACAACGGGACCTCCTTTGCCCTGCCTTATCTGACCCGGAAGCTGAAGGCTTACGGCCTGGCCGATCCCTTTCCGGGCCACAGCCATCTGGATCTTCTCAAGGTCTTCCAGCCCTTTGCCCCTGTCTTTGGTCTTCCCTCTGCCCGTCTTAAGGACATGGCTTCCTTTTTGTCCCTGCCCTATGACAATGAGGCCGAGGCCATGCTGACCCTGCTTCCTCTTTTTGCCTACCGGTCCTTTTTTACCCGAAGGCCCGGAGAATTTTCCTGCACCTTCGAGGATGATTTTGTTATTTACACCCTGCCCTTAGGGGATAAGGTCCCCAAGGCGCTTTCCTACAGGGATACCGTCTTCCATATCAATTTTTCTGAAAAGGAGTGCCGCATCGCCGTTCCGGTCGATGAGGGGACCCTTCGTCTCTACTACACGGATTTTGAAAATTATGATTATCTGCCCTCAGAGGGTTATGCCGTCCATAAGTCTCTCTCCCACTTTGTGGAAAAGTCCCGCCGGGAAAATGCAGTCCGCGAGACCTGCTATACTCTTATTTCCTGTGATGATTCCTTCAAAAAAAATGAGAGACGTCAGGGGCAATACCTGACATCTCTCATAAATTATCTTTCCAAACCGCTTATTCGGTGATCTCAGCAGCCTTCAGAGCATCGGCCATGGGATTCATGACGACCTCTTCCTCCTCCACGGGAGCGGCAGCCTCAACAGGAGCTTCCTCCTCAACAGGAGTGGCCTCTTCCGGAGCAGCCTTGGGGGCAGCCGGCTCAAGAACCTTCATGGAAAGGGAGATTCTCTGCTCATCGGCATTAAAGGTCACGACCTTGGCTTCGATCTCCTGACCGACCTTCAGAACATCAGAGGGCTTCTCGATGTGTGTTCTGGAGATCTGAGAGACATGAAGCAGGGCGTCGATACCCGGCTCAAGCTCGACGAAAGCGCCGAAGTCTGTCATGCGGGCGATCTTGTCCTTGATGATGGTGCCGACAGCGTACTTGGTCTCAGCAAGCTTCCAGGGATTTTCCTCCGGGAACTTGAGGGACAGGGCGATCTTTTCACCCTTGATATCCTTGATCATGACGCGAAGTTCCTGACCGACCTTAAAGACCTTCTTGGGGTTCTCAACACGGCCCCAGGACATCTCGGAGATATGAAGCAGGCCGTCTGCGCCGCCCAGATCCACAAAAGCGCCGAAATCCGTGATGTTCTTGACAACACCGTTTACGGTATCACCAACAGCGATCTTTTCGAAGAGAGCCTTGGAGGCTTCTGCCTTTCTCTCCTTGAGAAGCTCCTTGCGGTTACCGATGATACGCGGTCTGCGTCCGTCAAGCTGGTACTCTGTCAGGTAGAATTCGATATCCTGATCCTGATACTTGGTCAGATCCTTCTCATAGGAGTCGGACACAAGGGAAGCCGGGATAAAGACCGGTGTGCCTTCGACCATGACCTTGATACCGCCGTTGCCGACAACCTCTGTGACCTTTGCGGAAAGAACGGTCTTGTTGTTGTAAGCATCTTCAAGGGTCTGATTGCCGCGGACAATCGGAGTCACCTTCTTGTGGGAAACGATGATGGTACCTTCCTGATCGTTGACCTTGAGGACCTTGACCTCAAGAGAGTCACCTTCCTTGAGAACAGTGGTCAGATCAGCCACCGGCTGTCTGCTGTACTCTTCTCTGGTCAGTGTGGCATCGGCCTTAGCGCCGATGTTCAGGTAAGCCACATCAGGGCTGACACTGATAACAGTACCTGTTTTTGTTTCTCCGTTTCTGATAGATTTTGTTTCGCTGCTTTCAAACAGCTCGCCAAAGCTAAGTTCCTCTGACATACTTTGAAACCTCCTGGATAATATTGTTTGGGGCAGAGGCCCCGGCAGTAATACCTACCCGACTATCAGAACGAAAATGAACAGTTATCAAATCATCTAGTGTCTGTATGTAGTAAGTATCCGCACATTTTGCCTTACAAATGCTGTAAAGCTTCTGTGTGTTCGAACTCGACCGGCTTCCGACCACAAGCATGATATCCGACTTTTCGGCAAGTTCCGCGGCTTCCGATTGTCGTTCCTGCGTGGCATTGCAGATAGTGTTCAGAACATTAACATCATATCCCAACCGCTTAGAGATTTCAACAATTTCTTGAAAATATTCGAAATTAAAAGTGGTCTGGGAAACGATGGTCACGCCCATTCCCTCCGGTGGACGGAAGGATTCCATTTCCTGGGTTCCGGAAATGACCCGGTAGGGTCCCTCACACCAGCCGCAGATCCCGATGACCTCGGGGTGGGAAGCATTGCCTATGATGATGATATAGCGGCCGGACCGGCTCTCCTCCTGAACGATCTGATGGATCTTTCTCACAAAAGGACAGGTGGCATCGACCACATTGAGACCGGCCGCCAGAAGCTCCCTTTTGACGGCCCTGGTGATGCCGTGGGACCGGATGATCACGGTTCCTTTAGAGGGAAGTCCCTTTTCCGGATTGGCCTCTTCTATGACCCGGACCCCCTTTTGGGCCAGGTCTGAGACCACGCTTTCATTGTGGATGATAGGGCCGAAGGTATAGATGGGCCCCTCTTCTTTTTCGATCTCCCGATAGACCGTATCAACAGCCCGTTTGACGCCGAAGCAGAAGCCGGAGGTTTCAGCTATTGTGACCTGCATTTTCCGCTATCTCCAATATCCTTTGGACCACCTGGTCGATGGTCATGTCCGAGCTGTCGACTAAAACAGCATCCTCAGCCTGCTTCAGGGGGCTTTCGCTGCGGGTGGCATCTCTTTCGTCTCTGTCCCGGATCGAAGCCTCGATATCCTCGACAGAACTTCCGTCAGCCTGGCCATTTTCCTCCATTTC
>R21__coassemble_2167_pt1 | contig 11714 bp, 8 predicted proteins | sample R21__metabat2_low_PE_030 | metagenome-assembled genome bin R21
GTGGATCTCGGCCTCGGGAGCCGCACTCTTTATCTTTCTTTCGATAAATTCCAGAGCGTTTTCTTCATCGTCGATGGCGTAGATGATCATGAGGGATCTCCTTTCTTATTTGTCGGGAAATGTGATCACGGTCCTGCAGCCGCAGCCGGGAGATGAGGTGATCTCCATGGTGGCGCCGCACATATTGCGGAGGCGGTCACGGACATTCTGCATACCCACATGGGACCGGCCGTCCTCGCGAATGGGGGCATTGGGATCGAAGCCGACGCCGTCGTCCTCGATGATGACCTGGTGGCCCTTGTCGATCCTGTGGGAGGATATCTTCAGGCAGCCGGGCTCTTCCTTGCCCCGGATGCCGTGCTTGACGCTGTTTTCCGCTATGGGCTGGAGGCCCAGGGAGGGAACCGTAAAGGCGGTATCCTGTATATCATATTCAATATTTAATTTATCACCAAATCGCTTTTTTTCAAGCTCCAGATAGATGCGGATGTGGTCCATTTCCTGAGTAAAGGGGACCGGCTCCATGGTGCGGAGGGAATCCAGATTGGTCCTGAGATAGCGGGAGAAGAGGATGGTGGTCTCCTCGGCCTCCTCGGGATCCTTGGTGCAGAGGTTGCTGATGGTGGTCAGGGTGTTGTAGAGGAAATGGGGCTGGATCTGGGAGATCATGAGGGCTGTGCTCTGCTTGACCAGCTGATTCTCCTGCTCAATGACCTGGCGGCTCCGGCGGAGGTAGATGGTGTTGTAAATGAGGAGGGTTCCCAGCAGGATGGAGGGCAGGGTCAGGCTCAGATCGTCATTGAAGACCTGAAAGGTCACAGCCAGGATGGGCATGGCCATATAGGAGAGGACCACCAGCTTTTCCAGATAGTGGATCCTCTGGACCAGGACCACTCCCAGGGTCAGGAGGGCCAGGAAGGAAGGAACGACATAGTTAATGAAGGCTAGCGGACCGAATTCTGTTGTGCTCTCCGGGGTGACCACATAATTGAAGCCCAGGAAGAGGTTGAAAACAAGGGAAATGAGATAGGTGAGGACCACTGCAAAGACGACCCAGGACAGCTTCTGATAAATGCCCTTGGTCAGCTTAAATTCTGCCTTGATGTAAATAAAGAAGCGTGCCGCGATCAGGATCACACAGCTGTAATAAAGGAAATTGAAGAACACAAGGCCCGGCGCGCGCTCGGGGAAGGCATCGAATTCCCAGATGCAGAGGTCGGAAAACATCCCCAGGGCCACCAGGGAAAAGAGCTGGATCATGGCCCGGCCGGTGTGGCCCGGGTGCTTCTCCATGTAAAGAGCGATGAGGAAGATCAGGACGATGATCATGCCGAAGAGGTCCAACGCCACATCGATCACATAGACCCGGTAGGCCCTCTCCATGTCGTCCGACATGACCAGATAGAGGCCGGCGAAGATGAGGACAATGTCCAGAAGGATCATGACGATGTGGGATATGCGAAGGATCTTTTTGTTGGTAGCTGATATGGCCATGCTGACCTCCCCGAAAATCGATATGTCTTATCTTACCATTATTTTCCCAAACAAAAAACCCTCGAAGGCAAATGTCTCCGAGGGAAATGTCAGACAAAGAAGGGCTTAGGCCTTTTCCGTTTTCCGGACCACGATCTCATACATGAAGGCCAGAAGGACCAGGAAGATCAGGAGATAGGCCGGGAAAAGGGTGATGCTGATGTGATTGGCGATCAGGCCGAAAAGGGGAGGCATGAGAGTGGTCCCGATGTAGCCAAAGGCCATCTGGATCCCGATGACGGCCTGGGAATTTTCCGCCCCGAAATGGGCCGGTGTGGAATGGATGATGCAGGGGTAGATAGGCGCGCAGCCAAAGCCCACGATCATCAGACCGACCACGGAAAAGACCGGGCCGAAGGGAAGGAAGAGAAAGACGACGCCCAGGGTGATGAGAAGGGCTCCCAGACGGATCATCTGGGTGTCGTTGAAGCGGAGGGTCAGGAAGCCGCAGATGATCCGGCCTATGGTGATGCCTATGCAGAACATGGAGGCAAAGGAAGCCGCCAGGTCGGCTGACACGCCCTTGGAGAGGACCAGGAAGCTGGAGCCCCAGAGGATGGTCGTTTGTTCAACGGCCGAATAGCAGAAGAAGGCGATGAGGATGGCCATGGCTCCCGGCAGAGATAAGATCTGCCTGAGAGTCAGGGGCTTTGTCCCTGCGGTCTCTTCGGCCTTTTCGATGGGAGAAGTTTCCTCCTCGGCAGGGAGGTCTTCTCCCTCCTGCTTTTGTCCGGAGGCATTTGCCGGTGCCGAAGGCCTTTTTTTCCAGAGAGGCAGGGAAAGGATCAGGATGGTCGTCAGGACCACCTGAAGGATAAAAACGGTCCGGTAGCCACTGTTCCAGATGGCTCCGTGGGTCAGGGCATAGGACATGATATAGGGCCCTATGGAGATCCCCACCCCCCACATGGCATGAAGCCAGCTCATGTGGCGGCTGGCATAATGCAGGGCCACATAGTTGTTGAGGGAGGCATCCACCGAGCCGGCCCCAAGGCCGTAGGGAATGGCCCAGAGGAGGAGCATCCAGTAGGCTGAGCTTACGGAAAAGCCAAGGAGAGCCACGGCGGTCATGGCCACGCTGATGGTGGTCACAAGCCCCGTGCCCAGCCGTCTTGTCAGACGGTCACTCATGAGGGCGGAGACCACCGTGCCCAGGGAAATGATCATGGAAATGAGTCCCGCATAGGAGAGAGGGACATCAAACTGCTGATACATATAGGGCCAGGCCGAGCCCAGAAGGGCATCGGGAAGACCCAGACTGATGAAGGCCAGATAGATGATGGCAAGGAGAAGAGAAGCCATAAGGGTCACCTTTTTTCTGAAAATAAAAAGGGGATGTGTCGACGCCGATACCGGATCAAGGCATCGGAAGGGATCCCCTCCGAGATGGCATCATAACAAAAGAGAGAAATTTTGTACAGAAGGGAAAAGGCAGAAAAGTCAGGGAAAATGACAGGATCGGAACATTATCCTGACAGGATCCTGACTTCTTTTCCTTTGGAATCATTTTGTGCTGTCAAATCCACAAGGGGCTGTGCTATGGTCAGGAAAACAGGGCTTTAGACCTGCCCGAAAAAAGAAGGAGATCTTATGTTCAAACAGGTGCTTTCGGCAGCGCTTCTGGGACTGGAGGCGGTCCCGGTGCAGGTGGAGGCGGATGTGAGCGACGGCCTGCCGACCTTTACCATGGTCGGGACACTGGGCTCCCAGGTGAGAGAGGCCCAGGACCGGGTCAGGACCGCCCTCAAAAATGAAGGCATCGCCCTGCCGCCCAAGCGTATCACCATCAACATTTCCCCGGCGGATATCCGCAAGGAGGGCTCGCGCTTTGACCTGCCCATTGCCCTGGCTATCCTTTCTTCGGAGGGAATCATTCCCGAGCATGCCCTGGACGGGGTGATGGTCATAGGCGAGCTGTCCCTGAATGGCCATATCAACGGTGTTAACGGCGTTCTGGGCACGGTCATGGCAGCCCGGGACAAGGGCTGCCGGGCCGCCATCGTTCCGGCTGTCAACCGCCGCGAGGGAGCCCTGGTCAGGGAAATACCGGTCGTGGGTGTCGGGACCCTGTCCGAGGCCCTGGATTATCTCAAAAAGGGTTTTCCGGAAAAGGCGGCCGAAGAGGGGGAGGGAGTCCTGCTCAATGATTATAAGGAGGATTTCAAGGACATCCACGGCCAGAAAAGCGTCAAAAGGGCTGCGGTCATGGCCGTGGCAGGCTTTCACAATATGCTCATGTCAGGTCCGCCCGGGTCGGGCAAGACCATGGTGGCCCGGCGCATGGTGACCATTCTGCCCGAGCTTTCCCTTGAGGAAAGTCTTGAGATCACCAAGATCTATTCGGTGGCGGGACTCCTGGATCCGGACCATCCGGTCATTTCCCGCCGACCCTTTCGTTCTCCCCACCACACCCTCTCTCCCCAGGCTCTGGCGGGAGGGGGTGTCATCCCCCGGCCGGGCGAGATCACATTGGCCCACAGGGGCATCCTTTTCCTGGATGAGATGCCGGAATTTTCCAGGACCTCTCTGGAGATCCTCCGCCAGCCTCTGGAGGATAGGAAGATCACCATTGCCCGGTCGGCCGGGACCTTTGTCTTTCCGGCTGGCTTCCTTCTGCTTGCGGCCATGAATCCCTGCCCCTGCGGCTATTTTCCGGACATGAACCGCTGCACCTGCTCCATGAATGATGTGGCCCGTTATCAGGCCCGGATATCCAAGCCTTTGCTTGACAGGATCGATATCTCCGTGGATTCTCCGGCTGTGGATTACGAGGCCTTGATGACCAGGGGAGAGGAGGGACAGTCCTCTGCTGAGCTCCGGGAGATCGTCTCCCGCGTCCGGGAAAGGCAGAAGGCCCGCTTCGGAGAGACCGGGATCGTCTTCAATTCAGAGATCCCCTCCTCAGCCCTGGATGACTTCTGTCCCCGGACGGCAGAGGCGGAGAGAGAACTCCGGCGGGCCTTTGACCGCCTTCATCTTTCGGCCCGGGGCGTTCACAGACTGCTTCGTGTGGCCAGGACAGCAGCGGACCTGGACGGGGCGGAGGTCATTGACGTGACCCACATCCGGGAAGCCGTGGTCTACCGTCCGCCGGAAAAGATGGTGGGCAAATAAGAGGTTCGGAGAGAGACAAAGAGATGGAAAAGATATCATCAAGGGAAGAGGAAAAAAAGAGGCGGGAGGAGACTGTCAGGATCGTCCGGCGGGAGGATGTGGAATATCCGGAACGCCTCCGGGCCCTAAAGGGCATGCCGGACCGCCTCTATGTGAAGGGCAGTCTGCCGGGAGAGGAGCTGACAGTGGCCATTGTCGGGGCCAGGCGGTGCTCTCTTTATGGCCGCCGTCAGGCAGAGCTTTTCGGCCGGGAGCTGGCCCTCCGGGGCATTTCCGTCATAAGCGGTATGGCCTCGGGAGTGGACGGCTGCGCCCAGAAGGGAGCCCTGGAGGCCGGAGGCAGGAGCTATGCCGTTTTAGGCTGCGGAGCGGATGTCTGCTATCCCAGGGAGAACCGCTTCCTCTATGAAGCCCTGCCTTCTAAGGGAGGCATCCTCTCTGAGCAGCCCTGCGGCACTCCGCCCCTTCGGTCTTATTTTCCTGCCCGCAACCGGATCATCTCTGCCCTGGCTGATGTGGTCCTGGTCATTGAAGCCAGAAAAAAGTCGGGGTCCTTTATCACGGTGGATTTTGCCCAGGAACAGGGGAAGAGCGTCTTTGCCCTGCCGGGACGTGTGGATGATGCCCTGTCCGACGGCTGCAACGGCCTTATTGCCCAGGGGGCCGGGATCGCTCTTTCGCCGGAATCCATCCTGGAGGAGCTGTCTGCTCTTAAGGCTGCCGGCCGACTGGGAAAGAGGAAGGAAATGCAGGCGGTCCAGCTGACATTGCCGGAAGTCGGTCCCGAGGCGATCACGGCAGGACTGAGTCCCGCCGCCCTCCGTCTTTTTAAGGCCCTCGACCATGATCCCGCCCGGCTGGATGATCTGGCAGAGCGAAGCCGGCTCTCCATTTCCGAGGCCGCCTGCGCGGTCACGGAGCTCCTTCTGATCGGTGAGGCAGAGGAGCCCTTCCGAAATCTTTACGTCAGGGCCGATAAAAAACAGACCTCCAAGTGGGGCGAAAAGAAGAGAAAGGGGTCCTGAAAGGGGGAGACCCGGAAGGGAAAAACTCATCCGCAGGATGGTATGACTTAAAAAATGATCTGATAAAAGTTCTTGCAAGGGATTATATTTTGCTGTATAGTTTGTTTTCGCATGAGTGATAAATGATTGCTAATAAGAAGAAACAGCTTTCTTTTCATCATTTTCAGCATGCCAAAGACAAAAAACGGAGGAATCAAGAGCCGTGGCAAAAAATCTGGTCATTGTCGAGTCACCGGCAAAGGTCAAGACCATCAAAAAATTTCTGGGCTCCAATTATGAGGTGGAAGCCTCCATGGGACATGTCCGCGACCTGCCCAAGAGCCGCATGGGCATTGACGTGGAAAATGATTACGAGCCAAAATACATCACAATCAGGGGCAAGGGAGACCTGCTGGCCAAGCTGAGAAAAGCGGCCAAAAACGCCGATCACATCTATCTGGCCACTGACCCTGACCGCGAAGGAGAGGCCATTTCCTGGCATCTGGGCTTCGCTCTCAATCTGGACGACAAGAAGGTGAAAAGAGTCACCTTCAATGAGATCACCAAAAATGCCGTCAAGGAGGCTCTGAAGCATCCCCGCCAGATCGATATGTCTCTGGTCGATGCCCAGCAGGCCAGACGTATCCTGGACCGCATGGTGGGTTACAGCATAAGTCCCCTTCTCTGGGCCAAGGTCAAGAGAGGCCTGTCCGCCGGACGCGTCCAGTCTGTGGCGCTCCGTATGATCGGTGACCGGGAGGATGAGATCAACGCCTTCATTCCGGCCGAATACTGGACCCTGGATGCGGATTTCAGCCTTGAGGGCACCAGGAAAAAGCTGACGGCCCGTTATGCCGGCCGTCTGTCGGAGGATAAAAAGGAGACCATCTCCTCCAAGGCGGAGCTGGATGCCGTCAAGAAGGATCTGAAAAAGGCCGCCTATGCCATCAAAGAGGTGAAGAAGTCGGTCAGGACTCGCAAGGCCCCCCTGCCCTTCACGACCTCCACTCTCCAGCAGGAGGCCTCCAAGGCACTTAATTTTTCGACCTCCAAGACCATGAGGATCGCCCAGCAGCTTTATGAGGGCGTGGACATCAAGGGCAGCGGCACGGTGGGTGTCATCACCTATCTCCGTACCGATTCCACCCGTATCTCCGACGAGGCCGATGCTGCCGCCAGAGCCTATATCGCCCGGGAGTACGGTGAGAAGGCCGTGGCAGAGGGCGCTTCCGCCAAAAAGGCCGGCCGTATCCAGGATGCCCATGAAGGCATCCGGCCGACGGATATAGAGAGGACCCCTGTCAGGATCAAGGACTCCCTGACCCGCGACCAGTTCCGCCTCTATCAGCTGATCTGGAAGAGATTTACGGCCAGCCGTATGGCTGATGCCGTCTATGATACCGTCCATGTGAAGATCGGGGCAGGTGATCACCGCTTCGATGCTTCCGGCTCCTATCTCAAGTCAGCCGGCTATATGAATGTCTACACGGCTGCCTCCGAGACCGGGGATAAGAGCAGCGATGTCCTGAAGGGCCTGACAGAGGAAACAGCTCTTACCTTTGAAGCCTTTAAGGAGGAGCAGCATTTCACTCAGCCGCCCGCCCATTTCACAGAGGCTTCCCTGGTCAAGGCGCTTGAGGAGAAGGGAATCGGCCGTCCCTCCACCTATGCCCCGACCATTTCCACCATTCTTGCCCGCCGCTATGTGACCAAGGAGCAGAAGAACCTCTACATCACAGAGCTGGGGCAGGTGGTCAACAATATCATGAAGCAGGCCTTCCCCATCATCGTGGATGAAGACTTCACGGCCAATCTCGAGACCCTGCTGGACGGCGTGGCCGAGGGCAGCGTGGACTGGAAGGTGGTCATCCGCAATTTCTATCCGGATCTGGAAACGGCTGTCAAAAAGGCAGAGTCCGAGCTGGATAAGGTCAGGATCGAGGATGAAGTCACGGACGAGATCTGCGAAAACTGCGGCCGCCACATGGTCATCAAATACGGGGCCAACGGCAAATTCCTGGCCTGCCCGGGCTTCCCGGACTGCCGGACCACCAAGCCCTACTTCGAAAAGGTCGGGGTCTCCTGCCCACTCTGCGGTCAGGATGTGGTCCTGAAAAGGACCCGAAAGGGCAGGATCTATTACGGCTGCATCAATGCGGAATGTGATTTCATGTCCTGGGCCAAACCTGCCGGCAAGGCCTGCCCCAGGTGCGGCAAGTATCTGATCATCCGCGGCAAAAAGCTGGTCTGCTCGGACAACTCCTGCGGCTATTCTGAAAATGTAAAGGCTGAGACTTGAACTCATTTTGATGAAATGACAGAAAATTAAGACAAATAATGGTATTGTCGGTATAATTTTCTGAAAAAAGGCCCTAAATACCGCCATTTTCGTTGAAGATGGCGGTATTTTTGTGCTATAATGCCCTCTGCGCCTCAAAAGGCAGGCCTAAGGCCAAAGCGGACAGTTATCTTCCGTTTGGCGACAGATGCAGAAAAAGCGGATCACGATCCCGATCGTCATAAAGAAACATAGTAAGGAGTCACTTATGAGCGTACAGCTTCTCGACAGAACCAGAAAGATCAATAAGCTGCTGCACAACACCAGCACGACCAAGGTCGTGTTTAATGATATCTGCCGCGTTCTGGTGGAGACCTTAAGGGCCAATGTCCTTGTGATCAGCAAGAAGGGCAAGGTCCTGGGCGTGGGCCTCTCCAAAGAGATCGAAGAGGTGGATGAGCTGGTGGTCAACAAGGTGGGAAGCTACATCGATCCCCTGCTCAATGAACGTTTCCTGGGCGTTTTGTCGACCCGGGAAAATGTCTACCTGGGCATGCTGGGCTTTGAAAAGGAAGGCCTCTCTGACTATAAGGCCATGATCGACCCCATCGAGATCGCCGGGGAGAGACTGGGAACGGTCTTTGCCTACCGATCGGAGGCTCCCTTCGACATCGATGATATCATCGTCAGCGAATACGGCACGACCGTGGTCGGACTTGAGATGATGAGGGCCGTGGATGAGGAAAATGCCGAGGATGAACGCCGCATCCAGGTCGTGAGATCGGCCTTCTCCACCCTGTCCCAGTCCGAGACCGAGGCCATCATCAGCATTTTCGATGAGCTCGACGGCAAGGAGGGCAATCTGGTGGCCAGCAAGGTGGCAGACCGGATCGGCATCACAAGGTCGGTCATCGTCAATGCCCTGAGAAAGTTTGAGAGCGCCGGCGTGATCGAGTCCAAAAGCTCGGGCATGAAGGGCACCTATATCAAGGTCCTCAACGATTATCTCTTTGAAGAGATCGAGGAGATCCGGACCTCCGACATTCGTAAAAGACAGTAATTTTTGAGGAAAATGCCTTGACATCCCCAAAAGGCGGGAGTATATTATGTGACAGATGTTAGCACTCCGAAGATTTGAGTGCTAACAAAACCAGATCAGATCATTCAATTTAGGAGGATATATATTATGAAGTTAGTACCCTTAAGCGACAGAGTCGTTCTGAAAGAAGTCGAAGCCGAGGAGACCACCGCATCCGGTATCGTCCTTCCGGGCAAGGCTCAGGAAAAGCCCCAGCAGGCAGAGGTCGTGGCTGTCGGCCCCGGCGGCAAGGTCGATGGTGAGACCGTTGAGATGGTCGTTTCCGTTGGTCAGAAGGTCATTTATTCCAAGTATGCCGGCACAGAGGTCAAGATGGGCGATGAGACCTTTATCATCGTCAGACAGTCCGATATCCAGGCACTTGTGGAAGACTAAAGATAAACATCAGGAGGAAAATCAATTATGGCAAAAGAGATCAAATACGGCGCAGAAGCAAGAGAAGCTCTGATGGCCGGCGTGGATAAGCTGGCGGATACCGTCCGCGTGACACTTGGCCCCAAGGGCCGCAATGTTGTTCTGGACAAGGCCTACGGCGGCCCGACCATCACCAACGACGGTGTGACCATCGCCAAGGAGATCGAGCTGGAAGACCGTTTCGAAAATATGGGCGCTCAGCTCATCAAGGAAGTGGCCTCCAAGACCAATGACGTGGCCGGTGACGGCACCACCACCGCCACGGTCCTGGCCCAGGCTATGGTCCATGAAGGTATGAAGAACCTGGCAGCCGGTGCCAACCCAATCATCCTGCGCAAGGGTATGGCCAAGGCCACGGATGCTGCTGTGGAAGCTCTGATCAAGATGAGCCAGCCCGTTTCCGGCAAGGAGCAGATCGCCCGTGTGGCCGCTGTCTCTTCCGGTGATGAGGAAGTCGGCGCTATGATCGCAGACGCTATGGAGAAGGTCTCCAACGACGGTGTCATCACCATCGAGGAGTCCAAGACCATGCAGACAGAGCTTGACCTGGTCGAAGGTATGCAGTTCGACCGCGGTTACCTTTCCGCTTATATGTGCAATGACACAGAGAAGATGGAAGCCACCATGGAGAATCCCTATATCCTGATCGTTGATAAGAAGATCAGCAACATTCAGGATCTCCTGCCCATCCTGGATCCCATCGCCAAGTCCGGCGCTCCCCTTCTGATCATCGCTGAGGATGTCGAGGGTGAGGCTCTGACCACTCTGATCGTCAACAAGCTCCGCGGCACTCTGAATGTCGTGGCCGTCAAGTCTCCGGGCTTCGGCGACAGAAGAAAAGAGATGCTGAAGGATATCGCCACTCTGACAGGCGGCACCGTCATTTCCGAGGAAGTCGGCATTGAGCTTAAGGATGCCACAGCCGATATGCTGGGTCAGGCCAAGTCTGTCAAGGTCGATAAGGACAACACCACCATCGTTTCCGGCGCAGGTGACAAGGCTGCCATTGATGGCCGCATCGCCCTGCTCAAGAAGATGATCCAGGATTCCACCTCCGATTACGATAAGGAAAAGCTTCAGGAACGTCTGGCCAAGCTGGCCGGCGGTGTCGCTGTCATCCGCGTCGGCGCTCCGACAGAGACAGAGATGAAGGACAAGAAGTATCGTATGGAGGATGCGCTTAACGCCACCAGAGCTGCTGTGGCAGAAGGCATCATCGCCGGCGGCGGCACAGCCTATATCAGCGCTGCCGATGCTCTGAATGACCTGATCGACAGCCTTGAGGGCGATGAAAAGACAGGCGCCAAGATCATCCAGAAGGCCCTGGAGGCTCCTCTTTACAGAATCGCTGCCAACGCCGGTCAGGACGGCGCTGTCATCATCAATAAGGTCCGTGAGTCCGCAGCCGGCATCGGCTACAACGCTCTGACAGACAAGTATGTGTATATTTTTGCCGTCTGCATCATTGATCCGTTCAGAGTCACCCTCTCCGCCCTTCAGAACGCGAACTCCGTGTCCGCCACTCTGCTGACCACCGAGTCCGCTGTGGCCACCATCAAGGAGCCCGTCCAGGCTCCCCCCGCAGCCCCCGGCATGGGAATGATGTAACTATATAAGTCCAGTCTCAAAAATGCCCCGGATGCAAGCTCGCTTGCAGATCCGGGGCATTTTTAGAGACGACAACAAGTACGAACAAAAAAGTCACACGAACGGAGAGAGTGGGACGATTTGTGAGTGCTTGTAAGATCGCGAGAATGCGAAGCATGGAGCGATCTGTTGGACTTATAAAAGCGAGCAGCCACAGTTTTAGCCTGCGAAGCAGGCTAAAACCTGCAGCTCTGCAGATCATCACCCCTTCCCCTTTCAGGATCCCTCCATTTCTGATATACTGATCTTAAAAGACATACCAATAACGGAGTCACCCATGTTTACCTGGACAGAAAAGACCATCGATTATTACCGCCGGGCGGCCGACCGGACCGAGTATTTCCGGACCATCGTCGACCATATGAAGCCCTATCTGAAGAAGGACATGCATATCTGCGATGCCGGCTGCGGCCTGGGCTATCTGGCCCTTGAGCTGGCGCCCTACGTCGGCAGGGTCACGGCCATCGACTGCGACGAAGCGGCCCTGGCCGTCTTACGTGAAAAATGCGGCCGCCGCCACATTGACAACATCGACATCCGCTGCGAGGACATTTTCAAAACGGAGACACCGGATGAGCCGTATGATGCCCCCGCCGTGGGCAGCATCTATATTGCCCCGCTGGAT
>R21__coassemble_2178_pt1 | contig 11685 bp, 10 predicted proteins | sample R21__metabat2_low_PE_030 | metagenome-assembled genome bin R21
GGTCTGCGCCAACTGCGTCAATAAGGATCAGGACAAGATGGTCGTGGCCAGACGGACCTGAGGCTATATCGGCACCTAGTTCTGGAACCAGGGCCGGACACAGGAGATCAAGGACAGGGTGCTTCATCTGTAAATTTGTCATGTCAACAGCTTAATATTTTCTTTGTCAAATTGCCCGACACGGTGGGATCCCTCCCCGTGATCGGGCTTTTTTTATGCCCTTTTTGACGGCCATCCGTCGGATAAAAGAAGGGGAAAATTGCCAAGATTTTAAAAATTTGTGTAAAAATGTTGCAAAATTGTTAAAAATATGTTTCAATAGATTGCGACCTAATTCTTGTGGAGGAAAAGGCTGCTATTTGCGGCCCGAATCATTTATGAAGAAAAAACTGGTATCAGTACTATTGTGTCTGGCCATGGTGTCCGGAACGGGTGTCAATGTTCTGGCAGCAGGGACGGCAGAGACGGATGCCCGGGTCAAGCAAGGGGTAACAGCAAACGAGAGAGCGCAGGAGCTGGCCGGAGAAGTCGCCGGAAGCTTTGAAAAGGATTCTGTCTCTTCCATGGCTGCCACTATGGAAGAGTCCTCGGAGGAAAGCTCTGCGGACAGTCCGGAGGAAAAGATCCGGGAAGCCGTTACTCCCCAGCCGGATCCCGAGGCGGTCGCTTTACAGACAGAACAGGAAGAAAAGATACAGAAGCTGGCAGAAGCTGTGACAGAGGCCTTTGACAAGGGCTCCAGCGCAGCCGTTAAGGAAAGTATAGAGGCTTTCTCCGATGAACTGGAGGAGATAGAGGACCCGGTCCTCCGTATTTCCCTGGAGGAGCAGCTGGGACAGTATCAGGAAGCGGCCGACAGACGGGAAAAGAAAGAGGCTCAGGTCATAGAAAAGGTTCAGACCGTCTGGAATTTCGCTGATGCCGAGATCATGGCTGATGCGGATGAAGAAAGCATTGAAGCGGCCAAGGCAGCTGTCAATGAGCTCGTAGGCGAGGAACTGAAGTCGGATCTTATGGAAGCCTGCGATGCCGCGGAATATTGTCTGGATAGTAACATCCGGCCCAAGGCTGAGGTGGAAGCGGCCCAGGCAGCGGCCGCTCAGGAAGCCGCGGCTCAGGCGGCAGCCCAGGCAGCAGCCCAGCCGGTCGCAGGAGCCTATTACGGCAATTGCCGTATCACCTTCTACTGTACAGGGTCCTGCTGTAACGGCGGTTATACCGGCACGGCCTCAGGCGCTCCCCTGACACCCTATGTGACGGTGGCAAACGGAGACCTGTCCTTCGGCACACAGGTCCTGATCGATGGTCAGGTCTATGTGGTCCAGGACAGAGGCGTGGGAGCCCAGCAGTTTGATGTCTGTGTGGCCAGTCATGCCGAAGCCGATGCCAGAGGCCTCTACTATACAGATGTTTATTTTGTCGGATAAGAAACGAAGAAAAGCACCTTTTGCGTGCTTCTCTTATTTTTTCGATGATCACCAAGGTTTCCTGCAGCACAAGGACCGTTTGGCGGCCTTATCGCACAAAAAAGACCGGAGAGCGACAGGCTTCCGGTCTTTCTGAAATTTTTGATCTTTCTTACCACTCCGCATCACGGTCTTCCTTGTCCGGATAGACTTCTATCCGGTCAAGGATCTTTTTATTTTCCTCTTCAAGAATGGCTTTAAAGCGGCTGATCTCTTCCTCAGTCAGCTTTCTGCCGTGCTGATAGCGCATATCCTTCTGCCCGGCCCGGCCGATGGCCGAATTGAGGGCACTCTTGCCTATGCCGGTCGCTTCTTCAATGGCAGAAAAGGAGACGGGCGGACGGCATTCCGTTCTCAGGCGGACGGCTTCCGCCATCAGAGCCTTGGGGAAGCGGATATTTCTGGGCGCGGCTTCATTTTCTCCCACCGCATGGTAGAGAGAAGAAAGTTTGTCCTGATAGGATGTAAAAGGATTAAAAGCACTTAAAGACGTCAGGTAGAGACCGACCACCTTTTTGTGTCCGGCCCAGCGGACCAGAAATTTATAGGCCGTCTGCATATTGGAAGAAATATCCGTCAGAGAGGAAAAGACCAGCAGGATGGCATTTTCCGACACGGCTTTTTTCAGAAGATTGTCCAGGTAAATGATCTGATCAGCCGGCGAGGACGTGGGCCGGAAGGCCAGATAATGCCTCTTGCGGACCGTGAAGGTCTCCTGGGGCAGATTTCGTCTTAAGGAACGCAGGCAGCCGTCTGTCAGGTGACGCTTACTCTCACGAAGCAGACGGCCATTTTCCCCGGCCGGATTCATGTTGATGCTATAGATATCGATATTCATATATTTTCCCCTTATCTGAAGGCAAAAAAGCCATCTTCACCGCCACCCCTGACGGCAAAGCTTATCTCCCCGATATCAGCCGAAAGGGCTGATATCCTTATTAAATCATAACGTGGGAAAAAATAAAATATCTGATTTGCCCGTGAAGGAAAAAAATTTTCATGAGCAGGGAGCGAAGCGGAATGCGAATGGCCGCTTTGCTAAAGAGAAGAGGATGGTCCCGGACAGGGACAGAACTTTTTACATGCGGACGGTAAAGCAGCCCGGCAAGCACCTTCAGGCCTTTTTCAGGATGGGATCGGTCCGGTAGATGTGGACGAAATAGAGGATCTCGGCCACGGAACTGATGATCCAGGAGAACATATAGAGGAGGTAAAGGGAGGGAATGGTGCCAAATAGCGGGAAAATGGCATAGACCCAGATGATGCGGAAGACACAGGAGCCCAGGATCAGGATAAAGGTCGGCACAAAGGTCCGGCCCAGACCCCGGCTGGCCGAGGTGGTGGCATCCATGAAGCAGGCCAGGGGATAGGAGAAGACCATGATGCCAAGCTTGAGCATGCCGGCCTCGATGACCTCCCGGTCAGAGGTGAAAAGAGAGAGAAACTGATGGCCGAAAAGTCCCAGCATAAGGGAAATGAAGCAGGAAACGGCTGTGGCCAGACCCAGGCTCCAGAAGTAGCTCTTAAGGATCCTGTCCTTTTTTCCGGCTCCGTAATTCTGCCCGATAAAGCTGGTTCCCGCCACATAGAAGGCGGAAATGACCTCGTAATTCAGGTTGTCGGCATTTGAGGCGGCGGAATTGCCCATGACGATCACGGTCGGGAAGGAATTGACCGCGCTCTGGACAAACATATTGGCGATCATGAAGATGGAATTCTGAAAGCCGGCCGGCAGTCCCAGCCTGAGTATGGCTGAGGCCTTGGCCCTTATGAGGCGGACATGGGCAAAGGACAGGTGGAAGTCCCCCTTTTCTTTTTTGAGGGAGATCAGCATAAGCGCAGCTGCCAGACACTGGGAAAGGGCGCTGGCCACGGCCACACCGGCCACATCCATGCGGCAGACGATCACAAAGAAAAGGTTGAGGGCCACATTGAGGAGACCGGCCAAAGCCAGATAGATCAGGGGCTTTCGGGTATTGCCCATGGCGCTGTAGACAGCATGACCGTGGTTGTAAACGGCCATAGCGGGGTAGCCCAGGGCATAGAGACGGAGATAGAGCAGGGCCTGGTCGTAGAGGTCTTCCCGTGTGCTTAGAAGGCGAAGCAGGGGACCGGAGGTCACAAGCCCCAGGACCATCATGGTCAGTCCCATCAGGATCATCAGAAGAAAACCCGTGTGGAGGGTGTCCGTGACATCTGTCTGTCTTCCTGCGCCGATAAAACGGGCCATCAGGGCATTGATGCCGGAGGCCAACCCTATGATAAAGAAGGTATAGAGACAGACGATCATGGTGGGCGAGCCCACCGCCCCAAGGGCCTCCGGTCCGGCAAAATTGCCGACTACGGCCAGGTCGGACATATTAAAGAGGACCTGGAGAAGATTGGAAAAAATGAGAGGGATGGAAAAGGACAGCATGGCCCGACCGATGGGTCCCTCCGTCATCCTCACCTTTGATGCCATTTTCTCCTCCTTACACCTCGTGGAATCCGACTTATTTTAGAGCCGGACCGGGGAAAATGTCAATGCCGGACAGGCCCGAAGACGGACGAACTCCCGGGACTTTTAAGGCAGATCCTGCGCGGGATTATGGATTGCAATACCAACGACTTTTTTATATAATATGTATACACCAAGTCATAACCCTGCGAAAGGAGGGAGACCATGTCTGTTGAGAATATGAAACGGATCTCCGAGGCGGAAGCGGAAGCTGACCGGATCCGCAAAGAGGCCTCGGCCGAGGCCAGAAGGCTTGTGGAGTCCGGAAAAAAGGAAGCCTCAGCTCTTCTTGAAAAAAAGCGGAGCCTCTCCGAAAAGTCTTATGCCGATGCCATGGCTGCAGCAGAAGAGGAGGCACAGTCCGAATATGAGGCCTATCTTTCTGAGATCCGGAAGGAATGCGACATGCAGAAGGCAATGGCGGAATCCAAAAAGAAAAAGGCCGTCGATTATATTTTGGGAAAGGTCGTGGGATAAGTGGCAATAGTCAAGATGAGCAAGCTTTCCGTCATCGGCCTGGAGGCGGACAAGGAAGAGGTGCTCTCTGCCCTGATGGAACTGGGCGTGGTCGAGCTCAATGAGGTCGGCGATAAGCTCCTGTCCGAAGAGTGGATGTCCGTGGCCCGCAAGGACGGACGGGAGGATGAGGTCTCTGCCCTGGAGGGACGGCTTTCGGAGGTCCAGACCGTTCTGGATATGATCGACCGTTACGATACGGCTAAAAAGCCGCTTTTCGGAACTCGCCAGGAGGTCACGCGCCAGGAGTATGAGAGTGTTCTCTCCGAGAAGGAAAAGGTCAGGGATGAGATCGCCCGCCTTGGCGGTCTCTGCGAGCAATGGAACGAGGAAAGATCGCGGGAAAATGTTATCGCGTCCGCTCAGGCTTTGCTGACACCCTGGCTGACCTATGACCTGCCCCTGGAAACAGAAGGCACGAAGTCCGTCCGCGTGACCTGCGGCGTGATCCCCTCTGTTGCGGATGCGGAGGACCTGAAGAAAAAGGTCTCGGAGGTCAGCACCGCCAGTGAGGTGACCGTGGTTGCCAAGGATCAGGAACAGATCTACCTCAGCATTCTTTATATGAGAAATGATGAAGAGGCCATGCTGGATGTCCTGAAGGGCTTCGGGTATGCTCAGACCACCTTCAAGGACATGACGGGCACCGCTTCGGAAAATATGCAGAGGCTGAATGCCGAGCTTGAAAAAACGAAGGCAGAGGAAAAGCAGCTTGAGGGGCAGTTTGCTGCCTCGGCCGCCATGAAAAAGGAAGTCCGGTATTATTACGACGACCTGATCATGGAGAGGGATAAGGCAAAGGCCTCCGAGAACCTGCTGAAGACGGACAAGGCCTTCTATTTTGACGGCTGGGTCATTGCCGAACGGCAGAAGGATGTGGAGGCGGTCCTGGATAAGGCCGGCTGCTGGTACGAGATAAAAGAGCCGGACAAGGACGAAGAGACACCGGTTCTTTTGAAAAATAAGTCGATCGTGGTGCCCTTTGAGGCGGTGACGGACCTCTATTCTCTTCCCAGCTCCCGGGAGATCGATCCCACCCCCATCTTCTCTGCCTTCTACTTCATCTTCTTCGGTATGATGTTTGCGGATATGGGCTACGGCGCGATCATGTCGATCGTCTGCTTTGCGGCGCTTAAGTGCTTCAAGCTGGAAGGCCTTTTCTACAAGCTGGTCAAGATGCTGGCCTTCTGCGGCTTATCGGTCTTTATGTGGGGACTCCTCTTTGGCAGCTTCTTCGGAGATATCGTCAAGGTCATCTCGGCCAATTTCTTCGGAGGCAGCGCAGCCATTTCCCCTCTCTGGTTCGATCCCCTGTCCAACCCCATGAAGATGCTGATCTTCTCCTGCCTGCTCGGCGTGGTCCATCTGTTCGTCGGCATGGGCATCAATGCCTATCTGCTGATCCGGGATGGCAAGGTCATGGATGCGGTGGAACAGACCTTTGTCTGGTATGCCTTTATCACAGGCCTTGGCCTCTTGCTTTTCGGTGGCGACCTCTTTGCGGCCGCTCCGACCATCGGCAAATATCTGGCCATTGCCGGCGCCGTGGGCATTATCGGTATCCCAATCATCCGCGGCAAGGGCATCGGCAAGGCGGTCGGCCTCTGGAATCTATACGGCTGTACCAGTTATCTGGGTGACATCCTGTCCTATTCCAGGCTTCTGGCTCTGGGCCTGGCCTCTGCGGTCATTGCCCAGGTCTTCAACGCCCTGGGCGGCATGCTGGGAGGCGGACTCCTGGGCGTTATCGGCTTTATCGTCATTGCCCTGATCGGACATGTCTTTAATTTCGCGATCAATGCCCTCGGCACCTTTGTTCACGCCAGCCGTCTGCAGTATGTTGAGTTCTTCGGTAAGTTTTATACGGGGGGCGGGAATCCGTTCAAACCGTTTAAGAAAAACACAAAATATGTCAATATCGTATCTGACACTAAGGAGGAAAAATAAATGAATTTAGGTTTGGCTTTGGCATTATTTGGCGCAGCTATTGCAGCTCTGGCCGGTGTCGGCTCCGGTATCGGCGTGGGTATCGCCGGTCAGGCAGCCGCCGGTGTGGTGGCAGAGGATCCCAAGAAGTTCGGTCAGACCCTGGTCCTGCAGGCCCTTCCGGGCACACAGGGCATCTACGGCCTTCTGGTCGCCTTCCTGATCCTTCAGAAGGTCGGCCTTCTGGGAGGCGCTCCGGCAGAGATCTCCACAGCGGCCGGTCTCGGTCTTCTGGCCGCCGGCATTCCCATCGGTATCGTCGGCATCTATTCCGGTATTGCCCAGGGCAAGGCAGCAGCTGCCGGCATCACCCTGATCGCCAAGAGACCCAGTGAGCTGGCCAAGGGCATGATCTATGCGGCCATGGTCGAGACCTATGCCGTGCTTGCCCTTCTGGTCTCCTTCCTGATGTACAACAGCGTGGTCCTTTCATAAGGGCGCAAGGTCATTAGGGAGAAAAGAAACAGGAAAGGACAGGTGCTTGTATGGGCGTGGAAAATATTACCGCTCGCATTTTGCAGGAAGCCAGGGATGAGGCCTTGAAGACCGAGCAGGAAGCCAAAGCCTCGGAAGCTGCTATCCTTGAAAATGCCTCCCGGGACGCTTCTGCCATCGAAGCCGATCTGGCCGCCAGGGCCAGGGAGGATGCCGGGATCCTTAAGGAACGCCGCCGCTCCGTTGCGGAGCTGGAGGCGAGAAAGATGCGTCTGGCCATGAAGCAGGAGACGATCGAGGAGACCTTTGAGGAGGCCCTGAAGGCCATGGAAAACATGGACCGGAAGGATTATACGGCCTATATCAAAAAGCAGCTTGACTCTTACAGGACGGAGGGCGGAGAGATCCTCCTCAATGCCCGCGACCGGTCTGAGATCGGAGATGAGATACGCGCAGCAGTATCGGGAAGCGCACTTTCCCTGTCTGAGGAGACGACCGATATCCGCGGCGGCTTCATTTTGAAGCAGGGCAGGGTCTATATCAACGCCTCTCTCGAGAAGCTTCTGGAAACGGAAAAGAAACAGATCACCGCACAGGTGGCCGGCATTCTGTTTGAGTAAAGGTGGGCGAATATGGGCGCAGATTATATTTTCGCCTGTGCCAGAGTCAGGAGCATGGAAAAGTATCTTCTGGGAAAGGAAAAACTCGGTCTCATGATCGAGGCCAGGACCCCGGAGGATGCCATGAAGGTGCTCAGTGAGGCACAGTACGGCAGCGAGGGCGAGACGGTCAGACCTGAAGACTACGAACGCCTTCTGAGTCAGGAGACCCGTAAGCTGAATGAGCTTTTGAGGGAGCTTGCACCCGGTGAAGAGGCTTTCAGGATCTTCTCTCTGCCCTTGGATTATCACAACATCAAAACTCTTCTGAAGGCAGAATTCCTGGAGATCGATGCCTCGCATCTTCTGATGAACGGCGGGACGATCGAAGCCCAGGCCATGGCCGTTCTGGTCAGGGAGAGAAATTATATGGGCATGACGGGGCATATGCGAAAGGCCATCGAAGAAACCGTCGATGCCCATGCCAGGACACAGGATCCCCAGTGCATCGACCTGATCTGCGACCGGGAATGCTACGCGGAGCTCCTTGAGGCGGCGGAGGCATCAGGCAGTGATTTCGTCAGGGGCTATGTCAGGCTCATGATCGATACGATCAACCTGAAGACCTTTGCCCGCGCCCGGAAAATGGGCCAGCCCTGGGGCTATTTCAGCAGTGTCTTTATCCCGGGAGGCAATATCATCGAGAAGACCTTTGTGGCCGGCTATGAGGATCCTCTCAACCAGTTCGCCTCTCGCCTGGAGGGGACTGCCCTTTACGGCGTGGCCGAAGAGGGACTTCAGGCCCTGAAGGAGACGGGAAGCTTTACGGTATTGGAACGTCTTTGCGATAATGCCCTGATGGCCTATCTCAAGGATGCCAAATATATTTCATTCGGTGTGGAGCCGCTGATCGCTTATGTGGCGGCAAAACAGACTGAGATCAGGAGCGTGCGCATCATTCTGGCCGGCAAGACGGCGGGATTGGCCCCGGACCTGATCCGTGAAAGGCTGCGTGAGACCTATGGCTAAGATCGGTGTTATCGGAGACGCCCAGAGCGTCCTGGGCTTTAAAGCTTTCGGCCTTGATGTGTTTGCCGTCGGCAGCACGGAGGAGGCCGTCAGGGACCTTCATCGGATGGCTGAAGAGGGCTACGGCATCATCTACATCACAGAGCGCTTCTGCAGAGATATGTCTTCTGAGATCGAAGTCTATGTGAGCTGCCGGACACCGGCCATTATCCCCATCCCGGGCGTGGACGGGACCTACGGTGTCGGAATAGGCAATGTCAAAAAGTCCGTGGAAAGAGCTGTCGGCGCAGATATTTTATTCGGAGGAAATGAATAAATGACTCAGGGAAAAATTGTTAAGATATCCGGCCCCCTTGTTGTGGCGGAAGGCATGCAGGATGCGGATATGTTCGATGTCGTCCGCGTGGGCGAGCAGAACCTGATCGGCGAGATCATTGAAATGCGTGACGGAATGGCCTCCATTCAGGTCTACGAAGAGACGGCCGGCCTGAAGCCGGGCAGCGCCGTGGTCAGCACCGGGGCTCCTCTTTCCGTGGAGCTGGGCCCGGGACTTATCGAGACCATGTATGACGGTATCCAGAGACCTCTTAAGGCCATGGTCGAAAAGGCCGGCCCCAATATCACAAGAGGTATCTCCGTGGACGCTCTGGACCGGACCAGAAAATGGGACTTTGTTGCCACGGTCTCCGTCGGTGATGAGGTCGAGCAGGGCGATATCATCGGCACGGTTCAGGAAACTCCTGTCGTTGAGCAGCGCATCATGGTACCCTACCGCGTCAGTGGCCGCATCAAGACTATCGCCTCCGGCTCCTATACCGTGGAGGATGTCGTGGGTACCGTGGAAACGGCCGACGGCAAAGAGGTCGAGCTCAAGCTCATGCAGAAATGGCCGGTCCGTGTGGCCCGTCCCTATAAGACCAAAATGGTGCCGGAGGAGCCCCTCATCACCGGTCAGAGAGTCATCGATACGCTCTTCCCCATCGCCAAGGGCGGCGTGGCCGCTATTCCGGGCCCCTTCGGCTCCGGCAAGACAGTCACCCAGCACCAGCTGGCCAAGTGGGCCGATGCCGACATCGTGGTCTACATCGGCTGCGGCGAGCGCGGCAATGAAATGACTGACGTTCTGATGGAATTCCCGGAGCTTAAGGATCCGCGTTCGGGTGAGTCTCTGATGAAGAGGACCGTCCTCATCGCCAATACCTCCGATATGCCGGTCGCGGCCCGTGAGGCTTCGATCTATACCGGTATCACCATGGCGGAATATTTCCGTGACATGGGTTATTCCGTGGCTCTGATGGCCGACTCCACCTCCCGCTGGGCCGAGGCCCTTCGTGAAATGTCCGGCCGTCTGGAGGAAATGCCCGGTGAAGAAGGCTATCCGGCTTACCTGGCCTCCCGTCTGGCCCAGTTCTATGAAAGAGCCGGCAAGGTCGTGAGTTTGGGCAAACAGGGCCGCATCGGTGCCCTGTCCGCCATCGGGGCTGTTTCACCGCCCGGCGGCGATACCTCCGAGCCGGTCTCTCAGGCCACCCTCCGTATCGTCAAGGTCTTCTGGTGCCTGGATTCCTCACTGGCCTACAGGAGACATTTCCCGGCCATCAACTGGCTCAACAGCTATTCCCTGTATTCCGCCAGAATGGACAAGTGGTTTGCCGCCAACATCAACAGCGAATTCCCCAAGCTCCGCGCAGATGCCATGTCCCTCCTTCAGGAGGAGGCTGAGCTCAATGAAGTCGTGCAGCTGGTCGGTGTCGACGGCCTGTCCGAGGTCGACCGCCTTAAGCTGGAGACCTGCAAGATGATCCGTGAGGACTACCTCCACCAGAACTCCTTCCATGAGGTCGATACCTATACCTCCATGGAGAAGCAGTACCGGATGCTTAAATGCGTTCTCAGCTTCTACGAGGAAGGCCTGTCCGCACTCGAAAACGGCGCTGACTTCCATAAGATCTCAGCCCTTCCCATCCGTGAGGATATCGGCCGTTTCAAATATGTGACGGAAGATAAGGTCGAAGATGAATATCAGAGGATCCGCAGTGAGCTGAGCGAAGCCATGGTCGCTCTGACAGGTAAGGAGGCATAAGCTTATGATGAAGGAATATAAGACCATTTCCGAAGTCGCCGGCCCTCTGATGCTGGTCAAGGGCGTGGAAGGCGTCGGCTATGATGAACTGGGTGAGATCGAGCTCCCCAACGGCGATGTCCGTCACTGCAAGGTATTGGAGATCAACGGCGGCAATGCCACCGTCCAGCTTTTCGAAAGCTCTGCCGGCATCAACCTGAAGGAAAGCAAGGTCCGTTTCTTCGGTCACGGCACCGAGCTGGCCGTATCTCCGGATATGCTGGGCCGTGTCTTCGACGGCATGGGTCGTCCGGCCGATGACGGGCCGGAGATCATTCCGGAAAAAATGCTGGATATCAACGGCCTGCCCATGAACCCGGCTGCCCGTGACTACCCGTCCGAATTCATTCAGACAGGCGTTTCCGCCATTGACGGTCTGAACACCCTGGTCCGCGGTCAGAAGCTGCCTATCTTCTCGGGCTCCGGTCTGCCCCATGCCGATCTGGCAGCCCAGATCGCCCGTCAGGCCAAGGTCCTGAATACGGACAGCAACTTTGCTGTCGTCTTTGCCGCCATCGGCATCACCTATGAGGAAGCTGACTTCTTCATTCAGGACTTCCGCCGTACCGGCGCGATCGACAGGACGGTCATGTTCATGAATCTGGCCAACGACCCGGCGGTCGAGCGTATCGCCACGCCCCGTATGGCTCTGACCGCAGCCGAATATCTGGCCTTCGATCTGGGTATGCACGTGCTGGTCATCATGACCGATATCACCAACTATGCCGAGGCTCTGCGCGAGATCTCCGCCGCCCGTAAGGAGGTGCCGGGCCGCCGCGGCTATCCGGGCTACCTCTACACCGACCTGGCTACCATGTATGAAAGAGCCGGCCGCAAGAAGGGCTGCCAGGGCTCCATCACCATGATCCCCATCCTGACCATGCCGGAGGATGACAAGACCCATCCCATTCCCGACCTGACAGGCTACATCACGGAGGGCCAGATCATCCTTTCCCGTGAGCTTTACCGTAAGGGCATCATGCCGCCGATCGATGTGCTGCCCTCCCTGTCCCGTCTGAAGGACAAGGGTATAGG
>R21__coassemble_2189_pt1 | contig 11645 bp, 6 predicted proteins | sample R21__metabat2_low_PE_030 | metagenome-assembled genome bin R21
AAACGCTGAAGGCATCTAAGCGTGAAGCCCCCCTCAAGATGAGATATCCCATTCGTAAGAAGTAAGACCCCTTGGAGAGTACGAGGTTGATAGGGCAGAGGTGGAAGTGCAGTAATGTACGCAGCTGACTGTTACTAATAGGTCGAGGGCTTATCCAGACGGTTCATGAGGATGATTTAATATCGATTTAGCGTGCAGTTTTCAAGGTATGTTTGAAAATGGCCCGGTGGCTCAGTTGGTTAGAGCGCCGCCCTGTCACGGCGGAGGCCAGGGGTTCGAGTCCCCTTCGGGTCGCTTTTCTAAGATTTTGGGGTCTTAGCTCAGCTGGGAGAGCATCTGCCTTACAAGCAGAGGGTCACAGGTTCGAGCCCTGTAGGCCCCATTTCTTTGATTAAGTGGTACAATTGAATTGGCGAGAATAACATCTTGCCGATGTGGCTCAATTGGCAGAGCAGCTGATTTGTAATCAGCAGGTTATCGGTTCGAGTCCGATCATCGGCTTATATGGGCGGATTCCCGAGTGGCCAAAGGGGACAGACTGTAAATCTGCTGCTGATAGCTTCGGTGGTTCGAATCCACCTCCGCCCATTTAAAATTAAATAAAATCGCGGGGTAGAGCAGTCTGGAAGCTCGTCGGGCTCATAACCCGGAGGTCGCAGGTTCAAATCCTGTCCCCGCTACTGGCGAAAGCCTAAGCCCAGTTAGCTCAGTTGGTAGAGCAGAGGACTGAAAATCCTCGTGTCTCTGGTTCGATTCCGGAACTGGGCACGAAGCACCCGATCATCGGGTGCTTTTTTCTTTCCCTTTTTCTTTCGAAAATCTTAATAAAAGACATAGCAATTTTCTTGCTTTTTCACATCTCATCAAGTAAACTGTAATTTATCGTCTCATAGTGGGACTTTGTCCCCTTTGCATCACTATTTCTTAATTTATCGGGAGTAATACATGAAAAGAAAAGTTCTGGCTCTTGTTTTAACGGCAGCTCTTACTGTCCAGACCTTTGCGGTGGCCGCCATGGCAGAGGAAACCACCACCTCCTCCGCCCTGACCACCGAGACCGAGGCTTACGATGACGATCTGACGCCTGTCGGCACCACCTTTGACTATGAGGGTAATACCTATGAGGTCTTAAGCTATGAGACCTGTTCGCTCATAACCGTCTCTGCTGACAATATGGCTGAGACCGTTGAGATCCCCTCTCAGGTGACGGATCCTTATGGAGATACCTATACCGTCAGCGCAGTCGGAGAGGATGCTTTCTCCGGCGCCGCCAATGTGACAAAGCTGGTCATCCCCGCTACGGTCACGACCTTTGCCGGCGGCGGCAGACTGACCGAGCTGGAGACCATTGACCTGTCTTCCGAAAATGAGACCCTTTTTCTGAAGGACGGAGTCCTTTTCGAAAAGACTGAGGATGGCTATGCGCTCGATCTCTATCCGGCAGCCTCCCAGGCGGAAGCCTATGTGGTCCCAACCGATGTGACCGAGATCCGTTCACGCGCCTTTTACGGTGCCAAGTCCCTGAAGACACTTGTCATTTCCGCATCTGTCAAAACGATCGGTAAGGAAGCCGTTGCGGCCTTTGCCAATTCTGCGGAGATCGTTTTCAATACAGAAGAGGCTCCCGAAGAGCTGGCTTCTCCCTCCGTCAACCTCTGCGATGCCGAGGACAATGTCATTTACTTCCTGAATGCCCAGGTCTATGACGATATGACCGGGGAGACTGCTCATTTCCTGAAAAATGCTGAGGATTCCACCTATGTCACGGTCGAGACAGACGGTCTGACCGAGGAAATAGAAAACCTTATCGAAGAAAATGAGACCTCCCTTTCCGAGGAAGCCGTGACGGAAGAAAAAATCGAAGAAGACTCATCCGAGCCCGCAGAGGCAGAGGAAAGCTCTTCCGATGAAAATGTGACCGACCCCGAGTCTTCCGAGTCTCCTGAGGAGCTGACCGAATCTTCTGAAGAGGTCACAGATAGTGAAGAGACTCTTGCCGAAGACTCTGAATCCACCGAAGAACTTGAAGAGATCTCCGACCTCGAGGAAGAACCCGAGGAGGAAGAACTGGCTGCCATGAACGCTTCCGCCAAGAACGTGGCAGAAGGCTGGTATTATATCAAGTTGTCCAATTCCGAGCTTTATATGGACAGCACCGGCAGCTCAGCCGGAGCCAATATTGATATCGCCTCCGGCAAAACCGATGCTCAGCTTTTCCATGTGGTCAAGGAAAGTGACAAGTCCTACTACATCGTTCCTTATGCCGATTCCGATCTGGCTCTTGACTGCAAGGGAGGCAAGCTGACAGAGGGGACCAATGTCCGCCAGTATCGTTATAACGGCTCCATCGGCCAGCTCTTTACCTTCTATAGTGATGGCACCATTGTCACCTATAACGGCCAGACCTGCCTGACCGCCTCCAATGAAAACCTGGAACTGGCGGCCTATGATGCGGACAATGTTGATGCAGACACTCAGAAGTGGACGCTTGTCAAGGCAGATCCCCCGGAATCCAAGATGGATACCTCCATCAAAAACGGCTGGTATATCCTGAGAAATGCCGCAGATTCCTCTCTGGCTCTCGACATTACGGACGGCCTTATCACCTCCAAGGCCAATGCGGATGTTTATACCTATAATACGGAAAACACAGACCTCTATTTCTACCTGACACTCAACAAGGCTTCCGGCACCTATTACATCACTCCCTATAACGCCCAGTCCATGTACCTGTCTGTGGCCGGCAAAACGGAAGGCTCCAATGTCTACCAGACCGCCACGGCCAAGAAATATGTCCTTCGGAAGAATGATTCCGACGGCTCCTACCATATCCAGCTCAACGGAACCACACAGTGCCTGTCAGCAGAGACTCTGGCTAAAAAGGGCAATGTTTCCCTAACGGAATACAAGGCCGACGACAGCAAGCAGTGCTGGATCCTGAAAAAGAGCTCTGAGCCCTCTGTTACCTATGTGGATTCCCTCAAGGGCTGGTATAATATCACCTCCAATGCCGGCAGCTTCAGCCTGGATATGGCCAAGGGCAAGGGATCGACATCCACAGCCAATGCCGATATCTACACCACACAGTCTGCTCCGAGCGATGATTCCCAGCTCTTCTTCTTTGAGCTGGTGGATGCGGCCAACCATTACTACACCATTAGGACCTATACGAATCAGTCCCTCTATCTGACGGCCAAGGGCAATGCCTACAAGCACGACCCCCAGATCGATCAGGAGGCCTACACCGGCAAGATCGGTCAGAAATTCCGCGTCATCAAGAATAAGGATAAGACCTACCGGATCGTCTCGGCCAAGTCCAGCGCGGTCCTGACCGCCGCCTCGGCCGAATCCGAAGCCAATGTGACACTTCAGGTCTACGAAGGAAAGACCACCCAGAAGTGGAGCAAGGCCAAGACCTCCCGGTCCGGTGACCAGCTGACCACAAATCTGCCGAAGGGCATCTATGAGATCCACACGGCCATCGGTGCCACCTCCACCAAAGACACCTCCACCCGTGTTCTCTCCGTGGACAACAGCATCATGTACAACGATTCCAATATCGTGATCAATACGGACAAAAAGGATGCCACTCAGAAATTCTATCTGCAGAATAACAGTGACGGTACCTATAAGGTGATCGCCGTGGGAGCCTGGCGGGCCGTGGACATCACGGGCAGCAGCTCCAAAGCCGGCACCAATGTCCAGATGCATACCATAAATGGCACAGCCGGTCAGACCTGGAAGATCCTTCAGACCGCCGACGGCTACACCTACTTTAAATCCAATACAGGCCTGAGCCTCCATGTCAAGGGAGGAAAGAACGCTGACGGCACCAATGTCATGGCTTACACCACCCTCAATAAGAAGGCCCAGAAGTGGATCCTGGAAGCCAGCTCCTATACCAATATCGACTCCGGCAATTACCAGATCGGCGATACCGACGATCGGACCAGAGTTATCCAGGTCAGCAATTCCAAGCTCACGGCTGGGACACGAGCCAATCAGTCCATGGCCCAGACCTTCATCATCACCAAGAAGTCTGCTAATACCTGCACCATCTACAATGCGACCAGCGGCAAGTATGTGGGTCTTTCCGGTCTTCAGTCCTCGGCTGTGAAGTGGAAGATCGTCTCCGCAGGAGATACACCCGGCTCCGCAGGAGATACACCCGGCTCCTTCTACATTTACAAGGGAACCAACAATTATCTCCAGAAAAACGGATCGGTCGCGACCAAACCGGTCAAGCTGTCCATTATGCGGACATCCGTCCCCAACGGCTGGTATGATATGAACGGCGCCACCTATTACTTCAAGAACGGCAGACCTCTGACCAACACCTATGTGGGCAAGGCCTTCCTGGGCTCCGACGGCAAGCTCTTCAAGGGCTGGGCCAAGGCGACCGTGACCAAGAGCCCCTACGTGGCCGGCTACTATTACTACTGGAACGGCAAGAACGGCGGCGCCACCGATGCCAGACCCTGGATGGTCAAGACAGGTCTCTGGGGCTCGACCACCAAGAAGACCTATATCAACAACCACAACAACTACACCTACACGAAGAATTCGGCGCCCAATATCACCAACTATGATGTGAGCAAGGGCAATGCCTACTACATCCAGGTCGATACGGTCAACTGCTTCGTCCAGGTCTTCACCAACTATCCGGGCACGACCAACTTCAATGTCCCGGTCGTGGCCTTCAAGACCTCTCCGGGTCTGGCCCCCAACGAGACCAACACAGGCCATTCCTACATCAAGGCCCAGAAGAACTGGCAGGAGCTCATGGGACCCTCCTACGGTCAGTACGTCTCTCTGGTCAACTATGCGGACGGTGAGTACTTCCACTCCGTGGCCTGCGGCCTCATGAACGACTCCAATGTCGATGCCGGTCAGTACAACCTCCTGGGTCAGAGAGCCTCCCACGGCTGCATGCGTCTCTGCGTGAGAAATGCCTACTGGATCTACGCCTATGTGGCGGTCGGCACCATCGTCGATATCTCGGCAGGCAAGTACACCCTGAAGACGGCTCTGATCGCCCAGCCCAAGATGACCGGCGCCGTTCCCGTCGATCCGACCGACCCGGCCTACACCGGCAATTACGGTTACACCGACAGCGGCAACTACTACGGCAGCTATTATTTCTAAAGAGTTATAACGATTTGATGGGGAGAAGCCGCAAGGCTTCTCCCTTTCTTTCAAAAAGGAGAGACCATGAAGGATTTCCTTTATTTTGAGACGGGCTCGGTCGACCCGGCCTATAACCTGGCGGCGGAGGAGTATCTCTTCGAAAGGCTGTCCGGAGAAGAGCCCTGCCTCATGCTCTGGCAGAATGACCGGACCATCGTGGTCGGCAAGCACCAGAATACGGCCGAGGAGATCAATGCGGCCTATGTCCGTGATCACGGCATTCGTGTGGTCCGCCGCCTGTCGGGCGGGGGAGCGGTCTATCACGACCTGGGCAATCTCAATTACACCCTCATCACCAAAGCGCCGCCCTCCGGCCAGCTGGACCTGTCCTATTTCTGCCATCCGGTGATCGAGACCCTGGCCACCTTCGGGGTCAGGGCAGAGGTTTCCGGCCGCAATGACATGACTCTGGACGGCAAAAAATTCTCCGGTAATTCCCAGTATATCCGGGACGGTCGCCTGCTCCACCACGGCACGCTGATGTTTGATTCCGACCTGACGGTCCTTGGACAGGCCCTCAAGGTCTCCCGGGACAAATACGAGTCCAAAGGTCTCAAATCGGTCAGGAGCCGTGTGACCAACCTCAGGGACTATCTGCCTGAAGAGGTGACACTTTCGGTCTTCAAGGAGGCTCTGGCCCGCCGTCTGGCAGGAGAGGGGGCTTCCACTCCCTATTCCTTCACGGAAGCGGACCTGACGGCCATCTCTGCCCTCCAAAAGTCCCGTTACGAGACCTGGGAGTGGAATTATGGCCGGTCACCCGCCTATGCCCTTGAGAAAAAAAGACGGATAGAAGGAGTTGGGACCCTGACTCTTTCCCTGAATGTTGAAAAGGGCCGGATCCGGGACCTGGCCTTAAGCGGAGACTTTTTCGGAGAAGGCCTGACAGAGGCTCTTTCCGCTCGCTTAAAGGGCTGCGCTCTTGAAGAGGAGGCGGTCCGGGCTGCCCTTAGGGGAGCTTCGGCAGAACTGGAAAAGGCTGTCCACCATCTGGGAGCGGAAGACCTGACAGCCCTTCTCCTCTATTAAATGAGGGCGGAGCAGCATCCCTTCCGCCGCAGAGCGAACGCAAAGGACTCAAATTTTCTCTTTTCCTCGGTTTTATTTAAGAAATTTTATTTTTATTTATGAACTTAGCCATATTCTGCACATAAATCCGGTGTATAGTGGGTCTCAGATAGATGAAAGCCAACAACTATCTCCCCCCTCATAAAAGAAAGAAAACGGAGACCTGAAAAGGGTCTCCGTTTCTTTGCCCCCATTTGTCAAAAATATATCAAAAAACTTAAACGATTAAGCATGGTAAAGGGTCACAATTTGACATATCTCTTTTTGTATAAGATTCACGAAGTTGTATTTACTTGTAAATGTACAATTCACGAACAAGCTTGAAAATGTTATGTTTTTACAATCCCTCATAGCGAAAACAGAGGCAGAAATGTACAGAAATGTGCGCAAAATGTACAAATAAGACCAAAGTTGTACACTTTCGAGGGATAGACAAGAGAGTAATTTGTACACACAAATCAACAGGGAGGAATTTTAATGAAGAAGAAAATTCTCAGTGCAGTCCTGTGTCTTGCCATGGCCGGTTCCATGCTCGCAGGCTGCGGAAGCTCCGCTTCAACAGCTTCAACCGATTCATCCGCAGCATCTACCGAAGAGGGCGGCTCCACTGCTCCGACCGGTGATGTGACGATCGGTATCTCCATCTGGTCTTCTACAGACGTTCTGGGCGCACAGTGCAAGAAGATCGATGACCAGGCTGCTAACGCTATCGGCGTTAAGACACAGTATGTTGACCAGGGACATGTTTCCGAGAAGGTCACAGCTTCCATCGAGACCCTTTGCGCAGCCGGCTGCCAGGGCATCATCATCTGCAACTCTGCAGATACAGAGATGACATCCTGCATCAAGACCTGCGACTCCAACAAGGTCTATCTTGCTCAGTTCTTCCGTATCATCAGCGAAGAGTCCAACCCGGATATCTACAACGCTGCTAAGGAATCCGCTTACTATGTCGGCGCTGTTCATGAGAACGAGCCCGAGAACGGCGAAAAGCTTGTCCAGATGCTGATCGACAAGGGCGACAGAAACCTTGGTCTTATCGGTTGGGAACAGGGCGATGCCACATTCCTTGGCCGTTGGGAAGGCTACAAGAAGGGCGTGGAAGACTGGAATGCTGAGCATCCGGATGACCAGGTCACTCTTTCCGATCCCCAGTACGCCGGCACAACATCCGAAGGCGGCTCCAAGGCTGCTGAGGCTCTGATGCAGGCTAACCCGGACCTTGATGCTCTTATCCCGGCCGGCGGCGGCGGCGACCCGCTTCAGGGCGCTATCGCAGCTGTCGAGAGAGCTGGCAAGACCGGTGAGATCGACATCGTCTCCACAGACTTCCTTGATGACCTTGGTGAGAGACTGGCTGACGGCTCCATGGCCGGTGAGTCCGGCGGACATTACTGCGATCCGCTGTTCGCCTTCATGCTGGTTTACAACACCGTCATGCAGAAAGACACCTACACCACAGTCGCTGGTGAGTTCAAAGAGATCCTCTTCCCGTATCTGTACGTTTCCTCTTCCGATGACTATGCAGACTATGAGAAGTACTTCGTCGATCAGCTTCCCTACACTGATGACGAGCTTAAGGCTATGACAGACATGACATTCGATGAGCTGAGCGCTGCTGCTGCTAAGCTGTCCATCGAGGATGCCAAGGAAAGATCTGCTGCCTGATCTTTAGAAAGATCATTTTGAAGCAATAAAAATGAGGGCCGGTATCGCTGGCGATACCGGCCCGCTTTGACTAAATGAGGTAAATATATGGGCTCATCAGCAGGAAAGAAAAAACTCGGAGGCAAGGCCAGAGGTTATCTTATCCTTGTCATCCTTATCGTAGCCGCCTGGGCTATCTTCAAAGTCATCACACCTTCCAATTTCGGTTCCCCCGCCAATCTGCTGACATATTTCCAGGCCAGTATCATTGAGGCGGTCGGTGCCTGCGGTTTCTACTTCGTCATGGTCATGGGCATGTTCGATTTCTCCATCGGCGCCACGATCATGATGGCAGCCACAACGGGCTGCGTCCTCGGCGTTAACCTCGGCATGGGTTATGCCGGTCTTCTGATCGGCTGTATCGGTGTCGGCGCCGTCATCGGTATCGTCAACGGTGTCCTCTATGTCAAGCTGAAGATCCCGTCGATGATCGTTACAACAGGTCTTGCCCTGATCTATGAGGCTCTGTCCAACTACATCGGCGGCGGCAAGGTCAACATCGGCGATATCAACGCTTTCGGCTCCATGCCCTGGAACATCATCCTGGCAGTCGTGGCCTTCGTCATCGCCTACCTTTTCCTTAACTACACAAAGATCGGTACTTACACCTATGCTATCGGCTCCAACGAATTCGTGGCCAAGAACATGGGTATCAACGTCAACAAATATAAGGTCCTGGCCTTCGTCATCTCCGGTGCTTTCCTGGGCACGATGGCTGTCCTGACCATCAGCTACGGTTCCTCCATGGTTGCCGAAACAGGCATGGCTTCCATGAGCCGTAACTTCAAGCCGACCATGGGCTGCTTCTTCGGTCTTGCTTTCAAGAAGTACGGCATGCCCCTTCAGGCTATCATCCTCGGTGAGTTCCTCCTGTCCATTATCTTCTATGGATTCGTGGCTATCGGCGCCCCGACAGCTATCCAGGACGTTATCACCGGTGTCGCACTGCTGATCATCGTTACCCTGACCACCAAGGTCGCCAAGGGCACGATCGTGAAATAAGAGAGGGAGGTCTTAAAAATGAGTGAAGTCAGATTACAAGTCAAAAATCTGTGCAAGACCTTCGGTATCACCAAGGCAGTACAGAACGTTTCCTTTAATATCAATAAGGGCGAGGTTCACGCCCTGATCGGTGAGAACGGCTCCGGCAAGTCTACCCTGACCAACATGCTGACCGGTATCTACACCATCGACTCCGGCGAGTTCATCCTCGACGGCGAGCCGGTCCATCCCAAGAACCAGGTCGATGCCAATGATCACGGCATCTCCATCATCGTTCAGGAGCTGGGTACTCTGGACGGTCTGACCGTTGCCGAGAACATCTTCCTCGGTCATGAAGACATGTTCGTTAAGGCCGGCATCAAGAACACCAATGCCATGAACAAGAGAGCCGGCGAGCTCCTTCACCAGTACGGCTTCGACCGCATCAAACCCTCTGCCATGATCGATGATTACAACTTCGAGGACAGAAAGCTGGTCGAGATCGTCAAGGCCACCTATTTCAATCCCAAGATCGTCGTTATCGACGAGACCACCACAGCCCTTTCCCAGGAAGGTCGTGAAGAGCTTTACAAGCACATGAACCGCATCCGTGAAGAGGGCAACACCATCATCTTCATCTCTCATGACCTGCCCGAGATCCTGGACAAGTCCGATACGATCACCATCCTTCGTGACGGTGTTTATATCGACACTGTCAAGAGCGCAGACGTGTCTGTGGATGATCTGAAGAAGCTCATGGTCGGCCGTGAGGTCACCGGCGCTTACTATCGTGAAGACTACGGCGAGCCCATCTCCGATGAGGTCACCCTGTCTGTCAAGAATGTCACCGTTCCCGGCCTCATCGAGGACGTTACCTTCGACCTTCATAAGGGCGAGATCCTGGGCTTCGGCGGTCTGTCCGAGTCCGGTATGCATGAGATCGGCAAGGCCTGCTTCGGCGCTTCCTACGACCGCACAGGCTCCGTCACTCTGGCCGACGGCACCGCCATCAATGACATTCCCACCGCCATCAAGCACAGCATGGCTTACACATCCAAGGACCGTGATAACGAGTCCGTGGTCATGAACCAGTCCATCGGCGACAACATCTGCCTGCCTTCCCTGGACGATCTGGCCGGCCCGGCTAAGATGCTCAGCGACAAGAAGATGAAGGACTTCGCCAATAAGTTCGCCGCACAGATGTCTGTCAAGATGGTCAACGTGGATCAGTTCGTCTCCGACCTGTCCGGTGGTAACAAGCAGAAGGTCGTTCTGGCCCGCTGGATCGGCAAGGATTCCGACATCGTCGTGCTCGACAGCCCGACCCGTGGTATCGATATCAAGGTCAAGCAGGATATCTACCAGCTCATGGATAAGATGCGTAAGGACGGCAAGTCTATCCTGATGATCTCCGAAGAGCTGATGGAGCTGATCGGTATGTGCGACCGTATCATCATCATGAAGGACGGCAAGCTGAACGGCGAGCTGCTTCGTGATCCGAATATGGACGAGAACACGCTGATTTCCAAGATGGTATAAGGAGAGAAACAAATGGCAAAAGAAAATACAGCAACTCTTTCTAAAGAAGAACAGCTGAAAAAGCTTCGTGTGAAGAATACCATCCGTAATCTGCTTCCGCTTATCGGTCTGGTTGTTATCTTCCTTGTTTTCAATGTTCTGACAAACGGCCGTATGGTCAGCAACATCACCCTGCTGTTGAGCCAGGGCTACACGATCATGATCGCCGCAACCGGTGTCTTCTTCATCATGACCATGGGCGGTCTGGATTTCTCCCAGGGCTCTATTCTGGGCATGGCAGCCATCGTGATCTGCATCGTTTCCAATGTCAGCATCCCTCTGGCTATCGTCGCCGGTATCGCAACCGGTGCCGTGATCGGCGCTGTCAACGGCTTCTTCTATGTCAACCGTAAGATCAAATCCTTCGTGGTCACGATCTGCACCATGTTCCTCTTCCGCGGCATCATCAAGTATCTGACTTCTGATGCTCCGGTTCAGGGCAATGCCCAGCTGGCCTTCATGGATTCCGATGCTCTGAAGATCGGCATGACAGTCGGTGTTCTGGTCATCTTCTTCATCCTCTTCCGTTTCACCAAGTTCGGTATCCATCTTAAGGCTATCGGCGCCGGTGAAAAGGCTGCTATGTTTGCATTTTTTTTTATTGATCGGTTGAAATTCGTGATCTACACCCTGTCCGGTGCCATCACAGGTTTCGCCGCTCTGATCACCTGCGTCAAGACGGGTTCCGTCACAGCCAACGCCGGTAATCAGCTGGAAACTCAGATCCTGATCGCCCTGGTTCTCGGCGGAATGCCCATCTCCGGCGGCGCTAAGGTCCGTTTCGAAAATGTCATCGTCGGTACACTGCTCTACGTGGTCCTGAGCCGCGGCCTTGAAATGCTGGGCATGACAACACAGATGTCTCAGCTGATCATGGGTGTCGTCTTCCTGATCTTCGTGACAGTCTTCGCTGACAGACAGTCTCTCAAAGTCATCAAATAATTCATTTATCTTACAGTCTGCCGGGTCCCGTACTCCGGGGTCCGGCAGATGTCTACAGAGAAAACTAAGAGGTGAACATTTATGGAAAAATTATATTTTATCGTCGGCAGCCAGGATCTTTATGGCGAAGAGTGTCTGAAGCAGGTGGCAGCCGATGCTGCTGAGATGGTAGCCTTTTTAAA
>R21__coassemble_2235_pt1 | contig 11433 bp, 11 predicted proteins | sample R21__metabat2_low_PE_030 | metagenome-assembled genome bin R21
GTATCATCCGGACCCTCGCCGGCCGTAGAAGAGGCCACCTTGCCGTCCGAGGTCGAAATGGTGGAAACGAACACGCCTTCCTCGTCGGAGGCCCCCTCCGCCGGATACATACCGTTTTCCAGGCTGAAGGTCTCACTTACGGTCACGCTGCCGGTCTCGCCCCGGCCTGCCATAAAGGCTGCCGACTCTCCCGCGTCCGCGGCCACCTTGCCGCCGTTCAGCTCGATCTTCGTGCCGGCATAGAAGCCGCCCACGACACCGGTCACATCGATGCTTCCGCCGTTCACATAGACGGAGCCGTCATAGGTCATGATGGGGAAGACCGATTCCTCCGATGTCTCGATGGTCATATCACCGCTGTTGAAGATGATATCTCCCGTCAGCGAGCAGATGCTGCCATCCTTTAAGGTGATGGTCCCGGTCTCATCAAAGACCAAAAGGTCTCCGAAGGAGACGATAGGGCCGGATGTCAGATCTCCGGAGCCTGTGATCTGAAGGTTTCCCGAGGTGCTGAGGCCGCCGAGGGTATTTTCCGTGCCTTCGGCGATCTCGAGGACGGCGTTGCCTGTCAGATCCAGCTCCTCACCCGTTTTCTGGGTCACGCCGGAGAGAATGATCCTGGTGACACCCGGATCGATCTCCAGTGTCCCGATCTCTCCGGAGAGGACCTGGGTTCCGGCCTCCTCCGCGTAGGCCGTCCCGGCCGGAGCTAAAACAAGACCCATAAAAAGTCCTGCTGCCATGACCGCAAGGCCTGTCAGATATTGTTTATTCATATATTTGCGCCTTTTTCGCCTAATTTACCATTTTATGTCTTCCTGTTATTCTACCATACTTCTTAGAGAAATGGGGCTTTTCGCCCATAATTTCTGAATTTTTCACAAATTGCCTCCCTTCCGATGGGCCTGATGCTGCCATCTTCTGTCATCCTATCCCAGGAGGTGATGCAAAAGTGTTGCAAAAAGCCTCCGGGAGGATCTCCCGAAGGCTTTGTTTTTCTCTTTTTCTGTTTGAATCCCGGACCTTCCGTCTGGCCGGCCCGTTTTCAGAGGTTTTTCCTCACAGGGCCTCCACCAGGAAGCTGACCGGACGGAAGCCGTCATTACAGGACAGCATGACGGACCTTTTATCCTTCATCCAGCCGTCATAAAAGTCTTCTGCCCCGTGGGACAGGGCTGTGACAAAGGGAGAAAGGGTCTCCCAGGCGCTCTGGCAGAAGCCCTCCGGCTTCTCTCCATCGGCCGTCACATAGACCCGGCCCAGGCTCATGTCGCAGGCATTTTCCAGAGGATTTTCATACTTTTCTATCAGATCGTCATAGCGGGCCATCTTCATGACTGTGATCCGTATCGTTTTCATCCTGCCTCCCTGCCGCTCAAATCCCGATTTCAAGAAGGAGAGGCGTATGGTCCTGCCTCTTGCCCGAGTCGATCATTTCCGACCGGACCACCTTGTCCCGGATCCTGTCACTGACGATAAAATAGTCGATCCTCCAGCCTGCGTTGTTGAGCTTGCTGGTCTTTATCCTCTGGGCCCACCAGGAGTAGACCGAGGGAACGTCCCCGTGGACATGGCGGAAGGTGTCCGTAAAGCCCCTGGCCAGTAGGTTGGTAAAGCCCTCCCTCTCCTCATCGGTGAAGCCGGCCGACATGTGGTTGGGGGCCGGGTTGGCCAGGTCGATCTCCCGATGAGCCACGTTATAGTCACCGCAGGCGATGACCGGCTTCTTTTGGTTCAGTCCGGCCAGGAAGTCCGCGTAAGCCCTGTCCCAGGCCTGCCTGTCGGCCAGGCGTTTGAGACCGTCCCCCGCGTTGGGGGTATAGACATTGACAAAATAAAAGTCTTCCGTCTCGACCATAAGCAGACGTCCCTCATTGTCCATGGTGTCGGGCGCGCCGATGACCGGGGCAGAGGCTGTGACCTCCAGGCCCTTTTTCACCAGGATCATGGTCCCGGCGTAGCCCTTTCTGGCCGGCGGAACCGAGCTGACCCACTTGACCTGATAGTCGGGGAAATAGGCCGCCAGACATTCCAGATGCCTGGCTGAAGGGCCGTCAGAGGGCAGCTTGGTCTCCTGTATGGCAATGATATCGGCCTCCTCCTTCGAAAGAGTCTCCAGGACCCTGCGGGAAAGCTCCGCCCGGGGCGAAGCCGAGGTCAGGGCCGCATTCAGGGAATCGATATTCCAGGACAGACATTTCATAAGCTGATTTCTCCTTTATCCTGCTTTCTCCTGCTCATAAGCAGGAGGATTTTTATGTAAACCATCCAATCCTTCAATCCGGCTCCGCTTCCGCAAGTGAACGGCCCTCTTCCACCAGATCGTAGGCCTTCTGCATTTCCTCCTCCGTGGGCGGCAAAGCCTCCTGCAGGGTATAGGGAAGGCCCAGGCTCTCCCACTTGTAGACCCCAAGGCTGTGGTAGGGCAGCATTTCAAACCTTTCGCCCGTTTTAAGTCCGGACAAAAAGCGGCCGAGCTTCCTTAAGCCCTCCGGCTCGTCCGTGAGTCCCGGCACCAGGACATGGCGGATCCACATAGGCTTGCCCATTTCCGAAAGATACCGGGCCATGGCCAGGATAGGAGCGTTGTCACATCCGGTCAGAGCCTTATGCTTTCCGGCCTCCATTTCCTTGATGTCGAGGATGACCAGGTCCGTGACCGCCATCAGGGTATCGAAGGCGGTCCGATCCTCTCCCATGGGAAATAAGATCCCGGAGGTATCGAGAGCCGTGTGGACCCCCTCCTTTTTCGCCAGGGTAAAAAATTCGGTCACAAAGGCCATCTGGGTCATGGCCTCTCCCCCGCTTACGGTGATGCCGCCATTATCCTTCCAGTAGGGGCGGAAGCGGAGGACTTTTTTCAGGAGATCCTTGGCCTCCCAGGCCTCTCCGCCCTCTCCCTTCCAGGTGTCCGGATTGTGGCAGTAGCGGCAACGCATGGGACAGCCCCGGAGAAAGACCACGCAGCGGACTCCCGGGCCATCGACCAGGCCGAAGCTCTCTATGGAATGAAGGTTTCCGATCATAGCATTTTCCTGACTAAGAACCCTGCCTCTTGCAAGGCAGGGTCCGATCGCTTTCTGCCTGATTTTACAGGACCTTGTGGCAGGTTCTGGCAATGACATCCAGCTGCTGCTCCCGGGTCAGGTTGATGAACTTGACCGCATAGCCGGACACGCGGATGGTGAAGTTCTGATACTCCTCCTTTTCCGGATGCTCCATGGCATCGATCAGCTTTTCCGTGCCGAAGACATTGACATTGAGATGGTGGGCATCCTGATCGAAGTAGCCGTCCAGGATCTGGACCAGGTTGGTCTTCTTCTCTTCCATGGAATGTCCCAGAGCCTCGGGACTGATGGTCTGGGTATTGGAAATGCCGTCCAATGCCCAGTGATAGGGCAGCTTGGCCACGGAGTTCAAAGAGGCCAGCAGTCCGGACTGCTCAGCTCCGTAGGAGGGGGCAGCGCCCGGAGCGAAGGGGGTAAAGGCCTTGCGTCCGTCCGGAGTTGCGCCTGTGGCAGCCCCGTAGACCACGTTGGAGGTGATGGTCAGAATAGAGGTGCTGGGGTTGGAATCCCTGTAGGTGTGGCGTCTTCTGATCTTATCAAAGAAGCTGCGGAGGACCCAGATGCCGATCTCATCGGCCCGGTCATCATCATTGCCGTAGCGCGGGAAATCGCCCTCGACCTCGAAGTCCTTGGTGATGCCCTCTTCATCGCGGATGATCCTGACCTTGGCGTACTTGATAGCGCTTAAGGAATCGACCACGTGCGAGAAGCCGGCGATACCGGTCGCAAAGGATCTCTCGATCGTGGAGTCGATGAGGGCCATCTCGGCTGCCTCATAATAATATTTGTCATGCATGTAGTGGATGAGGTTGAGGACATTGACATAGATGTCAGCCAGCCAGTCCATCCACCAGTCGAACTTCTCGATGACCTCGTCATAATCGGCATATTCGGAGGTGATGCGTTCCATCTTGGGGCCGCACTGGATCCGGTGCTTTTCATCGAAGCCGCCGTTGAAGGCATAGAGCAGGGTCTTGGCCAGGTTGGCGCGGGCGCCGAAGAGCTGGATCTCCTTGCCCGTCTTGGTGGCGGATACGCAGCAGCAGATGGAATAATCATCGCCCCACTCGGGCTTCATGACATCGTCATTTTCATACTGGATGGAGGAGGTCTCGATGGAGATGCGGGCCGCATATTCCTTGAAGGCCCTGGGCAGGCGAGAGCTGTAGAGGACCGTCAGGTTGGGCTCAGGGCTGGGGCCCATATTTTCCAGAGTATGGAGGAAGCGGAAGTCGGTCTTAGTGACCATATTTCTGCCGTCCAGACCGGTACCGGCCATTTCCAGGGTGGCCCAGGTCGGGTCGCCGGAGAAGAGCTCGTTGTAGGAGGGAATACGGGCAAATTTGACCATACGGAACTTCATGGTCAGCTGGTCGATCAGCTCCTGAGCTTCGTCCTCAGTGATCAGGCCCCTTTCCAGGTCTCTCTGGATGTAAATGTCAAGGAAGGTCGAGATACGGCCCACGGACATGGCCGCGCCGTTCTGGGTCTTGATGGCAGCCAGATAGCCGAAATATAGCCACTGGACAGCCTCGTGGGCATTGGAGGCCGGCTTGGAAATGTCATAGCCGTAGGCTGCGGCCATCTCCTTCATGTCCATCAGGGCCTGGATCTGGAAGCCGATCTCCTCGCGGAGACGGATGACATCGTCATACATATTGCCGCAGCCGGCCAGATACATATCCACCTTCTTGGCATGGATCAGGCGGTCGATGCCGTAGAGGGCCACGCGGCGGTAGTCACCCACGATACGGCCTCTGCCGTAGGTATCGGGCAGGCCGGTCACGACATGGGTCTTTCTGGCCAGACGCATTTCCGGGGTATAAGCCATGAAAACGGCCTGGTTATGGGTCGTCACATATTCGGTGAAAATGTGCTTGAGCTCGGGATCGATCTCATAGCCGTAGGTCTCGGCTGCCTTGACGGCCATCTTGATGCCGCCGTAGGGCATGAAGGCCCGCTTCAGGGGCTTGTCGGTCTGAAGGCCGACGATCTTCTCACAGTCCTTGAGATCGTTATCGATATAGGCCGCGCCGTAAGCCTTAAGGCCGCTGACCACCTTGGTCTCGCAGTCCAGCACGCCGCCCTTGGCCCGCTCTTCCTTCTGCAACTTCTGGACGCTGTCCCAAAGCTTTGAGGTGGCCTCCGTCGGACCGACCAGGAAGGTTTCATCCCCGTCATAGGGGGTGTAGTTCTTCTGAATGAAATCGCGGACGTTGATCTCATACTTCCAGATCTCACCCTTAAAGCCGTCCCAGCCGGGAAGATTTTCGAATTTCCAAGGCTTCATCACTTGCATTTGTCTTTTTCTCCCTTAACCCATATTTTTTCTCTGCCGTTCCGGTTCCATTTTCCTCAATAACAGCAGAATTTCTGAACGGTGTATCAAAAATCATACAAATTGATTTTACCACAGGAAAACACCTCCGCCTATGCTTTTTTAGACGGAGGTGTCAAAAAATTCATCAGAAGCACTTATCCAGGATGTCCGGGTCGATGCCCTTCTTCGAGGTGAAATAGCCCACGAAGAAGTAGAGGATGGCGCCGGCCAGAAGTCCCCAGATGACCGCATTGATGCCGGCAATGCTTACGAAATAATAGCAGAAAATGTAGGTGGCCACAGCGCCGATGGAGCTGGCCACGGCCGCCTGCTTGGTCCCCTTCTTCCAGAAGAGTCCGCCGACCAGAGGCCAGAAGAAGATGCACTCCAGACCGCCCAGGGCAAAGAGGTTGAGGAAGAAAATGATATCGGGCGGATCGATGGTGAGCAGGACCACCACCACGCCCAGGACCATGGTGAAAATGGTGGAGTATTTGCGGACATTTTTGTTGTAGCCCGCCAGCTTTTTGGGAGCATCCTTGACCACATAGGTCTTCCAGCGGTCACGGACGATGGAAGCCGAGGCCAGGATGAGCAGGGAGTCCGCCGTGGACATGACCGCTGCCATGGGGGCTGCCAGGAAGATGCCCGCCACGCCGACCGGCATGATCTTCTGGACGATGTAGGGAATGAAATAATCCGAGGTGGGCAGGTCAGCCGTATCCACCAGGGCGCCGGCCCAGGCTCCGGCCAGATGCATGCCGACAATGACGAAGCTGCAGACCAGGGCTCCGATCCACATGGCGGAATGCAGACTCTTGGTATTCTTAAAGCCCATGGACCGGACAGCGGTCTGGGGCAGGCCCAGGGTGCCGAAGCCGACCAGGATCCAGAAGCTCAGAAGACCTCCCGGCATGTACTTGGAGAAAAGATCGTCGTAGACCTCGGGCAGGTTCTGCTGAAGGCCCGCGTCGATCCCGGCCAGGCCGCCGCCCGCCTTAAGGACGAAGAAGATCAGAAGGAAGGTGCCCACGCACATGATGATGCCCTGGATGGTATCCGTGATGGCCACGGCCGAGAAGCCGCCGAAGGCTGTGTAGGCGATGACCACCGCTCCGAAGATGAGCAGGGCCCAGATATGGTCGAGTCCGGTGATGGAGGCGATCAGGGTCGCGCCGCCGGTAAACTGGCTGATCATCTGGGCGATAAAGAAGGCCACCATAAGAAGGCTGGTCACGATCACCAGGACATCGGATTTGTAGCGTGCCTTGAGGAAGCCGACCACCGTGACCGCGCCGGTCCGGCGGGACACCATGGCGAGCTTATTGCCGAGCACACCCAGGACCAGGAAGGTCACCGGCACCTGGATGGCTGCGATCCAGACCTGGGCATAGCCGTAGGTCAGACCGGCCGCGCCCGGCCCCGAGATAAAGGAGCTGACCGAGGTGTAGGTGGCCATGGTGGTCATGGCCAGGATAAGACCGTTCATATTGCGTCCGCCGATGAAATATTTTTTCTCGGAGGACATGGTCGTTTTGGCATCCTGCTTCTTACTGAAGACGATGCCGATGACCACATTGAGGGTCAGATAGGCGATAAAGATACAGAGGATGATGATCTGATTTGTCGTCATTTTTCCACCTCCTCTTCGTCATCATAGTCAAAATCAATGAAAACGAATTTCAGAAGGATAAAAACGCCGACAAGGGCGATGAGGATGGTCCCGAAGACCGAGACCGAAAGCCAGGCCGGCATTCCGAGGAAATACAGGCCGGTGCCGTTGAGCAGAAAAGCTGTCAGTACATGCCACACGCAGCATAAGGCCACCACGATGAGTGTGCCTTTGATCTCACGCACGCACTGCTCATGCTTCTCCTCTTTAGAGAGTTTTTTCATGAGAGTGTCTCCCGATATGATAGTCAGATTCCGTAAAGGATACCTGCCGGGAAATATTATATACGCAAGGAAGAAAATTGAAAAGCCTTATCAGACAATTTGATAAGGAAAGTAAAATTATGCCGCTCATAAAAAACAGCCTGCGGCAAAGGACCGCAGGCTGAAGGCTTGTCTTAAAATATGGGACGATATCAGATATCCAGCAGGTCGCTGTAGGCCTTGAGAGCCCCATCGGTCTCATGGGCCAGAACGCGTTTGGCCAGGACCTTGCCCAGCTGGACGCCTTCCTGATCGAAGCTGTTGAGGTTCCAGACGAAGCCCTGGAACATGACCTTATTTTCGAAATGGGCCAGAAGGGCGCCGAGAGCCTCCGGTGTCAGCTGTTCGCCGATAATGATGGAGGAGGGACGGCCGCCTTCGAAGTTCTTGTTCTTATTCTCGTCGGACTTGCCGCAGGCAAAGGCCATGATCTGGGCGGCCACATTGGCGCAGAGCTTCTGCTGGCTGGTGCTGCCCTGGATATCGACATCCACGCCGCACTGGCTCCTCTTATAGCCCACGAACTGGAGCGGTGTGATATCCGTGCCCTGGTGAAGGAGCTGATAGAAGGAATGCTGGCCGTTGGTGCCGGGCTCGCCGAAGATGACCGGCCCGGTCACATAGTCCACGGGCTCGCCGAAGCGGTTGACGGACTTGCCGTTGGATTCCATATCCATCTGCTGCAGATGGGCCGGGAAGCGGGACAGGGCCTGGGAATAGGGCAGGACAGCCGTGGCCGTGCAGCCCAGGATATTTCTCTCATAGACACCGATCATGGCATCCAGCATGGCCGGGTTCTTGAGCATATCCGGTTCCATATCCAGCTTATCCTCTTCTGCCGCGCCGGCGAGGAAGCGCTCGAAGACCTCCGGTCCGAAGGCCAGGGAAAGAACGGCTCCGCCGACCGGAGAGGTGGAGGAATAACGGCCGCCGATGTAATCATCCATAAAGAAGGCTGCCAGATAATCGCTGCTCTTGGCAAGCGGTGAGGTCTCGGAGGTGACGGCGATCATGTGCCTGGAAGCATCCAGACCGGCCTTGGCCAGGGCATCCTTGACGAAGGATTCGTTGGTCAGGGTCTCAAGGGTCGTGCCGGATTTGGAGACCAGGATGAAGATGGTGTGGGCCACGTCCACAGAGGCCAGGACCGCTGCCGCATCGTCGGGATCGACATTGCTGATGAAGCGGGCTTCCATCTTGAAGCAGCCGTTGTTCTTGGCCCAGTTTTCCAGGGCCAGATACATGGCTCTGGGGCCCAGGTCGGAGCCGCCGATACCGATCTGAACGACGGTGGTGAACTTTTCACCGGCCTCGTTGGTGATCTGGCCGGAATGGACCTTGTTGGCAAAATCGGCTGCCTTTTTCTGTTCGCCGATATAGAACTCTCTCTTATTCACGCCGTCGGCGATGACATCCTCGCCCAGCTGGCCTCTGGTCAGCTGATGAAGGACCAGTCTCTTTTCGCCGGTGTTGATCATGGCGCCGTTGTAAAGCTCTTTATATTTTTCGATCAGCTGGGCTTCCTCTGCCAGAGCCTTGAGGTCGGCCAGGACCTCATCGTCCACGGCCTTGGCTGCGTAATTGTAGACCTGGCCGCCGCCCATGGGCACGCTGTATTCCGCCACACGCTTGGCGCCGTTTTCACCGGCCATAACCTCCGTCAGATCCACGCATTTGTCAGATTCCCAGAGTTTTTTGTAAGCTTCCAGAGTATCAAGATTCTTCCATGAAACCATAAGAGTTCTCCTTTGTCTTATATCCTGCAGATTTCCGGTCCTTCAGGACCGCGCTGCCTTTATCATAGCATAATCGGAAAAGACTTTGGAGTGGCATTTTCATTTTTTCGCAGATCCCTGCCCCCTTTTCCGAAGAAAAGGCCCCATCGTCCGAAGACAGCAGGTCTCAAGGCGCGTTTTATGCTATAATAGCGGAAAATCCACCTGATCATTTGGAGGCAACCATGAGAAAGCTTGAAGACATCCGCATAGACATCGACAGCATCGACAGCCGGATCCGTGACCTGATCATGAAGCGGCTGGACTGTTCGGAGGAGGTGGTCGCCGCCAAGATCGCAGACAAAAACTATGTCATCTACCGGGCCGACCGTGAAGCTGCCATGCTGGAGAGGCTGGGAAAAGGCCTGCCCGAAGACAGGCGGGAGGGCTATCTGGCCCTGGTCAGAAAGATCACCGAGACCAGCCGCTCCCACCAGTACGATATCCTGTTTGAAGAGGTACCGGAGCTTTTTGAGACCCTGACAAAGGACCTGTCTCTGCCCGGGCACAGCCGGGAGGTGGAGCTCGCCTTGTCCTGCCCCGACAGACCCAACGGCCTCTCCGCCCTCCTCTCCATGATCGGGGACCGGGGCTTTGATCTGACCCGGCTTGAAAAGACAGGGGAAGACCTGCAAAACGGCTCCGTCTCCTTCCGCCTGACCCTCCGGGGCGATATCGTCGGCAGCCCGCTCAAAAGGCTTCTGCTTCAGCTTTCCATGGAGGCAGAGGACTTCCGGATCCTTCAGTTCAGATAAAGACTCCTATTTAAGAAAGCCCGAGGACCATTTCTCGTCCTCAGGCTTTATTTTTTGCTTTATTCCCATTCCTTGCCGCCGCGTCTTTGGATCTCCATGGCCTCTTCCAGGGTCAGCCGGGGCAGATCATCCTTGAGATAATCCATCAGTTCATCAACGCCCTCACCGGTCACATTGTTGATACAGAAGATCCTCTCGCAGCCTTCATTGAGCATCCACTGGGTGATCATGGGAATGTTGGCCAGGGGAGAATCGGTCTTGGTGATGATCCCGATGATCGGCCTCAGGATACCGGTCCGGATACTGGGCCCGAAGAGGGAAAAGGGCTCATCGGCAGACTGGACAATGGCCACCACGTCCGCCTCGAAGGAGAAGCAGGCCAGGGCCTCCGCAAAGTGCTTGGACTCGGTATATTCACCGGGCGTGTCGATGACATCCTCATCGACCTTGGTGTACTGAGTCTTGACATATCTTAAGTTTTCGCCTTTTAAAGACTGAACAAGCGAAGTCTTACCGGCTTCGCTTCTTCCCATCAAAAACATTTTTTTCATAGCATGATCGGTTCGGGCAGGTCCTGCCCTTCAGTTCCTGTAAATGTCACAGACCGCAAAGCCCAGGTCGTCACGGAAAAATTCCACCACATTTTTCACGGCACTCTCGACCTCGGCCAGGTCACCTGTGATGATGAGAGAGCCGCTGAAGCGGTCCATAAAGCCGATCTCGATCCGGCCGGTCTTCATAGCCACATCCGCCGCTGCGATGACCGATTCCCAGGGGGTAATGCTGATGAGGCCGATGGTCTCTCCCGAGTGATCCTCTCCCTCATGCGTGCCGATGTCCAGCCCCAGGTTACGGTAGATGCTGTAGTCTGTCGGTGTCAGCACATGAGCCATATTCACCTGCTTGCCCGGCACGCGGAGCCGGGTCAGGCGAAGGGTCTTCCCCTTAAGATTTTCCTGGCTGTCGTGAAAGACCCTCTCCAGGTAATCTGCTCTGGTAAGTAATGCCATAAGGATATCCTATCTCTTCGTGATATTGCAGACCACATAGCCCATCTCGTCACGGAAGAAAGCGACCACCTCGGTGATGGCGCTGGTCACGTCGGCCAGCTCTCCTGTGATGAGAAGGGTGCCGGTAAATCTGTCCGCAAAGCCCAGATAGATATTGCCGCTCTTGACGGCGATATCGGAGGCGATAACGGCCGATTCGGGCGGTGTCATATTCATGATGCCGATGGCGGAATTGCCGTAATCGATCTGGGGATTGAGTCCCAGCTTCTGGTATATCACGGGAGCCGGACCGCCCATGATGTGGGCAAAGGTGATCTCCTTGCCGGCAACGGTTTCCTGGACGACCCTGATCCGGTCATTTTCTTCGTAAGCCATAGTCTTTTCCTCGGTTGGTGAGCTTTCCGCAAACATATCCTGTTCTATTATATTTTCGCAGGTATGACTTGTCAATTTTTTGACGGGATTTTTCTGTTCCTTTCCTTCCCTGGCTCTTCCGCCTGTCAGCTTTTTCCGGTCCGATTTTGTAAAGCGGGCATTGCCTTAAGGTCTCAAAAGGCTTATACTTTTGAT
>R21__coassemble_2271_pt1 | contig 11283 bp, 8 predicted proteins | sample R21__metabat2_low_PE_030 | metagenome-assembled genome bin R21
GAAAGGAGAAGCCGGTATGAATAAATATGTTGAGAGCGTTATCAAATATGTCAGAGAGACTTACACCTATCAGCCTGAATTCGTCCAGACCGTTGAGGAGGTCCTGTCCTCCGTTTCTCCTGTCATGGATGCCCACCCGGAATATGAAAAGGTCGATCTCCTGAAGAGAATGGTCGAGCCGGAGCGCATGTTCAATTTCCGGGTCTGCTGGACAGATGATCAGGGCAATGTCCATACCAACCGCGGTTATCGCTGCCAGTTCAACGGAGCCATCGGCCCCTATAAGGGCGGCCTTCGCTTCCAGAAAAATGTGACCGGCGGCATGCTCAAGTTCCTGGCCTTTGAGCAGACCTTTAAGAATTCCCTGACCGGTCTCCCCATGGGAGGCGGCAAGGGCGGTTCCGACTTCGATCCGGCCGGCAAGTCCGATACCGAGGTCATGCGTTTCTGTCAGGCCTATATGACTGCCCTCTATCGCTATATCGGCTCAGATATAGATGTCCCGGCAGGAGATATGGGCGTGGGCAGCCGTGAGATCGGTTATCTCTTCGGCCAGTACAGACGGCTCAAGGGCAATTTTGAAAACGGTGTTCTGACCGGCAAGGGCCTGTCCTACGGCGGATCGCTTATCCGCCCGGAGGCCACGGGCTACGGAGCTGTCTACTATCTGCTGGAGGTCCTCAAGCATGAGGGCGATGACATCAAGGGCAAGAAGATCGCCTGCTCCGGCTACGGAAATGTGGCCTGGGGCATTATGAAGAAGGCAGCGGAGCTGGGCGCCGCGGTCACCTATTTCTCCGGCCCGGATGGCTATGTTCATGACCCGGATGGCGTGATCACAAAGGAAAAGATCGATTATATCGTCGAAATGAGAAATACCGATCCTCTCCACTGCAAGCCCTACGCAGACAAGTTCGGCTGCGAATTTGTGGCAGGAGAGAAGCCCTGGGGCGCGAAGGATGTCGACATCTTCATGCCCTCTGCCATGCAGAATGATGTCCGGATGGAATCGGCGGAAAAGATCGCGGCCTCCGGAGTCAAATATTACATTGAGGTGGCCAATATGCCGACCACCAATGATGCCCTCAATTTCCTCAGGGCCCAAAAACACATGATCGTGGCTCCCTCCAAGGCGGTCAATGCCGGTGGTGTGGCTGTGTCCGGTCTGGAAATGGCTCAGAACTCCGAACGCTTTTCCTGGACAGCCGAAGAAGTGGATAACAAGCTGAAGCAGATCATGAAGGATATCCATGACAATTCCATGAAGGCCGCGGAGGCATGCGGACTGGGCTACGATCTGGTGGCCGGAGCCAATATCGCGGGCTTTATCAAGGTGGCTGATGCCATGTATCAGCAGGGACTCTTCTGAATCTTATCCATAAACCTCCCCAAGGCTTGTGCGCCAATGCCGGCATCTTCGGACTTTCCCCCGGAGATGCCGGCATTGTCTTTACGAGAAGAGAAAAGCTCTCATTTGCCCTTGAAGAAAGGCTGAAAATTTTGTATTCTGTAAAGATGTGAAAGCATCAAGCTATAAGGAACTTCCGCCTCCTTTGTGGGGAAGGACAGTTCATCTTTACGGAGGAAAAAAATATGCTCAAGCTTTATGATAAGGGGGTCTACCTTGTTAAGGGCAGAGAAATCGTGGAGGAAAATGATACCGCCCGCCTCAATGCCATGACCGGTTCTCCTGTCAACGCTGCTGAAGCCAGAAAGGGCACCATGGCCTATGAGGTCCTGCGCGCCCATAACATTTCCGGTGATATGGACCATCTTCGTATCCGTTTCGATGCCATGGCATCCCATGATATCACCTTTGTCGGTATCATTCAGACGGCCAAGGCCTCGGGTATGACGGAATTCCCTCTGCCCTATGTCATGACCAACTGCCACAACACGCTCTGCGCCGTGGGCGGGACCATCAACGAGGATGACCACATGTTCGGCCTTTCCGCTGCTAAGAAATACGGCGGCATCTATGTCCCGCCTCATATGGCTGTTATCCACCAGTATATGCGTGAGATGCATGCCGGCTGCGGTAAGATGATCCTGGGCTCCGACTCCCATACCCGCTATGGCGCTTTGGGTACCATGGCCATCGGCGAGGGCGGCGGCGAGCTGGTCAAGCAGCTCCTCAAGGATACCTATGATGTGGCTTACCCGGGCGTGGTCTGCATTTATCTGGACGGCAAGCCCGCTCCCTATGTGGGACCCCAGGATATCGCCCTGGCCATCATAGGAGCTGTTTTCAAGAACGGCTATGTGAAGAATAAGGTCATGGAATTCGTCGGTCCCGGCGTGGCCTCCATGACGACCGATTACAGAAACGGTGTCGATGTCATGACCACCGAGACCACCTGCCTGACCTCCATCTGGGAGACAGATGAAGAGACCAGAGCCTTCCTTAAGGCTCACGGCAGAGAGGGCGATTATAAGGAAATGAAGCCGGCCGACGTGGCCTATTATGATGGCTGTGTCTATGTGGACCTTTCGACCATCAAGCCCATGATCGCCCTGCCCTTCCATCCCTCCAATACCTACCTCCTCGATGATGTGATCGCCGATCCGGGCGATATCTTCCGCGAGGTCGAAAAGGAAGCGGCCAAGGTCTCCGGCGGCCGGGCGCCCTTTACCCTGACGGATAAGATCGTGGACGGCAAGGTCCATGTCCAGCAGGGCATCATCGCCGGCTGCTCAGGCGGCAACTATTCCAACGTGGTCGAAGCGGCCAACCTTCTCAAGGGCAAGGACTGCGGCTGCGGAGAATTCTCCCTGGCTGTCTATCCCTCCTCTCAGCCGGTCAATATCAACCTGACCAAACAGGGCTATATCGCCGATCTTATGGAGGCCGGAGCTGTCATCCGTTCCGCCTTCTGCGGTCCCTGCTTCGGCGCAGGCGATACCCCCATGCACAACGGCCTTTCCATCCGCCATACGACCAGAAACTTCCCCAACCGGGAAGGGTCCAAGCCCGGCAATGCCCAGATGGCAGCCGTGGCTCTTATGGATGCCAGGTCCATCGCCGCGACAGCGGCCAACGGCGGTATCCTTACCTCTGCGGAAAATTACGACGGCTGGGGCAATGTACCCGAGTACACCTTCGACGGCAGCATTTACGAAAAGAGAGTTTATCAGGGCTTCGGCAAGGCCGAGGGCTCTGATCTGGTCTACGGTCCCAATATCAAGGACTGGCCGGAGATGAGCGAGCTTTCCGAAAATATCCTCCTCAAGGTCTGCTCAAGGATCATGGATCCTGTGACCACCACAGATGAGCTGATCCCCTCCGGCGAGACCTCTTCCTACCGGTCCAATCCCCTGGGACTGGCCGAATTTACCTTAAGCCGCCGCGACCCGGATTATGTGGGTCGGTCCAAGGCCGTGGATGTCCTGGAAAAGGCCCGCGCGGCCGGACTGGATGTGCTCGACAAGGCTCCGGAGCTTAAGGATGTCTATGCCGTGATCACAGCCCTTCCGGGCATGTCGGATGTGAAGGTGTCCGAGACGGAGATCGGGTCTGTGGTCTATGCCGTGAAGCCCGGTGACGGCTCTGCCCGTGAGCAGGCCGCTTCCTGCCAGAGAGTCATCGGCGGCCTGGCCAATATCACCAGGGAGTATGCCACCAAACGTTACCGCTCCAATGTCATGAACTGGGGCATGATCCCCTTCCAGATGGAGGGTGAGTCGGATTTCGAGGTCGGAGATTACATCTTCGTGCCCGGCATCAGAAGCGCTCTTGACGGTGATATGAAGGACATCAGGGCCTATGTGATCCGCGACGGCGGAGCTGAGGAGATCCACCTTTATATCGCCGATATGACGGCCGACGAGAGAAAGATCGTTAAGGCCGGCTGCCTCATCAATTACAATAAAAACAGACGGTAAGAAAGGAGTTTCGGATGACTTATAACAGTGAAAATACCAAAAGCAGCTTAGGTGTCATGACCAATCCCGTCATCAGGAAGCTGGGAAAGGTCAGGGAAGAGGTGCCTTCGGGCCAACGGGCTGCCAGCTACGGCGGTGTCATTTCCAAGACGGCCTTTTTCCTTCTCCTGACAGCTGTGGGCATTGCCGCCTATTTCATCTTCCACGCCTATCTGGAAGCCACAGGCGGATTGACCATCAACTTTGAGAGCAACAAGGGCGTGATCTTTGTCCAGACGGCCACGATTGAGATCATCGTTCTGACCGCCTGCGGGGTCGTGGCTCTGATCACGGCTCTCTTAAGCTCCTTCGTCCGTTCCATCATTCCCGTGACCGGAACCATCTATGTGCTGGCCGAGGGCTATCTTCTGGCCTTCATTTCCAATTCCCTGGCCACCAACTATCGGTATCTGGCCTTCATGGCTCTGGTCATCACCATCTGTCTGGTCCTGGTCATGCTGACCATCTTCCGGGCCGGTGTCCGCGTTCCCTCCCGCTTCAGAAGGGTCATCGGTATCGCCTTCGGTACCATTATCCTGAGCTCCATCGTGCTCTTTATCCTCAACCTGATCCCGGGACTCTCCGGCGCCATGTCGGTCATCAACCAGGTCATGGCCAATCCGGTCGTGGCGGTGGTCTTCGGCATCTTCTTCATCTTTGTGGCCTGCCTCTTCCTCCTGTCCGACTTTGAAAGTGTCCGTGACATCGTGGAAGGCGGTCTGCCCAAGAAGTATGAATGGACCTGCGCCTTCGGTATCGCCTATACCGTTCTTTACCTTTATCTGAAGATCCTTGAGCTTCTGATCCGCCTGGTCGGAAATTCCAAGAAATAAATGCCATCCCCGGGAGCTTTCCCGGGGATACTTTTGAAGGCAGAAAATATGAAGAGTAAGCTTTTGTTTTTTGATGTGGACGGGACTCTGGTCGCCTTTGACGGCCGGATCCCGGAGTCGACCATTTCCGCGCTGAAGGAGGCCCAGGCCAATGGCCATAAGACCTTTATCTGCACGGGTCGCAGCCGAAATCAGATCCCCGGCCTCCTTCTTGACATGGCCTTTGACGGGATCGTAGGAGCGACCGGAGGCTACGGAGAGTACCGGGGCGAGACCATTTTCCATAATATTTTCGGCAGGGAAAATGTCAGCGCTGTGGTCGACCTGATTCGGGGAAACGGAACGGCCGTGATCCTGCAGAGGCGGGATGATGTGGTCACGACGGATTTTTTTGTCAGGCAGTTCAATGAGGATAATCCCGTTTTTGCCAGGGCCGGTTCCATGACCCATGTGGATACCTTCAAATACATGAAGATAGACAATGACCTTGAACTATGGCCGGAGCGCTATCCCGACACGGAAAGCCTGATCTACTGCCGCTGTCCTTATGTGATAGAAGAGGTACGCTCACGTCTGCCTCTGGAGATCCGGGTCGCGCCGGCCTGCTACAAAAGTCCGGAGCCCCATGCGGGAGAATTCACTTTGGAGCGCAGCAATAAGGGGACCGGCATCCGGACCATGCTGGATCATCTGGGCTGTTCGAGAGAGGATGTGATCGCCTTCGGAGACGGGGCCAATGACCTGGAAATGCTGGATCTGGCCGGGACAGCTGTGGTGATGGGAAATGCCCCGGAGGCTGTCAAGGCTCACGGAGATCTGATCACGGAAAGTCTGGAAAAGGACGGACTGGCCAAGGCCATGCAGAGGCTGGGCCTGATCGGGTGAAAATGACAGAAAAGACCCGCACCGACATAAGCCGATGCGGGTCGCGTTTTCTTTGGAAGAAATTATTTCTGGGTCTCCTTGATGGCACGGGACATGGCCATGACATTGTCATAAGGCGTGTCAGCGGCCAGGTCGCAGCCCGGAGCCAGAACATAGGGGCGGCCGGCCGCGATCTTGATGCGCTCGCAGGCCTCTTCATAGACCTCGTCGGCTGTGCCGAAGAGGAGCTTGCCGGAGGGAAGCATATTGCCCATGATGGTCATCTTGCCGTCGGCATCGGTCAGAGACTGATCCAGGTCAACTGCGAAGTCGCAGGAGAAGGCATCGACACCCAGGTCACGAAGGGGAGTTACACGGACACCGGAAGCGCCGCAGATGTGCTGGATCACATATTTGTAGCCGCAGTCCATGAGGGCAGCCTTGACCTTGGCGATGCCCGGAGCGACCCATTTGTCGAACATGTCCGGACGAAGCATATCGCCGGCAGCGACCGGCTCGGCAATGAAGGCAATGTTGCAGCCGTTCTCGCCCAGAATGCGGTAGATCTCGATACAGAGCTCGGTCGTGAAGTCAAGAAGCTGCTGACAGAGGTCCTGCTTCTTCATCATGAGCTTCATGAATTTGGCTGTGCCGGCCATGACGGAGGCCAGAGTGTAGGGACCGGCGATATCGCCGATGATGTATTTTCTGTCGCCGACAAGCTTGTTGATGCAGCCGCACTGCTTGACCATGTTGGAGAAGAACTCATTGGCCATCAGGGTCTCACGGAGCTTGGTCTTGTCCAGAGCCGGGATCTCTTCCTCAAATTTTTTAAGGCAGGAGCCGGTGTTGGTGGGGGTGCCGGATTCATCGATCTGGATGGGGCAGCCGTAAGCATTTAAGGGGGCAGTGAAGACACCGTTGACACCACTCACGAAGTCGACATCGGCCTCATCGGTATATTTGACGATGAGAGCGGCGCCGCCATCGGGGGAGCCGTAAAGCTCGCGGTAGGTGAGACCATTGGACTTGGCGATCCAGGCGCCTCCGTCAACGAAGCCGAAGGGGACGCGGTCGGTGGGCTGCTGATGGAAAGCAGCATCGATACGTTCTTTGTGAGTCATAGCCATAATTGTATCCTCGCTTTCTTTTATTCAATGCACTCAGGGCCATGAGGCCGGATCGCATTATTTTCACTGTTAAAATAGTAAATGAGATGAGGGCTGACTTCAAGCGAAAATTCAAAATTCGTCAGTTTGTTAAAAAAATCAAGGCCGAATTTGGGGGAGTTTTGTGGGAAATAAAGCCTTGAAAAGACTTGATTTTTCAGGATTTGAAGCCTCATTCGACCACGAGCAAATAAATGGAGCAAACGTTCAAGACTTAGACGCGAAAGTCCACTGACTTTGCGGATCTGATGGGTTCATAGAGAAAGGCCGGGCTTGAAAAACCTTGAGGATACTTATCCCCTATGATAAAATAAAGAACTGATCAACCGAGAAAATGATCCGGTGCTTCGGCCTCGGCCGGAGCTTTTTCTCATGAAGGCCTTTTTCGTCTGAGGAGCTGATAACATGGAAAGATCAGAAATGATCGAAAAAAAAGAAAATAAAACCGGTAAAACCGCGGGAGAGAGGAGACGGAGCCGACTTATCTTTGGCTTTGTCCTTCTTGCTGTTTTACTGGTCGGCATGATCCTGCTCAATCTCAATTCGGGCTCGGTGGATATCTCACCCCTTCGGATCTTCGAGATCCTCTTTCAGCACGATGTCTCCGATTCTGTGGGAACCATCATCTGGTCCATCCGTCTGCCCAGGCTTCTGGCAGCCATTCTTCTGGGCGGAGCCCTGTCCGTCTCGGGCTTCCTCCTTCAGACCTTCTTTGCCAACCCCATCGCCGGTCCCTTTGTGCTGGGTATCTCCTCAGGGGCCAAATTCGTGGTTGCCCTGGTCATGGTCCTCTGCCTGAGCCGGGGCATCAGCTACGGCTCTCTGGCCCTGGTCCTGGCCGCCTTTGCCGGCTCTCTTATGGCCACGGGCTTTATCCTTCTCATATCCTCCAGGGTCAAAAACATGGCGGTTCTCATCATCTGCGGCGTCATGATCGGCTATATCTGTTCAGCTGTTACGGAATTTCTGGTGACCTTTGCCGATGATTCCAACATCGTCAATCTTCACAACTGGTCCATGGGCAGCTTCTCGGGCATGAGCTGGTCCAATGTCCTGGTCATTGCCATCGTGTCTCTGGCCGGCCTTTTGGGAGCCTTCCTGCTTTCCAAGCCCATGAATGCCTATCAGATGGGTGAGAATTATGCCAGAAATCTGGGCGTCAATATCCGCCTTTTCCGGGCGGCCCTGATCCTGCTTTCCAGTGTTCTTTCGGCCTGTGTGACGGCCTTTGCCGGACCCATTTCCTTTGTGGGCATTGCCGTTCCCCATCTGATGAAGAATCTTTTCAATACCTCAAAGCCCCTGGTCATCATTCCCTCCTGCTTCCTGGGAGGAGCGGTCTTCTGCGCCCTCTGCGACTGGATCGCCCGGACCGCCTTTGCCCCGACTGAGATCAGCATCAGCTCCGTGACAGCCGTCTTCGGCGCGCCCATCGTCATCTGGATCATGCTGAGCCGCCATGGCAGGAAAGGAGGCCGCGCATGAGACTTGAGACCAAAGGCCTGAATGTCGGCTACGGCAAAAAAGTGGTCCTTTCCGGCATTTCCATCGAGGTCAGGGCCGGAGAGATCCTGACTCTGATCGGTCCCAACGGGGCCGGAAAATCCACGGTCCTGAAGAGTATTGCCTCCCAGCTGACGCCCCTTGGCGGAGCCATTTACCTGGAAGGCCGGGACATGAAGGCCATGAAGGAAAAGGAGATCGCCAGAGAGATGTCGGTCCTTCTTACCGAACGCAGCCATCCCGAGCTTGTGACCTGCCGGGAGGTGATCAGCCTGGGCCGTTATCCCTATACCGGCTACATGGGCGTGCTTTCGGAAGAGGATAACAGGCGGGTGGATGAAGCCATGTCCCTGGTCGCGGTCAGCCATCTGGCCGAGACGGATTTCGGCTGCATCAGCGACGGACAGAAGCAGAGGGTCCTTCTGGCCCGTGCCCTCTGTCAGGAGCCCAAGGTCCTGATCATGGATGAGCCGACCTCCTACCTGGATATTCACCACAAGACCACCCTGCTCAATGTCCTGAAAAATATGGTCACGGAGAAAAATATCGCCGTGGTCCTCTCTCTCCATGAGCTTGACCTGGCCCAGAAAATATCGGACAATGTCCTGTGTATCAGCCGTTTCGGAGACATTGCCAAATACGGCCCGCCGGAGGAGATCTTCCATTCAGCAGATATAGAGGACCTCTTCGGTATGGACTGCGGCTCCTACAATGCGGTCTTTGCCTCACCTGAGCTGCCCCCTGTCAAGGGCCAGCCCCGGGTCTTTGTGATCGGCGGCTGCGGACTGGCCACAGATACCTATCGCCGTCTTCAGAGGAAGGGCATTCCCTTCGCAACAGGCGTCCTTCATGAAAATGATCTGGACTATCCGGTGGCGGCGGCGCTTTCGGCGGAAATGGTCTCGGAAAAGCCCTACACGGCCATCACCCGGGATCACCTGGAGGCAGCCAAAGGGCTGCTTTCAACCTGTCGGCAGCTGGTCTGCCCCCTGCCGGCCTTCGGCGGAGAAAATGCCGCCAATGCGGAGCTTGTGAAGGAAGCCGAAAGGCTTGCTATACCGGTGACAGACAAATGGCAGGAGGCCTGAAGAGGCCCTTCTGAAAAAAGAAAGAAGAGAAATTATGGCAAGATCCATTATGGTGCAGGGAACCATGTCCGGCGCGGGCAAAAGCCTTCTGGCTGCTGGACTCTGCCGCCTTTTTAAGCAGGACGGCTATCGGGTCGCCCCCTTCAATTCCCAGCACATGGCCCTCAATTCCTACATCACCTCGGAAGGTCTTGAGATGGGCCGGGCCCAGGTCATGCAGGCAGAGGCAGCCGGTATAGAGCCCTGTGTGGCTATGAATCCGATCCTTTTGAAGCCCACGGACCATATCGGTTCCCAGGTCATCGTGAACGGCAAGGTCCTCGGCAATATGTCCGCCCGGGACTATTTCGCCATGAAGCCCTCTCTTAAGCCTCAGATCATGGAGGCTTATCATAAGCTGGAGGAAATGGCGGATATCATTGTGATCGAGGGGGCAGGCAGCCCGGCCGAGATCAATCTTCATGACAATGATATCGTCAACATGGGCATGGCCAAAATGGCAGACGCCCCGGTCCTTCTGGCCGGAGATATCGACAGGGGAGGGGTTTTTGCCCAGCTTCTCGGGACACTGATGCTGCTGACCCCGGAGGAAAAGGATAGGGTCATGGGCCTTATCATCAACAAATTCCGGGGCGATAAGACCATTCTCGATCCGGGCATCGTTTCCCTGGAAGAGATGGGCGGGGTGCCGGTGGTCGGCGTGGTGCCCTACATGGACATCCGTCTGGAGGATGAGGACAGCTTAAGCGACCGCTTTGATAACAGGGCTGAGGGCCTGATCAACCTGGCCGTGGTCCGCTTCCCCAGAATTTCCAACTTTACTGATCTGGATGTTTTTGAACAGATGCCGGGCGTTTCGGTCCGTTATGCCACCCGTCCCTCTGACCTGGAGGGGGCGGATATGATCATCCTGCCCGGCTCCAAAAATACCATAGATGACCTCAAGTGGATGCGGGAGTGCGGTCTGGAGGCGGCTGTCAAGCAAAGAGCCGGGAGGGTGCCTGTCTTTGGCATCTGCGGCGGTTTTCAGATGCTGGGCCAGAAGATCACCGATCCGGAATGCGTGGAGAGCGGCGGTTCTGTCCGAGGCATGGAGCTCCTCAATATGGAGACTGTCATGGCGGATGAAAAGCAGACCACCCAGGAAAGGGGCTGTGTCAATGCCGTCGGCGGCGTTTTTTCGGCTTTATCGGGGCTGGATTATGAAGGTTATGAGATCCACATGGGCCGAAGCCTGGGCCCGGATGCGCCCTCTGACGGGGGCAAGGTCTGGCAGAAGGGAGATATCTACGGAACCTATGTCCACGGCTTTTTCGATAAGGCCGGCATAGCCCGGACCATTCTCAACGTTCTGGCAGAAAAGAAGGGGGTCCTGCTCACGGAGGACGCACTGATGGACTATCGTGATTACAAGGAAATGCAGTATGATAAGATGGCCGATATCTTAAGAGAGAGCTTTGATATGGCAAGGCTCTATGAGATCCTGGGACTGCCCGGACCCAAAAATTCCGCTCCGGCAAAGAAAGAGGCGTGACCATGACATTCGGACAGCTTTTGCTGGGACATATGATCGGCCTTGTCATTGGCTTTGTCCTGGATGCGGCCTTCGGTGATCCGCCCTCTATGCCTCATCCCATTCGCCTGATCGGAAAGCTCATCGATAAGCTTGATACGGCTTTCATGGGAGAAAAGGGCAGGGAGATCCGGCATGACAAAGGGAAGGAGAGGGGAAAGGGCATTCTTCTGGTCATCCTTGTGGCCGGCCTGACCGGTCTTGTGACAGCCCTGATCGTGGTCGGGACCTGGCTTATTCACCCGGCACTCGGAGTGGCGGCGGAGGCCATCCTTACCTATTACCTTCTGGCCGCCCGGTCTCTCAAGGTCGAGAGCATGAAGGTCTATACC
>R21__coassemble_2285_pt1 | contig 11226 bp, 8 predicted proteins | sample R21__metabat2_low_PE_030 | metagenome-assembled genome bin R21
ATAGGGAGCTTTTCCGATTTGGAAAAACCCATCTGCAGAGCGGGGTGCTCCGTAATTCACCTCTTCATTGATCCAGCAAATACCGCCGCTTCCTGTGGCTCTGACAAAACCTTCTTTCATTTCCTTATGGCAAAACGGACACTCCATAGCAGCCTCCTTCACTGAAATACAGAATTCCTTTTCAACCTGATGCCTTTGCCTCTCTGTCATCAGAAAGAATTCTCACATGATAATATCTTCCTTACCAGTTTCGGTCAAGACATCAAAAAAAGACGTATGAAAAAATTTCTTTTTTCACACGCCGTTTTCAAACGCCAAGACAGCAAAGCCAGCCGTTGCGGTCGGGCTCGAACGGAGAGCCTGCTGCCTTGTACGAGAGAGGACATTGGAGAGGCCTTAAGACATTTCTCTGTCTATTTTTTCTTTCTCCAGGTCAAAAGAATGGCCGAGTTGATGATCACGAGGACGGAGCCGGCATTGTGGACCAGGGCTCCCACGACCGGATTCAGGATACCGGTGATGGCCAGGATAATGGCAATAAAGTTCAGGGTCAGGGAGAAGGTCAGGTTGAGCTTAATGGTGGTCATCATCCTGGCAGACAGAGCCAGGAGGTGGGGAAGCTCCTCGATCTTATCATCCACAAGGACGATATCCGCCGCATCCATGGCGATGTCACTGCCCACACCGCCCATGGCAATACCCACATGAGCCTTTTTGAGGGCCGGAGCATCGTTGATGCCGTCTCCCACCATGCAGAGCTCTCTGCCCTTTTGCCCTTCCTCCTCTATGTAGGCCAGCTTGTCCTCAGGCAGGCATTCGGCAATGACATTGGAAATACGGAGCTTTCGGGCGATCTCATTGGCTGCCAGATGGTTGTCTCCTGTAAGAAGGACAGGCTCTATGCCCTCCGCTGAGATCTGATCCAGGGTATCGGTCATGCCCTCCCTCAGAACATCCGCCATGGCAATGATACCTGCCGGCCTTCCATCTATGGCCACGCAGATGACCGTGCAGCCCTGATCCAGATAGGTCTGGCCTTCCTGCTCGAAGAGGTCCGGGGCGATCCCGTTTTCCGCCATCATCTTGACATTGCCGGCCAGCAGCTGATGATCCTCCGCCAGGGCCTTAACACCCCGTCCCGGTATCATGGCAAACTGCCCGGCAGGCCGGATCTCCTGTCCCGAACTCTGCTGATAACAGGTGACCAGGGCCTTTCCCAGAGGATGCTCGGAGGCCTTTTCCGCCATGGCGGTCAGACGGTAGATCTCCTCATCCGGCCAGGTCTGGCACAGGGACTTCACAGCGGTGACCTTGGGGGTACCGAGAGTCAGAGTTCCGGTCTTGTCAAAACAGATCCCTTTGACGGCAGCGAGTCTCTCCAGGGCATCGCCCTCCCTCACCAGGAAGCCATGCTTGGTCGCATTGCCTATGGCAGCCATGATGGCGGTCGGGGTGGCCAGGACCAGGGCGCAGGGACAGAAAACGACCAGGATGGTCACGGCCCGGATGATCTCTCCGCTGATCAGCCAGGTCAGGGCAGCCGCAGAAAGAGCGATCACCACGATCCAGGTGGCCCAGCGATCCGCCATGCCCACGATCTTGGCCTTATCCGCATCGGCCGTCTGAACCAGGTGGATCATCCTTTGGATGGAGCTGTCCTCTCCCACCCGGGAGGCCTCCATTTCAAAGGCGCCGAAGCGGTTGACTGTCCCGGAGGAGACCTCATCTCCGACGGTCTTATCCACGGGCATGGATTCCCCGGTCATGACAGCCTGATCGATAGAGGTCTGGCCGGAGAGGATGATGCCATCCACGGGGATGGTCTCGCCGGGCAGGACCCGGATCCGGTCTCCCACATTGACCTTTTCAGCCGGAAGGATGGTCTCCTTGTCCCCGGTGATCACCCTGGCCGTCTGAGGGGTCAGCTTGACCAGCCTTTCGATGCCGGCCCGAGCTCTGGCCACGGTCAGCTCCTCCAGCAGGCCGCCGATCTGCATGATAAAGGCCACCTCACCGGCCGCAAAGATCTCTCCAATGCAGACAGAGGCGATCAGGGCCAGGGAGACCAGGACATCGGCCTTGATATCAAAGGCTGTCACCAGACCGATCACGGCCTCCAGGATGATGGGGATACCGCAGAGGATGATGGCGATCCAGGCCGCATCAAAGGGCAGGGGAAGCTTAAAGAGACTGCACAAAAGGGCTATGCCGGAGATGACAAGGAAAAGGATATCCTTTTTGGTTCCGCCTATCTCCAGCAGTTTTTCCAGTTTTTCTGTCAGTGATTTCAAAATATGCCTCCTTGTGTCAAACCATTTATACCTATATGGGTATAGGTATAATATACCCATAGGGGTACGGGTTGTCAAGAAGGTATGAAAAAACCTGAGAAAAATCAACCGATCTTTCTCAGGTCACTTTCTTTTTTCAGCCCATATTGGCAAAGCGCTCAACGGCCTTTGTGAAATCCTCAATGGTCTTGTCGGCATCGCCGTGCTCCAGGCCGTCCCGGACGCAGTGCCGGATGTGTCCCTCCAGGACCACCTGACCGCATTTGTGTATAGCGGACTTGGCGGCATTCATCTGGGAGAGGATATCCTCGCAGGGCACGTCCTCATCGATCATGCGGTCGGTGGCATTGAGCTGGCCTATGATCTTTTTCAGTCTCCGGTGAAGGTTTTCGGAATCCATACATTGCTTCATAAACTCGCCTCCTATACCTGTAGGGGTATGAGCTTATTATAATGGCATCCGCTTTTCCCTGTCAACTTTGCAGAAAATCCGCCAGGGTCTTACTGTCCAGATAATCCGAGATCACCTTGTGGTAGCCCTTCCAGAAATCCAGTGTCGGACAGACCCTTTCGCGCTCACAGGGCTCGGCATCATCGGCCAGACAGGCCACCGGCGCCAGCTCCTTTTCCGTCAGCCGCAGGATATCTCCCACTCTGATCTCGGAAGCGGGCTTAGCCAGAAGATAGCCGCCACCCTTTCCGTGGACCGCTTTGACATAGTGATTCTGGGAGAGGACCGGAAGGATCTGCTCCAGATATTTTAAGGATATCCCCTGTCTGTCCGCCACTTCCTTCATGGGAATAAAGCCCTCCGGCTGATGTTCAGCCAGATCGATCATGACCCGAAGCGCGTACCTTCCTCTTGTTGAGATCATCTTCCGCTCCCTTCACCCTGTCTCTTTTTCTGAATTCCTTCTGTCTTGCCGTATCTCAGTCTGCAAAAAGCGGTGTGGACAGATATCTGTCACCCGTATCCGGCAGCAGGATCACGATGGTCTTGCCTTCATTTTCCGGGCGTTTGGCCAGCTCGATGCCGGCATAGACCGCTGCGCCGGCCGAGATACCGACCAGGAAGCCTTCCTTCTTGCCCACAAGCTTACCGTTCTCGAAGGCATCCTCATTTTCCACGGCGATGATCTCGTCATAGATCTCAGTATCCAGAGTGTCCGGTACGAAGCCGGCACCGATGCCCTGGATCTTATGGGCACCGGATCTGCCCTCGGAAAGGACCGGGCTGCCCGCCGGCTCCACGGCCACCGCCTTGACGGAAGGCTTCTTTTCCTTCAGATACTTAGCCGTGCCGGAGATGGTTCCGCCGGTCCCGACGCCTGCCACAAAAATATCGACAGCGCCGTCTGTGTCTTCAAAGATCTCAGGTCCGGTCGTCTCGTAGTGAGCCTTGGGATTGGAGGGATTGGTAAACTGCGAGGGGATCAGGCTGTCCGGGATCTCCTTCTGAAGCTCCTCCGCCTTGGCGATAGCCCCCTTCATGCCCTTGGCGCCTTCCGTCAGGACCAGCTCAGCGCCGTAAGCCTTCATCAGCTGGCGACGTTCCACAGACATGGTCTCCGGCATCACGATGATGGCCCGGTAGCCTCTGGCGGCTGCCACGGAGGCCAGGCCGATGCCGGTATTGCCGCTGGTCGGCTCAATGATGGTCGAGCCGGGCTTTAAAAGGCCGCTCTCTTCCGCATCATCGATCATAGCCTTGGCAATACGGTCCTTGACAGAGCCCGTCGGATTAAAGTACTCCACCTTTGCCAGCAGCTTAGCCTTAAGTCCCAGTTCCTTTTCAATATGTGTCAGTTCGACGATCGGGGTAGAGCCGATCAGCTGATCGATAGAGGTATAAATTTTAGCCATAATATGTTTTCCTTTCCCGCCATATAAAGGCGATGCGGTCTCTTTCGTTTTCTGAAATTTCTCTTAGATAGCCTCAAAGGCCTGCTGCAGATCCTCAAGGATGTCATCGATATGCTCTGTGCCGATCGACAGACGGATCGTGCTCTGTGTGATGCCCTGATCCAGAAGCTCCTCGTCATTCAACTGGGAATGGGTGGTCGAGGCCGGATGAATGACCAGGCTCTTGACATCTGCCACATTGGCCAGGATGGAGAAGATCTCCAGGCTGTCTATGAACTTATAAGCCTCTTCCTTTCCACCCTTGATCTCAAAGGTAAAGATGCTGCCCCCGCCGTTGGGGAAGTACCTTTCATACAGCTCATGGTCCGGGTGATCCGGAAGGGACGGGTGATTGACCTTAGCCACCTTAGGATGCTTTGTCAGGAATTCCAGGACCTTTTTGGTGTTCTCCGCGTGACGATCCAGTCTGAGGGGAAGCGTCTCGATTCCCTGCAGGAGCAGGAAGGCATTGAAGGGAGAAATGGTCGCTCCGGTATCCCGAAGGAGAATGGCCCGGATATAGGTAACAAAAGCAGCCGGCGCCGTGGCCTTGGCGAAGCTGATCCCGTGATAGCTGGGATTGGGCTCGGCGATCTGGGGATATTTTCCCGAACTTTCCCAATCATAGGTTCCCGCTTCTACGATAATACCGCCAAGGGTCGTCCCGTGTCCACCGAAAAATTTCGTTGCCGAATGGACCACGATGTCTGCCCCGTGCGCGATCGGTCTTACCCAGTAGGCTGCGCCGAAGGTGTTATCCACGACCAGGGGAAGGCCATGCCGGTGGGCGATCTCCGCAATAAGGTCAATGTTGGGAATGTCGCTGTTGGGATTGCCCAGGGTCTCGAGATAGATGGCTCTCGTATTCTCCTGAATGGCAGCCTCTACCTCCTTGGGATCGTGGGCATCCACAAAGGTCGCCGTCACACCGTAATTCGGGAGAGTGTGGGCCAGAAGGTTATAGCTTCCGCCATAGATGGTCTTCTGGGCTACGATATGGCCGCCACCTGCTGCCAGGGCCTCGATCGTATAGGTGATGGCTGCTGCGCCGGAGGCTACGGCAAGGGCTGCGCTTCCGCCTTCCAGAGCGGCAACTCTTTTTTCCAGAACGTCCTGTGTGGAGTTGGTCAGTCTTCCGTAAATATTGCCGGCATCTGCCAGACCGAAACGATCAGCAGCATGCTGTGAATTGCGGAAAACATAGCTGGTCGTCTGGTAAATTGGGACGGCCCGGGAATCGGTAGCCGGATCGGGCTCTTCCTGCCCAACATGTAAAGCCAGTGTTTCAAATCTATAGTTTTGACTCATGATCATCTATTCCTTTCTGTCGAATGTTAAGCTGTCAGCTTCTGTCTATGAACAACATCGACTGCGCATTCGGCCGTTCCGGAAATTGTGTCTGTCAAAGGTGATCAGTAATCGGCTCATCTGTCAACCGCCTTTCAATTGTGATAGGAGGAATTATAAAACTATCTACATACTATGTCAATAGGTAAATAACACAAAATATTAAATCCGTTAAATTAAGAAGACCCGAAGCCTTACGGCTCCGGGTCCCCGCTCTTTCTTATATTTTATTTCTTATTTCCGGATGATGTCGCTCGCGCCGAACTGACCAAGCGAAGGGGTGTAATCACCAAGGGCGGTCTGAGGCGAGATCTCCAGGACCTCCTCGTCCTCCTCATGACCGAGCACCGTGCCGGTGGCAAAGGCCAGCCGATAGGTCTCATCATCCTTCAGCTCCTCTCCTCCCTTGGTGACCAGGACATAGTCATAGGGCTTGCCGTTGCCGTCCGAATCCAGCCCGGCTGCGGCGATGGCCTTGATCTCGGCTCCTGTCAGCTCCAGAACGGAGATCGTCGAGGTATTGGGCGCGACCATATTGATCCGGGCCATGTCGATATCGGAGGCGTAGAGATACCAGCCTATGCCCAGCTTATTGGAGAGGCCGTCCCCGTGATAGGCATTGAGGCTGACCAGGGCGCAGTCCGCATCCGCGGCAATGCCCTCGGCGATGGCATTGAGCTCAGCCGTCTGCTGAAGGTCAAGGTTCTCCGTCAGGACACCGTAATCATCCGTCGTACCCTCCGAGACCTCCTTATAGGTCTCATCGAAGGCTGCGATCAGCTCTTCTTTGTTGAGGTCTCCGGCTATGAACTGGCGGATATCCTGGGCGATGGGGATGATCAGATCCTCCCAGCCCACATAGACCATCTGAACCGTATGGCCGGAATTGATGGTATCGGCCACCTCATAATAGGGATGGTCTTCGCTCATTTGAGCACCGTTTAAGGGGCTCATCCAGATATTGCCGGCGCCCAGAATGGCTTCCTGACCTGCCGGGCTGGCAATAAAGCGCATGAGATCCAGAGCATCGGAGAGCTTCTGCTCATTGCCCGGCTCCTCCAGGGCCTTGTTGACCCCGAAATAGCGGCTGACATTTCTGGTCAGCATATTGTTGGAGCCGTCCTCTGACAGCCAGGGCATGATACCGAATTCATAGGTCTCCCCGTCCTCGGTCGTATACTCGTAGCTGCTGATGCCGATGTTGAGGTCAAAGACCGTATCACCTGAGGCAAAATAATCATCATTTGACACATCCTCAGAGGTGATGATGCCGTCATCGACATATCTCTGGAAAAGGTCGACCACATCCTTAAGGCCTTGGGCGGAAGCAGCGTCAGCCTGGCCCTTGGGGAAGGCCTCCTTCCACTCAACGCCCTCCTGGGTCCCGAACCAGACGGTATTGCCCAGGCTGAAGAAGTAGTTGAAGGGGAAGCCGTCCAGACTCATGGCGCTGGCGAAGGGCTTAAGACCTGCCTCCTCGATCTTGGGGACCAGGGCCTCCAGCTCTTCAAGAGAGGTGGGCACCTCCCACCCGTACTGCTCCATAAGAGTCTTATTATAGGTGATGCCGGCCACAGTATAGCCGGAGGGCAGCAGGTAGATGGAGCCGTCCTGATCCAGGGCATTCAGCATGGAGGTGGAATATTCATTGATGAAATCCTGGTTGGACAGGTCCATGAGGTATTCCGCCTGCTTATCCGCCGCAAAGGGCAGGGTGCTCACATAAATATCGGGGATATCTCCCTCTTCCAGGCTGAACTGGGCGTAACCGCTGCCGTTCTTGCCGGCATAGCTGATGATCTCGAAATTGATATCGGGATAGACCTCGTGGACAGCTGCGATAAAGTCCTCCGTGACGATATTGTTGAAGGAGGTGATGGTCAGGGGCTCATGGTCACCGGTCTTTTCTTCCGTCTCAGTTGACTGGGAAGTCTCCTCCCCTGCGCTGCTCTCGTCAGTCTCTGCCGTCTCCCCGCTCTCTGCCTGTGAGTTGCTTCCCTGACTGCCGCAGCCGGAGCACAGTCCCAGACACAAAACAGCGGAGATGGCAAGTGCCGAAAATCTTCCGAATCTTTTTTTCATGATCCTTTCCTCCTCTCTGTCTTCCCGAGATATTTTCTGATCTCCTCCACCTGGAGCGGCTTCATTAAAAATCCGCTCATGCCGGCCTCCTCGGCCGCCTCTCCGGCTTCGTCGATCGAATTTGCCGTCATAGCCAGAATGAGTATGGTTTTGGCATCCTCTCTTTCCAGTCCCCTGATCTCCTTTGTGGCGGTGATGCCATCCATCACCGGCATCTGCATATCCATAAGGATCAGGTCATATTGACCCTTTTCCGAGGCCTCAAAGGCCTCCAGAGCCGCCTTGCCGTCCGTGACTGCGGTGACCGTCATGCCGGCCTCCTCCAGGGTATCCAGGAGGATCTCGGCATTGAGCTCATTGTCCTCGGCCATGAGGACCTTAAGGCCCGAAAGCTCAACCTCCTGCTTGTCTTCCGAACGTTCGGTGTAGGTGAGGAGCTCCTTGTATATCGTGACCGGATCGACCGGCTTGGCCACATGGGAATTCATGCCGGAAGCCTTTGCCTTCCGGATATCCTCCTCATAAGCATTGGCGGAAAGAGCGATAATGGGTACCGTGGCGGCATCCTCGCGGTCAAGCTGACGGATCGCGCTTGTGGCCTCATAGCCGTTGAGCTTTGGCATCATGATGTCCATGAGGATAGCGGCAAATTCACCGGGCGCAGACTCTTCAAAGATCGAGACAGCCTCGCTGCCGTCGGCTGCCGTTTCCACACAGATACCGACCTCCTCCAGAAGCTCGCAGGCGATCTCGGCATTGAGCTCATTGTCCTCAGCCAGGAGGACCTTCAGACCCTTGAGGGCAGTGAAATCCTCAGCCGTGATCTCCTTCTCCTCGGGCAGAGCCGTGATCTCCATGGGAATCTTAAGAAGGAAGCGTGTGCCCTTGTTAAGCTCGCTTTCCACCTCTATGCTGCCGCCCATGAGATCCACGAATCTCTTGGTGATGGCCATGCCCAGTCCCGTGCCCTTGTAGGTCGTCCGGGATCCGCCGGCCTCCTGGGAAAAGGCCTCAAAAAGCCTGGGCAGGTATTCCTTTGACATGCCTATGCCGGTATCGGAGAGGTCGAACACGAAGAGGGTCTGCCCCTCCTTCTCCTCCTCCCAGGCCCGGAAGGCAATGCTGCCGCCGTCCGGTGTAAATTTCACGGAGTTTCCGAGGATGTTGATGAAGACCTGGCGGAGATGGAGCTCGTCACCTATAACGGCCGGAGATGTGATCCGGTCAAAGTCCCGGATCAGGGTCACCTGGCGGTCGACCAGCTGGCCGGAGATGATGGAAGCGCAGTTATTCAGGCATTTTTTAAGGTTGAAGGCCTCATAGTTCAGAGTCGTTTTGCCGGACTCGATCCGGCTCATATCCAGAACATCATTGACCAGACTCAGAAGATGCTGGGAGGAGCCGTCGATCTTTCCCAGGCAGTCCCTGACTCTTTCTTCATCGCCGGTGTTTTTCATGGCAATGCCGGTCATACCCATGATGGCATTGATGGGGGTCCGGATATCGTGGGACATGTGTGAGAGGAATTCCGTCTTGGCCCGGCTGGCCGCCTCCGCCTTGTCCGCTGCCTCCTGAAGCAGCTTATTGGAGGCCTCCTGCTGGGCAAGAAGCCTCTGGTCGGAACGGCTTCGCATGAGGACCAGGAAGACCAGAACGAAAATAATGACCAGGCCTGCCGCTATCATCATAAAGAAGCCGGCCGTGTCCGAAAGAAGGGAGGCCGTGCCCTGGCCGAGGGATTCCGTGGGCACCAGAAGAAGGACGATCCAGTCGGCGTTATCTATGTAGGAGAGACCCACGAACCAGTCTGTCTTTTCCCCTGTTTCTTCATCCGTATAGGTGAATTCATAGGCATCGGTCTCATGGGCCTCGATGGCCGCCGTCAGGCTGTCTCAGCTTCCCTTATGGAGAAGGGGACAGCTTTCGATGGCATGGATCAGGTTGTAGCCGCCTAAAAACGTATTATTATTATTATTATTATATTCGTATTGATAGATCCGTCTGCCCTTGCTGTTGGTCAGGAAGGTAAAGCCTGTCTCCCCGTAGGCCGTTACAGACATTTCGCTTTTGAATTCCTCGCTGTTAAGGGCCAGGGCGATATGGGTGATGGTCTCCCCGCCCTCAGACAGGGTAAGGGGCTCCTCCAGCTTTCTGGCATAGATCATCCGGGTCACATCGCCCTCATGGGGGCAGGACATGACACCGATATTGACCGCATCTCCGGTATTCTGCAGGAGATCGCTCTCCTCCCAGTAGCCGGTCGCGCCGTCGGAGGCGTAATAGTTGCCTCTGGCATCAAAAAGAAGGACCAGGGTGTTTTCATTTCCGACAAGCCCCTTCAGGTAGGTCAGGCAAGCGGCTTCATCCGTCTCCGTCTCCCCATCACTGTGGGAGAGGGCGTAGGCACAGGCCTCCAACTGGTTGACGGCATTCTCATTGGATTTGCTGATCAGCTCTGCCGTCTTTTCGGTAAATTCCGTCAGATGATCCCGCCTCTCCGTGAAAAGCTGCTGATTCAGGCCCGCATAATATCTTTGCACCAGAAAAACCAGCGTGATCACCAGTATGACCGCTACAAGGATAGCGATCACAAAAAAGGATCTTCTGGTTTTGACGGCTGCTTTTCCTGACATCAAAGGCTTCCTCCCGTCCCGGGCAGTGGTTTTACATTTTCTTACCGTTTGTGGTTTCGGATGATCGACCGGATATTTTTATCCAGAAACAGCCGGTAGACCTCGATATTGACCGGCTCCTGCCAGAGGATAACGTTGTAGCAGGTGGAACTGGCCATCTCGATGATGGTATAGATCATCAGATCCGGTTCGATAAAATCATCCCGGCTGCAGCCGAAAAGGTCATCGAGGGAAATGTGATCGCCGCTGTCCTCCGCCTCCGCGGACCGTATGGTGTTCCGGAAGATCCCCCAGGAAAGATTCTTATAAATAAATTTAAGAAGGATAGGTTTCTCGATCAGCTGGTCCAGCAGGAAATTGACCACAACGATGACCTTGTCCTCGAGGCTGAGGGTGGCCGGGTAGGTCATGAGCTTTTCCGCTGCCTGCTCGAAAAGTCCGCTTGCCTTGTGGCTGATCAGCTTGGCCTCCAGGTCCTGCTTGCTTTTAAAATAAAGATAGAAGGTTCCCTTGCCGACATTGGCATCCCTGGCGATATCGGAGATCGATGTGTTCTCCACACCCTTGGTCGTAAAGAGATGAAAGGCGGAATCAAAAAGGCTGGACCTTTTCTGAAATTTATTTTCCAATGCTTTTCCCATGATTCCTCCATTTGAAGTCAGCTTCGGCAGACCTCAAGGGTCTGTCTGCTTTCTATTCCTCTTTTTATTTAAGATTAACGACTTCCGGTCATAAAGTCAAATGTAAAATTCAACAAAAAAGTAGAAATCTATTGGCTATCATTGACAAAAACTGACTAAAAGTCACAAATTTTCTCATTTCTCTTGACCTGTCAAGATCCTTTTGCTATTTTATCTGATGAGAAAAATGACCATTGGTCATAAAACACCCTGTTTCCCAGGGCAATGGAGGGTTTATGAGCCGTTTTTCGAAAGGCGTTGTGAAATTCAGGATCCCGATCCTGATCGTCA
>R21__coassemble_2304_pt1 | contig 11152 bp, 11 predicted proteins | sample R21__metabat2_low_PE_030 | metagenome-assembled genome bin R21
GAAGGCGCCGCTGAGGACACTTCTGTAGCGGCCCGCCAGTCCCGCGTCACCCATTACCGACAGGGTATAGCGGAGATGTCCGTCCTCGTCGGCCGTTTTGACCAGCTGGAGCTGGCGGATATCCCTGGAGACCGTGGCCTGGGTGACCTGAAAACCGGTCTCTCTCAGGCGGTCGGCCAGGTCCTCCTGGGTTTCGATCTTTTCCCGGCGGATCAGCTCCAGGATCTGCTGATGTCTTGCATTTTTCATGGTTTTCCTGCCTTTTAACTGTTGCTGAGCTTGCTCCTCAAGGCCTCCAGGAAGCTGACCTGGCGGATCTTGATGATATTGGTGGCAAGAGCGGATTTTCTGACCAGGACCGTATCGCCTGTCCCGATCGGAAAGCCTGCGCCGCCGTCATAATAGACCTTGGCCTCGCCGGGCTTGCCCGACCTCTCCTCCAGCTCGACCAGGATCCGGTCGGTCTTGGAGAAGATAATGCTTCTTGTGTTGATGGTATGGGGCGCCAGGGCCGTCATCATGATCATGCCCGCCGTCGGGGAAATGATGGGGCCGCCGGCCGACAGGGAATAGCCCGTGGAGCCGGTGGGTGTGGCCAGTATGATGCCGTCCGCGCTGTATTCATTAAGGAACTCGCCATTGACATAATTCTTGAAACGGATGACATGGGGCGGACCTTCATGGGTGATCACGATATCATTGAGGGCCACGTCATTGAAGAGCTTTTTGCCCTGACGGTAGACCGTACCGTCCAGCATCATCCGTCTTTCGATGGTGAATTCATCGTCCAGAAGACTCTCCACGGCGGCCTCGATATTGTCCCGGTTGACCTCGGCCAGGTAGCCCAGTGTCCCCAGGTTGATGCCAAGCAGGGGGATCTGGTCAGCCACCGCCTTTTTGGCCGCGCGGAGCAGGGTGCCGTCCCCGCCCAGGACCAGGATGGCCTCAGCGGACGCATCGATGGCTTCTCCCTCCAGGGAGACGGAGGCCCTTCCTCCGCGGCTTTCGATCTGACGGACGATGGCTTCCGCCACCCTGCCGTCAATGTCCTTATCCTGATTTCTGACAAGACAGAATTTTTTCATTTGTCCAGCTCCTTATGGGCCTCTTCTACCACCTGCCTTATGGTCTCCTCATCGATGACCGGGGCAGACGGATCTTCTGTTTTCCGAAAATAAGCCAGATATTCGATATTGCCCTCCGGTCCCTTGACCGGGGAATAGTCCAGGCCTGAGATAAAAAGCCCGGAGAGCCTGGCTTTTTCAAGGACTGAGGAGATGACCTCCCGGTGGACAGCCTTGTCCCTGACCACGCCCTTGTGCCCCACCTTGTCCCTGCCGGCCTCAAACTGAGGCTTGATCAGGGAGATGAGGACTCCGTCCTCCGAAAGCAGAGGCACAGCGGCCGGGAAGACCAGTCCCAGGGAGATAAAGGAGACATCTACGCTGGCCAGTCCGGCCTTTTCGGGAATATCCTCCTCTGTCACATAGCGGATATTGGTCTTTTCCATGGAAATGACCCGGGGATCCGACCGGAGCTTCCAGGCCAGTTGGCCGTAGCCGACATCGATGGCATAGACTTTGACGGCTCCGTTCTGCAGCATGCAGTCCGTAAAGCCGCCGGTCGAGGCTCCGATGTCCAGGCAGACCTTGCCCTCCGGCGAGACCGGAAAGACCTTCATGGCCTTTTCCAGCTTGAGACCGCCCCGGCTCACATAGGCCAGGGTCTTGCCCCGGATCTCGATGGCGGCATTTTCCGGAAAGGTGCTTCCCGCCTTGTCCTCCTTGACACCGTTCACATAGACGATGCCCTCCATGATCAGGGCCTTGGCTCTCTCTCTGGAAGGTGTCAGTCCTCTCTCGTGGATCAGAACGTCCAAACGCTTCTTCATGTGAAATCCTCTAATGTGCCGTCGGCGCTGATGACCTGCATCTTCTTTTCGACCTGGTCGATACGGCCGTTGAGCTCTTTGAGGAGCTTCATGCCCTCCTCGTAGATCTTGAAGGATTCCTCCAGGGGCACCTCTTCGCTCTCCAGACGGCGGACCATGCCGTCAAGAATATCAAAATTTTCTTCTATGGTCTTTTCGTAAGTCTTCTCTTCGGAAATATCACTCATTGGCTCTTGTCTCCTTCACTTCCGCCCGGATCTGTCCGTCGGTCACATGTATGGTCAGCAGGTCTCCATCCCGGACCTGGGAAATGCTCCTTGCCGCCCGGCCCGATGGGGTCTCCACATAGGCATAGCCGGCCTTGAGACGGTCCAGGGGATTGAGGCCCTTCATCCTCTCAAGGAGGAGACGGAAGCGGACCTCCCGGCTTTTCAGCTTATCAAGGGCAGCCGCCTCAAGCGCCAGTCTGAGCCGCTCTTCCCGGCTTCTGGCCTCCGGCAGCTTTCTTTCCATAAGCCGGGACAGGGACGTTTCCAGCCTCTCCCTCCGGCCTTTGGCTTCCGTCAGCCTGCTTTTCAGAAAATCAGTCAGGGCATTCTCTATCTCAGCTGCCAGCCTCCGATGTCCATGCAGACGATAGGCCGGACTCTGGTGTTCAAGCTTTAGGGCCAGCCTGCCGCTTCTCTGGCGGAGAAGGGCTATCCTTCTCTCGAGAGGGCGGCGGAGAGCCTTTTCCCTCTCTCTTATCCCATCAAGCAGACGGCGGACATCATAGACAGCCAGCTCCGCAGCTGCCGAGGGTGTGGGAGCCCGCAGGTCCGCCACAAAGTCCGCGATCGTGGTATCCGTCTCATGGCCGACAGCGGAAATGACCGGTGTCCCGCAGGCAAAGATGGCCCTGGCCACCGTCTCCTCATTGAAGGCCCAAAGGTCCTCGATGGAGCCTCCGCCCCGCCCCACGATGATGATATCCACGCCAAGGCTATCCAGTGTCTCAATGCCTTTGGCAATGGACTCGGCTGCCCCCTTGCCCTGGACCAGGGCCGGGCAGAGAATAAGCTGAACATAAGGATTCCGCCTTCGGGAAATGTTGCGGATATCCTGTATGGCGGCTCCGGTCGGAGCCGTCACGATCCCGATCCTTTTGGCATAGGGCGGGATGGGCTTTTTTTAAATGGGATCGAACATGCCCATTTCGTCGAGCTCAGCCTTGAGCTTCAGATACTTTTCGTAGAGGTCTCCCGCTCCCTCTCTGGTGATCTCCTTAGCCGTCAGGTGATAGGTCCCGCCCTTTTCATAGACCTCCACGCTGCCGCCGACCACGACCTTGTCCCCATCCTTTAAGGGGAAGGCCAGACCCTTTCTGTCACTCCGCCACATGGCGCAGGACATAGCCCCGGCCGCATCCTTCAGGGAAAAATAAATATGCCCGGATGAGTGGTACTTAAGATTGCTGACCTCTCCCCGAACATAGATAAAATGCAGGAGGCCGTCAGAGGCGACCATCCTGCTGATATATTTGTTGATCTGCGCAACGGAATAAACCGTCTTCGTCATGACTTCTCCGTCTTTCTGGCCACACTGCCCAGAATGCCGTTGACAAAGGAAGCGGAATCCTTGTCGCCATAGATCTTGGCCAGTTCCACCGCCTCATTGATGGCCACGCCCTCGGGAATGGCCTCGTCATAGACCAGCTCATAGACCCCCACACGCAGGATAGCCAGATCCACCTTGGACATACGGCTGGTCTTCCAGCCCCTGGAAGCCTCATTGAGAGTCTTATCGATCTCGGGAAGAAGCTTTTTCAGCTTATCCATGCGGCAGGACAGATAGAACTGTTCCTCCTCCGCCATGGTCTCTTCCATCTCATCCTCATCATCCGGCTCGGGATCCTTGAGATAGAGCTCGACCTTTTCGTTCTGCTCCCTCTCGTCCTCCGTAAAGGCCAGCATAAAGACCATTTTGAAAAAATGTATTCTCAGCTTTCTTCTGCTCATGGTTCTGCCCGGTTAATTTTCTTTCGTATTGACGCCGGCGACCCGGACATTGACCTCAGAGACAGCAAGACCTGTCATGCTCTCGATGGCTGTCTTGATCTTTTCCTGGATCTGTGTGCTGACATCCACCACGGAATAGCCGTACATGAGCTGGACGACCACGCTCACAGCCACGGAACCGTCTTCCACGACGATCATGACGCCTGTGCTCAGCTTCTTGCCGCTCAGCTTGGCGATGATGTCCTTTGTCACGCCGCCGGACAGGGAAGCCACACCGGGCACCTCAGTAGCGGCCAGACCGGCAATGATCCGGATCACATCCTCTGAAATGCGGACATCGCCCTGCTCTTCATTTTCACGGATCGTATACATTGTACGTTTTTCTGCCATATTTATCATCCTCCGACTGTGATGAAAGCGCTCATGCGCAGGAGCGCCGCGCTTCGTCACATTATAACAAACCCCTTTTGCCTTGACAAGGCGGCGGGCTCAATTGGATTTCTCGAAAAATCTCAGCCTTACTCGTCCCAGTCACCGAATTCCGTAAGCTTAAGGTCCTTGTTGCGGTCCTGGGTCATGCCTATGCTCCACTCATGGGACCAGAGAAGAAGGGGACGTCCCTTCATATCGCGAACCTTCTTCATATCGGAGGTTCCCTCCAGATGGTCGATATCCAGCTCGTCCGCATTGGCGATCCAGCGGATGAATTCGTAGGGCAGGCTCTCCATGGCCACCTCCACCTTGTATTCATTTTCCAGGCGGAATTTCAGGACATCCAGCTGCAGAACGCCGACCACACCCACGATGATCTCCTCCAGACCCATGCGGTATTCCTGGAAGATCTGGATAGCGCCCTCCTGGGCGATCTCGGTCACGCCCTTCATAAACTGCTTGCGCTTCATGGTATCGATCTGGCGGACACGGGCGAAATGCTCGGGCGCGAAGGTCGGGATGCCGCCGAAGCGGAAGTTCCGGCCGGGCATGCAGACCGTATCACCGATGGCATAAATACCCGGATCGAAGACGCCGATGATATCTCCCGCCCAGGCTTCGGAAACGACATGGCGGTCATCCGCCATCATCTGCTGGGGCTGGGACAGCCTTTGCTTCTTCTCGCCCTGAACGTGATAGACCTCCATATTGGCATCGAAATGGCCTGACACGATACGCATGAAGGCCACGCGGTCGCGGTGGTTCTTGTTCATATTGGCCTGGATCTTGAAGACGAAGGCCGAAAAATCATCCTTGACGGGATCGATCACGCCCTGATCGGACATTCTCTCAAGGGGCGGATTGGTCATATCCAGGAAATGCTGAAGGAAGGTCTCCACGCCGAAGTTGGTGAGGGCAGACCCGAAAAAGACCGGAGACAGCTTTCCCTTTGATACCTCTTCCAGATCAAGCTCTGCGGAGGCCCCGTCCAGAAGCTCGATCTCATCGAAGAGCTTATCTCTTTCTTCTTCGGAAATGTAAGCCTTCAGGTCCTCCGAATCGATGTCGATGGCCTCTTCCACCCCTTCCTTTGTTCCCTTCTGGGTGTCGGAGAAAAGGAGGACCTTGCGGGTGTTTCTGTCATAGACGCCCTTGAAGCCCTTACCGGAGCCGATGGGCCAGTTGACCGGACAGGTGGGGATGCCCAGCTCTGCCTCGATCTCATCCACCAGCTCAAAGGAATCCCTGGCATCCCGGTCCAGCTTGTTGATAAAGGTGAAGATGGGGATGTGGCGGCGGGCGCAGACCTTAAAGAGCTTGCGGGTCTGGGGCTCGACGCCCTTGGCGCCGTCGATGACCATGACGGCCAAATCGGCTGCCATCAAGGTCCGGTAGGTATCCTCCGAAAAGTCCTGATGGCCCGGGGTATCCAGGATGTTGAAGCAGAAGCCGTCGTAATTGAACTGAAGGACCGAGCTCGTGACAGAGATACCTCTCTGCTTTTCGATCTCCATCCAGTCGGAGACGGCATGTCTGGCTGTGGCCTTGCCCTTGACGGAGCCGGCCAGATTGATGGCGCCGCCGTAGAGCAGGAATTTTTCCGTTAATGTGGTCTTACCGGCATCGGGATGGGATATGATCGCGAAGGTCCGGCGTTTGGTGATCTGTTCCGTGTAATCCATAATTCTCCTGTCAGGCAGAAAGCTCTGCCTTCAGTTTTTCTATTGCCGCATCGATCCTCTTAAGGCTCTCTTCCCTGCCCAGGATCTCCAGAAGCTGGGTGGCCCCGCCCGGAGTCATGGCCTTACCGGAAAGGGCGGTGCGGACCGGCCACATGACCTGGCCGTTCTTGAGTTCATGGTCGGCAGCGAAGGTCAGGAGGCTGTTGTAGAGGGCATCATTGGAGAAGTCCTCACACTCAGCCAGGAAGGGTCTGACCTCCTCCAGGACCTTAAGAGACAGGGCCTCGTCCGTCTTCATCTTCTTGTGCTTATACATGGAGATGTCGTAGGGCTGGACACAGTCGATAAAGTCGATCAGGGCCGGAATATCCGGGAAGATCTCGATACGGCTCTTGACCATGCCGGCCACCTTTTTCAGGTCATAGGGACCCTTGACAGCCTCTTTGAGGATGGGCAGGGCTCTCTCATAAAAGGCTTCGTCATCCATTTTCTTGATGTATTCCCCGTTCATCCACTTGAGCTTGGGAATGTCAAAGACAGCCGGGCTCTTGCCGATGCGGGTGTAATCGAACTCCCTTATGAGCTCCTCCAGGGATTTGATCTCGTTGTTGTCGGCGGGACTCCAGCCCAAAAGGGCTACATAGTTGACCACCGCTTCGCAGAGGAAGCCCTGCTCGATCAGGTCCTCAAAGGAGGAATGACCGGATCTCTTGGAGAGCTTGGCGTGGTTTTCATCGGTGATGAGGGGACAGTGGACATAGGTCGGGACCTCCCAGCCGAAGGCCTGGTAGATCCGGTTGTACTTGGGGGCGGAGGACAGGTATTCATTGCCCCGGACCACATGGGTGATCCCCATCAGATGGTCATCCACGACATTGGCGAAATTATAGGTCGGGAAGCCGTCGGACTTGATCAGGATCATGTCATCCAGTTCATCATTATTGACCGTGATGTCTCCGTAGATCTCATCATGGAAGGTGGTCGTGCCGCCGTCATGCGGGACATTGAGGCGGATGACATGGGGCGTGCCGGCCTCCAGGAGTCTTTCGATCTCCTCGACAGGCAGGTGGAGACAATGCTTGTCATACATGGCATATTCCTTGTCTTCGCCCTCTGTCTTCAGGGAATCCAGTCTCTCCTTGGTGCAGAAGCAGTAATAGGCATCACCCTGGCGGATCAGCTGCTCGGCATAGAGCTGGTAAATGCCCAGGGCGCATCTTTCGCTCTGAACATAGGGGCCGACACCGCCGTCGATATCCGGTCCTTCATCATGCTCAAGTCCGGCCAGCTTCAGTGTCCGGTAGATGATCTCCAGGGCGCCTTCCATAAAGCGCTCCTGATCGGTATCCTCTATTCTCAGCATGAAGCGTCCGCCCTCGTGGCGGGCGATCAGGTAGGAATATAAAGCCGTACGAAGATTACCGACATGCATACGGCCTGTCGGACTGGGTGCAAATCTTGTTTTGATCATAATATGCCTCTTATCTTAACTCTCTTTTTTATTCGATCAGACCTCGATGCCGTGATTCTTCAGGCATTCGACGACCGCGCTGATGGTGGTCATCTGCATGAGCTCTTCATCCTCAAATTCCACACCGAATTCCTCTTCCAGGTTCATGGACATCTCATAGAGGTCCAGGGAATCGGCTCCCAGGTCCTTGAGGGGCGTATCATCCGCCACCTGATCCACGGGGCAGTTAAGGGTTTCTGCAACTGTACTGCGAATTTTTTCAAGCATTTTCATTATCCTCCATCTTATCTTGAAAAGGCCTTTACCGCCTTCTCCTATCGTATGTTAATTTTTCTTTGCCCTCAAAGCGGATGCCGCGCGAGATACCGAGGGCTATGCCCATCTCGACCAAGATCAGAAACAGCGAGGTTCCTCCGTAGCTGACAAAGGGCAGGGTCACGCCGGTGGTCGGGATCACATTGGTGACCACACAGATGTTCAGGATGACCTGAAGGGCTATGTGGACAAAGATACCGGACACCACAAGGGAGCCGAAAAGGTCCGACGCATTCTGAGCTATAAAAAGCAGGCGATAGAGCAGGTAGACAAAAAGGATCAGGAGCAGTATGCCGCCGAAGATCCCAAGCTCCTCGCAGATGATCGAAAAGATCATATCGTTCTGGGCCTCGGGCAGAGAGCCCAGCTTCTGTGTGCTGTTGCCCAGTCCCTTGCCGAAGAGACCGCCGCTGCCGATGGCATAGAGGCCCTGCATGACCTGATAGCCGCCGGAGTCGGAATATTTCTCCGGGTCCAGCCAGACCAGGACACGGGAATAGCGGAAGCTGTCGGTCAGGACTCCGTTCTTGATCAGGAGCACAAACACGACCGCAAATAATCCAATAGCGATGAATATTATCACAAAGCTCTTTATTCCCGGATGAGCGATAAAGAGGATCAGCAAGGTGATGAGGCCTATGATGATGGCCGTGCTCAGGTTATCCGTAAAGACCATGGCCACACCTGACAGAAGCAGACCCAGAAACATGGAGAAGGTCGTCCCCCAGGGCGTTTTCAGCTTCCGGCCCATCCCCACGATAAAAAGGGGCAGGGTCAGTATCACGGCGATCTTGGCCAGCTCCGCCGGCTGAAAGCCAATGGAGCCGATATAGAGCCAGCGGGAAGACCCGTGAGAGGTATGTCCGACATAACGCACCAGGATCATGGTCCCCAGGGCAGCGATATAGATCGGAATGGCCCAGAACTTCCAGATGCTGTATTTCAGGTGAGACAAAAACCACATAAAAGCCAGAGAGACGGCCGCAAAGATGAGCTGTCTTTTGAAATAATACATATCATCCCCGTAGGTCGCTTCCGCCGAATAGGAGCTGGTGCTGTAGAGCATGACCAGCCCGAAGGCGATCAGAAGCACGACCACGGCCATGAGGCTGTAATCGCAGTAGTCCGATCGTCCCACCCAGTATTTAGCTATGAATTTCTTTATCGTCCTTAACATATCTTGTCAGCGCCCGACATATTATAGCTTTCCCGGACCGTGAAAACAAGGTCACACATCCTTCTCCTTAAGGAAAACATTTTTAATGTAGGCGACGGTCTCGTCCTCTCCTTTTTCGGCCCACATGCCCAGAAGGAGCTCCATCTGGGCCTTGGTCCTGTCATGAATGAACCAGGATCTGTCCTTTGCCTTTAAGAAATAATCCAGCGGATCCGTCTGTTTGAAGTCCTTTCCCCGGTAGACCTTGGAGGCCGAGACCCGGTCAAAGATCATCTCCGCCACATATTTCCGGGGCATGGGACAGCCGGTCAGAACATGCTTTTCATGGGTGTCGGCCGAATAATCGATCCAGTATTCATAATGATGCTTATTCCTGCCCTTGTGATGGAGCCAGGCCCTGGAAACGCCCGTATCCTCACGCTCGGCATTGTTGGGGCTCCGGGTCCCCTGATAATATTTCACACCGACCCAGAATTCAGTCGGGGAAAGCTTGGACAGATCATGAAAGAACCCCTGCCGGTAGAGTCCCGCCCGAAAGCAGTATTTCATAACGGAATTATGATGGCGGGTGATGGTCCTGAGATGTCCGAAAAAAGCAGAGCTCATGCCTTAGCCTTTCTCTTTACAGTTTTCTTTTGGGCGGTCTTTTCGGGCTTTGCCTTGCCCGAAGCCTTCTTTTCCGCCGTCTTTTTGGGCTCAGCGGCCTTTTTCTCAGCCGGACGGCTGACAAGGACCGTCACCGATCTGGCCGGAGCCTCATAGGTCTTCTGATCGTCAAGAGCCGTCAGCTCTTTGACAAACTCCTGCCCGTCCTTAGCCTCTGTGGTCATGACCAGAGCCCATTCCCGTCCCTTTGAGGGAGCCGGCAGGGCAAAGGCAAAGGCCTTCCAATCACTGTTGCAGGCCACATAGATATCTTCCGGCTCAGTCCGGTATTTGAGTGCAGCATACTGACCGCTGTACATAAAGCCTATGCTGCGGCAGTCCTTATCAAAGCCGTAGAACCAGGCATTTTCCCCGTGAAGCGAGACCTCGGGATAGCCCAGGGCCCGATAATCGACCTCTCTCAGGCGGTCTGCGCTGTGGAGGATGGGGTGGGCATCACGGAAGGCGATCAGCTTTTTCACATAATCCGTCAGACGGGAAGCGAAGGTGTTCCGGCTCCAGTCGGTCCAGCCCACGGGATTGTCCTGACAATAGGCATTGTTATTGCCCTCCTGGCTGTTGCCTCTCTCGTCTCCTGCATTGAGCATGGGCACGCCCTGGGAGAGGAAGATATAAGCCAGGGCATTTTTGACCTGCTTTTTCCGAAGGTCCGTGACCGACTTCTTTCTGGTCGGTCCCTCTTCGCCGCAGTTCCAGCTGATATTGTCCTGACAGCCGTCATGGTTGTATTCCCCGTTGGCCTCATTGTGCCTGTCATTGTAGGAAACGGCATCCATAAGGGTAAAACCGTTCACGGAAGCCATGGCATTGACCGGTGTCCAGAGGGGCGGATTCTTAAGCACTGCCGAGGCGAAGTAAGCCGTCTGGCCTTCATCACTTTTGAGGAAATGCCGGCCGGTATCCTGGAAGCTGTTGTCGGCCAGAAGGATATGGCGTTTGGAGAGGGGATCCCTCAGAAGATCATCCTCATCCAGATGATCGAAGATCAGATAAGTGGTCCGAAGAGCCGGATCCTCCGCAAAGAGGGAGGGCCTGACCCTCTCTCCCACCACATGGAAGCCGTCCACATGGTAGACCCGTCTCCAGAAATGCAGGATCTCCGTGATCCGGAAGGAGGGCAGGTCAAACGGGATATAGATCTCCATGATGACCAGCATACCCTTTTTGTGCATATCTCGTATCAGGCCGTGCATCTCCATGCAGACATTGGTACCGGAAGCGTATTTCTCCCGGGGCGAATAATAGTAATTTTCCCGGGCATAGCCCCAGTAATTCTTTTTATCCTCTATAACGAGGCCGGAGGCATCGTCCTTTAAGGTATCGTCAAGCTCATAGCTTGGCATGAGCTCCACGGCATTGAAGCCCAGGCCCTTGATATAGTCCAGCTTTTTTCTCAGTCCCTCATAGGTACCGCGAAGCTCCTCCTTCAGGGCGGAATTCATGGTAAAGCCGCGGACATGGACCTTGTAGAGCTTGATATCCTCCACGGACAGGGCCGGTGTTTCCCCAAGGTTATAAGTC
>R21__coassemble_2386_pt1 | contig 10796 bp, 5 predicted proteins | sample R21__metabat2_low_PE_030 | metagenome-assembled genome bin R21
ATGCCGAATTCCGTCACGGTGACAGGCAGCTTTTTCTTCAGAGCCGTTTCCAGCTTAGTCCGGTAGGAATCCGTATGGGTGGCCGCATAAAAGTGGAAGGCGTAGGCGATATTGCTGTAGCCGGTGATCCGGTCTGAGGCAACGACGTCCACATCCTGTGACCAGGTCGGCGTTCCGACGATGATGATGCCTTTCTTATCGTAGCTTCGTATGGCCTTTATGACAGATTTGGCATAGCTTTTGATATTTTTCCAGGTGCCGCCGCTTCCGTTGGGCTCGTTGCAGATCTCATAGAGAACATTTCCGTAGGAAGCGTATTTTTTAGCAGCCCATTTGAAGAAGCTCAGGGCCTGGCTCTTGTAGGTCAGGGGATTTCCGTCGCTCAGGATGTGCCAGTCGATGATGACATACATGCCCAGCTTTTTGGCGCATTTGACGCCCTTATCGATCAGGGCCTTGAGGCTGGATTTATCTCCTCCGGTACAGTATCCGCCGTATTCTGAAGTATACATGGCCAGACGTATGGTGTTCACACCGTAGGAATCCCGAAGGGTCTTAAAAGAGGCTTCGCTAATGTAGTCCGGATACCAGGCGATGCCATGGGTCGAGACACCCTTGATGGTGAAGGTCTTGCCGGAGCTGTTGACGATCTGGCCTCCGGAGACAGACAGTCTGCCGTTGGCAGCATAAGGCGTGGAAGCGGCTTCCGCATGAGACAGATCCATGCAGAAGACGGATGAAAAGATAATGGATATACTGATAATATAAAGCAGTAGCTTTTTGAATGTTTTCACAGGTATCACCTGCCTTCCAAATATTATCACCTTTATTATAGTACGGTAAAAAAACTTGGTCAATGTCAAAATTGGGGAATTTTTGCGTAAAATAGATATTTAACGCTAAAATATTGATTTTTTCTCTGTCCTCTTTTATAATGGTCTTATCGCAGAAAATGCCGGTCTTTAGGGCAGCCTTTGCCCGAAATTCCGACAGGTTTTTTGCCTTTCCTAAATCCCATGAAAATTTGGGCCGCCTTAAGTCTGCGGTCCGACTTTATGAAATGAGTGAATGACCATGGCAGAATTTGTCAATGAATACCGCGAAGCCGTCAGGGAACGGTCCATCCTCAAGATCCGTCAGATGCTTGAGACCATGCCGGACTATGTCCGGGCCTATATCCGGGGGATCAGCCAGAATCATATGGAAACGACCCAGCTGGCCTATCTCGTGGATATTAGGACCTTTTTGGAGTGGCTGGTCAGGGCCAATCCGGCCCTGGAAAGCCGTCAGACCGATCCGTCCGACCTGTCAGTCGTGACCTTATCGGTCCTGGAAAGCCTCAAGGCAGAGGATTTCGAGGAATATCTGACCTCCCTGGACCTCTATGAGGATGAGCTGGAGACCGGAAAGGTCAAGAGAAAAAACGGTGTCCGCTCCAAGAGGCGGAAATTTTCAGCCCTTCGCAGCTTTTATGATTATCTCTTCAAAAACGATAAAATAGCGTTAAATCCTATTCTGAAGGTCGCCATGCCCGATTCCCGGGCCCTCAAACGCCATCACGTGACGGCTCTTGAAGCCAATGAAACAGCCGCTCTTGTGGATGCCGTCGAATCCGGCGCTTCCTTATCCAAGGGGGCAGCCTCACATCACGAAAAATACCGTTACCGCGACCTGGCCATCGTCACCCTTATGCTTTCGACCGGTATCCGTGTCTCGGAATGTGTCGGTCTTGACCTCGATCACATCGACCTGGAGGAAATGAAAATGACCGTGGTCCGCAAGGGAGGCTTCTCCGATGAGGTCTATTTCAATGAAGAAACTCTGACGGCCCTCAGGGATTACCTGGAAAATGACCGCCTGAAGACTACGGCTAAGGAAGGCAGTGAAAGAGCTCTCTTCCTCTCCAATCGCCGGCAGAGGATCGCGGTCCGGACCATAGAGGAGCTGGTGGCCAAGTATGCCAAAGGGACCATTTCCGGCAAGCACGTCAAGGTCCATTCCCTTCGGAGCTCTCTGGCCTCCTCTCTCATCAACGAGGATGGCGTGCCCCTGACCACTGTGAAGGATATTTTGGGACATGCCTCCGTTCAGACCACTCAGATGTATGTAGAGGAATCCAAGCTTGGCAAAAGACGGGCAGCTCAGGGACGGAAATTAAGAGGATAAAAGCAGATATGGCAAAGGAATATTACGAAAAAAGAGACCGGATGATCGACAACCGGGCAGAAAAGCTTCTGGCTGTCCTGCCGGGGACGGTAAAGGGCTTTTATGAGGATGAGCTGACCCATACCGCCTCGACCACGGCTTATATGAGGCTCAATGATGTCCGGGATTTTCTGGCTTTTTCCCTGACAGTCGATCCCACTCTGGCCGACCGGGAGATGACCGAGATACCGGACAGCTTTTATGAAGGCCGCCGCATCCCGGATATCTATGCCTTCCGGCATTTTCTGGAGGATCAGGGTCTGTCGGCCCATACCATCAACCGCAAGCTTTCCACTCTCTCCCGCTTCTTCATTTATCTGAATCGTAACGGGATCTGCCTTTCAAATCCCCTGCCCTCTGTGACCCGTCTGAAAACCAAGGTGCCGACACCTATTGTCCTAAGCGATGACCAGATCGAGGCCCTTTTGGCCGGTGTGAAAAATAACAACCGTTACCTGAAAACGGGTCAGGATCAGCTGGGCAATAAGACCTTTGCCGTCCTGCCCATCGACCGGCCCACGGCCATGAAAAGAGATCGGACCGTTCGCAGAAATACCGCAATTTTGGAGTGTTTTCTCTCTCTCGGCATTTCCTTGTCCGAGCTGGTCTCGATAAATCTTGAGGATCTGGACCGGGAAAACAGGACGATACGAATATTCGGCCGGAGCGAGTCTGTCCGCCTGGTCTCTTATCCCGAAAATGTGGAGAAGGCTCTCTCCTTCTATCTGGACAGGCCGGCCCTCCCCTCCTATTACACTAAGACCTATGATCCGACCCAGCTTTCTCTCATGCAGGATTTTGCCGAAAATGCCCTGACAGATCCGGCCATGCGCAAAAAAGCCCGGAAGGTCTTCCCGGGAATGGATAAGTCCTTTTACGATGATCTGGAAGACCTTTCCTGTCACCTGAGGCGGGTGACCAGAGACGGACTGCATCCGCATTCAGAAGCCCTTTTTCTCTCGATCCGCGGCCAGCGTATGTCGATCCGTATGGTCGAGGTCATGGTCAAGGAAATGGTCATGACCTACCTGCCGGACCTCATGGACCGAGAAAAGTTTTCCGTCAATCAGCTCAGGTCTGTCCGGGTCTCACGCCTTCTTGAAGAAAATGCCACCATTTCCCAGATCCGTGATGCCATAGGCTATTCGTCAAATATGGCGGCGGCCTATGCTGTGGGGAAATATAAATAAGGGCTGCCGGATCGTGGAGAGGGAGGTTAAGCCTGCTGTTTTCAAGGAGAGAATGGTTTGTGGTGGTTTTTGATTATATGTGATTGCGTATATTAAATATTTTCTGCGAAATTATGATCTTTCCTGATAACTCTCCCACTTATTTTTCCGCAAAAAAAGACCGGTCATCACGACCGGCCTTCTCTATTTCTCTTGTTTGGTTTGTCAGGAACAAGGTCAGAAGGATCAGCGCAGTTCCGACCACAAGCAGCTGCGGCACCCCGAAAAAGCCTTCCAGACCGGGGATCACGCACAGGAAAGAGCCTACCGCTACTGCTATCATTCCCTGGATCAGATAATAAGGCATAAGCAGGGCTGCTTCCTTATCCATAAACTGAAGGACCCTGTTTTTGCTGCCAAGAACCCTGATCAGCAGCTTCTTCCTTCAATGCTTAGATTGTGACATATCTAAAAAATCATTTACTGATCTTCAGGCTGACCGGATCGCTCCAAGCCGAATAGGTCTTGGTCCCGTTGACCATCCGGTAAGCCCTTACATAGACGGTATAGGTCTTGCCCTTTTTCAGGGAAGAGATGACCTTGCTGAGAGTCGATACGCTCTTGATCGTGACCGTCTTTGCCGTCGAACCGACCACATATTTGATCTGATAGCCGGTGGCCTTGGAATTCTTGGACCATTTGACCGTCATCGTCTTGGACGCGCTGTTGGTCAGAGACTTGATCTTGGGCGCTTTGACATAGGTGATGGTCTTAAGGGCGGATTTGACGGTGGTTTTATAGCCCGTCACGGTCGAGGCATAATAGGGCTTGACCTTGTATTTGTAGGTGGTCCCGTTGGTCATCGAGGCCGTATCCACGTAGGACACCGTCGAACTCTTGGAAATGGTCGCGATCCGGCCGCTGCCCGACCGATAGATATAATAGCCGGAGGCGCCCGAGACCTTGGTCCAGGTCAGCTTAACGCCCTTGGCCGTATTCTTGAGGGCGGTGATCTCCGTTGACTGAGGCAGGATCTTGAAGGTCTTTTCAAGGCTTCCGGAATAGCTGGCAGGAGTGCCTGTGCCAAGGGTAATGGTGACCTTGGCCGTCCCGACAGCAACATTGTCAGACCATTTGATACTGTAGCTCTCTTTTATGGTATTTCCGGCAGAATCCAGGACTGTAACAGTCGGACAGCATTTCTTACCGGTATAAACATAGGCGGTATCGGACAGAACGACTGTCTTGGGAGAATAAAGCACCGTGTCTTCCTGACTGATCTCCTTGGTCCCTGCCGCATCGGAGAAATATTTGCCGCAGACCGAGCAGGTCCAATAAGCTTTATGGCCGTTTTTCGAGGTCGTGGCCTTGACCAGATCGACATAGGACAGGGAATGACCCTTTGCGGGTATGACCTCCTGCGCTTTTATGATTTTGCGGCAGACAGAGCAATGGCTGCCCTCGGTCAGTCCTGTTTCCGTGCAGGTCGCTGCCACGGCCGGGTCGATGACCTCCGTATGACCTGTTGCGGGTATGATCTCCTGAACCACCAGTTCTTTTCCGCAGAGGGGACAATAAGAGCCTTCCGTCAGGCCGGCTTCGGTACAGGTCGCTGCAACGGCTTCCTCTGTGATGGCGGAGTGCCCGGTCGCAGGAATCACTTCCTGAGCCTTGAAGACCTCCTGACAGACAGAGCAATGGCTGCCCTCCGTGAGTCCCGTTTCCGTGCAGGTCGCTGCCACGGCCGGATCGATGACCTCAGTATGGCCGGTGGCCGGAATGACCTCCTGCTTCTTTATGACTTCTCCACAGGTCGAGCAATGGCTGCCCTCCGTGAGTCCTGTTTCCGTGCAGGTTGCTGCGACAGCGGCATCCGTGACCATAGTATGGCAGAGTGCGGGGATGACTTCCTGAGCCTTAATGGTCTCCCCGCAGACAGAGCAATGGCTGCCCTCAGTCAGACCGTTCTCTGTCTCTGTAGGGGCAAGAGCCTCATCGATGACTTCCTTATGTCCGGCAGCCGGGAGGATCCAGCTGTCCTCTTCGATCTCAGTTTCCCCAGTCTCATCTAAGAAGAAGGCGCCGCATCTCGAGCAGGTCCAATAGGCCGCATTTCCCTCTTCTGTACAGGTAGGCGAAAGCGCCGGGATCTCCACGAGAGAATGACCAAAAGCTGAACCCTCATCCGTTTCCATGATGGCATCACCGCAGTTTTCACAGGTGGCCTTCTTTGTGCCATCCTCCAGGCAGGTCGCATCGCCCTGGGGAATAAAATCGCTATAGCTATGGCCGGTTGCGGGAATAACTTCCTGGGCTTTTATGATCTCCCCGCAGACAGAGCAATGGCTGCCCTCGGTCAATCCATCTTCCGTGCAGGTCGCTGCCACAGCATCATCCGTGACCTCCGTATGGCCGGTGGCCGGAATAACTTCCTGGGCAGTTATGATCTCCCCGCAGACAGAGCAATGGCTGCCCTCTGTGAGACCGCTTTCCGTGCAGGTCGCTGCCACAGCCGTGTCCGTGACAAGAGTATGACCGGTCGGCTCGATCGTCTTCCCCTGTACTGTCGTTCCGCAGACAGAACATTTCTGACTGGCTGCCAGGCCGGCTTCCGCACAGGTGGCAGGAGTCGCCTCCTCGGTGACCTCAAAGGCATGGTCAGCATTTTCCCAGTCATAAGCCGTACCGGAGAGGGTCAGTTCCTCTTCGCTGTAAAGGATACTGTCGACCGAACTATATTGATATTGGAGATAATATGAGGAAGAACTGTAAGTTATGCGATATGTTCCGGAGACAGAGCCCGAGCTGTAAGGGGCAAGCAGGAGCCAGCGGCCCCGGCTGTTTCCGTCAATATTGGTGATGTCGACCAGATAATTTTTGCCGTCATCCATATGGACGAGGTTCCACATATGTCCGCCCAGATTGGTCGTTTTCTGATAGAGATTGCCTTCCACGGAATAGGCCTGTATTTCGGAAGACTCAAAGCTTGTGGAGTCGCACAGGTACTGGAAGCCCTTGGCATAGCCCTCACAGACCACATTGGTCTCCGGATCGCCGTCGAAAAGATAGATGATCTGCCAGGGATCGCCGTAATAAGAGGTATCATTTCCGGCATTTTGCATGGCGGTAACAGCTTCCGAGTTGTAGGTATTGAGGTCGCAAAGCCGGTCGCAGTAATAGACCAGCTTATCGAGGTCGGAAAGAGAAGCTGCCGCATCCCGGATGGCCAGGGCATTGGCGACCGCCGTATTGACCGTATCGATCCGGCTGCTGTCCACCGTATAGGCGGGATCATCTGCCGAAGCATCCTGATAGGAGGAAGAGACGGCCAGGGCAATGGTCATGTTTTTGACAGCCATCTCATAGCAGCCTTTTTCGGTATTGTAATAGGCCGTCACCGACGGGGAAACCGCGTAGGAAAGACCTCTCCAATAGCATTCATAGGGACAGTCATAGAGCACGCTGTAGATCACCTTCTTGCCGTCAGGCAGAAGATCTCCCAGCTTTTCCTTAAAGGCTGTCGAGGCTTCCGAGGAAATATACTTCTTACCGTCCTCTTTCTCCACGACGACACTCTCTATCCCCAGGTCCTCTGCCGAGTATCGGATGTTTTCAAGACCGAGCTCAGAGGGGGTAAGAGTCAGACGGGTCGAGGTCTCCTCTCCCTTGGCCACCAGAGCAAAATGCTCCTTGGCCGCATCATAAGCTATCTTATCGGCTCCGGTCAGCTTGCTGCCGTTGTAATCGGAAGAGCTGCTTAAGGGGATCTCCACCTCTTCGGCCAGAAGAGCCTCGATCTCTTCGTTATCTTCCCGGTCCTCCTGAACCTCACCGGTGAGATTCACCTCCAGATAATCCAAAAGCAGAGCATCGTCTTCCGCTTCAGGAAGAGTTTCTGTCTCTTCCTCCTCCGGGGCTTCTTCGGTCTCAAGGACGATCTCCCCGTCAAGAGGCGCACCATCCATGCCTGCCTCTTCCGAGGCAGACTCCTCTAAGGCCGCTTCAGCCGCCTCTTCCGTCTGCACCTCTTCTGTCTTTTCGGAAATGACCTCATCGGCATAGACACCGATACCCGAAAATGCCACAACTCCGGCCAATAAGATGGCCGTAAGTCCTGTCAGCCTTTTTTTCAAAGAAAGATCTCCTTATCTCTGCCTATAAAAAATCTATTTTATTATAGCACGTATCAGGTCACCTGTCACAGAAAAATCATCTGCAACACTTTCCCAACGCCTGCCCTGCTATCCTTACCTCATCAAAAGAAAACGACAGAAAAATATCCTCTCTCCTTCCTTGTTGAAAAAAGGCCCCTCACGGGGTCTTTTTTCACGCTTACTCTTCGGAGCTGTCGTTTTTGGTCTCATTCTTGAAGGTGTAGGTGATGCTGCCGGCATAGCGGTAATAAATGGTATCTCCCTCTGAGAGTCCGGACAGGATCTGCACGTAGGACCCGTCTGAGACGCCGCAGGTCACCTCCGTTTGTCCGCTCAGCTCATCCTTCTTCTCATCATAGGCCGTATAAACATAGACCTTTCCGTCCTCTTCGCTTAAGGCCGCCTCCGGGATCAGAAGGACATTGTCATAGTCCCCGAGGGTGATGCCGACAGAGGCATTCATACCCAAAAGCATATTTTCCTGCTTATCCATGGACACCGTCACGGTATATTTGGTATTGCCGCCGCTGTTAGTGCCGAAGGGATCAAGAGCGGTGATCTTGCCCTCAAAGGTCTGGCCCGGGAAAGCATCCAGGGTGACAGATACGGTATTTCCGATCACGATCTTGCCGATATCCAGCTCGTCGATGGAGACATCGATGGACACGGTATCATTTGGTGTCATGGTGCAGATCGTGGTCTCGGCATAAGTGTAGGTATTGGCTGCTTCCGTGGTCACGTCCTCAATGGTGGCTCCCTCTGTGACCAGAAGGCCGGAGGAAGAAAGAGCGCTCATATCAAAGCCAAAGGAACCGGACATACCGCCTGACATGCCCTGACCCGAACCGCCCTGAGAGGGGAATCCGCCGCCTCCTGTGGGGTCCTGCTCCTGACGGCTGCCGCCGCCTTCCTCCTCGGAAGGGGTAACGGTCGGCTGGGTGGGTCCCTGTGTGGGCACCGGGGCCTCTGAAGGAGTGGCTGTGGGAGCAGCACTGGGCTCAGCTGTGGGCGTTGGCTCAGAGGAAGCCTCCTTCATAAGGACAATGGTCATGACATTGTCCGTCTGATTGGTGGTCACGGCATAGCCTGTCAGAGTATCCTTAAGGCCGATCTCATAGGAAATTTCTTCTCCGCCGCTCGTCTTATCGAGATCCTCAAAGACGGCAGTCCAATTGTTGTCAGCCGAGGCCACGGCCTCCTTGACCACTTCCCCGCCGGCGGACAAGGTCAGTGTCACGGTCTCCGGCATCCCCTCGCTCATGGTCTTGCCTTCCGAGGTCAGCCAGAGAAGCTTGACCGTATAGCTGATCTTTTCGACACTTTCCTCCGGAGTCGATTCTTCTGAGGATTCGGAAGATTCAGAGCTCTCTCCTTCTTCCTTGCTCTCAGTTTCTTCTGCCTCCATCAGGCGCTCCACGGAAATGGTCTTATAAAGAACGGTATTGCCGGCATAAGAAGACTTGGCAGACACTGTCTCGGAGGTCTCACTCCCGGTGGTGTCCGTCAGAAGAGATTCGTCTATCTCGGCGATCACGCCATCCTCCTCTGCGCACACATAGCCGGTCCGGCTGATCTCGACCAGACGGTTGTACTGATCGACCAGCTTTTCCCTGCGCCGGGTCAGAGTCTGGTGGTCGGCCTCATAATCCGTATCCGTCAGAGTCAGGAGAGTCGTGCCCTCGGACACAGACTGGCCTTCGGTCACATTGACCGCAGAGACCTTTCCGGAATATCCCGTCACGCTCTGGCGGCTGTAGATATCCAGCTCACCGCTGCCAAGCTCGGTCTTGCCGTTTTTGGCCGTGACCTGATCGCCGTAGGCGAAATCATCAAGAGAGACGGTGATGGTGATCTTTTCCTTTTCAATGGCAGCCACCGTACCTTCGCCGGTCTGACCGTCCGCATTGCTGACCGTCACGGTATCTCCCACGTTCAGATCACCCTGATTGTCGACCTCAAAGCTGAGGAGGCCGTCCAGGGAGATCAGCATAAGAGAGCCCTTGTCATACATGACATCGATGACGTCCTCTCCGGCTTCGGCGTAGATCTTAACGACCCGGCCGGCATAGGAGGCCGTGATCGTGCTGCTCAGGGCATCGTCCGTCAGCTCGGTTGCCTCGGCATCCAGCTCGGCCATCAGGTCTTCGATATCGGAAATGGCAGCCAGAACAGAGCTGCGGTCAACTGTAGCGATGATATCGCCCTCCTGGACCGTATCGCCCTTGGCCACCTGATAAGCCGTGACCTTGATGGTGCCCGGCACGGTCACATCCTCCTCAGAAGCAGAGGCCAGAACACCGCTGCCTGTCAGTGTTTCGGAAAGGCTGCCGCTGTCAGCCGTCTCAGTGATGACCTTTTCTTCGATGGCAGCGCCGGAGGCCTGCTTGACCTCGGTGCTCAGGACCTCAAGAACGATGATAACGACCAGGACCAGGGCCAGGACCACAGACCAGACAGCGATCTGGCGTTTTCTCTTTCTCTTGCGGACCAGGACCGGATCTTCTCTGACCGGAGCCTTATTCTCCTCTTCGGCCGATCCGTCTTCGCCCTCTGAGGCGTCGGCCTTACCCTTTTTGATCCGAACCAGCATGATGATGCTTAAAATATCCGCTGCCAGACAGGCCAGGAATATGACCAGAGCCAGGATCTTAATACCGGTGCCAAAACCGCTTTGCGGCAGGGTCATTCCCTCAGGCATGGACATCCTGCCCTGACCGTGTCCTGTGGTCGTCTCCTGGCTGTCAGAACCAGAAGTCTCCTGGCTGGCCTCAGCTGCGCTCTCCTCGGCATTCCTGTCGGAAGCGCTTTGGTCTTCCCCGGCATCCGACCTCTGCCCGTCGTTTTCCGAAGGCATCTGACCGTCTCCAAAGGAAGGCATTTCGCCGTCCCCGGTGGAGGGCATATCGCCGCTCTCAAAGGAAGGCATCTCGCCGTTCTCGGTGGAGGGCATTTCGCCGTCCCCAAAGGAGGGCATCTGTCCCTCCGAGAAGGCAGCCTGGGTCTGTTGGCCTCCTGTCAGAAGGCCGCTTTTCAGGCAGAAAATGACATCTGCCGCCAGAAGGACTGTCGCTATGATCAGGACAGCGATCCATAATTTTCGATTTGTCTTTATTTTCACGAGTTCATCCTCCGTAATGCAGGGCATCGATCGGTTTCATGGCAGCGGCCTTATTGGCCGGATAAATGCCGAAGACCACACCGATGGCCAGGCAGAAAGAGACCGCGATCAGGACGACTGTCCCGTTCATATTGAAGGTCAGACTGAGAC
>R21__coassemble_2416_pt1 | contig 10736 bp, 3 predicted proteins | sample R21__metabat2_low_PE_030 | metagenome-assembled genome bin R21
TCTTTGCAGGATGAAAAAAGATATTTTCACATTGCATTTTCCGATTACTATTCATTTAAACGGGCCGAACAAGATAAACTAATATATAAAGTTGAAAATATTAATGGTAGTTATTCTATTTCAACTGGATTATACTGTGGCGTCATAAACTTTGGAAATAAACTTCCTCAGTTAGAAATTAAAACGGGTTATTCGGATACGTTTTTCAAAAGAATCCTTAATTTTTGCTGCGGGATATATGCGGATACAAATACGACAAAGACTGCAAGTGAAAGCGAGAGTATATATTCATTACTAATCCAATATTTATTTTTAGTTTCGCTAAGAAAAGTTGCTGCGAAAGCTATTCCCAAAAGGTATGTTTATCTTCGCGGACGTGGTTATGACATACAGGGTAATGTTGATATTGAAGAGTATATTAATCAGGATTTGTTTTCATCAGATAAGATGATTACATATAGATATCCGGCTCGCCTTGAAATACAACCTGTCGTTGATGTTTTGCATGCGGCGTTGAAGAGCTGTCAAATAAATAAGAAGGGTTCTGTACTTCCCAATATGCTTGAGTTCGAGCATCATTTAGATGAATTGTATTCAGGGATAAAACCGTCCCAAAAAACAGTAAATGCCGTATTAAAGGACAAGTTTCTAAATAATAGCCTTTATTCAGACTATAAGAAACCTTTGGAATATGCCAAAATTTTACTTGATAATAATGATCTGAATTCCGGCAATTCAAAAGCTGTGTCTGGAATAAGCGGCTTTCTTGTAGACGCATCTTTCTTATGGGAAATGTATCTATATAACTTGATGAAACTTAATCTTCAAAACTGGACCATAGATGCCCAATGTGAAATATCGTTTTATAATGACACCTTCTACTCGAAAAAGAATTATCCTGATTTTGTTATACGAAATAAGCAGACTGGTAGAATTTTCATTTTGGACGCAAAGTTTAAAAGAATGAAGTTTGATAATCTGGATGTAGATAACGAAGATATCAGGCAATTACATTCGTATTCATATTATTTCTCATTGACTGAAGGAGAAAAATTTTTTGGTGCAGCCCTTATTTATCCTTCAAAGGTATTCAGGCCAGAGAATAAGAATAATATAGATGATATTTTTGGAATAAAGAGTGCTGGATGTAAATTTGGCGTTTTCTCTGTCAAGGATCCTTCAGATGGAGAAACCATGACCGGGAATGAGATGTTTTTCCTAAATGAATTAAGATCTTTTATTGAGGATGTATAGATCGGAACCACATAAAGAATTAATTGTGGATTCGTAAAAAGGGAGAAATATTCCCATTTACCCTCAATGCCTATTTTGGGAAGCGGAATATTGTCTGTTACGCCCGGATAGCTGTATACAGGGGAGGAATATTGTCTTGCTCATACTGACATCAGACTTCCGAACTCACGGCATGTGGAGACGGTAACCCTTTTAAGTAACAAAAATGTGAAAACGAGAGGTTGTGTTGAAATCGGAGTTGATGCCGAGGAATATTACCGAATAAAAGATACGAATGAAGGAGACCCGATAAAATGCACAATCTACTGCGCATAGACTATGTTAGGATGATAATGAAATAATATCCATATGAGAAAAACAGAAGAGTCAGATGACTTTGTTGGTTAGTATGTTTGGTATTATAAGTGGTTTGCCTTACTGGGTATTCGGGAAAACGACTGTGATCGCTATTGTAATTTTCGGTATCGTGTCGAAACATCTGTCTTTAAATTTTAATACAAAAACCTTGGTGTAATTAAGGATGGAGATAAGGAAGATGAAAGAAAAGATAATTCTCACTCCCGGATGTAACGGAACGGAGCTTCTTCGTTCTCTGGCAAAAGAAGGAATCAATACGATTGGATTAAGGATAATGGGTGCATCAGAGCTGGCAAGAACGGCTCTGATGCATTCCGGCGTTTCTGTGGAAGAAAAATTTCTGCCGCCGAAGGAAGAGGCGCCGGTAGTAGATTCCTTTGTCCGTAAGATCGATTATTTCTGTGCGGCTACATATGCAGATTCCGAACAGCTCGCTGCAGCACTAAAAGCGATGCGTATGCTGATTGTTTCGAATGAGGCAGACACAGTCCATCAAAAGCTGGCTCGCGGAAAATTTAGCGAAAAAAATGCTGCCATCAGCGAAGCTTACGACCGATATATGGATTTCCTGAAATCGGAACGACTCATGGATAGTATTTCCCTGATAAGAAAGGCAATAGCTGAAACCAATTCCGACACATTTGACGGGGAATTCATGATATTAAGCGAGTATCCGCTTTCAATTCTTGAGACAGAGCTCATAAAGCGGGTGTCAGGTGACAACTTTAAGGAAATATCGCTCATCAGCCTGTTTGGGAAAAAAGCTTCGGAAATTACTGAGGCACCTGCAACTCTGACAAAGGCTTATGGCGCATCCAATGAGGTCGAGGCGATCCTCTCATATATCTATTTCAACAATATCCCGTTGGATAGTTGTATTGTGGCTGTGACAGAGACAAACAGCTACGCTCAATTGTTCTATGATATGTCTCTGCTTTACAACGTGCCGATGACATTTGGATGTGGTGTGCCGATATTGAATTCTAACCCGGCTAAACTTTTTAAGGCATACGTGTTTTGGATGACCGATGGCTACTATGGCGTCAGCGCACTGACGGATATGCTTATAAATGAGGCCGTTGATAGAAAAAAACTCAAGCAGGCGCTTGGAAATGAACAACTTTCAGGCAAAAAACTTAATGAGGCCTTGCAGATGGCAGGAAAACTCCGCATCAGTGTGAATGCAGAGGCAAATGCTGAAGCTATCTCAACATTTGAAAGAAAAATAAATAGTACGTTGCCCGAAGAGGAAAAGGAGAAGAAACTTGAGCAGCTGGCACTGGTGAAAATTCTCGCAAAGGAACTGGAAGCGCCGGCGGAAGAATTTATAGCAAAGTATGCCAGAATCAGAGAAGGACAGCAGGGGCGGGTCGATCGCTCGGGTGTGAAGGTTGTGGCGGAAGCATTGGTGTCATACTTTAGCCATTTGACACGGGAAGATAATGATGCGGATGCCTTGGAGACTATTACGCATGAAATACTGAAAAAAACAGTATGCACCGAAAACAGTCGAGAAGGCTGCCTCTATGTGACAAATATTCAGGGAGCACTTGCAGGAATACGAAAAAATCTCTTTATCGCAGGACTTTCGGCAGATGTTTTCCCGGGGGCACCTACAGAAAACTACCTCCTGCTTGACTGCGATTATGAGTTGTTTGGGGACGGAACGGTTGCGGTACCGTCATCGGCGGAGAAGATACACAGAAAGAAAAGGACTTATCAAGACTTAAGAAGGCTGGCAGATGCACTTAATGTATCTGTCCACCTGTCGTATGCGGATTATGATCTTTCTGAACTTAAGGACAAGAACCTTTCATCTGTTGTGACAGAAAAAGTTACGGAGATAGTTGGCTTCTTTGAGAAGGATATTTCTGCCTCAAGAGTCATAGGAATGTCTTACAAGGAGGGAAAAGATATCCTTTTCAAAATGCCCGAAAAGAAAGAGATAGAGGCGGCCTGCGGACTTGATACAGAATATTCGCCAACTGCTATAGATCAGTTCTTCAACTGTCCGAGAAAATTTATGCTGGGGTATGTCTTAAAGATAAAGGAAGACGAGGAAGATAAGCCGTTTGAGGTTATCAATGCTGCTGATCTGGGGACACTCGTACATACCGTGATGGAGTATAAGGCAGAGGCAGAAAGTTCTGGTAATAAGCTGCCTCTGGATGACTTTATAGCAAAAGGTAAGGAAGTTTTTGCAGGCTTTTTGGCCGAAAAGAAGCCGCTTCTTCAGGATACTGTATCCGACGAAGAAGAGACCATGCTTCGTATACTTACCAATGCCTATAATCAGGACCCGTGCAATGAGGTTCTTACGGCTGAAGAGATGAAGCATGTGAAGCATGAGTGCGGTATAAAGCTTAAGGGAATTCCTGACAGAGTTGAGAGACTTCCTGATGGAAAAAATATTATTGCAGATTTTAAAACAGGCTCAAATATCAAGCACAAGGAAAATGATGTGGAAACCTGTCTGCAGGTGCTGGTTTATGCCTATATAATGGAGAAGTCGGGCACGCCGATTTCGGGCTGCGAATACCGTTATGTACGTAATCCCCAGGTGATTCCTTGCCGGTACGATGATGAGATGAAAAAGGAATTAGAAAAAAGGTTGGAAATATTCAAGAACGCATTGGAAAAGGCCGATTTTCCCTGCACAGATGTTGAGGATAACTGCAAGTTTTGCAAGTTTAAGTCTATCTGCGGAAAACCAAAGAAAAAAGATGAAGACGGAGGGGAGGGCTGATTATGGATGGAAATGAATATAAAAGCGGCGCCAATGCTGAAACTGCAGAAAACGTGACGAATGAGATGGCTATTAAGCTCGCAGACGAAGAGGCTCGCAATAAGATCAGAAATGACATTGACACCAACTTCTTCGTGGAGGCCGGCGCAGGATCAGGAAAGACGACTGTGCTTGTTGCCCGCATGGTAAACATGGTGAAGGCAGGTCGTGATATCAGTCGTATCTGCGCGATTACCTTTACAAAAGCAGCAGCAAGCGAATTCTATTCAAGGTTCCGGGACGAACTTGCCGCTACAGTGGATAATAAGGCGGCCGGTTGGGAGAATTGTGAGGCAGCCCTGCGAGACATTGACCTTTGTTTTATGGGTACCATCGACTCTTTCTGCCATATGATCTTAAGCGAGCATCCCTCAGAGGCAGGTATTCCATCAAATTCAGAGATTCTGGACACGGATGCTATGTCTGCCTACTACAGAAGAAAATATAAGGATATCCAGGGAGGCAAGCACGGCGAAAAATTACGTCAAAAATGCAGACGGTTCAGCGGCTTCCATAAGGATCCATCTAAGGTATTTGCGGTGGTTCTTTCGGTAATCATGGCAAGAAGGAATGTTGATTTTAAATATCATAAGCCTGCCGATGAGTCCGTGGATGAACTTCTTAAAGCGGAAAAAGCAGCTATATGCGGAATCGTAAATATCCTTAAGGATCATCCGGAGGCAATGCCTGAAGATCCACCTGCTGAATGCAAGAAAGCCTGGGAAGTCATCATGGCGGAATCAAACAGCCTTAACGATGACTGGGGAAATGATGCGGTAGGAATAGCCTATACCCTTAAAAAGTTGAAAGGCCTGAGGCTGAACCTTAATTGGCAGATTGGTCAACTGGGCATGTTCGAAGATTATTTCGAAGAGCACATAGGAGGTAAGGGAAATAAGCCCCCATATTTTGAATTCACCGGAAAAACGCCTGACGGTAAGGAAAAAACCATCAGGTTCCCGGAGGAAATTGCACAGAAGATCGAGAACCTCAAGTATTTCGTGACTATGGATTTTGTTGAGGCTTGTATCCCTATAATTGAAAAGGAATTCAGGGAAAGCGGCAGGCTGTCATACTTTGATTATCTTCTGTATTTAAGGGATATGCTGAAGCGGGACGCTGCAGGAGATGGAAAGCTGATCAGGCATATCTATGACAGACACAGCTATTTTCTTATTGATGAGTTTCAGGATACCAATCCGATGCAGGCTGAAATCTTTTTCTATCTTGCAGCCAAGCAGATAGATTCGGATTGGAAAAAATGTATCCCACACCCAGGATCGCTTTTTATCGTCGGTGACCCGAAGCAATCCATTTATCGCTTCCGTGATGCGGATGTGGGAGCATTCCAAAGAGTAAAGGGCTTGTTCTCCGGAAGTGTAGGTGAAGCGCTGCTTTTAAGCTGCAACTTCAGATCTACCAACGAGATGTGCAGGTGGTTTAACAGGGTATTTTCAGACCTTCTTCCCGAGGACAATGCTGACCAGAGTAAGTTTTCGGAGATTCCGATAGAAAAAGCTAAAGATCCGGTAGGCACCTTCCATGGCATTTATTCTTATATCAGAGATGAGCGCAAGACGGCTAAACCGGAAATGAAGGATACCGAAAGGGTCCTCTCCATGGTAAGACGTCTTGTGAACAATCCGGCTTACACCATTTGCGGCAAGGACGGACAGGAGAGGAAGATCACATACGGGGACTTTATGATCATCACTCCGACCAAGACGAAAATCTCGGAGTATTCTGACATCTTTATCCGCAACAGGATACCGTTCCTGGTAGAAGGTTCAACGGTATTTTCAGAGTGCCCTGCGCTTGTGACACTTTATTCGCTATATGCGGCTGCTGCCGACCCAAACAACAGGAACTGCCTTTATGCTGCTCTTACGGGAAACTATTACTGCGTCAGCAGGAATGAGCTGATAAAGTATGTAAATGATGGCGGAAAGCTGAATGTATTTAACCCTTGTGCCGATTCAATCAATGACAGCGCAGAAGGTGATGAAGATGACTCAAAGAGCGGTGAAGACATTACCATCGAAGCCAAAGAAAACCGTATCGAAAAGGCACTTTTAGAGATACGGGAGCTTTACTTTTCTTCAAAAAGTCTTACACCGGCCGCACTTTTTGTGAAAATTATGGATGACTGCCACATCTTTGAAAAAACAGGCACACTCAACATTGAATATATCTACTATGCCCTCGAACTTTTGAGATCAGGGGAAGCCTCAGGGGAAATCTCGTCCGTAAAGGAAGCTTCAAAATTCCTTGAAAGTCTCATTTCGGATGAGGCGGAAATTGAGAGATATCTTTCGTTGAGCCGCGCGAAAGACAGGATACATATTGCAAACCTGCATAAGGTAAAGGGCCTCGAGGCTCCCATTGTCATACTTGCTTCTCCACAGAAAAAGAAGCGTTCACCGCAGATGCGTGTGGATATATCCGGGGAGAACCCGATGGGCTGGATATTTGAAGTCAGCAAAAAAAAGAAAAAGGATGTATACGAAAGCATTATCAAATGTTCTGATTTTCCGAAAGAACAGGAAGTGGAAAGAATAAGTAAAAATGCTGAGAATATCCGGCTTCTCTATGTTGCTGCAACTCGTGCAAGGAATGCCCTTATCGTTGGGAGCTATGTCAATGCCGGTAAGCCCGGAAACTATGGAGCAGAGAATGCCTGGCTGGAACTTCTTAAATATTGTGAACGGGATTTCTTTGAATCGGTACCGGAAAAAAATATGCCATCGTCGATCGATAGAGAATTTGTCAAGGCTACAGATATTTATGCAGACAATAAGGACAACGTATTCGACCGATACACCTCGGGGAAGGCAGGATATAGCATAAAGCTTCCAAGTCAAATAAAGCTAAAGAGTAGGCTTTCCTCGGAAGATGATTATGAGGATATTGCCGAGGAAAAAACAGATAAGAGGCGTAATACCAACAAAAAGAGAAATCCTGCACTTATCGGTACGCTTGTACATAGGCTTATGGAGGTACTGATCTCATCGAAAAACAGGGCAGATATTAAAGCATCTGTCATGGAGATCTGTTCAGAGTATGACGCAGACGATGCAGATGGTTATTACAGGAACATACTCATGAAAGTTGGCGAAAAAATAAGGAAAGGTGGCTACACACAGGAGAACGGCAGTAAAACTGATGTTCTTAAGCTTCTGCTTTCAGCAGAAGAGGTGCACTGTGAAGTCCCGTTCTGTTACAGGGAAACATCAAATGCTCAAAATGACAGTGCTGTTATCTGGCATGGAGTTATGGATGTCATCTATAAGAAAGATGGACGTTGGCATATCATAGACTACAAGACCAATTATGAGGAGTCAGATCTTGATGAAAAATATCGGGGGCAGCTGCAGGCATATATCAGGGCATTCAAAGAAATGACCGGTGAAGAGGCAGATGCCGAGATATATCATATCGAAGTGACAGAATGAAAAATGAGAAGGAGACAGCCCTGCTGCCTCCTTTTTCTTGCCCTTGTTTTTTCATTTCCCGGTCAGGTGCGAATGCGAAGGATTTGTTCTACAGGCCGGGGCAGGGGTATTTTGTATAATCGCCCTATGACATAAAAAGATAAGCGAAAGGCTGAGGTTTTTGCTATGTTTCGAAAAAAATATGCGGCCGCATTTCTGGCCCTTCTCCTGTCTGCCGGCGTATTGACGGGCTGCGGGAGCAGGACCGGATCATTGGCGCCGCTTGAGATCAGTTCCGAAAGTGAGTCGGCGGAGGAGGACTGGGAGGTCGTTACTTCCGCTCCGGAGAGTCGGGAAGAATCGGATGAGAGTGAGGCCGGCAAAGAAGAGACGGAAGAGAGCTCCGCATCAGAAGAGACGGAGGAAAGCTCATCATCGGAGGAGAGCTCCTCTGATCAGACTGCGGAAGAACAGGATCCTCTGGTGGAGGAATTTATCGCAGAGGTGGCTTCGGTCTATCAGATGGCCCACGATGGAAATTTCACCTACGGCAATTCCGAGGTCGATCCCCCCTGTGACGACAGCCTGATCAGCTGTGACAGGCTGGTCGCCAGAGCCCTCTGGAATCTGGGCTATCGGGACCAGAAGACCGGTGGCATGACCGTCTATGAGGAGGAGGAATATTTGACCTCACACGGCTTTATCCGGATAGATGATCAGGCTGACCTCAGGCGGGGAGATATCGTCATGCAGGACAACGGACAGGGCGGAGAGGTGAACTGGCACTGGCACACCTTTGTCCTGGTCTCCTATGACCCCGAGACGACGGCCTGCCAGAAATATGACTGCGGACATTACACGCCGGAGGGAGAGGAGCGCATACAGTGCGACCAGCCCTTTGACACGGTCCTGGCCGATTTCGGAGATGAGAGGAATTTTTACTGCGGTTTCCGGCGGGTGGAAGACTGGCCCGCAGAATCCGCAGAGAGCAGCGGAGAGTCCGGTGAGTCTGGAGCCTCCGGTGACACGGCAGAAGAGGGAGGAGAAGTATGAGAAGATCAGTTTGGAAAAGGAGAGGAGTCCTGACCGGGGCATTTCTGGCCCTGGCAGTCCTGATCGGCCTGACAGTGAAGACCGTTCAGGCTGACAGCTGGTATGACCTGAGCGGCGGAACACTGATGGTCTATGACGGCACGACGGAGATCCCGGATCGTGCCTTTATGAATAAGACAGATATTCAGAAGGTCATCCTGCCGGAATCCCTAAGGACTATCGGGAACCAGGCCTTCCAGGGCTGCACAAATCTGGACGAGATCGACCTGCCTGAGGGTCTGACCAGGATCGGTTACTGCGCCTTCGAGCAGTGCTCGGACCTGGAGGAGGTCACATTGCCGGCATCCTTGACGGATTTTGACAATTCCTCGGGTGCTCCCTTCAACAATTGCGCCAGTCTTAAGGCCGTTAAGGTAGCAAAGGGCAATCAGAGCTATAAGTCTGTGGATGGTGTCCTTTTTACCGCTGACGGGACAGAGCTGTGCCAGTATCCGGGCGGAATAAAGGATACCGTCTATGATGTACCGGAAGGCACGGAAAAAATAGGACGGTCATCCTTTAAGGGCAACCGTTATCTGGAGACCGTCAACCTTCCGGATTCCGTGACCCGGATCGTAAATTATGCCTTTAAGGAATGTGACAGTCTTCGGGACGTGGTCCTGCCGTCTTCTGTTCAAACGGTCAATGAGTTCGCCTTTGCCCAGATCGAGAATATCGGCTCCGTGACGATCACCAATCCGGCTGCGTCTATCGACCCCACTGCCATCGTCATGTTCAATAACGGCGTGGATAAGAGCGAGGGGTACTATGCGACACAGGGAGTGACCATTTACGGAGAGGAGGGCTCGACGGCTCAAACCTTTGCCGAAGGCCAGGGCTTCCACTTCGAAATCATTTCCTCAAAGACTGAGGCGGAAGAAACGGCGGAAAGCGGGGAGGATCTCGTTGATGGCGTTCTGACCGTGTCGGAGGGGACGACGGAGATCCCGGATGGGGCTTATCAGGATAAGACCGGCATTCGAAAGGTCGTGCTGCCGGATTCCCTTAAGACCATCGGAAAACATGCCTTCCAGGGCTGTACCAATCTGGAGGAGATCACTCTGCCGGAGGGCCTGACGGAGATCGATGCTGTTGCCTTTGAAAGCTGTTCTTCTCTGAAGGAGGTCACCCTGCCGGCTTCGGTGACGAGTATCGGCTTTGGCGCCTTTAACAATTGCCGGAAGCTTGAGAACATTCAGGTCGATGAGGCCAATGAAAGCTATAAGTCTGTGGATGGTGTTCTTTTTACCGCTGACGGGACAGAGCTGTGCCAGTATCCGGCCGGCAAAGAGGAGACGACTTACGCTGTTCCGGACGGCACGGAGACCATAGGCAGGAGCTCCTTTAAGGGGAATTCTTACCTTGTGACTGTCCACCTGCCGGAGTCTGTGATCAAGATCGACATCCGCGCTTTCAAACTGTGCGACAAGCTTTGCGATGTGGAGCTGCCCGCCTCTGTTGACGCGATCGGGGAGGGCGCCTTTGAGGAGACGGGCTCCCTTGAAACCCTGACCATTAAAAATCCTAAGACAGAGATCGATCCTCAGGCTGTTACGACAGATGACCATCCGCATGAGACGATCACGGTCATCGGTAAAGAAGGCTCGACAGCCGAGTCGTTTGCCAAAAGCTGCAATTTTAATTTTACCGCTCTGACTGACACGGAGGATGAGACCACCGATGCGGAAGCAGCGGAAGAAAGCCTGGAGACGACGGAGGAAAAGACGGTCAGCCTTCCTGTCCTGATTCTGCTTGTGATCGGAATAGCCGCCGGCGTCATCCTTGTGGTGGTCAGCTTCCTGATGCGCCGCAGAATT
>R21__coassemble_2449_pt1 | contig 10634 bp, 5 predicted proteins | sample R21__metabat2_low_PE_030 | metagenome-assembled genome bin R21
ACCGAGATCCACACCCCCAAGCTGGCGGCCAAGGGAGCGGAGGGCGGCTCCAACCTCTTCCGTCTGGACTATTTCCACCGTCCGGCCGTCCTTTCCCAGAGCCCCCAGTTCTGGAAGCAGATGATGGTGGGTGTCTTTGAAAGAGTCTACGAGGTGGGCCCGGTCTTCCGGGCTGAGAAGCACAACACCAAGAGACACCTCAATGAATACACCTCCATGGACTTCGAGATGGGCTTTATCGAAAGCTTTTACGACATCATGGAAATGGAGACCCTCTGCCTTCAGACTATCATGACCAATCTGAAGGAAAACTATGCCGATGAGCTGGCCCTCCTTCAGGTGGACCTGCCTAAGACAGAGGACATCCCCTCCGTCCGCTTTGATGAGGCCAAGAGGCTGGTGTCCGAAAAGTATCAGAGGGAGATCCGCAACCCCTTCGACCTGGAGCCGGAGGAGGAGGCTCTGATCGGCCGTTATTTTAAGGAAGAATACGATGCGGACTTCGTCTTCATCACCCATTATCCTTCCAAAAAGCGTCCCTTCTACGCCATGGACGATCCCGAGGATGCGACCTTTACCTTAAGCTTTGACTGCCTCTTCCGCGGCCTGGAGATCACCACGGGAGGCCAGCGCATCCATGATTACGGAATGCTTATGGAGAAGCTGGAGAGGAGAGGTATGAGCCCGGACGGCATGGATGCCTACCTCAACACCTTCAAATGCGGCATGCCGCCCCACGGCGGCCTGGGCATAGGCCTGGAGAGACTGACCATGCAGCTTTTGGGCGAAGACAATGTCCGAGAGACCACCCTGTTCCCGAGAGATATGACGAGGCTTGAACCATGAGTGACAAAACAATACGCATAGACGATGAGACCATCGAAAACATCAGCATCCTGGCCAAGCTGGAGCTGAATGAGGAGGAGAGAGAGCAGGCCAAAAAGGACCTGACGGAGATGCTCTCCTATATCGATACCTTAAACGAACTGGACACCGAAGGCATTGAGCCCATGTCCCACACCTTCTCCGTGGCAAATGTCTTCCGTGAGGATGTTGTGACCAACGGTGACGGCTGCGCTGAGGCTCTGGCCAACGCTCCGGCTGTCAAAAATGATATGTATCAGGTCCTTCGGACCTTTGACTAAGGGAGGCAGACCATGAAACTATCCGATATGACGGCTGTCGCCTTAAGTCAGGCGATCAAGGCCAAAGAGGTGACGGTCAGGGAGGCACTGGAGGCTGTTCTTTCTGTCATCGATGAAAAAGAAGAGACCATCCACGCCTATGTGACCCTGGCAGACCGCGAGGCCCTCTGCCGCAAGGCCGATGACCTGCAGAAGAGGATCGATGCGGGAGAGCTGACCGGGCCTCTGGCCGGCGTGCCCATGGCCATCAAGGACAACCTCTGCTATGAGGGGTTGCCCTGTACCTGCTCTTCTAAGATTCTGGAAAACTTCCGCCCCACCTATACGGCCACGGCTGTGGAGGCCCTGGAGGAGGCCGGCGTCCTGATCATAGGCAAGACCAACATGGATGAATTTGCCATGGGCTCGACCACGGAGACCTCCGCCTTCGGGCCAACCAGAAATCCGGTCGATCCCGCCCACGTGCCGGGAGGCTCCTCCGGCGGCTCCGCGGCAGCGGTGTCAGGGGGAGAGGCCTTTGCAGCTCTGGGCTCTGACACCGGCGGATCCATCCGCCAGCCGGCCTCCTACTGCGGCGTGGTCGGTATCAAGCCCACCTACGGGACTGTTTCCCGTTACGGCCTTGTGGCCTACGGCTCCTCCCTGGACCAGATCGGACCTCTGGCCAAGGATGTGACCGATGCGGCCGCCATCCTTTCGGTCCTTGCCCGCCATGACGCTAAGGATTCCACCTCTGTGGCTCTGGCGGAGACCGACTATCTGTCGGCTCTGACAGGAGAGGTCAAGGGCCTTCGCATCGGCCTGCCCGAGGAGTATTTCGGGGAAGGCCTGGATGCAGAGGTCAAAGCGGCTATCATGGCCGCGGCCAAAAGGCTGGAGGAGGCCGGGGCCGAGCTTGTCCCCATCCATCTGGCTTATGTGGACTATGCCGTACCCTGCTATTACACCATAGCCGATGCCGAGGCCAGCTCCAATCTGGAGCGCTTTGACGGCGTCAAATACGGCTACCGGTCCCCCAAGGCCGAGGACCTTCACACCATGTATAAAAGGACCCGGTCCGAGGGCTTCGGACCTGAGGTCAGACGACGCATCATGCTGGGAAGCTTCGTTTTGAGCTCCGGCTATTATGATGCCTATTACCTTAAGGCTCTCAAGGTCAAGGCCCTGATCAAAAAGGCTTTTGACGAAGCCTTTGAAGAGGTCGATGTCATCCTGGGCCCGGCCGCTCCCTCCACAGCGCCCCTCATCGGAGAGAGCCTGTCCGATCCCATGAAGATGTATCTGTCCGATATCTACACCGTCCCGGCCAATCTGGCCGGCCTGCCCGGCATGACATTGCCCTGCGGCAAAGACAGGAAGGGCTTGCCTATCGGCATGATGCTCATGGCCCCGGCCTTTTCCGAAAAGACCATGATCCGGGTCGCTTATACCTATGAACAGGCCGTTTCGGCCGGAAAGGAGGCCTGACTATGTCACAGCAGTATGAGACCGTGATCGGCCTCGAGACCCATGTGGAGCTGGCCACAAGGACTAAGATCTTCTGCGGCTGCACCACGGCCTTCGGCGGCGCACCCAATACCCATACCTGTCCGGTCTGCACCGGCATGCCCGGGTCCCTGCCGGTCCTCAACCGCCAGGTCCTCAAATATGCCATCGCCGTGGGCCTTGCGACCAACTGCGAGATCACAAGAAACAGCAAGTTCGACCGAAAGAATTATTTCTATCCGGACAATCCCCAGAACTACCAGATCTCCCAGCTCTACCTGCCCATCTGCCGCAACGGCCGCGTGGACATTAAGACCTCTGCGGGAGAGAAGTCCGTCCGCATCCACGAGATCCATATGGAGGAGGATGCCGGCAAGCTGATCCACGATGAGTGGACCAACACCACCCTGGTCGATTACAACCGGTCGGGCGTTCCCCTGCTGGAGATCGTCTCCGAGCCCGATATGCGGTCGGCTGAGGAGGTCATTGCCTATCTGGAAAAGCTCCGCATGCTGATCGGCTACCTGGGCGCTTCCGACTGCAAGCTCCAGGAGGGCTCCATGCGAGCCGATGTCAACATTTCCGTCCGCCCTGTGGGCTCTGAGACCTTCGGGACCCGGACTGAGATGAAGAACCTCAACTCCTTCAAGGCCATTGCCCGCTGCATCGAAGCGGAGCGGGAGAGGCAGATCGAGCTCATCGAGGAGGGCAAAAGAGTGGTCCAGGAGACCCGGCGCTGGGACGACAATAAGGAAATGTCCTACGCCATGCGGTCCAAGGAGGATGCCAAGGATTACCGCTATTTCCCGGATCCGGACCTGGTGCCCATCCATGTGAGTGATGAGATGCTGGAGACCGTCCGGGCTGACCAGCCCGAGTTTCAGGAGGAGAAGGCTGCCCGCTACAGGGCTGCCTACAGCCTGCCGGATGAGGACATCCGCATCCTGACCGGTGACAAGCACCTGGCAGACCTCTTCGAGGAGGCGGCCAGACTTTCGGGAGAGCCCAAGCGGACCTCCAACTGGCTGATCGGCGAGACCCAGCTCCTTTTAAAGGAACACGGCATGGATCCGGTGGATATCCGCATCAGTCCTGCCCATCTGGCTTCCCTTGTCAAAATGACAGCTGAGAATCGGATCAACAACAATTCGGCCAAGCTGGTCTTCGGGGAAATGTTTGAAAATGACTGCGATCCGGAGCTCTATGCCAAAGAAAAAGGCTATCTCATCGTCCGTGATGAGGGCGCCCTTTTGGCCGCGGTCGAAGGGGCCATCGCCGCCAATCCCAAGGCGGTCGAGGATTACCATGCCGGCAAGAAGAAGGCCATGGGAGCCCTGGTCGGCTCTGTCATGAAGGAGATGAAGGGCAAGGCCGATCCGGCCGAGGTCAACCGTCTTCTGGCCGAAAAGCTGGGATAAAGCGGACAGTCGCAATCCGCTTCGCTACTACGGCTTAGAGGTGGGAGACTGATAAACGGTTCAAATTTTCAGACAATTTCAAATTGTCTTTACAAATCGAAAAAAGTGTATTATAGTGTCATCCGTCAGGTCGCAAAGAAGCGAAAACGTCTTCTTTGCGGCCTTTTCTTTATGTTTATTTTCCGGAGGTTTGGCTATGTTTGATGTGAAAAAGACTCTTCCGACTCCGCCCCTTTACGATCCCGCCTTCGAGCATGATGCCTGCGGCATCGGCGTGTGCGTGGACATTAAGGGCAGAAAGAGCCGGAAAAATGTGGAAGACGCCCTGAAGATCGTGGAAAATCTGGAGCACCGGGCCGGTAAGGATGCTGAGGGCAAGACCGGTGACGGTGTCGGTATCCTGACCCAGATCCCCCACGAGTTTATGAAAAAGGTGACCGCCCCGCTGGGCATTTCTCTCGGCGAAGAGAGAGAATACGGTGTGGGCATGTTCTTCCTGCCTCATTCCGAGCTTCTGAAGAACCGGGCCAGGAAGATGTTTGAGGTCGTCATCAAAAAGGAAGGTCTTCATTTCCTGGGCTGGAGAGAGGTTCCGGTCCATCCCGAGGTTCTGGGTGAAAAGGCCAGGGAGTGCATGCCCTGCATCATGCAGGCCTTCATTGAAAAGCCGGCCCAGGTTGACAAGGGACTGGCCTTTGACCGCCTGCTCTATGTGGCCCGCCGCATTTTCGAGCAGTCCAATGACAACACCTATGTGGTCTCCCTGTCCAGCCGGACCATCGTCTACAAGGGCATGTTCCTGGTCGGTCAGCTTCGGACCTTCTTCTCCGACCTGCAGGATCCGGATTACAAGAGCGCCATCGCCCTGGTCCATTCCCGCTTTTCGACCAATACCTTCCCCAGCTGGGAGAGAGCCCATCCCAACCGCTTCATCGTCCACAACGGCGAGATCAACACCATCCGGGGCAATGCCGACAACATGTACGCCCGTGAGGAAAATATGGATTCGGACCAGCTTCACGGCGAGATGTCCCGCATCATGCCCGTGGTCAATGCTGCCGGCTCCGATTCCGCCATGCTGGACAATACCCTGGAATTCCTGACCATGAGCGGCATGGAGCTGCCCCTGGCCGTTATGATCACCATCCCCGAGCCCTGGGAAAACAACAAGCACATGCCCGAGGCCAAGAGGGATTTCTATCAGTACTATGCCACTATGATGGAGCCCTGGGACGGCCCGGCAGCCAACATTTTCAGTGACGGTGATGTGGTCGGCGCCGTGCTCGACCGGAACGGCCTCCGTCCCTCCCGTTACATGATCACCAAGGATGACCGCCTGATCCTTTCCTCTGAGGTCGGTGTCCTGCCGGTCGAGGCAGACCAGGTCGTGACCAAGGACCGTCTGCGCCCCGGCCGCATGCTTCTTGTGGATACCCGTGAGGGCCGCCTGATCGGCGATGATGAGATCAAGAACCGCTATGCCACCCGTCAGCCCTACGGCGAATGGCTGGACAACAACCTGGTCTTTCTTAAGGACCTCCGCATCCCCAACAACCGCGTGCCCGAGCTTCGGGGCAAGGAGCTCAAGAGGATGCAGAAGAACTTCGGCTACTGCTACGAGCAGATCATGGATGGCATCCTGCCCATGGCCATGAACGGCATCGAGAAGACGGCCTCCATGGGTACCGATACGGCTCTGGCCGTTCTGGTGCCGGATTATCATCCTCTTTTCCATTTCTTCAAGCAGCATTTCGCCCAGGTCACCAATCCGCCTATCGACACCCTGAGAGAGGAGATCGTGACCTCCACCTCCATCTATCTGGGCCAGAGCGGCAACCTGCTGGAGGAAAAGGCCAAGAACTGCAATGTCCTCAAGATCCTCAATCCCATTCTGACGGACACGGACCTGCTCAAGATCAAATATATGTCCAGTGAGGGCTTCAAGGTCCAGACCCTGCCCCTTATCTATTATGCCGGGACCTCTCTGGAAAAGGCCCTGGATCACCTCTTTGTGGAAGCGGACAGAGCCTTCCGGGACGGTGTCAATATCCTCATCCTCTCCGACAGGGGCGTGGATGAGAACCATACGGCCATTCCCTCCCTCCTGGCGGTCTCGGCTCTTAACCGCCACCTGGTCAACATCAAGAAGAGGACCTCGGTCTCTCTGATCCTGGAGAGCGCAGAGCCCTGCGAGGTCCATGATTTTGCCACCCTGCTGGGCTACGGCGCCTCCGCTGTCAATCCCTATCTGGCCCATGAGACCATCCGCAACCTGATTGAGGAAGGCCTTCTGGATAAGGATTATTACGCGGCTGTCAATGATTACAACAAGGCGGTCATCGGCGGCATCGTCAAGATCGCCGGCAAGATGGGCATTTCCACCATCCAGTCCTACCAGGGCTCCCAGATCTTCGAGGCCATCGGCATTGAACAGAGCGTGATCGACCGCTATTTCACCAATACGGTCAGCCGGGTCGGCGGTATCGGCATGAAGGAGATCGAGCACGGTGTGGAGAGACGTCACATGATGGCCTTCGATCCCCTGGGTCTGGAGACCGACATGAGCGTGGATTCCATAGGCGATCACGGCCTGAGAAGCGGGGCGGAGGACCACCTTTACAATCCGGCCACCATCCATATGCTCCAGCTGTCCACAAGGACCGGTAATTATGAGCTCTTTAAGAAATATACGGAGGCCGTGACCAATGAGATCGGCCCCATGAACCTTCGCAACCTTATGGATTTCGTCCTGCCGGAGGAAGGCATCCCCCTTGATGAGGTCGAAAGTGTCGAGTCTATTATCACCCGCTTCAAGACCGGGGCCATGAGCTACGGCTCCATTTCCCAGGAGGCCCATGAGACCCTGGCCATCGCCATGAATTCCATAGGCGCCAGGTCCAACACGGGTGAGGGCGGTGAAGCGGAGGAACGCATGAACATTCCCAAAAAGGGACCCAACCGCTGCTCGGCCATCAAGCAGGTGGCCTCGGGACGCTTTGGCGTGACCAGCCGCTATCTGACCTCTGCCAAGGAGATCCAGATCAAGATGGCTCAGGGAGCCAAGCCCGGTGAGGGCGGCCACCTGCCGGGCGGCAAGGTCTATCCCTGGGTCGCGGCCACCAGAAATTCGACCCCGGGCGTGTCACTTATTTCTCCGCCGCCCCATCATGATATTTATTCCATCGAGGATCTGGCTGAGCTGATCTACGATCTGAAAAATGCCAATACCTCGGCCCGCATCAATGTCAAGCTGGTCTCTGAGGCCGGTGTGGGCACGGTGGCGGCCGGTGTGGCCAAGGCCGGCGCTCAGGTCATCCTGATCTCGGGCTTCGACGGCGGCACGGGAGCCGCTCCCAGAAATTCTATCCACAACGCCGGCCTGCCCTGGGAGCTGGGCCTAGCTGAGACCCATCAGACCCTGATCCTCAACGGTCTCCGCAGCAAGGTCCGTCTGGAGACGGACGGCAAGCTCATGACCGGCCGGGATGTCTGCATCGCAGCCATGCTTGGCGCGGAGGAATTCGGCTTTGCCACGGCTCCCCTGATCGTCATGGGCTGTGTCATGATGCGTGTCTGCAACCTGGACACCTGCCCTATGGGTGTGGCGACCCAGAACCCGGAGCTTCGCAAGCGCTTCATCGGCAAGCCCGACTACGTGGTCAATTTCATGAAATTTATCGCTCAGGACCTGAGAGAGCATATGGCCCGCCTGGGCATCCGGACCGTGGATGAGCTGGTCGGCCGGACCGACCTCCTCAAGGTCAGGGAAGGCCTGACGGAGGATCAGAAGAAGATCCGCCTGGACGGTATTCTCAACAATCCCTATGCCGGATCCAAGGAGGTCTCCTCCCGCTTCATTCCGGATCAGATCTATGATTTCAAGCTGGAAAAGACCATGGATGAAAAGGTCCTCCTTAAGGAGCTGGCTCCCTATATGGCCAAAAACGAGCCAAGATCGATCTGCGTGAATGTGACCAACACAGACCGGGCCTTCGGCACCATCCTGGGCTCCGAGATCACAAGAAAGCTGGGAACGGCAGTCCCGGAGGACCGCTATACCATCCACTGCACCGGGTCCGGCGGCCAGAGCTTCGGCGCTTTTATTCCGCAGGGTCTGACCCTGGAAGTGGAGGGAGAGTCCAACGATTATTTCGGCAAGGGCCTCTCCGGCGGTACCCTGATCCTTTACCCGCCCAAGGGCTCGACCTTTAAGGCGGAGGAGAATATCATCGTCGGCAATGTGGCTCTCTACGGCGCCACAGGCGGCAAGGCCTTTGTGAACGGTATGGCAGGCGAGCGATTCGCCGTCAGAAATTCCGGCGCCCTGGCCGTGGTCGAGGGCGTGGGAGACCATGGCTGTGAATATATGACCGGAGGCCGTGTGGTCATCCTGGGACCGACCGGCAAGAACTTTGCGGCCGGCATGAGCGGAGGCATCGCCTACGTGCTCGATGAAAAATTCGATCTTTACACAAGGATCAATAAGGCCATGGTCGGCTCCTATGAGGTGACCGACAAATACGATGTTGCGGAATTAAAGAAGATGATCGAGGAGCATGTCCTTAGGACAGGCTCGGAGAAGGGCAGAGATATTCTGGCTCATTTTGAGGAGTATCTGCCCCGCTTCAAGAAGATCATCCCGCATGATTATGAGAAGATGCTGAAGCTGATCGGCCGCATGGAGGAGAGAGGCCTCTCCGAGGAGCAGGCCCTGATCGAAGCCTTTTATGCAGCCAAGAAGGAGGCGTGATTATGGGAAAAGCTACAGGATTTCTGGATTACGCAAGAGAGGTCTCCGCTGAAAGACCGCCCCTGGAACGTCTGAAGGATTTTAAGGAATTTCATAACTATCTGCCTCTTGAGGATCAGGCCCGCCAGGGAGGGCGCTGCATGAACTGCGGCGTTCCCTTCTGCCAGAACGGCGCCAACCTCATGGGCATGACGTCCGGCTGCCCCCTTCATAACCTGGTCCCGGAATGGAACGACCTGGTCTATCGGGGCTGCATGGGACTGGCCTACACCAGACTGGCCAAGACCAGCAATTTCCCGGAATTTACCTCCCGTGTCTGTCCGGCCCTATGCGAGGCGGCCTGTACCTGCGGTCTCTATGATGAGCCCGTCAGTACCCGGGAAAATGAAAGGGCTATCATCGAGTATGCCTTTGAACACGGGATGGTGGAGCCTCACGTTCCCAGCACCCGCACCGGCAAGAAAATAGCCGTGGTCGGCTCCGGCCCCTCCGGCCTGGCAGCGGCAGACATGCTCAATAAAAGAGGCCACAGCGTGACCGTTTATGAACGGGAGGACCGCCCGGGCGGACTTCTTATGTACGGCATCCCCAATATGAAGCTGGACAAGGAAATCGTCATGCGCCGCATCCGTCTTATGGAGGCCGAGGGCATCGTCTTTAAGACCGGTGTGGATGTAGGACGCGATGTGACGGCTAAGGACCTTCTTAAGGAATACGACCGTGTCCTCCTGACCTGCGGGGCCAAGAATCCCAGAAACATCGAAGCGCCGGGCCGGGATGCCGAGGGCATTTACTTTGCGGTCGATTTTCTGACGGCCAATACCAGGAGTTTACTTAATTCAAACCTGACGGACGGCAAGAATATTTCCGCCAAGGGGAAGAATGTCATTATCGTGGGAGGCGGTGATACGGGCAATGACTGCGTCGGTACCTGCATGAGACACGGCTGTAAGTCTGTGATCCAGTTGGAGATGATGCCTCCGGCTCCCTTAAAGCGGGCTGAGAACAATCCCTGGCCGGAGTGGCCCAGGGTCCTCAAGACCGATTACGGCCAGATGGAGGCCATCGCCGTCTTCGGGCAGGATCCCCGCATTTACGAGACCACGGTCAAGGAATTCGTTAAGGATAAAAAGGGACGGCTGAAATCGGTCGTGACCGTGGATCTGGACTGGAAGGTCGACAAAAAGACCGGACGGCGGACCATGAGCCAGGTCGAGGGCAGCGAAAAAACCTATCCCTGTGAGCTGCTCCTGATCGCGGCGGGCTTTCTGGGCAGCGAAAATTATCTGGCGGAGGCCTTCGGCGTGGAAAGGGACGGCCGGTCCAATATCGCGGCTGACAACAGGTCCTATAAGACCTCGGTCGACCGTGTCTTTGCTGCCGGTGATGTGAGACGCGGCCAGTCTCTGGTGGTCTGGGCCATCCGTGAAGGCCGGGAGGCGGCCTACGCGGTCGATCTGGACCTCATGGGCTATTCCAATCTGATGGTCCAGTAAGGAATGAAAAGGTAAGCGGGAGAGGGCAGGAGAGGCCGTCTTCCGCTGCCTTTGAGGGCTTTGGGCGGCAGGCCTTACGGAGGTACGAGGCGGGAAAACGACAGCCAAAATAAAATGCAAAAACATGAAAAAAAGGCTTGCATTTGAGAGGGGGCCTCTGTTATAATCGATTTTGCTGTTCGAGCGACTTGGAGAAGTACCCAAGCTGGCCGAAGGGACACCCCTGGAAAGGGTGCAGGCGGTTAATAGCCGTGCAAGGGTTCGAATCCCTTCTTCTCCGTTTTCATGGGCTCATAGCTCAGCAGGTTAGAGCGCACGCCTGATAAGCGTGAGGTCGGTG
>R21__coassemble_2464_pt1 | contig 10567 bp, 5 predicted proteins | sample R21__metabat2_low_PE_030 | metagenome-assembled genome bin R21
CCCATGGGACTGCTGGTCGGCGTAATCGTCATGGCTATCGTCCTTCTGATCCTTTTCCTTCTTCATACCCGGTCGTCACCCTCCATGCATGCCAGGAGCGCGGCCAAGGCTGAGGAGACCCGCGGCATTCACCATAATGTCGTCTTCCTGGGAACCCATCGGTCGGTCCGGATCATTGAAGATAATGATGATTAAGAAAGATTTTCAAGCTTATATCAAGAATTGAAATTGTTCTTAAAAAAAGACAAAATACCGTAAAAATCAGGAAAACCGTCCTTCTTTTTTGGAAAGAAAGACGGTTTTTTTGACCGAACAATCTGCTTTTGATTGTGAAAATAAACAAAAAATTCGGGCAAAGACGGCCGTACTTTTTAGTTGATTTATACGAAAATTGTGATATCCTTGTAAGGAAATACAAAATCAGTAACAATTAATTCACATACATTTAATCAGGAGGAACAAAAACTAATGGCGACTAAATGGGTTTATATGTTCAGCGAGGGTGATGCAACCATGCGTAACCTTCTTGGCGGCAAGGGTGCTAACCTGGCTGAAATGACCAAGATCGGTCTTCCCGTCCCGCAGGGCTTTACTGTCACAACAGAGGCCTGCACACAGTACTACGAAGACGGCCGTCAGATCAACGATGAGATCATGGCACAGGTTATGGAAGCCATGTCCAAGATGGAAGAGATCACCGGCAAGAAGTTCGGCGACAAGGAGAATCCCCTTCTTGTTTCTGTTCGTTCCGGTGCCAGAGCTTCCATGCCCGGCATGATGGATACCATTCTTAACCTGGGTCTGAATGAAGAGGTCGTCGAGACCATGGCTGCCAAGTCCGGCAATCCCCGCTGGGCATGGGACTGCTACAGACGTTTCATTCAGATGTTCTCTGACGTCGTCATGGAAGTCGGCAAGAAGTATTTCGAGGCTCTGATCGATGAGATGAAGGCCAAGAAGGGTGTCAGCGCCGATACTGAGCTCGATGCCGATGATCTGAAGGAGCTGGCTTCCCAGTTCAAGGCTGAGTACAAGAACAAGCTCGGCGAAGATTTCCCGACAGATCCCAAGCTTCAGCTGGTCGAGGCCATCAAGGCCGTGTTCCGTTCCTGGGATAACCCCCGCGCCAATGTCTATCGTCGTGACAATGATATCCCCTATTCCTGGGGTACCGCTGTCAACGTTCAGATGATGGCCTTCGGTAATATGGGTGAGACCTCCGGCTCCGGCGTGGCCTTCACACGTGACCCGGCTACCGGTGAAAACAAGTTCTATGCTGAAGTCCTTATGAACGCTCAGGGCGAGGACGTCGTGGCCGGTATCCGTACCCCCATGGAGTTCGATGAGCTCAAGAACATCGGCATGACCGATATCCATGATGAGCTGCTCAACATCGCCAATATCCTGGAAGATCATTACAGAGATATGCAGGATATGGAGTTCACCATTGAAAATCACAAGCTCTACATGCTGCAGTGCCGTAACGGTAAGAGAACCGCCAAGGCTGCCCTTAAGATCGCCAATGACCTGGTCAAGGAAGGCAAGATCACAAAGGAAAAGGCTGTCAGCATGATCGATCCGCGTAACCTGGATTCCCTGCTTCACGGCTCCTTCAGCAAAGAATCCCTGAAGAATGCTGTCCAGATCGGCAAGGGTCTTCCGGCTGCTCCGGGCGCTGCCTGCGGTAAGGTCGTCTTCACAGCTGAAGATGCCAAGGCTCAGGGCGCTGCCGGTGAAAAGGTCGTCCTGGTCCGTCTCGAGACCTCTCCGGAGGATATCGAAGGCATGAAGGCCGCTCAGGGTATCCTGACAGCCCGCGGCGGTATGACCTCTCACGCTGCTGTCGTGGCCCGTGGTATGGGTGCCTGCTGCGTAGCCGGCTGCTCCGCTATCGTTATGGATGAAGAGAACAAGACCTTCTCCCTTGGCGGACACACCTATAAGGAAGGCGATATCATTTCCTTCGACGGTTCCACCGGTAACATCTATGACGGCGCTCTTCCTGTCCAGGATGGCTCCATCGAAGACGAAGACTTCAAGACCATCATGGAATGGGCTGATGAGATCCGTACTCTGAAGGTCCGTACCAATGCTGACACACCGGCTGACGCCCGCAAGGCTGTCGAGCTCGGCGCTGAAGGTATCGGCCTTGTCCGTACAGAGCATATGTTCTTCGAAGGCAACAGAATCGATGCTTTCCGTGAGATGATCTGCTCCGATACCAAGGAAGAGAGAGAAGAAGCTCTTGAGAAGATCCTGCCGCTTCAGCAGGGTGACTTCGAAGGCATCTACGAGGCTATGGAAGGCAGACCTGTCACCATCCGCTTCCTGGATCCGCCTCTTCATGAGTTCGTTCCGACAGAAGAGGAAGACTTCGAAAAGCTGGCTAAGGCCAAGGGCAAGACTGTTGAAGAGATCAAGGTCCTCTGCGAGGGTCTCCATGAATTTAACCCCATGATGGGTCACCGCGGCGTCCGTCTGGCTGCCTCCTATCCGGAGATCGCTGTCATGCAGACAAAGGCTGTTATCCGCGCCGCCATCAAGGTCAACCAGGCTCATCCGGACTGGAACGTCGTTCCCGAGATCATGATCCCGCTTGTTTCCAAGGTCCACGAGCTCAAGTTCGTCAAGCAGTATGTGGTCGAGACAGCTGATGCTGAGATCGCTGCTGCCGGCATCGACATGAAGTATTCTGTCGGTACCATGATCGAGATCCCGAGAGCCTGCGTCATGGCTGATAAGATCGCCAAGTATGCTGAGTTCTTCTGCTTCGGCACAAACGATCTGACACAGATGACCTACGGCTTCTCCCGTGATGACTCCGGTAAGTTCCTCCAGGATTACTATGACAAGAAGATCATGGAGAACGACCCGTTCGCTAAGCTGGATCAGGAAGGCGTCGGCGAGCTCATCAAGCTGGCTGTTAAGAAGGGCCATGAGATGCGTCCGGAGATCCACTGCGGTATCTGCGGCGAGCACGGCGGAGATCCCTCCTCTGTGGAATTCTGCCACAGCATCGGTCTGGACTATGTGTCCTGCTCACCCTTCCGTGTTCCGATCGCCCGTCTGGCTGCTGCTCAGGCTGCTCTTAAGGACTGATCCTGCGGAAAAATTAAAAACTGCTGCAAAGACCCGCGGAGCTTTCAAAAGAAGCCCCGCGGGTTTCTTTCTGCCGGCAAGAAAAACATTGTCCTATCTGAAGAACAATCTGTTGGCAAATCCAAGAAAATGGTGTATCATAAGACCAAATATGGTCATTGGCAGAAATGTTCATTTTTGCCCCTGACTGATGTCTGGTTATCAATGTCAATTTGGCAAATTCAAAAGAAAGAGGTAATGAGAAATGGCTGCAATTGATTTGACGAAATACGGTATCACCGGAACCACAGAGGTCGTCTACAATCCGTCCTTCGATATGCTCTATGAAGAGGAGCTGAAGCCGGAGCTGGAAGGCTATGACAAGGGTGTCCTGACCGAGCTGGGTGCTGTCAATGTTATGACTGGTATCTACACCGGCCGTTCCCCCAAAGACAAATATATCGTCATGGATGAAAATTCCAAGGACACTGTCTGGTGGACCACACCGGAATATCCCAATGACAATCATCCCATGTCCGAGGATGTCTGGGCCAAGATGAAGGACCTGGCCACCAAGGAACTCTGCAACAAGAGACTTTTCGTGGTCGATGCCTTCTGCGGCGCCAATGCCGATACCCGCATGGCCATCCGTTTCGTCCTGGAAGTGGCTTGGCAGGCTCATTTCATCAAGAACATGTTCATCATCCCGACACCGGAAGAGGAAGCTGTCTTTGAGCCGGACTTCGTGGTCTACAATGCTTCCAAGGCCAAGGTCGAGAACTACAAGGAGCTGGGTCTTAACTCCGAGACCTGCGTGGCTTTCAACATTTCTTCCCGTGAGCAGGTCATCATCAACACCTGGTACGGCGGCGAGATGAAGAAGGGTATGTTCTCCATGATGAACTACTATCTGCCGCTTAAGGGCATCGCTGCCATGCATTGCTCTGCCAACACCGATATGGAAGGCAAGAACACTGCCATCTTCTTCGGTCTTTCCGGCACCGGCAAGACCACACTGTCCACAGATCCCAAGAGACTGCTGATCGGCGATGACGAGCACGGCTGGGATGACAACGGTGTCTTCAACTTCGAGGGCGGCTGCTATGCCAAGGTCATCAACCTGGATAAGGATTCCGAACCGGATATCTACAATGCCATCAAGAAGAATGCCCTTCTTGAGAATGTCACCGTGGCTGCTGACGGCAAGATCGACTTCGCCGATAAGAGCGTGACAGAGAACACCCGTGTCTCTTATCCTCTGAATCACATTGAGAAGATCGCCTCCAACGTCAATAAGATCTCTTCCGGCCCCGCTGCCGAGAACGTGATCTTCCTGTCCGCTGACGCTTTCGGCGTCCTGCCGCCTGTCTCCATCCTGACACCGGAGCAGACACAGTACTACTTCCTGACCGGCTTCACAGCAAAGCTGGCCGGCACAGAGCGCGGCATCACAGAGCCCACACCGACCTTCTCTGCCTGCTTCGGTCAGGCCTTCCTTGAGCTTCATCCCACAAAGTATGCTGAGGAGCTGGTCAAGAGAATGCAGATGAGCGGCGCCAAGGCTTACCTGGTCAATACCGGCTGGAACGGCACAGGCAAGAGAATCTCCATCAAGGATACCCGCGGCATTATCGATGCTATCCTTAACGGCGATATCAAGACTGCTCCGACCAAGAAGATCCCCTACTTCGATTTCGAGGTCCCGACAGCTCTTCCGGGCGTCGATCCGGCCATCCTGGATCCGAGAGACACCTATGCCGATGCTTCTGTCTGGGAAGAGAAGGCCAAGGATCTGGCTTCCCGCTTCAACAAGAACTTCGTCAAGTACACCACGAATGAAGCCGGCAAGGCTCTGGTCGCTGCAGGCCCCAAGCTTTAAATCTTCGTTTTACGGTGTCAATATGATCTCACGAGGAGGACGCATTTCTATGCGTTCTCCTTTTTCTGTTTGGTCAGATTGTGAAGGACCTCCCCCTCTGCTTGTCAAACGGTCTCCTGCACGGAGTCTTTCATGGCCGGATCGTTATGCTCTCAGAACTCGCACTCGTGTCCGAATCCGTCGTTCGGACACATGTTTGCAAGCCAAGAGTATGCTATAATGGTTCTATCTATCAATGGGAGAGGAACTGCCTGTGACATATCTCATTCTCATAGCATCCGTCATGGCCGGAGCCATGATCCAGGCTGTGATCGGTTTCGGTCTGTCGGCCGTGATCATGGCCTTTCTGCCCCTTGTTCTGCCCTATGGGACCTGCATCGGTGTCAATATGGGGGTCTGTGTGGCTGCCACGGCCGTTCTCAGCATCCGATATTATAAGTCGGTCAGGTGGAAGGTCCTGCTGACCCTGCTGGGCCCATCGGTCCTTCTGTCTGTGGTCATTTCCCTTTTATCCGGAAATGTGAGCAATGACATCCTCTACCTGCTCTTGGGACTTCTGTTTATCGTGATGGCCCTCTGGTTCTTCTTCCTGGCCGGTCGGGTCTCCATCCGTCCAACCACCTTCAACGGTCTGGCCATGGGAACCCTGTGCGGCATCTTTAACGGACTCTTTGCCATGTGCGGACCGCCGCTTGCCCTTTATCTGATCGCGGCTCTCAAGGACAAAAAGGAATATCTGGCCACCATACAGACCTTCTTTTTCATCAGCAATATGGTGGTCCTTATCACCCGTATCGCCATGGGCAATGTGGGCCTTGGCGACCTGCCCTATATCGGCATAGGCTGGGTGGCTCTGATCATCGGCACGGTGGTTGGCACCCTCATTTTCAAAAGAATCGATAAAGCCATCTTTAACAAGATCGTATATATTTTTATTGCTATCAACGGGCTCTGGATCATCATCAGCCGTTTGATCAGTATGCTGGGTCAATGACGACGCACAAGAGAAGGCATGGGATGGTATAAGCGGAAAGGCTGAAGCATTTTGAAGAAGACAAAGCTTGAAAATAACAGAGATAGTCTGAAGCGGCATTTTCTGAATGCCTGCCGCAAAGACCCTGCAAAGCCCCGCTTCGGTCTTGAGATAGAGCAGTTTATCATCGAAGAAAAGACCGGCCGGTCCGTTGTGTATAACGAGGCCGGTCTGGAAAGGCTTATGAATGAGCTGTCTCCCTTTTATCAAGACAAGACGTATTCGGAGGGACACCTCATCGGCCTGTCCCGAGAGGATGCGGCCATCACGCTTGAACCGGCCGGTCAGTTTGAGATCAGCTTTGCTCCGACGGATCGGTTTTCCGATATTTTTCTGACCTGGAAAAGGATAGAAGCGGAGCTATCCCCCATTCTGACGCGGGAGGGCTATTGTCTTTGTGCCTGCGGTTACCAGCCCCATTCCCGGATCAGTGATCTGCCTCTTTTACCAAAGACACGCTATCGCCTGATGGAAAGATATTTTTCTGACCTGAAGGGAATGGGTCCCAATATGATGAAGGGGACGGCCTCTATTCATATTTCCGTGGATTATCACTCGGAAGAGGAGATGGGCCGGCTCTATAAATGCTTTTACAAGCTCCTGCCCATCCTGGCGCATCTGACGGAAAATATCTCGGCATTTGAGGGAAGATCTCCTGAAGAAAAACTTCTTCGTATGCGGATCTGGGAGAAGACCGATCCGAAGAGAGTGGATGTCTCCCCTTACCTTGAGGCGGATGGCACCATGACCTTTGAAGGCTACCGTCGTTTTCTGGAAAATGCCCCGGTCATCGTTCGTCAGACGGAAGAGGGCCAGGTCTATTCGACTGAGCCGATCGGCCGTCTTTTGGAAGAGGAGACCTTCTCCGAGGAAGGACTGGATCATCTGAGATCTATGGTCTTTCCCTTTATCCGCCTCAAGGACTTTCTGGAGATCCGTGTGGCCGATTCCCTGCCCATGCGGGAAGCTATGATCTATTTCCTTTTGATAAAAGGCCTCTATCTTTCCCTGACAGAGCTGGAGACCTACACGAATGACCTCTATCAGGGCCAGGCCTTTGACCTTTTTGATGAGTTTGAAGGGGTCCGCCGCGGAGGTGCCGAGACTGATCTTAAGGGGAAAAGTCTGAAGGAAAGGGCCGGAGACCTTTTTCGCCTGGCGGGATCAGCTCTTTCCGGTTATGAAAAAGCGGCTCTTCTGACCTATCTTCCCGGAATTTCGGAAAATGCCTCTCTGGTTCGGACCGGAGAAGGGCTCGCCGAACCAAATATACTTATGTCAACCCATTCACTGGACCAATGGATGTGCCAAAGCGTGGCAGAGGATATGACAGTCCACCGGGAAGCGTCTCAAAGGGCCACGAGGGCTATGGCTGACACCGGCCTGCTTCTCGAGGGTCAGGCCGTTAAAGGCCTCTATGTTCCCAAGCTATTCAGCCTTCCCGGGACGGAGCTTTTAAAGAAAGCCGGAGAGACCATGGCCCGGATCGGCATCAAGGCCATCCGGCAGTTCAAAAAGGATCCGGCCTTTCGGGCCCTCTTCGGCTTTGATAAAAAGACCGAGGACATGATCCTTTGGGGCGCGTCCTATACCGACCGTCTGCCCGTCCTCCGCACCGATGTCTTTTATAATGAGGAGACGGGTGATTACCGGATCTGCGAGCTCAATACCGACGGGACTAGCGGCATGCTGGGCGAAAAGCTCCTTCAGGAAGCCTTTCTATCCTCACCCTTGGCCGAAGAACTTGCAAGAAAAGGACATATCCGTTCCTATGAGCTTTTTGATTCCCTGGCCAAGGCTTATGTTTCAATCTACCGGTCATCAGCCTATGCCCAAAAGCGCAAAGGGAAAAGGCCTCTTTTTGCCGTGGTCGATTTCTTCGATAAGGCCAGCTCCCTTGATGAATTCCGCCTCTATGCCCAGGCCTTTGAGAGACAGGGAGCAGAGGGGCTTGTCGCCGATATCCGCGACCTGACCTATGACGGAAAATACCTCTCCACAAAGGAAGGCCGGGTCATCGATGCGGTTTACCGGCGGGCAGTGACCGGAGATATTTTGGATCGGGAAAGGGAGGTCACAGCCTTTCTCGAGGCGGCAAGGGAGGAAAAGGTCGTCCTCCTCGGCAGCTTTGAGACCCAGGTCGTTCATGATAAGAGCTTTCTCATTGCCATCACCGATCCCTATTGCCAGACCTTTCTGACCAGGGAAGAGATCAATTTTCTCAGGATCCATGTGCCGGAGACCTTTCCCCTGAAAGGTGCCCTTGTCCGCCCAAAAAAGATAGGGGAGCATCCGGAGAAATGGGTCATCAAACCCATGAACGGCTATTCTTCGGAGGAAGTATATATGGGCCTCCAGTATTCGAAAGAAGAGTGGCTAAGGATCGTGAAAGAAAGAACCGATAAGGGCTATATTGCTCAGGCCTATCAGGAGCCCTATGCCAGCCGGCATATCGATTTCAATGATAAGAGGCCGGCCCTTGAGGATTATTACAATATGACCGGTATCTATACCTTTGACGGTCATTTTGCCGGGCTATATGCCAGAGCCGGCAATGACAGGGTAGTCGCCACGGGGCGAGGAGCTCATTTGGCCGCCAGTCTGACCTATGAAGAATAAGATAATGCTTTGAAAAAAGTACAATCTGTGATAATATACCCCAAGGAGGATGAATCCTATGTCAAATGAATCGGTTTTAAACGCATATCTTAAGCTTCAGAACGGATCGGATGTCCGAGGCATCGCCATCACATCGGAAAACGGTCCCGCCAATCTTCATGAGGAGGAGGCCAGAGCCATTGCCAGAGCCTTTGTTTCCTATCTTGTTAAAAAGACCGGAAAAGAGGCAGCTGACCTTAAGGTGGGTGTCGGTCATGACAGCCGTCTCTCTGCCGATGTGCTGACCAGGGGCGCAGCCCAGGGCATCACAGCCGCAGGAGCCAAAGGCTTCAACTGCGGCCTGGTTTCGACCCCTTCCATGTTTAACTCCACCATCCTTGCGGGCAGCGATTTTGACGGCGCGGTCATGATCACGGCCAGCCATATGCCCTATGACAGGAACGGCCTTAAGTTCTTTACCAAGGAGGGCGGCCTTGAGCATGAGGATGTGACTGAGATCCTGAAGGAAGCCGCAGACTATGCCGATATGTCCGAAAGGGTAGACGGCAGTCAGGCCTTCGACCTTCTGACTCTTTATGCCGATCATATGAAGGACATCATCAAAAAGGAAGTTCAGGCAGAGGATTATGACCATCCCTTAAAGGGGCTGCATATCGTGGTCGATGCCGGAAACGGCGCCGGCGGCTTCTTTGCCCCCCGCATTCTTGAGGACCTGGGAGCCGATACCACCGGTTCGGTCTTCCTGGATCCGGACGGCCGTTTCCCCAACCATATTCCCAATCCCGAGGACAAGGACGCCATGGAGGCCATCCGCAAGGCTACGCTGGACAGCAAGGCCGATCTGGGCGTTATCTTTGACTGTGACGGAGACCGCGGCGCTGTCGTTCTTGATGACGGTGAAGAGGCCAACAGAAATACCCTGATCGCCCTGCTTGCGGCCATTCTTTGCCGTCAGTATCCCGGTTCCACGGTCGTCACCGATTCCGTGACCTCCGATGAACTCGCGGATTTCCTGGAAGGCAGCCTGGGCATGAAGCATCTCCGCTATATGCGGGGCTATAAAAATGTTATCAACAAGGGCATTGAGCTCAATGCTGCAGGCGAAGAGTGCGATCTGGCCATCGAGACCTCAGGCCACGGAGCCATGAAGGAGAATTATTTCTCGGATGACGGAGCCTACATTGCTGTCAAGATCATCTGCGAAATGGCCCGCATGAGAAAAGAGGGCAGAAAGATCCAGGAGCTGATCGCTGACCTCAGGCAGCCTGCCGAGGCCAAAGAGATCCGTTTTAAGATCTCCGGTGAGGATTTCAAGGCTTACGGCCAGCAGGTCCTTAATGATTTCCGGGCTCTGGCGGAATCCGACAGCCGTTTCCATATCGTAGAGCCCAACTTCGAAGGCATCAGGGTGGCCTTTGATGATGAAGAGGTCAAGGGCTGGGTCCTTCTCCGTATGTCTCTCCATGAGCCCAAGATGCCTATGAATCTTGAGTCCAAGGAGGCAGGAGGAACGGACATCATCCTCGACCGCATCCGTCCTTTCTTTGTCAAGTACGACCGGCTTACCGGTCTTAACTGAATCTCTCACAAACGTTTATCAGGAGGTAAAAAAATGGCAATTGTTACCACAACCGAAATGTTCCAGAAGGCTTACAACGGCGGTTATGCTGTCGGCGCATTCAACGTCAACAACATGGAGATCGTTCAGGGCATCACCGAGGCAGCTCAGGAGCTGAAGTCCCCGGTCATCCTTCAGGTCTCCAAGGGTGCCAGAAATTATGCTAACCCGACCTATCTTCGTAAGATGGTCGAGGCTGCCGCTATCGAATGCCCGGATATCCCCATCGCCCTGCATCTGGATCACGGCCCGGACTTCGAGACCTGCAAGTCCTGCATCGACAATGGCTTTACATCCGTCATGATCGACGCTTCCTCCAAGCCCTTCGAAGAAAATATCG
>R21__coassemble_2481_pt1 | contig 10512 bp, 7 predicted proteins | sample R21__metabat2_low_PE_030 | metagenome-assembled genome bin R21
GTATAGATATAGGAGGTCGCGGAAAGATTAATAATGCTTGCCTTTGCGATGGTCGTTGTCTTCTTATAGTCGCATCTGGAGCAGGTCTTTACGATGCTGCCGTTCGCCGTTGCGGTTGCGGGATTTGTGACGGTTTTGATGTCATGCCCAAGGGCCGGGGTGACTCCCGCCACGGAGAAGACCTTGCCGCAGACTGAGCAGACTTCGGATCCTGTATTGCCCTTTTCCGTGCAGGTGGCAGCAACGGCCGGAAGGGTTGTGCGGTCATGGGAGCCGATGCTGTATTTTACATTAGTGGAAGGAGCGGAGGCTGCGAAGGTCTCCTGCTTCTCTTCCGTCCAGCTCTCGGAATAAAGGCAGGGAATGGTGACCGTCATATACGGCGCATAGAAAACATTCTCCCCGACAGTGAGCTTATCGGGATCAGCTTTCACCGTGATGCTGAGCAGGTTATAAATATGGTCAAAGGCATGGGAACCAATGGATACCATGCTCTCCGGAAGGACCGGGTCCCGTAAAGCAGAGCAATACTCAAAGGCATGCTCCCCGATCGTTTTGAAGCCATCCGGGAAGGTGACGGAGCTGAGATTCCTGTACTCTGAAAAGACGGAATCCCCTACCCCGGTGATGCCCTTTTTCAGGACGACAGATGTGATGTCTGCCGCTTCCCACGGAACATCCGTTTCTGAATAGACACCGCTGCCGCTAAGGGTAAGGGTGCCGTCTTCAAAGCTCCAGGAGAAGCTGCCGATCGTTCCCGAACTGGTATCGGCGGCAGAGGGTGCGATCGCCTCCTCTTTTTCATTAAGGGAAGACTGGATGTCTGCGGTCTCTTCCGCGTAGACCATCTCGGTTGCGGACGGCACTGTCATGCCCCCGATCAGGACTGCTCCGGCAAGAAGAATGGCCATGGACTTTTTTAGCGTTTTCTTAATCATAAATCTCTTCCTCACTTGTGTGGCAGGTGTTGTACTGTTTCCCTTTCGAATTTTGATATTATTTGGTTTTCTGAGCCCTATATCTCTTGGATTGATTTATATAATACCCCCCCAGGTATATTTGCAATATACGGGAAGTAGAATTTAGCACTTCAAGTTTATCTTTAATCACCTGTCAAAACTCGCAATACCCACAGGGCAAAATCCGCTTTGCTTGTTGCTCGTTAAAAGCGGGCTGCTTCGCAGCTTGCGGTACGGGGCTTGCGACGCGAAAGCTAGTCCTTTAGGGAACCCCGCACCGCACAAGATTGTCCCCACCACCTGAAGGTGGTGGGTTATCTTGCCGCTTTTATATAATACAAGCCCCGCCTCGTCGCAAGCTCAAAAAAAGAACCCCCTGCGCTCCTCATCGGGAATACAGGGAATTCTATCATGCCTCATACATTTTTCAGTTGGTTGGAAGAAAGGAGGACCGTCACTCTGAGATCTTCTGCAAAAATTCCTCCACAGGCAGATCAGCCAGCAAAGCTGCCTGTTCGGCTGTGACCATTTTCTGCTCATAGGCCTTGCGAGCAGCCAGAAAAGCACCTTCGGCCTTTCCTTCTACCTTCCCTTTTTCAATTCCTATGGCTTCGCCCTCGGCCAGACCAGCGGCCTTTCCTTTGGCCTCGCCCTCAGCCACTCCATCCTCATAGCCCTCGGCCCGCATGGTCCTCTTAAACTTTTCCACATCGAATTCCGACAGAATGCTCATGGTCACCTCCGCCTTATTCTTCTTCAGGAAATCCGAAAGGATCCCCTGCTTTATACAATCCTCCACGGCCGTCATGGCCGCCTTTTCCAGATCATTATACTCCGAATAGTTCTCCCTGACCATAGCGATAAACTCGGAATACTGGCCCAAAGTCTGACAATCCTTTAGCAGCTTTTCGTTGCAGCCCTGATTGATGTTGATAACGTTGGCCGTCCACTCGTAGGTATTGGGCTCCACCGGGTGCTCGAAGGCATCCGAGAGGCGGAGGGTCTGGCGGTTTGGCCGCTCCTCGATGCCATTGTAAAACACATAATACTGGGGTGTAGGCAGCTTGACCAGCCTGCGGCCGTAGATATCCCGGTCCATCTGTCTGACCAGACCCTCGTAAATGCGGACGATGTAAAAAAGACCGCGGAGAGGCATGTTGAGGTTCCAGGTGCTCTGGTGCTCAAAAAGGGCCGCATGCTGATCGATGATGCAGGAGACATCATTCTTCATGCCCATAAAAATGGCATCATCCAGGGTCGTGACCGTCAGGTCATCGACATTTTCATAGTGCGTTTCATTCAGAGCGTTGTAGAGGGAAAGCAGATTTTCCTTATACTCCGGCCCGAAAAGCATGCGGAAGACCCTGTCCTTGTAGTTGCGGTTGATGGTGATGGTGTTCTCAAATGTTGAATAGTCTTTTTCCATAATGTCCTGCCTCCTTTAGATAGCTTTATTTGTAAGGTAGGAGCATTATAAATGAGATCCAAATGGATTTGATAGAGTCTAAAAGCAAGTTGTCAGAATGGTAATAAAGATCGTCAGGATCGTGTTATGGGAGCTGACATTATCCTTTTACAGAGGGCAGGGATCTTCACCCTCTGAAGCTCCCGATCTCCCTCTTCAGCCATGCCGTCCATGCTGCCATCCCCTCTCCGGTCTTAGCCGAGAGGAAGATGACCTCGGCCCGGGGATTTCTTTCTTTGACGCGCTCGACCAGAGCCTCATGATCAAAGGCAAAGAAGCCCTCCGTGTCCACCTTTGTGATGATCACAAGGTCGGCCACGCTAAACATCAGGGGATATTTGAGGGGCTTGTCATCACCCTCGGGTACAGAGAGAAGGACCACATTTTTGTGGGCTCCGACCGGTGTCTCGGCCGGGCAGACCAGGTTGCCTACATTTTCCAGGACCAGGAGATCCAGGTCGGAGGTATCGAATTCATGGATAGCCTGAAGTGTCATGGCCGCATCCATGGCGCATTCCCCGCCGGTGTGGACCTGGATGGACCGGACACCGGCCGCTTCCATGGTCTCGGCATCGACGGAGGCATCGATATCTGCCTCCATCACACCCATTTTGAACATATCCTTCAGGGCCTCGGCCGTTTTGACCAGCAGGGTCGTTTTGCCGGCCCCGGGAGACGCCATAAGATTGATCATGAAGGTCTTCTGTTCTTCCAGCCTGGCTCTGACCTCGGCGGCCAGACGGTCATTTTCGTCAAAAACACCCACGTTCACATTGATGATCCGCATAGTCAGTTCTTCCTCCCGTAATATAAGCTCATGGCATTTGTCTCATCTCTTTTGGACATTTCCCCAAGGAGCCAGGCGCACCACTCCTCCATGCCCTGTCCGGTCCTGGCGGAAATGGGGATGACGCGGGCTCCGGGATTTCGCAGAGCGATAAACTCTTTTACCTTATCCAGGTCAAAGTCAAAGACGGGAGAGGCGTCCATCTTGTTGATGAGGACCAGGTCCGCCACCTCAAACATCAAAGGATATTTAAGGGGCTTGTCATGGCCTTCGGCAATGGAGAGGATGACCACATTTCTGTGGGCTCCGGTATCGAATTCGGCCGGGCAGACCAGATTCCCTACATTTTCCAGGAAAATGAGGTCAAGGTCATCGACTCCGAAGGCCTTCATGCCCTGACGGGACATATCGGCCGACAGGTGGCACATGCCTCCTGTGTGGAGCTGGATAGCCCGGACACCGGCTGCGGCAATGGTCTCGGCATCGACAGCCGAATCGATATCGGCCTCCATGACACCGATCCTGACCTGATCCTTCAGGCGGGAAATGGTCTGAAGGAGGGTGGTCGTCTTGCCGGAGCCGGGAGAAGACATGATATTGACATAGAAAATGTCCTTTTCCGCCATTTCCTGACGGAATTTATCCGCATCGGCCTTGTTATTTTCCAGAATGGTCTCTTTGACCTCAAGGATCTGCATAGAAATGCCTCTTTTCCTGAATTTTTTGGCAAGGCAGACATTTGCTCTCTGCCTTGTGTCTGCACCGCTTCATTATACATGATAAGTCTGCCTGTCTGCAATCTGATCAGCGGTCGTCCCGCAGGGCAGGCCTCGTATTTCGGTCAAAAGAAAACAGGGAAGCCCCGAAAGGCTTCCCCGTCACACGTTATCAGGATCTATTTCTCGAAAAGTCCGGCTTCCTTAAAGGCAACATAGAGTCTCTTGGGATTGACCGGAGCCGTATCGACCGCCACGCCTGTGGCCTGGAAGATGGCATTACGGATGGCCGGCGCGCCCGGGCAGGCAGGCGGCTCGCCCAGAGCCTTGGTCCCGAAGGGATGGGTGGGCTCGGCATTGGGACAGAAGTCGCCCATCAGTCTGGGATGGTCCATGAAGGTGGACAGCTTGTAGTCCAGCAGGTTGTTGTTGAGAGGCCGGCCGGTCTTCTCATCAAAGAGGAGCTCCTCGCTCATGCCGTAACCGATGGCCATGCTCATGCCGCCGTGGACCTGGGCCTCGGCCAGGGCCGGATTGATCAGGTTACCGCAGTCATGGACATTGACCATATTGACCAGGCTGACCTTGCACATGGGGATATCCACCTCGACCTCAGCGATAGAGCAGCCGAAGGAATAAGCATTGGATTTGCCCTCATGCGAGACCTCGGCGGTCAGGTGCTGGGCGGTGTATTCTCCGGTATTTCTGTTTTCATAGAGAGATCTCACGGAGACCTCACCCATGGACATGAGGACCTTGCCGGTGGCGATCTCCACGATCTCACCGTCGATCAGGTCGATCTCATTTTCCTTGCGTCCGACCTCGAAGGCCGCGCGGTGGAGACATTTCTTGCGAAGGAGCTGGCCGCATTCCCAGATGGCCATACCGGCCACATAGGTCTGACGGGAAGCGTAAGCGCCCAGGCCGAAGGGGGTGATGTCCGTGTCCTGGTTGGTCACGACATTGACCTGGTCGAAACGCAGGCCCACGGCATCGGCTGCCATCTGGGCATAAGCCGTATCCGCGCCCTGACCGATCTCGGTCTCACCGACCTGGACCTGGATGGAACCGTCGGCATTCATGGACATACGGCAGGAGGAATGCTCCATGGAAATGGGATAGACCGAGGTGTTGTACCAGTAGAAGGCCATGCCGATGCCCTTGCGGATGGGGCCGGTCTGGTTCTGATACTCGGCGTATTTTCTCTTGTAATCGATCTTCTCCATGGCCTTTTTCAGACACTGCTGGTAGCTGTCCGTCCAGTTGACATTGCCGGAGAAGGCATCCTTGTAGCCCACAGGCATCAGGTTCTTCAAGCGAAGCTCGACCGGATCCATATGGAGGGCAGCCGCGATATCCTCGGAATGGCACTCCATGGCGAAGGCATTCTGAGGCATGCCGTAGCCTCTCATGGCGCCGCCGGAGGGCTGGTTGGTGTAAATGGTGTAGACATCCCATTCATAATTGGCGCAGGGATACATCTGGCGGAAGCCGTTGGCGGACTTGGCGCCGATGGAATGGCCCTGGGAGGCGTAAGCGCCCTGCTTGAAATAGGCCTCGTATTTTCTGGCCACGAAGGTGCCGTCGGGTCTGGCGTAGGTGATCAGATGGATCTTAGCCGCATGACGGACACGGTTGTGGACAAAGGTCTCCTCACGGGAACAGTCGATACGGACCAGTCGTCCACCGAGCTGGGTGGTCAGATAAGCGCAGAGAGGCTCGTAAAGGGCATCCTGCTTATTGCCGAAGCCGCCGCCGATGTAGGGCTTGATCACGCGGATCTTGCCCCAGTCACAGCCCAGAGCCTGGCCGATGATACGGGTCACGATATGGGGGATCTGGGTGGAGGACACGACCACGATCTTGCCCCTCTCCATCCAGGCATAGCAGCCGTGATTTTCCATATGGGAATGCTGGACCATGGGGATCTCGTACCACTTGTCCACGCAGATCAGGCCCTCTTCCTTGATGGCCTCCTGATAATTGCCCTCCGTCCCGCCGGTATGGGCCAGGATATTGTGGTCAAACTCCTCATGGATCTGGGGAGCTCCGTCCTTGATGGCTTCCAGCTGGTCCAGGACGAAGGGATATTCCTCGTATTCCACTTTGACCTTGGCAGCCGCCTGCTTGGCATGAAGCTCGGTATCCGCCACGACCACGGCGATGTCATCACCATACTGGCGGACATGGGTGGTCAGAAGATTTTTATCGGCAATATCGGCATGGGCCGGATCGATGGAATAGGGATGTCCGGCTGTGGGATAATAATGCTTGGGCACATCAAAGCAGGTGATGATCTTGACCACACCTTCTACAGCCAGGGCCTCCTCCAGATCAAAGGACAGGACCTTGCCGTGGGTGATGGTCGACCGGACCACCTTTGCCCAAAGGGCATCATCGGGACAGGTATCTGCGTAGAACTTAGCGCGTCCCGTGACCTTGTAATAGGCATCGAGTCTTTTATAAGATATTCCGACTGCTGACATCATACCCTCCTTTTGCTCCCTGCGATCGTTACGCAGGTATCGTCTCACTAAGCGCCTGCTGCCCCGCATCGGACAGTCAGGTCAAATGGTTATTTAAACTATTATAACCCCTATTTTCATGAAAAAATACAATTTTCTTTGCCTGACCAAATAGTTTTTTTATGATATTCGGCCATTTTCAGAAAAAAAGCCACCCGCGATCACAGATCGCGAATGGCATCCTTCATACTCTTCACATATTCCTTGACATAGGGCACACTGTCACGGCCGTACCTGGCAATGATCCTGACGATGGCCGAGCCTACGATAGCCCCGTCCGAAACGCCTGCCATCTTCCGGCACTGTTCCGGCGTGGAGATACCGAAGCCGATGGCGCAGGGCAGGGTGGTGGACTCTCTGACCAGGCTCACCATGGCCCCCAGATCGGTCTTGATCTCGGTCCGGACACCCGTCACGCCCATGGAGGAGACCACATAGACAAAGCCCGATGCGGCCTTTGCGATCTCGCGGATCCGTTCGTGGGAGGTCGGGGCGATCAGGGAAATGAGCTCCAGGCCGTGAGCCTTGCAGATCCCGTCGAATTCATCCTTTTCTTCAAAGGGCACATCCGGCAGGATAAGGCCGTCTATCCCGATCTCCCTGGTGATGCTTAAGAATTTTTCTGCTCCGTAGGAATAGACCACGTTAGCATAGGTCATAAAGACCATGGGAATGGTCACGGTCTGTCTCAGGCGGCGGACCAGGTCAAAGATCTTGTCGGTGGTCGTGCCGGCATTCAAAGCCCGGATGTCAGCCTCCTGGATCACGATGCCTTCGGCGATGGGATCGGAGAAGGGAATGCCCAGCTCGATGATGTCCGCTCCGGCCTCGACCATGGCATAGACCAGCTTTTCGGTGGTCTCCAGGTCGGGATCGCCGCAGGTCAGGAAGGGAATAAAGGCCTTGCCCTGTGCAAAGGCTTCCGTAATCTTACTCATGGATATCCTCCCCTCTGTATCTAGCCACGGCAGCCACGTCCTTGTCGCCTCTGCCGGAAATATTGATGACGATGATCTGGTCCTTATCCATTTTGGGCGCAAGCTTCATGGCATGGGCCACGGCATGGGAGCTCTCAATGGCCGGGATGATGCCTTCTGTCCTTGAGAGATATTCAAAGGCGCAGACCGCTTCCTCATCGGTCACGGACACATATTCGGCCCGGCCGATATCATGCAAATAGGCATGCTCCGGTCCGATGCCCGGATAATCCAATCCGGCGGAAATGGAATAGACCGGGGCGATCTGGCCGAATTCATCCTGGCAGAAGTAGGACTTCATGCCGTGGAAGATACCCAGACGTCCGGTGGCGATGGTGGCCGCCGTCTCAGCGGTATCCACGCCGCGTCCCGCGGCCTCACAGCCGATCAGGCGGACCTTTTCATCTTCAATAAAATGATAGAAGGCGCCGATGGCGTTGGAGCCGCCGCCCACGCAGGCCAGAACGGCATCCGGAAGCCGGCCTTCCTTTTCCAGGATCTGCTGTTTGATCTCCCTGGAGATCACAGCCTGAAAATCCCGGACCATGGTCGGGAAGGGGTAGGGACCCATGACAGAGCCCAGGACATAGTGGGTGTCAGCCACCCGGTTGGTCCACTCGCGCATGGTCTCATTGACCGCATCCTTGAGGGTCCTTGTGCCGGATTCGACCGGATGGACCTTGGCTCCGAGAAGCTTCATGCGGTAGACATTGAGAGCCTGTCTTTCGCAGTCCAGAGCCCCCATATAGACCTCGCACTCCATGCCCATAAGGGCGGCGACCGTGGCCGTGGCCACGCCGTGCTGGCCGGCTCCGGTCTCTGCGATCACGCGGGTCTTGCCCATGCGTTTGGCCAGAAGCATCTGGCCCAGGACATTGTTGATCTTGTGGGCGCCGGTGTGGTTGAGATCCTCTCTCTTCAGATAGATCTTGGCTCCCCCCAGATCCTCCGTCATATGCGAGGCATAGTAGAGGCGGGAGGGCCGGCCGGCGTATTCATTGTAAAGCTCTGTCAGCTCGGCATTGAAGTCCGGATCGTCCTTGTATTTCAAATAAGCCTCTTCCAGCTCATTGACTGCGATCATCAAGGTTTCCGGCACATACTGTCCGCCATGGACACCAAATCTGCCTTTTGACATCTTTTTGCTCCTTTACTGGATTTTCTGTGGAATGCTTATATCGTCTCTTGAATGACTGACCTCATGATGATAAAATATGAACACTCACCTTTTTTCAAGGAGACCATCATGACTGATTCACAGACGCTTTATAAACTGATCCTGCTTTATATGCTGAGACGGGTGACCTTTCCCCTGTCCCAGACCCAGCTGATGAGCTTTCTGCTCGATCAGCAGTATACCGACTATTTTCAGGTCCAGCAGGCCATCAACGATCTGATGGAGGCCGGCCTGATCGCGCGTGAGAAGATCAGGAATACGTCACAGTATACCGCAACTCCCGAGGGAGAGCAAACCCTGGAATATTTTGTCGGAGAGATCTCCGAGAACATCCGGTCCGACATCGACGAATACCTGCGGAAAAACGCCTTTGACTTAAGAAATGAATCCTGCGTCCGGGCCGATTACGTCCAGACGGAAAACCTGGATTATGCGGTCCGCTGTCTGGTCACCGAGGGGACCGATACGGTCCTGGACCTGACCCTGACCGTTCCCACGGAGGAGGCTGCTATCACGGTCTGCGCCAAATGGCCCGAAAAATCCTCCGAGATCTACATTTCCCTGATGAAGACCTTCTTCGAAAAGTCCTGACGACCTGTCGGGACTTTTTTATTTTCCGCCTTTGAGCTTCTTCAGATTTTCCAGAACTGTCTTCTCATAGCCCAGGCCGGTGGGCTCATAAAAGCTTTCCCCCAGGATCTCATCCGGCAGGTACTGCTGGTCGACCCAGTGGTTGGGATAATCGTGGGCATATTTATAGCCCACGGCCTTTTCTTCATCTCCGTAGCCGTTGGCATGGGTGTTCATGAGATGGCCGGGCACCGAGGTCCGGCGTTCGCGGACCATGCGCTGGGCCTTGCCTATGGCCAGATAGGAGGCGTTGCTCTTGGGCGCCGTGGCCACATAGACGGCGGCTTCCGCCAGAGGAATACGGGCCTCGGGAAGTCCCACTCTCTCAACGATCTGGGCGCAGGCTGCCGCCACGCACACCGCCTGGGGGTCGGCCATGCCCACATCCTCGGAGGCGCAGATCATGATACGGCGGGCAATGAATTTGATGTCCTCACCGGCCTCCAGCATTTTGGCCAGATAATAGACGGCGGCATCGGGGTCTGAGCCCCGCATGGACTTGATAAAGGCCGAGATGGTATCGTAATGCTGGTCACCGTCCTTATCATAGTGGACAGCCCGCTTCTGGATGCAGTCCGAAGCCACGTCCAGATCGATGTGGATCAGGCCATCCGGCGAAGGATCTGTCGTAAGAGCGGCCAGCTCCAGAGCATTTAAGGCAGTTCGGGCATCGCCTCCCGAAACATCGGCCAGAAATTCCCGGGCATCCGGGTCCAGCTGACAGCGGAAGGCCCCAAGGCCCCTGTCCTTATCCTCTATGGCCCGGTCGAGCAGGATGCCGATATCCTCCTTGCTCAAGGGATGAAGCTCGAAAATGGTGGACCGGGAGACCAGGGCGGAATTGACCTCAAAGTAGGGATTTTCCGTGGTCGCTCCGATCAGTATGACGGTCCCGTCCTCCACAAAGGGCAGGAGATAATCCTGCTGGGCCTTGTTGAAGCGATGGATCTCGTCAATAAAGAGAATGGTCTTTTTGCCGTAGCCTCCCAGGGTCCGTTTGGCCTCCTTGACCACGACCTCCATATCCTTTTTGCCGGAAGCCGTGGCATTGATCTCACGAAATTCGGCATGGGTGGTCTGGGCGATGACCTGGGCCAGGGTCGTTTTGCCCGTGCCGGGCGGCCCGTAGAAAATGACAGAACTCAGCTTGTCAGCTTTTATGGCACGATAAAGAAGCCGCCCCCGGCCTATCATATGCTGCTGTCCGACGACTTCTTCCAAAGTCTTCGGACGCAGCCTTGAGGCGAGAGGCGACTCCCGTTTTAAGTTCTGTTCC
>R21__coassemble_2518_pt1 | contig 10367 bp, 8 predicted proteins | sample R21__metabat2_low_PE_030 | metagenome-assembled genome bin R21
GGTCAACACCGGTTATCGTATCCAGTTCAACAATGCTATCGGACCCTACAAGGGCGGCCTTCGTCTTCATCCTTCAGTCTATCAGGGCATCATCAAGTTCCTGGGCTTCGAGCAGATCTTCAAAAACTCCCTGACCGGCCTTCCCATCGGCGGCGGCAAGGGTGGTTCCGATTTCGATCCCAAGGGCAAATCCGATCGTGAGATCATGAAATTCTGCCAGAGCTTCATGACAGAGCTCTGCAAATATATCGGCCAGGACGAGGACGTTCCGGCAGGTGATATCGGTGTCGGCGGCCGTGAGATCGGTTATCTCTATGGCCAGTACAAGAGAATTCGCGGCACCTATGAAGGCGTCCTGACAGGTAAGGGCCTGTCCTTCGGCGGCTCTCTGGCCAGAACAGAGGCCACAGGCTACGGTCTTCTTTACATCACCGAAGAGCTTCTCAAGATGAACGGCAAGTCCATCGAGGGCAAGATCATCGATGTGTCCGGTTCCGGCAACGTGGCCATCTACGCTATCGAGAAGGCTCAGCAGCTGGGCGCCAAGGTCGTGACCTGCTCCGATTCCACCGGCTGGATCTATGATCCGGAAGGCATCGATGTTGAGCTTCTGAAGGAAGTCAAGGAAGTCAAGCGCGCTCGTCTGACAGAGTACAAGGCTGCCCGTCCCTCCGCTGAATATCATGAAGGCCGCGGCGTCTGGGCTATCAAGTGCGATATCGCCCTTCCCTGCGCCACACAGAACGAGCTTCTTCTGGACGACGCCAAGGCTCTGGTCGCCAACGGCTGCATGGCTGTCTGCGAAGGCGCCAACATGCCCACCACACTGGATGCCACAAAATACCTGCAGGAGAACGGCCTGATCTTTACTCCGGGCAAGGCTGCCAATGCCGGCGGCGTGGCCACCTCCGCTCTGGAAATGTGCCAGAACTCCGAGAGACGCAGCTGGACCTTCGAGGAGGTCGATGCCTACCTCAAGAGGATCATGGTCGATATCGCCCACAACATCTCCGATGCCGCCGAGAGATACGGCCATGCCGGTGATTATGTGGTCGGCGCTAACATTGCCGGCTTCGAAAAGGTTGCCAATGCCATGCTGGCCCAGGGCGTCTGCTGATCCCAAAGCAAGCTCTTACGAAAACAAGAAGCACCCATTGCTGTCATCCGGCAATGGGTGCTTTTGCATGCCCGGGCCCATCTTTGAAATTTTTTTAAAACTTTTTGAAATAAAAAAAGGATATTCCTTTTTCGCGCCGAAAGTATAATATGCAGGCTCTTTTTCAAGGAGCTGTCCGTCAGAAAAAGACCTGCTTTGATTTCCGAAGAAAGGGAACCCTGCCATGCTGATCCGGGAAGAACTGGAAGAAAACGAACGTCTTTCCTTAAGCCCCTATGCCTCTTTGTCGGCCAGGTCCGCGGGACGCGTGAGGGAGGAGGAACCCTGTGATATCCGGACCTGTTATATGCGGGATCGGGACAGGATCGTTCACTGCAAATCCTTCCGTCGTCTTAAGGATAAGACGCAGGTCTTTCTGTCTCCGCAGGGCGATCATTACCGGACCCGGATGATGCACACCCTGGAGGTCTCACAGACGGCGAGGACCGTGGCCAAGAGCCTGCGCCTCAATGAAGATCTGGTCGAGGCCATTGCCCTGGGCCACGATCTGGGACATACTCCCTTCGGCCATGCCGGCGAGCGGGCCCTGAATGAGGTCTCCCCGTACGGCTTCCGCCATAATGAGCAGAGCCTTAGGATCGCAGATGTGCTGGAGAAGGAGGGAAGAGGCCTCAATCTGACCCATGAGGTCAGAGACGGCATGCTCAATCACGGGACCAATTCTCATCCGGCCACCCTGGAGGGTCAGATCGTCCGGCTCTGTGACAAGATATCCTATGTTCATCACGATATGGACGACGGGATCCGGGCCGGTATCCTGAAGGAGGAGGACCTTCCCGGTCACCTCCGCCGCCTGCTGGGAGACAATACCAAGGAGAGGCTCAACACCTTTATCCACGATATGGTCGTGCAGTCGCGGGATAAGGACCGGATCGAGATGTCGGAGGACATCGGCTCTGCCCTTTTTGAGCTTAGGGCCTTCATGTTTGAAAACCTCTATGCCAATCCTCTGGCCAAGAGCGAGGAGGGCAAGGCAGAACATATGCTCCAGATGCTGTACCGGCATTATGTGCAGTATCCGGAGGAGATGGGACAGGAATTTCTGTCCTTTATCACGGAAAAAGGAGAGAGTGTGGAACGCGTGGTCTGCGATTACATATCCGGCATGACAGATCAGTATGCCATGGCCAAATATGATGAGATCTTCGTCCCCAGACTCTGGAGCAGATATTGATGAGATATTCCGAAGACATAATCGAACAGGTCCGTACCGGCAATGACATCGTCAAGGTCATTGAACAGGTGGTGCCCTTGAAGCGAAGCGGCAGAGGCTATATGGGCATCTGTCCCTTCCATAATGAAAAGACCGGCTCCTTCCATGTGGACCCGGCCCGCCAGATGTATTATTGCTTCGGCTGTCATGCCGGCGGCAATGTCCTGACCTTCCGCATGTCCTATTACCAGGAATCCTTTGTGGAGGCTCTTCAGGCCCTTGCGGGCAATGCCGGCATCACCCTTCCCGAGGCGGATGATTCCAAAGAGGCCCGGGAGGCAGCAGACAAAAAGACCCGGCTCTTTGAGATCAACAAGCAGGCGGCCAATTTTTATTATGCCCAGCTCAGACAGAAGACCGGGGAAAACGGCCTCCGTTACCTTAAGGGCAGGAAGCTGACCGATGAGACCTTAAAGAAGTTTGCCCTGGGCTACGCCGACCAGTTCGGCCATTCTCTTTACCAGTATCTGAAAAAGAAGGGCTACGGTGACGGCCTTCTGGAAGAATCCGGACTTTTCGTTTTCCGTGAAAAGGGCGGCTTTTCCGATAAATTCTGGAACCGGGTCATGTTCCCCATCCAGGATGTTTCCGGCAGGGTCATCGGCTTCGGCGGCCGTGTTATGGGAGATGGCAAGCCCAAGTATCTGAATTCTCCCGAGACCACCCTTTTCAACAAAAGACGTCATCTCTACGGCCTTAACTTCGCCAGACTGGCCCGGGAACGCTATCTCATCCTCTGTGAAGGCTATATGGATGTGATCACCATGCACCAGGCCGGGATATCCTGCGCCGTGGCCTCTCTAGGGACGGCTCTGACCCCCGAACAGGCCAACCTCATCAAACGCTATGCCAAAGAGGTGAGGCTGCTCTATGACAGCGACGGAGCCGGTGTCAATGCTGCCCTTCGGGCCATTCCCATCCTGCGCGAGGCCGGCCTTGAGGCCCGTGTGGTCAACCTGTCGCCGGCCAAGGATCCGGATGAGTTCATCAACGCTCAGGGACCGGATGCCCTGAGAAAAAGAATAGAGGATGCGGAAGCAGATGTCCTCTTCGAGATCCGCCAGATGTCACTTTCCTACCAGATGTCCGATCCGCAGGACAAGACCCGTTTCTGCCTTGAGGCGGCCGGCCGTCTGGCCGGTCTTGAGGACGAGCTTGAGAGGGAAAATTATCTCAAGACCGTCAGCCGTCTCTATAACATTGACGAAAATGCCCTGAGACGTCTGGTCAATAAGATAGGCCTCCGCGGTATGCCTGCGGAAAATTACAAAAGGCCCAAAAAGGCGGCGGAAAGACGGGAAAAGGAAGAGGACGGTCTGGTCTTTTCCGAGAAAATGATGCTGACCTACCTGTCCCTCTATCCCGAGGCCTTTACTGAGACTAAGGGGCTCATCGATCCGGAGGATTTTACGGATCCCCTTTGTCATGAGATCGCCGTCATGCTCTATCGCCAGCATGAGGCGGGGAAAATAGAGGAAGCGGCCCTTCTCGATCATTTCACGGATCCTGAGGCCCAGAGGCAGATCGCCGGCTTCTTCAACGCCAAAGTCCTTGTGCAGGATGCTGCCGGGCAGGACCGGGCCTTTACCGATACCGTTCAAAGGCTCATGGCCCACAGCACAGACACCCGCATAAAAAAATGGGACGGACACGATGTGACCGTTCTTACAGAGCTGATGGATCGTAAAAAGCGGCTGGAAGAGATGCAGAGATCCGGCAGGATCTTCCACCTTCCCTTCCGGGCCGATGAAAAATAAAGAGGTGTAAGTTATGATGGAAAACAATCAGATCCTTTTTTCACAGAAGCTGACAGATCTTCTGATCGTGGCTTATGAAAAAAAGAAAGTCCTGGATTATGACGAGATCAACAACGCCTTCCATGACGTGACGCTGACAGCGGAAGAGATGGAAAAGGTCCTTGATTTTCTTGAGGCAAACAGCATCGATGTCCTTCGCATGGATACGGATGATGCTTCCGATGATGAGGACGATATCCTGCTCCCCCTCAATGATGATGAAGATTTGGAGCCCGAACCGGATCTCCTCGAACTGGATAAAATACAAAATGAAGAAAAGGCAGATCTGTCTGTTGCGGACAATCAGAACAACATGTCCCTGGAGGATCCTGTCCGCATGTACTTAAAGGAGATCGGCAAGGTTCCACTTCTGACCGCAGAAGAGGAGATCGAGCTTTCCAAGAAGATGGAAGAGGGCGGCCCCGAGGGAGAAGCAGCCAGACAGAAGCTGGCTGAAGCCAATCTGAGGCTGGTCGTCTCCATTGCCAAAAGATATGTCGGCCGCGGCATGCTTTTCCTGGATCTGATCCAGGAGGGCAACCTGGGCCTTCTCAAGGCCGTAGAGAAATATGACTATAAGAAGGGCTTTAAATTCTCGACCTATGCCACCTGGTGGATCCGTCAGGCCATCACCAGAGCCATTGCCGACCAGGCCAGGACCATCCGTATCCCGGTCCACATGGTCGAGACCATCAACAAGCTGGTCCGCATTTCCCGACAGCTCCTTCAGGACCTTGGCCGTGAACCGACCCCGGACGAGATCGCGGCCAAGATGAATATGTCTCCGGAGAGAGTCCGTGAGATCCTCAAGATCTCTCAGGAGCCGGTCTCTCTGGAAACACCTATCGGTGAAGAGGAAGACAGCCATCTTGGTGATTTCATTCAGGATGACAATGTTCCGGTTCCGGCCGATGCGGCTGCCTTCACGCTTTTGAAGGAACAGCTGGGAGAGGTCCTTTGTACCCTGACTGACAGAGAACAGAAGGTCCTCCGCTTAAGATTCGGTCTGGATGACGGCAGAGCCAGAACTCTGGAAGAGGTCGGACGTGAATTCAATGTCACCCGTGAACGTATCCGCCAGATCGAGGCCAAGGCCCTTCGTAAGCTCCGTCATCCCAGCAGAAGCCGTAAGCTGAAGGATTATCTGGAATGATCAGATTATCCCGGAGGCTGCAAAGGATCGCGGAGATGGCCTCTGAGGGCCTGCCCGTGACGGATGTGGGGACGGATCATGCCTATATCCCCATCGCCCTTGTTGAGGCCGGTAAAGCCCCCTTTGCCCTGGCTTCCGATATCAATGAAGGACCGCTTGAAAGAGCCCGGCAGAATATAGAAGGCCTGGGGCTTTCAGACCGGATCCGGACGGAGCTCTGTGACGGCATTCCCCTCGATGCCCCCTCCGGAGTCCTGATCCTGGCCGGCATGGGCGGACTCCTTATGAGCCGTATCCTGAAAAGGGCAGAAAAGCTTCTGCCCCTTTTTTCCATTATCGTGGCGGAACCCCAGTCTGATCTTGATGTCCTGCGGCAGACGCTTTTTGAGCTGGGCTTTGATATTTCCGAAGAGGATATGATCCGGGAGGACGGCAAGTATTATGCCTGCATCAAGGCCATTCCTGCCGCGCCCGATAAAAGGCAGGCCATGCCCGAGAGGGCCGGCCTTCTCTATGGCCCGCTCCTTATCCGGGACAAAAATCCTGTCCTTAGGGAATATCTGGAAAAGAGGGAAAGGGTCAATACCGGCATCCTGACTCAGATGAAAAAGGCCGGAAAAGAGGAGACCTCTCCGGAATATCAGGCTATTTTCCGGGAGCTGGCCCTTGTGAAAGAGGTCCTCGGTGACATGACTTCGAATGAGGCGTAGAAGATGACAGTATCGGATATTATCAGAAAAACAGAAGAGCTTTATCCGCCCCATCTGGCGGAGGAGTGGGACAATGTCGGTCTCCTGGTCGGAGACAGGGATAAGGAGGTCAGGAAGGTCCTCATTGCCCTGGATGCCTCGGACCAGGCTGTGGAGCGCGCCGTCAGCGAAAAGGCGGATCTCATCCTGACCCATCATCCTCTTATTTTTAAACCTCTCAAACGGGTGACGGCGGATGACAGGATCGGACGCCGTATCCTCAAAATGGCAGCGGCCGGCATTTCTTATTATGCCATGCACACCAATTTTGACATTGCCGGCATGGCCGCTCTCAATGAAGGAGAGCTGGGCCTGATTGGGACGGCCCCTCTGGCCGTAACGGGCCGGACAGAGGAGGAAGACTACGGCTTCGGCAGAATAGGCCATCTGAAGGAAGCCGTGACGGTCCGTCAGTATGCCTCCTATGTGAAGGAGGTCTATGATCTGCCGGATGTCCGTATTTACGGTGATCCCGAAAAAAAGATCAGCCGTGTGGCCGTCTGCTCCGGCTCCGGCCGCAGCTTTGTCGGAGAAGCCCTCCGGAACGGAGCGGAGGTCTATGTGACGGGAGATATCGATTATCACACCGCCATTGATGCGGTCTCCGACGGCCTCATCCTCCTGGATGCCGGCCATTACGGGACGGAATTCGGATACATCGCCCACATGGCGGGAAAAATAGCAGAATGGTTTCCGGAGATCGAAGTGATCTGCGAGCCCATCGCGCAGCCGTATACAAGCATTTGAGAAAGGAGTTGACATATGGTCAGGATCGAGATCGGAGGGCAGGTTTTATCCTACCCCAAGGGCACCTCTTTTTATGATATCGCAGCAGAGCATCAGAAGGACTTTTCCGATGACATCCTCCTGGTCTGTTGGAACGGCCGTCTTCAGGAGCTCCACCATCAGGCCGATGAGGATGGAACCATGTCCTTTGTCACGGCCCGGGATATTCCCGGCTTTGAGACCTATCGGAGAAGCTGCGGCATGCTTTTTCTGGCAGCGGCCTACCGTCTTCTCGGAGAGACGGAGGGCTTACGCATCCGCCAGCATTTTGCCACGGATGACGGCTTTTTCTATACTCTCCATGGAGTAGAGGTCGACCAGGCTCTGACCGAACGTCTGGAAGCAGAGATGCATAAGATGGCGGAGGAGGCCATTCCCTTTGAAAAGCGGACCATGTCCACTCCCGTGGCGGAAAAATATTTCCAGAGTCTGGGAATGGAAGACAAGGCCAGACTTTTCAGGACCCGCATGTCCTCCTCCGTCCACATTTACCGGCTGGGCAGCTTTGAGGATTACAGCTACGGTCATATGGTCAGCAATACCTCTTACCTCCGTCATTTCGCCCTCTATCTCTACAAGGGAGGGATCGTCCTTCAGATGCCGGAAAGGCAGGATCCGGACCATGTCAAGCCCCTGGAGAGCACCGATAAGCTCTTTTCCGTCCAAAGACTGGGGGAGTGGCACTCGGCTTCTCTGATGGTCCCGGATATCGGTATGCTCAATGAAAGGATCGTCAGAGGCGATACCAGAGACATGATCCTGACCGCTGAGGCCCGTCAGGAGGCCTACATTGCCGAGATAGCTCTTCGAATCGCAGAGAAGCCCAGTATCAGGGTGGTTCTCATCGCCGGTCCCTCCTCCTCGGGCAAAACGACCTTTTCCCAGAGACTCAGCATCCAGATGCAGGCCATGGGACTCCATCCCCACTATGTGGGCATGGACAATTATTTTAAAAACCGGGATGATACCCCCACCCTGCCAAACGGCCGCAAGGATTTTGATGGCCTGGGTGCTATCGACATCGACCTCTTTAACCAAAATATAAATGATCTGATCGCGGGCAAAGAGGTGAAGATGCCGACCTTCGATTTTGTCGAGGGCATGCGGGTCTACAAGGGCAATACCCTTCATCTGGTCAATGACAGCGACATCCTGGTCGTGGAGGGTATCCACTGTCTGAATGATGAGCTGACCAAGGATATCGCAAGAGAAAATAAATTCAAGGTTTACATAAGTGCGCTTACCCAGCTCAATGTGGATGACCACAGCCGCATTCCCAGCTCGGACGGCCGCCTGCTCCGCCGGATCCTTCGGGATCATCGGACGCGGGGAACCTCGGCGGAAAGGAACATCCTTATGTGGGAGGATGTCCGGAACGGGGAAGCCCACAATATTTTCCCCTACCAGGAAAATGCCGACAGGGTCTTCAATTCGGCCCTGCCCTATGAGATGGCGGTCCTCAAGATCTACACCGAGCCTATCCTTCATCAGGTGGGGCGGGACAGTCCGGCCTATTATGAGGCCAGACGCCTGCTCAAATTCCTCAGCTATTTCCTGCCTCTGCCGGCCGACGATGTGCCCTCCAATTCCATCCTCAGGGAATTTATCGGAAACGGCTGCTTCCACCTTTAAGCCGGCTTCCCGTCATTTTTCCCTTTGACAGAAAAAGGCAGATTTGTTACAGTTTGATTCGCAGGCAGGACATACGGCCGCGGCCGGCATACCGAAAGGTGCCGGGCGAGGAAAGTCCGGGCTTCACAGGGCAGGATGCCGGATAACGTCCGGTAGGGGTGACCCTCAGGAAAGCGCAGCAGAAATGATACCGCCGCTTATGCGGTAAGGGTGAAATGGCAGTGTAAGAGACTACCGCCTCACTGGCAACAGGGAGGGCATATGCAAGCCCCATCCGAAGCAAGACCGAATAGAAGCGATATGGCGGCCCGTCATGCTTCAGGTAGGTCGCTTGAACCGTCCGGTAACGGGCGGTCTAGACAGATGGCCGTACACGACAGAACCCGGCTTACCGTTCTGCCTGTTATTCAAAAATACAAAAAGGACGATCCATTTGGGATCGTCCTTTCTTAGTCTCATACGATTTATTTTTTGCCGTGATACTTTTCTTCGCAGTATTTGCAGCGATAGACCTCCTGCTCTTCATCGGCCAGGATAAAGACCTGGTCAAGACCCTGCTCGATCGAGGTGATGCAGCGCGGGTTTTTGCAGGCGATGATGTTCACGATCTGCTTAGGCAGATGCAGGCTCTTTTTCTCAATGATCTGGCCGGCCTTGATCACATTGACCGTGATCTCGTGATCGATGAAGCCCAGCACATCCAGGTCCAGGTTGTCGATGGGACATTCGACCTTGATGATATCCTTGCGGCCCATTTTATTGGAGCGGGCATTTTTGATGATGGCCACCGTGCAGTCCAGCTTGCCCAGCTTGAGGTCACGGTAGATGGTCATGGCATTTCCTGCCTTGATGTGGTCGAGCACGAAGCCTTCACGGATCGCGCCTATGGACAGCTCCTGGCTGTTGATATCATTCATATTATTTCACCTCCAGCTCAAGCAGAGTAAGGATCAGGGCCATGCGGACATAGACACCGTACTGGGCCTGACGGAAATAGGCGGCTCTGGGATCATCATCCACCTCCACGGCAATCTCATTGACACGGGGCAGGGGATGGAGGACCAGCATATCGTCGGGCGCCAGGGCCATCTTGGCCTTGTCCAGGATATAGAAGTCCTTCATGCGGACGTAATCCTCTTCATTGAAGAAGCGTTCCTTCTGAACACGGGTCATGTAGAGGATATCCAGATCCTTCATGGTCTCCTCATCAAGCTTAACGACCTCTTCAAAGGGGATGTTCTTGGCCTTCATGGACTCGCGGACATAGCTGGGGATCCTCAGCTCTTCCGGAGAAATGAGGACAAATCTGAGACCGGAATAACGGCTCAGGGCCTCAATCAGGGAATGGACGGTACGGCCGAATTTGAGGTCTCCGCAAAGACCGATGGTCAGATCATTCAGACGGCCCTTGAGCGAGCGGATGGTAAGAAGGTCGGTCAGGGTCTGGGTGGGATGCTGATGGCCGCCGTCACCGGCATTGATGACCGGGACCAGGGACCTCATGGAAGCCACCAGGGGAGCACCCTCCTTGGGATGGCGGATGGCGGCAATGTCGGCGTAGCAGGAGACCACGCGCATGGTGTCGCCCACGCTCTCACCCTTCTTGGTGGAAGAGGAATCCGAGCTGTGGAAGCCGAGAACGCTGCCGCCCAGGTTGAGCATGGCAGCCTCAAAGGAAAGACGGGTACGGGTGCTGGGCTCAAAGAAGAGGGTAGCAATCTTCTTTCCGGCGCAGGCATGGGCGTACTTTTCGGGGTTTTTCTCGATATCATTTGCCAGATCCAGAAGCCTGTCCAGCTCCTCGACGGAAAAATCGAGAGGACTCATAAGATGCTTAAGTGCCATAATGACTCCTTTATTC
>R21__coassemble_2571_pt1 | contig 10157 bp, 8 predicted proteins | sample R21__metabat2_low_PE_030 | metagenome-assembled genome bin R21
GGAATGGGCATGGTCACGCCCATCGGCAATACGGTATCAGAAAATCTGGAAGCCATCAAAGAAGGAAAATGCGGCATCGGCCCCATCACCCATTATGACACCACGGACCGCCTGGTCACCCTGGCCGGGGAGGTCAGGGACCTGGATATGACAGCCACTATCCCCAAAAAGGATCTGCGAAAGATGGATGGCTACACACGCTTTGCCCTGATCGCTGCCATCCAGGCCTTTGAGGATGCCGGCCTGACGGAGATCAAAGAAGATCGTCTGCGCTGGGGTGTCTCCATGGCCAGCGGCATCGGCGGCATTTCCACCATCGAGAACGAACAGATGAAGGGCGTGGAAAAGGGCTTTGACCGGGTCTCTCCCCAGTTTATTCCCATGGCCATCTCCAACATGGCAGCCGGTCATATCGCCATCCGCTTTGGTCTGCACGGCTCCTGCACCGCGACTGTCACGGCCTGCGCCAGCGCCGCCAATGCCATCGGGGAAGCCTTCCGCCACATCCGTGACGGCTATGGCGATCTCATGGTAGCAGGAGGCGCCGAAGCTGCCATCACCCCTCTCTCCATAGGCGGCTTTACCTCCCTTCAGGCTCTGTCTCAGGCCAAAGATATCAGCCGGGCCTCTATTCCCTTCGATGCCGAACGCTCCGGCTTCGTCATGGGAGAAGGCGCGGGAGCCCTGATCCTGGAAGAGCTGGACCATGCCAAGGCCAGAGGAGCTAAGATATATGGTGAACTGACCGGTTATTTTGCCAACTGCGATGCCCACCATGTCACGGCCCCGGATCCCGAAGGCACCTATGCGGCCCTCTGCATGGAGGCTGCCCTCAAGGATGCCGGCATGGCCCCCTCCGACATTGATTATATCAATGCCCACGGGACCTCCACCCATCTCAATGACCGGGGTGAGACTCTGGCGGTCAAAAAGGTCTTTGGCCATCACGCCTCCGCCCTTAAGATGAGCTCGACCAAATCCATGACCGGCCATCTGCTTGGCGCCAGCGCAGCTGTTGAAGCCATCTATACTGTTCTGGCCTTAAAGGAAGGCTTTGCCCCGCCCACCATCAACTATCAGGTCCCGGACCCGGAATGTGATCTGGATATCGTCCCCAATCAGGCTGTTTACGCTGACCTTAAGGGAGCCCTGTCCAACTCCTTCGGCTTCGGCGGCCACAATGCCACCCTTGTATTCAGAAAATGGACGGAGGACTGACTATGGAAAATAAAGAAGAACGGATCCCCCATGTCCTGACCTCAAATGAGATCGAAAGGATCCTGCCCCACCGCTACCCCTTCCTGCTCGTTGACCGCATCACAGATTATGAACCGGGTCAGTGGGCTGAGGGCATCAAATGTGTTTCCGCCAATGAGATGCAGTTCTGCGGTCATTTTCCGGGTATGCATGTCATGCCGGGCGTTCTGCTCATCGAAGCCCTGGCCCAGACCGGAGCGGTAGCTCTCCTCTCCGAAGAAGAGAACAAGGGCAAGGTGGTCCTTTTCGGCGGCATCAAAAATGCCCGCTTCAAAAAGCAGGTCACTCCCGGAGATGTGGTCTCCCTCTCCTGCCGGATCAAGGAGAGGAGGGGACCTGTGGGCTTCGGGGAAGCCAGGGCCACTGTCGATGGGAAAATCGCTGTCACGGCTGAACTCACCTTTGCCATAACAGGAAAAATGTGATATTCTGATAAAAATATTACTATTTGAGGGACTGTCATGACTGTTGAAGAACGATTCCACGAGGTATATACCAAATTCCGTCTGCATTTTTACCGGGAGGTCTTCGGTAATTTCAGTACCAGAGAAGCAACCCTGACCACTGTCGAGACCTTCTGTATGGAGGTCATCTATTCCCTGGATCATCCCACGCTCAATGAATTTGCCAACTTTATTCAGATCTCCCAGCCCAATGCGGCTTACAAGGTCAACAACCTGATCAAAAAGGGCTACCTGAAAAAGATCCGTTCCCAAAAGGACCGTCGTGAGATCCATCTGGAAGTGACCGACAAGTACATGGAATACTACAACATCAGCAACCAGTATGAAAACACAGTCATCTCCCGTCTCCGTGAGGCCCTGCCCGAAACAGACCTGGATAAATTATCGGAGATCCTTCGTGTGATGTCAGACACCCTCATGCCCGAGGTCCCGCGCTACGGCCGGGCCAAAGAGGTCTGATCCCGATCAAAAACAAAACCCCTGTCATCCTGAGAATGGCAGGGGTTTTTCTATTACCTTTTTTCAGCTTTCCACGATCCGGAGATCGGTCGAGATATTTTTGAAAAGATCGATATATTCCTTAGGCGGCTTCTGGTCCGTAATGACCGTATCCACATCGCCGAAATTGGCATAGGTATAAAGGGACAGGGTATCGAATTTCCTGTGATCGGCCAGAACAATGGTCTTGGAGCTGATATTGAGAATGACCTTCTTGATGTCACATTCCAGGTCAGCCACATTGGAGAAGCCGTTGGCCTGGGTGATGCCGTTGCAGCTGACAAAGGCCTTATTGGCATTGAGCTCCCTCAGCATCTTGACCGTGGCCGTTCCGACAAAGGACATGGTATGGCGGTAGAGATTTCCGCCGACCGAGATCACATTGAAGTCATAGTTCATGGCTTCCTGTATGACCATGAAATTGTTGGTGATGATGGTCAGATTATTCTTATTCTTCAGGTGATGGACCATGTGGGCCACCGTGGAGCCTGATCCCAGGATGATGATATCCTCATCCTCCACCATCTGGCTGGCCTCAGCGGCAATGGCATCCTTCATGGACTCAAACTTAAAGAGCCGGCCCTCTTCCTCTCTGTCATCAGCCTCATCTTCTGCAAAGGTCACCCCGCCGTAGGTCTTTCTGACAGACCCGAGGCGACAGAGTTCTCCCACATCTCTGCGGATGGTGGATTTTGACACACCGAAATGGTCCATCAGCTCTTCATAGGTGCACATATGGTAGGATTTGATATAATTTTCCAGCTGCTGAAGTCTCTTTTCTTTCATAACTGTCTTCCCTTATCCTTATCTTGTTCTGTTTGAAGCACAATGACCATCTTGTGTTTTTCTTTTTGAGCAATTTCTTTCTTTTTGAATTATAAAGCATCTCTTTTGACTTGTAAATGAATAAAGGTCATCAAAATCATAAAATTTTGACAACCTTTTCTCTTTTATTTGCCAATCGGCTCAGCATTTGAATTCTTTTTCCGCCAACTTGCTCATCACTTGTGATATGGCTCTCCTCTGGCTATCTTAAAAGCCCGATAGATCTGTTCCAGAAGGACCACTCTGGCCAGATTGTGGGGGAGGGTGACCGGACCGAAGCTCAACTTCTCGTCTGCTCTTTTTTCAACGGCAGAGCTGACCCCGTTTGATCCGCCGATCACAAAGCAGAGGCTGCTTTTCCCGGATAGCTTGAGATCCTCCAAATGGTCCGAGAAGTCCTCGCTCGACCTTTCTCTGCCTCTGATGGCCATCAGGATGACGTGGGTCTTCTCGGGAATAGCCGCAAGAATGGCTTCTCCTTCTTTATCCCGGGCTTTTTCCCAGCCGCCGCCCCTGTCCGGGTCGATATCAGCAATCTCCCTTATGGTCACAGAAGCATAGGCCTTAAGTCTTTTCAGATATTCCCCGCAGGCCTCCTTCCAGAAGCTTTCCTTGAGCTTGCCTACCGCTATGATCTCTATGGTCATGCTTTGATCTCCTTTATTCCGATAGACCGGCAGCCTTCTGAAGGCCGGTCAGCTCCTCCGCCGTCAGCTCCCGGTAGGCGCCGGGAGAGAGACTGTCATCAAGGCAGACCGGTCCCATAGACAGACGTTTCAGGTAAAGAACCTCCTTGCCGACAGCCTCAAACATACGCTTGATCTGATGAAATTTCCCTTCATGGATGGTGATACGGACCTCCCGGCTCTCTTTGCCGTCCGGAAGCTCAAGCTTGGCCGGCATAGCCCGGAAGTCATCATCGACCTGCAGTCCGGCCGCAAAGGCCTCACAGTCCGCTTCAGAGGCCTCTTTGTCAAGTCTGGCGAAGTAGACCTTATCGACATGAAAGCGGGGCGATAAGAGCCTGTGGGCCGTCCGGCCGTCATTTGTGATAAGCAGAAGCCCTTCCGTATCCTTATCCAGACGTCCGACAGGGAAAAGGCCTTTGGCTGCCTCCTTCTCAAAAAGATCCAGCACGCACTTCTCCCGCCTGTCCTCTGTGGCAGAGACCAGACCGGCCGGTTTATTGAGCATATACCAGACATAGCGGCGGTAGCTCTGCTCTTTTCCCTCCAGGGTCACATGGCTGTCTTCCCCGACGCCAAAGCCCGGATCCCTGATCACGCTTCCCTCGACCTCAGCCTTTCCCTTTTTGATCAGCTTTTTCAGGTCACTTCTGGACAGGCCGGTCGTATCCGCAAGGTATTTATCCAGTCTCATGTTCTTTCCTCAAAAAAAATGAAAAAATTTCAAAAAAACTCTTTACATTTATATCACAGGGTGTTATAGTTAGTCCAAGCTAATTAGTCAAGACTAATTAACTGAAAAAACTCATAACATACCATATCCATTTGAGATGCGGGAGAGTGGGGAACTTCAGCCACGACCTCATTGCTCTCCCGCCTCTTACCTCCATCAACATCCTCACATGCTTTAAGAAGATCCGACCGTCAGCCCGGTCGGATCTTTGTCTATGCATGCGATGAAGCAAGGCTCGTGCTTGCAAGAGACTTTGACCACCGTCGGACAAGGTGGGAAGCCTGCGAACCTGCTTCTCGTCATTTCATTATACCAAAACGCTTTAGCGGATCTTATTTAATAAATATATTTATATTCTAATCGATCCGTAGTATAATAATGTTTAAGTATATTCTTATCTCCGTTTATGATCACTGATGAAAAGGAGTTGGCTATGACAACACGTTCCGCCTTCCAGCCTTCCGGCAATACCTATATAGACATTCTCAATATGATCATCCGCTGCGATAAACAGGGCATCTCCAGGCTTCCCTCAGAAAATGAGATCAGCGAAGCCCTGAATATCAGCCGCATCAAGGCAAGGGATGCGCTTGCCATGCTGGAGGCCGACTCCTATATTATCCGGAAAAGAGGCATTGGCACGGTGATCAATACGCCGGTCCTGCGGGAGCGGATCCACCTGGATATGTATTCTTCCCTCTATGATCAGATCCAGTCGGCCGGTCACAAGGCCGATGCGTCTCTGATCGAGATCAAGGATCTCGATTTTGTGGAACCGGACCTGGCAGAGATCTTCTCTGTCTCTCCCCGAACGCCCTTCATTCGGATCCGGACGCTCACCTGCATGGATGATAAACCGGTCTGCTGCAAGGATTTCTATGTACCGGCGTCTTCCTTCAGCCGACGCGGTGTGGACAAGAGAAAGCTGGTCAGAGGCCTTGTCCTGCCCCTGATTCCTTCCATGGCTGCAGAGGCCGACAGCCAGATCATGCGGGTCAGGGCTGTTCCGACAGATGATTCCGAGCTGGCAGAGGCGATGGAAACAGCCAAAGGGTTCCCCCTTCTCATGGCGGAAAGCGTCTGCCATTCCGAAACACAGGTCCCGCTTTTTGTGGAAAGAGCCCTCTTCAATACGACTCTTCTGCCCCTTTCCCTGGTCAATCATTTCTACAAAGCCAAATAAAAGCAAACATAACGCAAAAGTCCGCGAAGCTTTTTCACCGGCCCGCGGACTTTTTTGCTGTCATTTTTTAATTACCGCCACCGAAGAGACTGGCAATGGGGCTGACCACGCTGCCCAGATCCTCAATGGCCTTATTGAGAGATTCGATATCGATCTCCTTGATCTTTTCCAGAGCGGTCGCAATACCCTCCTCACTGTTGGAGATCATACCTGCCAGGTCTGAATCCTTAAGTGTCTCGGAGATATCGGTGATATTGGAGACCATAGTGTCGGTCTTTTCCAGCAGATTATTGACCCGGGGTCTTAAAACAAAGACACCGACGATGACCGAAGCCAGCAGGGCAAAAATGGCCACGGTCAGAACGAAGGTCAGGCGGTACTGCTTTTTCTGCATTTTGAGCATCTCTTCTGAGACATTGTTTTCCATAGTTTTCTCCTCACCTTTCTATGTCCGGGCCATAGCTTTTTGACACTTTTACATGCTGACCCACAGAAGCTTCCTGGTTTTTATCTTATATCCGTCCTTCACATTTCGCAATGCTTTTTGCATTTGAAGCAGCCCTTCCGGAGATAGATTTCTCCTGCCATGAATGAAAAAGGACCGGCAAAAAGCCGATCCTTTTTCATGAGACTTGTTATGTGTGGAGACCGGGAAAGGGAAGATGGCGCGAAGATCTTCCGCTTCCCGGTTTCAGGAGTTAACTGAGCTTATAGAGGAAGGTCATTTCTGACTCATCTCCTCCCGTGATCATCCGGTTGACATCCAGGATGAAATCGGTCAGGTTATCCGTGGCCTGATAGAGGGACTTGCCGGTGGACCAGACATTCCCCTCCTGCACCGCCTTGAAATCGGCAAAAAGCTCATTCTTGGCCGTCAGATCAGCAATGGAGGTCACGGTAGCATCAATGCTGGCATTGTAGATCAGATGATCCGCATCCTTGGCCACACTGTAGAATTCCTCCATGGTCACCGGGACGGAAGCGCTGTCAGAATTCATATCCTCAAAGAGGATCCTGCCTCCGCCCAGCTCGATCATTCTGGAAATGTAATCACTCTTATTTCTGATGATGACTTCTCCCGAAGTATTGATATAGAAATAGACCACACTGGCCTGATCCGCCTCGACCTCTCCCATCTCAGACAGGACGGCCTTGCGGCTCTCAAAGAAGGCCTCAGCCTGATCCAGTGTTCCGGTCATGACACCGTAAGCCTTGATCCACTCCGTCCGGCCCAGAGGCTCCGATTCATAGCTCGACCTGTCGATGAAGACAGGAATATCCAGCTTTTCGATCATCTCCTGGACCTTGGGGGTATGAAGGATCATGGTCGATTCAATGGCCAGATCGCAGCCTTCATTGACCAGAAGCTCATAGTCGGGCTTGTTGTATTTACCGGCATATTGGATCCTGCCCTCTTCCATGGCTTCCTTGGCGGCATCCACGTACCAGCCTGAGGCTTCCAGAGAGGAAAAAGCAATAGAGTCCATGGCATCTGCCGCATCAAAAAGAGCCATGGCAGAGGTGGCTGCCAGATAGATCTTTTTTAAGGGCTGTTGGATCAGGATAATAGTCTCATCAATGCCCTCCGGCGCCTCCTTGCCCTCAGGGATCAGAAGGTACTGCCGGTCCCCGATCACATCGATCAGGGTATAGCCGTCATTGTAATAATGGACCGCAAAGCATTCCGCATAATCCAGAGGCAGACTGGATTCATAGGTCAGTCCGGATATCTCCGGATGGTCCGCATCTTCCTCCTGTGCCGAACCGCCTTCTGTGCTGCTGTCTTCGGAAATGTCCTCCGTTTCAGAAGAGGACTCATCCGCGCTGCTCTCAGACTCTGTGGATGTCTCTTCACTGCTTTCCGAAGAAGCTGCCGCGCTTCCGCTGCTTCCGCAGCCTGTCAGCAGAAGACAGGCGCTCATGATCCCGGCCAGAAGGGCCGCTGCCAATCTTTTTTTCATTTTTTATTTCTCACTCTCCTTGGTCAGAGCTTTGTCTTCTCCGGCAGCCTTGGCCGCCTTGACTTCCTTTTCAAAAATTTCATCGGCCTCATCTTCAAAGCCGAAGAGGGCTCCGTAGCCCTTGATCCACTCCTTCTGTCCCAGAACATAGGTCTCATCGGAAGACCGGTCCACGATCATGGGAATGCCGATGGTGGCAAACTGGGAGGTGATATCCTCAAAAAGCTCTGTCTTTTCCGCCAGGATCTCTTCTTTCGTCCGTTTTTCTTCCTCAAGGTCGCTGTTCTCAGCTTCTGCTTCCTCTTCCTCCGTAAGCCTGGGAAGGATATCCGAGGTCAGGAAGGCAATATCCACATCTGCCTTGATCAGATTTTTGAAGACCGGATCGTCGTAGGTCCCACCGAAAACAAGCTTATCCTCGGCAAAGGCCTGAAGGAGGTCCTGATCTGTCAGGTCTTCTTCTTCCCGGTCGATGGCAGAAAGCTTGCCCAGCAGGTCATTGTCCGTCATAAAGCCCAGAGTCTCCTCCGAGGCGCTGTAGGCCTTTTCAGCCGGAAGCTCAATGACCACGACCTCCTTCTCCAGACCGGCCGGGATCTCAGCATCCTCCGGGACCAGGAGATATTTGACCACATTGCCCAGATAGAGCTCGGCTGTGATCTCCTCCTGGGTCTTGACTTCCTTTATAAGCTCGCCGTCTTCATTGACGATGGTCTCATATTCCTCTTCTTCGCTGCTCTCGGCATCTGTGTCAGCAGACTCATCCGAATATGTATCCGCCTCTGACAGAGCCGGGTCACGGGCCGTATCCTTTGTCATATCGATCTCGATCAGGGTCACGCCCTGGTCATAATGATAGATCCGGAACTTCTCGGCATAGGTGATCTCCGTTTCGGAATCATAGGAAAGACCTATGATGTCCGGTGCCTCCTCATCCAGAGTCTCGGACTTTGAGCTTCCGCTTCCGATGGCCTTGCCCGAGTTCCCGCCCTTGGCTCCCTCCGCTCCTGCCAGATAAATGTAGATATTGTAGGAGATCTCATGAGCCGTTGACATGGCTGTGGTCATGCCGATGATGGTATTATTTTTGTTGAGGGTCACGGGAATGGTCGCCACAGACTGACCGTCGATCACACTGGTGTAATAAATATTGCCGCTGGCCTTGATATAGCCGTACTTGGAGCTGGTAAAGGCAATGGTGGCATAGGCCTTGCCATCTGTCACAGTCACAGACTTGCAGAGGATATTGACCTTGCCGGTCCCGCCGGACCAGGAGAAGGCATCCGGTGTATAGACACCGTCCTTGAGGCCCGTCGAGCTGTCGACCGCAGCGGTCGATCCCGAGGTATCGGCGCTGTGCTCTGACTCATCCTGGGCCGTCGGCGCAGGGGTCGGAGTCGGCGCTGCCGTGGGCTTCCGGGTCGGTGTGGGGGTCGGATCGTCCGTCACATCTCCGATCTTCTTCAGAGTCGAGGTATCAAAGGTGATCTCCCGGTCATACCAGGTATCCAGTCTTTTGGAATGAGAGGCCACCTTTGTCGCTTTTTTAAGAGTCGAGACCGGAATGGTATAGACATACTGGCCGTCGGCATTTTCATAATAAGGAATAAGGTCGGCTGTTTTAGCTTTTTCGGCCTCAGCCTTGGTCCCGGCATAGAGATAATCATAGCCTACGCCGGACAGGGTCACATCTGCTGTCATGACACCGTTTTTGACCGTCAGGACAGCATTCACCACCTTAAACATCAGAGCTCCTGTCGAGGCGGTAACGGAATAGATGCCGTCTGCCAGCTGACCCGGCTTAGTGGTGGGAAGGGCGGTCGGCGTGGCCGTGGGTTTGGCTGTCGGCGTGGCTGTTGCAGTCGGTGTCGGAGTGGTCGTCGGTGTGGGAGTCGTCGTAGCCGTGGGCGTGACCGTAGGCGTCGGGGTGGGTGTGGCAGTCTCCTCATCAAGGGTGATCGTCACCTGATATTTGATAAAATGAGGGTTTCCCATGGCCGTTGTCTCACCCTGGAGCTCATAGGTCGTATTCAGGTCGATAGGAATAACGGCTTCCGCGCCGTCCTCCACCACCTCCGTGGTGTAGATCTTGCCGTCAGCCTTGACCTTATCAAATTTCTGACTGGAAAAATGAATGGTGGCATAGGCCTTGCTGTTCTTGACAGTGACCTTGGTGCAGGAGATAACGGTCTTACCGGTCCCGCCGGACCAGGAGAAGTCATCCGGACTATACTCGCCATCAGCAAGAGTCGTGCTGTTGTCCACCTTTTCCGTCTCGGCATCCGGGTCCTCCTCGTAGGGGGACTCTTCCGAGGACTCTGCGCTTTCCTCCAGAGTCACAGTGATCTCATAGGGGACAAAATGGGGCTCAGACATAGCTGTCGTTTCGCCCTGAATGGTGTAGGACACATTCAGGTCAATGGGAATGACCGCCTCTGATCCGTCCTCCACCACCTCTGTGGTGTAGATCTTGCCGTCGGCCTTGACCTTATCAAAATTCTTGCTTGAAAAATGAATGGTGGCATAAGCCTTACCGTCTTCGACGATGAC
>R21__coassemble_2582_pt1 | contig 10131 bp, 8 predicted proteins | sample R21__metabat2_low_PE_030 | metagenome-assembled genome bin R21
TCTCAGGCTCAAAAAGAGGCCGATCTTGCCAAGGATGCGGCCGATCGTCTTCGCAATGGGACAGGGACAGAAGTTCTGACGTCTGTCTTGAGCCCGGTCCCCCTTTCGGAGGAGGAAAATACCGCCCTGTCAAGGTCAGACGTAAGCGCTCCCTATGCAGACCGGATCGCCTTTGCTCTTACCTGCCGGACAGAGGCGGAATTTGATGAGATCGAGGCTGATCTGGCTGAGGAGAAGGCTGAACTGGAATCTGAGAAGGCTGATCTGGAAAAGGAAATAAAGGGCCTGCGGAAGAAAAAGGCTTCCCTTGAAGAAAAGAAGACTGAGCTGGAAGAGGCTGTCGAGGCGGAAGAGGCCCGGAAGGCCGCCGAAGAGGCCGCAGCCCGGGCTGGAGAAAGCATCGTTTCCTATGCCTGCCGCTTTGTGGGCTGCCCCTATGTCTGGGGTGGAGATTCCCTCACCGGCGGCTGCGACTGCTCCCACTTTGTATATCTGGTCCTGCGGGACTGCGGAGCCTACAGCGGAGGCTATATGACCTCGGGCGGCTGGGCCGGGGCCGGAAGCCCGGTGGGGTCTCTGGCCGAGGCCAGGGCGGGAGACGTGATCGTCTATTCGGGCCATGTGGCCATTTACGACGGAAACGGCCTCATTGTGGAAGCCCTGAACGCTTCCCGCGGCATCGTCCATGAGCGGAGAGCGGATTCGGATGCCATCCTGGCCATTCGGAGATTTGTCTGAAAAAACACAGACTTTTCACTTGAGAAAAGCCCCATGTCGGCATATAGTTAAGAAGAACAGCAAGCCCACGGCTAAGGCGCGTGGGTTTTCTATGTGAGAAGCCGCAGGGCGCGCCTCTCATCGATGACAGGAGTTTTGTTCCATGACGAGACAGCAGCTTTTTGAAAAGCGCAGACAGAAAAAACGGCGCGAGCTGAAGAGAAAGCTCTTCCTATTCGGCATACCTGCCGCGATCGCGCTGGCGATCATATTGATCCTGGTCCTGGTGGTCATGCCGGGCATGAAAGAGAAAACGGCCGACAAGACCGGGGCAGGAACGGATCAGATAGAGACCTCTGATCAGGATACGGCCAAAACGGTTCCCCTCAATGACATTTCCCGGGGCGAGCTGGGCTGGAACCTGGACGACAAGGGCTGGTGGTACAAGACCGTGGACGGCGCCATGTATGCCGACGGCTGGATGACCCTGGATGATAACCGCTTTTATTTCGATGCGGACGGTTATATCCTGACAGGCTGGAATTTCGTGGATGGGGATAATTACGTCTGCTTCTCCGAAAGCGGGATCTATCAGCCCGATGCGGTGCCCAAATATGTGGCCCTGACCTTTGATGACGGGCCCTCCTATGACACGGATCCCATCCTGGATGTCCTGGAGGAGTACCATTCCAAGGCCACCTTCTTTGTGGTCGGTTCCATGGCCGATCTGGATGATACCTGCCGCAATGCCCTGAAGCGGACCTATGCGGACGGCATGGAGATCGGCAGCCACACCTGGGATCATACGACCTTAAGCGGGGCTTCTGCCGAGACCATTCAGGAGGTCATGCAGAAAAATGACGATTATATCCAGTCCATGATCGGCTTCACGCCGGAGCTCATGAGACCCACGGGCGGCGGCATAGATGATACGGTCCGCGCCACGGTCACCAAGCCCATGATCCTCTGGAATGTCGATACTCTGGACTGGGATACCAAGGACCCTCAGAACACCTTTAAGGTGGCGACCACCGACATCGAGGACGGCTCCATCATCCTCATGCACGATATTTACGAGGAGACCGCAGAGGCCGTCAAGCTGATCGTGCCGGAGCTGGTGAAGAACGGCTATCGTCTTGTGACGGTCAGCCAGCTGGCGGAGATCAAGGGCGTGACACTGGAGGTGGGGCAGTCCTACACGGATTTCACCTCGTCGGATTCCTGAAAAAAATAAAAAATATACGATGAAAAGCCCGGGAAGCGATTCCCGGGCTCTGTTATTCTGTCTTCACTTTTTACTGCTTGGCATTGAAATTGACGCGGCGTCTCATCTTGGCGTCCAGGATCTTCTTACGGATCCGGATATTTTCGGGCGTGACCTCGAGAAGCTCATCATTTCCGATATAATCCAGAGCCTGCTCCAGGGACAGAAGACGGGGCGGGGTCAAGGTCAGGGCTTCGTCTGCGCTGGAGGAACGGGTGTTGGTCAGGTGCTTGGTCTTGCAGACATTGATGTCGATGTCCTCAGACTTGCCGCTTTCGCCCACGACCATGCCGGCGTAGACCTTGGTGCCGGCCCCGATGAAGAGGGCGCCTCTTTCCTGGGCCGCAAAGAGACCGTAGGTCACAGCCTCGCCGTCCTCAAAGGCGATGAGGGAACCGTTGCGGCGGAAGTTGAGAGCTCCCTTGTAGGGGATGTAGCCGTCGAAGATGCTGTTGATGATGCCCGTGCCCTTGGTGGCGGTCAGGAAGGGACCGTGGAAGCCGATGAGGCCGCGGGAGGGGATGGAGAACTCCAGACGGGTCGTGCCGTCGGACAGGGCAGACATGCCCATGAGTTCGCCCTTGCGCTCGGACAGCATGGAGATGGCCGTGCCGGTGAATTCCTCGGGGACGTCCACATAGGCGATCTCGCTGGGCTCCAGGGTGTGGCCCTTCTCATCCTTCTTCAGGATGACCTCGGCCTTGCTGACGGCAAATTCGTAGCCCTCACGGCGCATGGTCTCGATGAGGACGGACAGGTGGAGCTCGCCACGGCCGCTGACCCGGAAGGTATCGGTGGATTCGGTATCCTCGACCCGGAGGGAGACATCGGTGTTGAGCTCACGGAGCAGTCTTTCACGGATCTGGCGGGAGGTGCAGTACTGACCCTCGCGGCCGGCCAGGGGAGAATCGTTGACGATAAAGTTCATGGCGATGGTCGGCTCGGAGATCTTCTGGAAGGGGATAGGCTCGGGATCGGCCGGAGAGCAGATGGTGTCACCGATCTGCAGGTCGGCAATGCCGGAAATGGCCACGATGGAGCCGATGCCGGCCTCCCGGATATCCGTTTTGCCCAGACCGTCAAATTCATAGAGCTTGGTGATACGGACCTTTTCATTGACGGAGCTGTCATGGAAATTGACACGGAGGGCTTCCTGGTTGACGGCGATGGAACCGTTGTCCACCTTGCCGATGCCGATGCGGCCCACATATTCATTATAATCAATGGTGGAGATCAGGATCTGTGTGCCCTTGTCCGGATCGCCCTCGGGAGCGGGGATGTGCTCGATGATGGCCTCGAAGAGGGGCTTGAGGTCGACCGCTTCATCGGCCAGGTCCTTCACGCAGGTGCCTTCTCTGGCGGAGGCGTAGAGGAAGGGGCAGTCCAGCTGCTCATCGGAAGCGTCCAGATCCATCATGAGCTCCAGGACCTCATCCACGACCTCCTCGGGACGGGCCTCGGGACGGTCGATCTTGTTGATGCAGCAGATGACCGGCAGGTCCAGCTCCAGGGCCTTCTTCAGGACAAATTTGGTCTGGGGCATGGTGCCTTCAAAGGCATCGACCAGGAGGATGACGCCGTTGACCATCTTAAGGACGCGCTCGACCTCACCGCCGAAATCGGCATGGCCGGGGGTATCGACGATGTTGATCTTGACGCCCTTGTAGGAGATGGCGGTGTTCTTGGACAGGATGGTGATGCCTCTTTCCCGCTCAATATCTCCGGAGTCCATGACTCGCTCCCGGACATCCTGATTGGCGCGGAAGACGCCGCTCTGGCGCAGCATGCCGTCGACCAGGGTGGTCTTGCCGTGATCGACGTGGGCAATGATCGCAATGTTTCTGATATCTTCTCTTTTGATCACACTCATAATTCTTTTACCTATATTTATGCATTTCATTCGCAACCCGTAAAATATAGCACTTTCGAAAAGCCTTGTAAACAGAAAGATGGACCTGTGCTATAATCCTTTTATGGGAAAAAACAAGGAGATCCGCACAAACGCGATGCGGATACTGGAAAGACTGAAGATACCCTACACGGCAGTCAGCGCGGATATCGGGGATTTTGAAAGCGGCATCAAGGCGGCCGATAAGGAGGGCCTGCCCTACGAAGAGACCTTCAAGACCCTGGTGGCCAGAGGACATTCCGGAGATTACTGCGTCCTGGTCATCCCCATCGCCAGGGAGGTGGACCTCAAAAAGGCCGCAAGGGCAGCGGAGGAGAAGAGCCTTTCCCTGATCGCGGTCAAGGACCTGACACCCCTGACCGGCTATGTCCGGGGCGGCTGCAGCCCTATCGGCATGAAGAAGGCCTTTAAGACCTATCTGGGAAATGAGGCAGAGGCTCTGCCTAAGATCTACATCAGCGGAGGTCAGATCGGCCTTTCTCTTCAGATCGCCCCGGAGGACCTCAAAAAAGCCTGCGGAGCCGTCTATGCGGATTTGACAACTTTATGACAATTCGCTATAGTAATAAACGGGTATGCTTTCGGACAGATCGGCTGATCTGTCCGCTTAATGATGAATAAAAAAGCAGGAGCGCTTTTGCAAAAAAGGAGACGGAGAATCGTCCCCCCTCTCCTGCGGAAAACGGAGGATGATATGGCTATTTTTAAAGGTTCGGGTGTGGCGATCATTACCCCTATGAAGGAAGATGGCAGCGTGGCCTTTGATGTTCTGGATCAGATCCTTGAGGACCAGATCGCAGGCGGCACCGACTGCATCGTTATCTGCGGCACCACAGGTGAGTCTGCCACCTTAACGGCAGAGGAGCATCTTGAGACCATTAAACATACGATCGAGACCGTTAACCACAGGATCCCGGTCATTGCCGGCACAGGCTCCAATGACACGGCCTTTGCCATCCAGCTGTCCAAGGAGGCTGAGGAGGTGGGCGCAGACGGCCTGCTCCTGGTCACGCCTTATTACAACAAGGGCACGCAGAAGGGCCTGATCGCGCATTTCACGGCTATCGCCAATGCGGTCAAGATCCCCTGCATCCTTTACAATGTGCCCAGCCGTACGGGCTGCAACCTTCTGCCCGCCACCGTGGCTTATCTCAATGAGCATGTGGAAAACATCGTGGGCATCAAGGAAGCCACCGGCAATATTTCCCAGATCGCGGATCTGGCAGCCCTGGTCAAGGGAACCGATTTCGCTATTTATTCCGGTAATGACGATCAGGTCATTCCTCTCTGCTCCCTGGGCGGCCTGGGCGTGATCTCCGTTCTGGCCAATGTGGCTCCCCGCCAGACCCATGACATGGTCATGGCTTATCTGGATGGAGATATCAAGAAGGCCTGCGACATGCAGCTGGAGGCTCTGCCCCTTATTCATGAGCTCTTCTGCGAGGTCAACCCCATCCCGGTCAAGGCAGCCATGAACATGATGGGCTACAAGGCCGGCCTGCCCCGCCTGCCCCTGACCGATCTGGAGGAGGCTCACAAGGCTTCTCTTGAAAAGGCTATGAGAGATTACGGGGTGCTCAAATGATCAGTGTGATCCTTCACGGAGCCCTGGGACACATGGGCAAGGTCGTGGACGAGATCATTTCGGCCACGGAGGGTATAGAGATCGTGGCCGGCGTGGACATCGCCGAGTCCTCCGACCGCCCCTATCCCATTTACGCGGGCTTTGACAAATGCACAGAAAAGGCCGATGCCATCATCGACTTCTCTACGGCCGGGGCTGTGGATGTGATGGTGGCCTACGGCGTGGAAAGAAACATTCCTATGGTCATCTGCACGACCGGTCTTTCGGAAGCGCAGATCGCCATGATCGAAGAGGCCTCCAAAAAGGTGGCCATTCTCCGCTCTGCCAATATGTCTCTTGGCATCAACCTTCTGGTCAAGCTCCTTAAGACCGCCGAGAGCGTTCTGGAGCCGGCCGGCTTTGATGCGGAGATCTATGAGATGCACCACCGCCGCAAGCTGGATGCTCCCTCCGGTACCGCTCTGATGCTGGCCGAGGCAGTCAATGAAGCGGCAGGCGGGGACCTGGCGATCGTGACCGACAGAAGCGACCGTCATGAGCAGCGGCCCAAAAAGGAGATCGGCGTGTCTGCCCTTCGCGGCGGCACGGTGGTCGGCATCCATGATGTGGTCTTTGCCGGTCAGGACGAGGTCATCGAGATCAAGCACACGGCCTATTCCCGGGCTATCTTTGCCAAGGGCGCGGTGTCTGCGGCTCTTTTCCTGGGCGGAAAGGAACCCGGACTTTATGATATGTCCGATGTGATCGGCTGATCGCAAAAAAGACAGACAGGAAAGACTGCCACCCGGGACCGGTCGCGGACCGGGCCGGAGGAAAAGAAAAGGATCGAAAGGGGAAACAGAAAGAGTATGCAGCTTCGTCCCTGTATCGATATTCATAACGGAAAAGTCAAGCAGATCGTGGGCGGCACTCTGACCGATAAGGAGGACTTCGCAAAGGAGAACTTCGTGTCGGAAAAGGGGGCGGCTCACTTTGCGTCTCTCTTCAAAAGGGACGGACTGAAAGTCGGTCATGCCATCCTCCTCAACGGGAAGGAGTCTCCCTATTATGAGGCCACACGGGCCATGGCCCTGGAGGGCCTTCATGCCTATCCGGGAGGACTTATGATAGGCGGCGGCATCACCGACCAAAATGCGGCCTTTTATCTGGAGGAGGGTGCTTCCCATGTGATCGTCACCTCCTTCGTCTTCCGGGACGGAGCCATTTCCGAAGAAAATATCCGGAGGCTGCACAAGGCCGTGGGGCGGGAAAGGCTCTGCCTGGACCTGTCCTGCCGCAAAAAGGAGGGAAAGTATTATATCTGCACGGACAGGTGGCAGAAATTGACCCAAACGCCCTTGACGAAAGAACTGCTTGAGTCCCTGAGCGGGGAATGCGATGAATTCCTCATCCACGGCATCGATTCGGAGGGCAAGTCGGCCGGTCTGGAATGGGACCTGATCGCCCTCCTCGATACGATCCGGGGCTTTCCCATGACCTATGCCGGAGGCATTTCCTCCTATGAGGACATAGACCGCATAGGCCGGATGACCGACGGGACCATGGACTTTACCATAGGCTCGGCCCTTTCCGTTTACGGCGGACCCATGGATTATGACAGGGTGGTCTCATATTGCAAGACATGGGAAAAATAGGTATACTGTAGGTATCGGAACCGCCCGGCCTTTGGGAGAAGAGGACAGGACGGTTTTGAAGGGAAGGAGAACTTCCCGCATATTTAAGAAAGGATGGTGGCAGTTATGATATTTACGATCACCGGAAGAAATTTTAATGTGACTGAGCCTCTCAGAGCAGCGATCGAGGACAAGCTCGGCAAGCTGGATAAGTATTTTACCCAGGAGACAGAGATCATCGTGACCTTGTCCGTGGAAAAGGACAGGCAGAAGATCGAGGTCACGATCCCGGTCAAGGGCAATATCATCCGGTCCGAGCAGGTCAGCAATGATATGTATGTGTCTCTGGATCTGGTCGAGGAGGTCATTGAAAGACAGCTTCGCCGCTATAAGAAAAAGCTGGTCGACAAGAAGAGAGAGACCACCTATTTCCAGCAGGATTATATTGACAATGACTATGCCCAGGAGAGCGAGGAGATCGCGATCACAAGGAGCAAGAAATTTGACATCAAGCCCATGTATCCGGAGGATGCCTGTGTCCAGATGGAGCTTCTGGAGCACAATTTCTTCGTTTTCACCAATGCTGAGACCGGCGCGGTGAACGTGGTCTACAAGAGAAAGGGCGGCACCTACGGCCTGATCGAGCCGGAAGAGTAAGGCCGGCCTGAAAGTCCAAAAACATCCCAAAGATAGCCCCCAAAAGGGCTATCTTTTGGCATAAGGAGAGAAGCATGGAAAACATTTTCGGAGAAAAGACAAAGAAGCTGGGCTTCGGCCTCATGAGACTGCCCCAGGCCGATCCCAATGACTGGGCCTCGGTCGATATTGAGCTGACCAAAAAGCTGGTCGATACCTTTCTTTCCCGGGGCTTTACCTATTTCGATACCGCCATCATGTACTGCGGGGGCAACAGCGAGGTGGCAGTCAGGGAAGCCCTGACGAGCCGCTATCCCCGTGAGGCCTACACCCTGGCCACCAAGCTTCATGCGGGCTTCTTCAAGGATGCGGCCGATATGGACCGGGTCTTTCAGAAGCAGCTGGAAAAGACGGGCGTGGATTATTTTGACTACTATCTCATCCATGATGTGGGAGAGGATCATTATAAAAAATATTCGGCCTGCGATTCCTTCGGCTGGCTGAAAAAGAAGAAGGATGAGGGCTATGTGAAGCATATCGGCTTTTCCTACCACGACAGCGCGGCCTTCCTGGAGAAAGTTCTGACGGACCATCCCGAGGTCGAGTTCGTCCAGCTCCAGCTCAATTATCTGGACTGGGAGAGCGCGGCCATCCAGTCCCGCCTCTGCTTGGAGACCTGCGAAAGACACGGCAAGCCGGTCGTGGTCATGGAGCCGGTCAAGGGCGGAACCCTGGCCAATGTGCCTGACAGCGTGACGGACCTTTTCAAGGCTTACGATCCCGCCATGTCCATTCCCTCCTGGGCTATCCGCTTTGCGGCCAGTCAGCCCAATGTAAAAATGGTCCTTTCCGGCATGGGAAATATGGCCATGATGGAGGACAATACCTCCTACATGAAGGATTTCAAGCCTCTGACCAAGGAGGAGCTGGCCCTCTGCCAAAAGGCAGCCGACCTCATCAATGCCAATATCGCCATCCCCTGCACAGGCTGCGCCTACTGCGTGGACGGCTGCCCCAAAAACATCCCCATTCCCAAATATTTCTCCCTCTACAATGCCGAAAAGCAGGAATATGCCGGCAAGGGCTTTACCCCGCAGGGGGAATATTATGACAGACTGACGGTCAATTTCGGCAAGGCCAGCGACTGCCTGTCCTGCGGCAAATGCGAGACCGCCTGTCCCCAGCACCTGCCTATCCGGGAATACCTGAAGGACGTGGCCGGGCAATTCGAGCACGCCTGATAAGGCCGTCCGGGACGGGAAAGCCGGGAAGCTTGTCAAATTCCGCCTTTTTGACGGAATCAGAGAGGATTCGCATGACTTTTTCTTGCCCGTCTGCTTTTAAGCGGATATAATAGGGTCAGTATTTTACGGAAGCATTTCCATAAGTTGAGCTTTTTGAAAGGAGCAATGTCCTATGGGTTTAATCAAAGCAGCACTTGGTTCTGTCGGCAGCGTTCTCGGTGATCAGTGGAAGGAATATTTCTACTGCGAAGCCATTCCGGCTGATGTTCTTGCTCTCAAGGGCAAGAAGAAGGTCTCCGGTCATTCCAGCAACAAGAGCACGGACAATATCATCACCAACGGCTCCGTGATCGCCATCGCAGACGGTCAGTGCATGATGATCGTCGAGCAGGGCAAGATCGTGGATCTCTGCGCCGAGCCCGGTGAGTATGTCTACGATATTTCCACTGAGCCCTCCCTTTTCGACGGCGGCAAGCTGGGTGACAACATCAAGGCTGTCTTCAAGAATATCGGCAAGCGCTTCACCTTCGGCGGTGAGACACCCAACGACCAGCGCATCTATTATTTCAACACTAAGGAGATCATCGGCAACAAGTACGGCACACCCAATCCGGTGCCCTTCCGTGTGGTGGATGAGAGAGCCGGCATCGACATCGACATCTCTGTCCGCTGCTTCGGTGAGTACAGCTACCGCGTGACCAACCCCATGCTTTTCTATGTCAATGTCTGCGGCAATGTGGCCGATACCTTCAAGAGAGGCCAGATCGACAGTCAGCTGAAGAGTGAGCTGCTCACAGCCCTCCAGCCGGCCTTCGCCCGCATCTCCGAAATGGGTATCCGTTATTCCGCTCTGCCGGGCCATACCACCGAATTTGCCAACTGTCTTAAGGAAGAGCTTTCCGCTTCCTGGAAGGATCAGCGCGGTATCGAGATCGAGAAGGTGGGTGTCTCCTCTGTCAAGGCTTCCGATGAAGACGAGGCCATGATCAAGGAAATGCAGAAGAATGCCGCCTACATGGATCCGACCCGTGCCGCTGCCACCCTGGTGGGCGCACAGGCTTCCGCCATGCAGGCTGCCGCCGCCAATCCCAACGGCGGGACCATGGCCTTCATGATCATGGGCATGGCTCAGAATGGCGGCGGAATGAATGCCCAGAACGACT
>R21__coassemble_2626_pt1 | contig 9981 bp, 6 predicted proteins | sample R21__metabat2_low_PE_030 | metagenome-assembled genome bin R21
CGGCAATGCTGCCTCCTCCGCTCCGACAGAGAGTCCGTCCACAGAGGTGGGAAGCTCCTCTGTGGAATCCTCTTCCGAGGAAGAGATCTCCGACGAGACCTCCGCCTCGACCATGACCGTTGAAGGGGCCATCACTGCCCTGACAGAGGATTCCATCACCATTCAGCACAAGGATTCCTCTCTCACCGCGACCGTGACCGCCGATACCCATATTACCTATGACACCGGCCTGTCCATGACATTTGATATGTTAGAAGAGGGCGATACGGTCCTTGTAAAGGTCAATGAAAAAAATGAGGCCACAACCATTACCGTCGTCACCTCAGACGAAGATTAAGCCGGCCGGGCCTCCCCTGCTTTCACAACATAAAAAAAGCCCCTGCGCGGGGCTTTTCTTTATGTTTTCATCTAATCCTCCACAAGACCGGTGATCATATATTCTCCGACCCAGAAGGTATGATCGAAGTCTGTGATCTCCTGGACCTGGTAAATGGGCCAGCCGCACTGATCCCAGTTGACCTCCAGGATGATGCATTCATAGTGGCCGAAAAGATTCTGATCGACCACAACCGCCTGGCCAAACCGCCATTTGGGATCTCTGTGCCAGACACCGGACTCCTGATTGGGATCGGCCTGATGCCAGTCGTCATCGTTGGCCATATAAAGGCCGGGAGCCTGGTCCTTAAGACGGATCTTCAGCTGAGCCTCCGCGTCAGAGGCAGCCTCAAGCTTCTCCGCCGGAGTCGTTGCCGCAAAGGTCGGGACAGTAAGAGAGAGAACAGAGGCGGATGTGAGCAGACCTGCGATCACCTTTTTGTATGTCTTCATAAATATTTACCTCCAATATTTTACGGGCAGCCCTTCCTATCAGGCTGGGCTCATCTTAATACGGGAGGTGTTGGAAATGTGTTGCGGGCCGGACTTTCCCTTGGCGCCCTTCCTTCCGGACAGCCGGGACACTTATGTCCCGCCAATTATTTTCGGCCGATTTTCGGCGGAAGGCTTGACTTTTCTATCCCGATTTCCTATAATGATTTCTGCTGTCAACATCGATGCGTGGCTCAGTTTGGTAGAGCGCTGCGTTCGGGACGCAGAGGCCGCAGGTTCAAATCCTGTCGCATCGACTAAAAAAGGAATCCGTAAGGATTCCTTTTTTTGTCGATATGAAAAGCTGAGGTCTGCGGTCTTTAGCGGTCCGGGCGCAACTGCGTGAGGGACGCACACTGTGAGCACTTAACGAATCCAAGCCGCAGGCGAAGGATGAGTTTAGAGCGAACGCGTACACCGTAGAGGCCGCAGGTTCAAGGGTTTGCGGCTTTTTTTGTGATCTGAAATTGAGGTGAGGAAAAATGCCGAAAATGGCGAAATGGTTGACCCTTCATCTGTTTTTCTGACCGGCAAAAGTTTCAGCCTTATCTATCACCGCCTTTCACTTTTAACTGACCTTGTTATATTTGTCCGGGCACTTGATGTTCGTGACACACATCTGCACCAATGTATCGATATTGGCGATCTCGTCCCAGGTGTGCCATCCGGTCTGCTTCTTCGGGCCGGAATCCATCACATAATATTTATCCGTTTTCGAATTGTATCCGGATATGCAGAGGAAATGACCGTCTTTGGTCCAATAACCCATCTTTGCAGCATTGATGACGGCTCTTTCGCAGAAAATAGCAACATTGCCCTATTCTATGAGCTTTTTGGCGGTATTGGCATTTTGGGTCCCGATCCCAGCCAGGCTGATCCAGTTGCATAAGAACTTCACATTTTTATTGCACAGCAGGATATCGTCTTCTATAAAATAGCAGCTGTTAGAATTCAGATTCTTCGTTTTGCAGCTCAGAACTTTATCAAGGACCGTGACCGGATCCAGATTGACAGCGGATGCTATGGCGCAGATCCCGCAGCCTTTTTTCGCCAGCGTGCCGCCGGCATAGGCCTGTTTATATTTGCGCTGGTAATAGTATTTATTCGTCGATTTATATATCGTATCGCTCACGAAGCTGCTGCTTTTCTTGAAATAGAACCTTTGCGCGTACTTTTTGTAGGTCGTCGTATTGGCGGATTTCATATAAAAATATTTGCCCTGTTTGGAAGGACAGCTGTTGTTTGCCGTGCTCGAGCTGATGACCTTATTGGTATAAACGTTGGTTATGGTATAATACGATCCTCCCGAGTAATCTCTTACGACCTTCCATTTCTGTTTGCCTGAGCTTGTTTTTTTATAGAGATGGACCTTGTTATTGCTCGTATTGGCCGTCAGATATTTGTTGGTGTAGGCATTTTTAATGTAATAGGTCCCGTCGTCGTTCTTTTCCAGATACCAGGTATAATCGTTCATGTAAATATAGGGGCTCTCATAGCCATACATGACGATATAATCCTTGCTCGTTGCGTTCATGCTGCTTTTTTTGGGGCCCAGCATGCCGGTACCGCTGCCGGTCTTTGTGGCCGTGGAATCAAGGTTCTTTAAATAGATAAAGTAGGCCGTATTTTCCTTAAGATTCGAGATATCGTCGATCTGTGTCGGAGTAAATTCCTGGGCGGCGTTATTGACGATGGCCGTGTACTGCTTGACATTGGTCCCGTTTGATACGCCGTTTTTGACTGCCCCGTTGATATGCAGGGCCATGCCTGAATTTTCATTGATAAACTTCACGCTGCCGTCGGCATTCATGTGAATGAACCATCTTTGCGCGCTGCTGCTCTTGTTTATCGTGCCGATCTGGACATTGGCACTCAGGCTCTTGGAGCTGTCCTTGACCTCCAGAGCTTTCCGGGCATTGAGATCGACAAGGTAATAGCCGTCCGTACTGTTATCGGTATAGTCGACAAATTTAAAGAGCTGGGCATCGGCCCTTGTGTCCTTGTACATCTGGACATTGGCCCCGTCTGCCGTGCTGCCGGCCTTGACCTTGACAGCGTATTTGCTGTAGGAACAGCTGTTGAGCGTATACCATTTACTTTTATTCGGAACAAAACCTTTCTCTCCGGCTGTGGTTTCCGTTATCTTCCACAGATAGGTATCCGGCAATGCCTTGGACGTTGCCACGTTATTTAACAGGGTGCCGTTATCCGTGGCATCACCCCTGATATGCAGATATCCGCCTGTTGAGGCATTTTTCAAGGCAATAAGACCGCTGCCGTGCCCTTCGATGATCCATTTTTCCGTTTTGGCATCCGTAAAGTCCTTTTGGATGATCCCGGCGTTTTTCTCTGTGCTCTTCACGGCAAGACACTTGCGTGAGCAGACGTTGATGAGCTTGTAATAGCCGTCAGACGTCGTCTGAATGATCCATTGCTGAGACGGGGCATAGACATTTTTGCTGCTCATGATACTGATGGCATTATTGGATTCCATGGCGCCATCCGTGTCCGTCACCAGCTTGGCGGTAGCCTTGGATGTCAGCAAATATGTGCTTTTATTTTTGATCTTCACATAATCCGGATTAGCGGCATTGCAAAGCTTGCACTTGGCGTTGTTGTCTCCGAAATCATGCTCACAGGTCTCTTCAGGGGCATCGGTCTCTGTGTCGGGCTCCATAACATTTTCTTTATCTTCTTCGGCTTCTTCGGCCTCCTCTTCCGGCTCCTCACCGCTGTCGGTCTCTTCCGTCATGTCTTCGACATCTGCATCAGAATTTTCTTCCTCCGCCGGGTCCTCTGCCGGATCCTCCGCCGTATCAGCTGCTTCATCTTCTTCAGTGCTTACGGTATCGTCTTCTTCTGTCAGACTTTCCGCTTCATCATCTGCCTCTGAAGGCTCCGCAAGATCCGCGCCCCCCCTGTGACGGGATCCTCTGCCGTTTCTGCATTTCCCTCCGTGGCCACGGAACTCTCTTCGCTTTCAGCAGTTATGCCGGCCTCAGTCTCCTGACCGACAGTTGCCTCCGTTTCTGCATAAACAGCCGTACCGCTCATGCACAGGGCGACTGATAAGAGGATTCCTAAAAGGCTTTTTTTGATAGCGATTTTTTTATGCATTTCGGTTTTCCTTATAAAGCGGACATTCGCATTCCGCTATTTTGTAATCTTGGTCTTACTTAAAGCAAGCTGCTTTTTCATATTATATCATATTGGCCCATTTGATGGACTCTATGATCTCGTCAATCCGAAGTCTTCTCCCCCAGATAAACCTTGCCGTAAGAGCCCTCTCCGATCTGTTCTACTATTGTCCATTCCCGCCAATTATCCGGCAGGACAGGCATTTTATCCATGTTATCTACTTCCTGACGTTTTATATTGCTCTGACCTTCCGGCACCTGTTCAAAACTCAAACATAAGGGATTCTCCTGAAAAGTCGATCGCAGGTTAAAAATAACCTACTGTCAAAACTCGCAACCGCTTTGCTTGTTGCTCGTTAAAAGCGGGCTGCTTCGCAGCTTGCGGTACGGGGCTTGCAATGCGTTAGCTAGTCCTTTAGGGAACCCCGCACCGCACAAGATTGTTCCCCACCACCTGAAGGTGGTGGGTTATCTTGCCGCTTTTATATAATACCATATCACAAAGTTAGTTCTGTAATGAAACACTTACCATTTTTAATGGCCATATTTTCCAAGCGGATCGACATGAAAGCCTGTGATTACAGGGGCGAGCTCTGTATTTGATAAACTTTTTATGCAGGAAAAAGATATTCCTGATCATTCACTGACCGGCCACGCACGCGAGGCGCATACTGCGGTTGACAGTTATTATTATTATTATTATTAGATTGGTCACGCACGCGAGGCACACCTTCTCAAGAAAGGATAATTTATGAAAAGAAAAAAGCTGAGAGCAACACTCGGGCTGATCATGGCTATGTCCATGGTGCCCACAACCATCGTCAGCACGGCTATGCCGGCATTTGCTGAAGAGGTCGACGAAGACGATAACTGGGACGATGTCTTCGACGACGAAGACGAAGATTACGGAGAGACAACAAACGAGACGGGAGTTGTATCCGTGGACGGAGCAGAGACCATGTATGGCACGTTCCAGGAGGCCCTATCCGCAGCCCAGGAGATCGGCGGGACCGTTAAGCTGTACGGAGACGTGGATCTTTACCAGACCCAGACGATCAGCAAGAACGTCACGATCGACCTGAATGGATGGAATATCCACGCTGACGGCGTCCGAGCCTTCCACATCACAGGCGGAGACGTCATGATAACCGGAGAGGGCGAGATCGCTTCCTACGAGTATTCCATGATCGATATGGACCCGGATTCCTCAGTCATCAGAGTCGGAGACAATTCAGGGGAAGCCAGGAATGTCAGCCTGACGATCGACGAGGACGTCCATGTTCGGACCGACTGCGCATATGGCATTTCTGTCTTTGGTTCTGCCACGACAGAGACGCTTGATATTGAGGGCAGCGTAGGCCAGCTGGCCGATGAGGACACCGGAGACATAAGACCCGCTATTTCAGGAAACGGTTCAGCAGGCTATGGCGGCACAACGATCAAGATCGGCGAGAATGCGACGGTCACGACCCGCGGTGGCCTGGCCATCTATCATCCGCAGAGCGGCGACCTGACTGTCGACGGACTGGTCAAGGGCGGTATCGAGATGAAGGGCGGAAACCTGACCGTCACGTCTGAAGGCGTCGTAAAGAGCAACAGCGACCTCGAAGAGACCCATGTCCCAAATAATGACGGCCCGTCAACCACCGGCTATGCCATCGCGCTTGTGAGAAATACCAATTATGCAGGAGTGGGCGAAGTGTCTATCGATGATGATGCATGGATCAGCGGCGACACGGTTAAGCTTTGTGACGGCGAGCACGACATCGTTGTTTTAGCCCAGGGCGAACCGGCCTATTGCGACATGTCCGGCATGACGGATGAGCTTGGCTGCTCCTTCTGCGGCGAGATCACCCAGGCCGCCGAAGAGATCCCGGAGCTTGGCCACGATTACCAGGAAGTTGAAGGCACTCCTGCGACCTGCACCACCGACGGCGTGACCGGACACATGGAGTGCACAAGATGCGGAGACATCGACTACAGTACCGGCGGAAAGACGATCTACGCGCTTGGCCACGACATTTCCGAATATGTCTACAATGACGACGCCTACTGCGACCATGACGCCACAAGGACCGGCACCTGCGCAAGATGCGGCGAGACAGTCACGGAACCCATTCCGGACACGGCTCCCGGCACTCACACCCTGGAAACCATTCCCGCCAAGGAAGCGACCTGTACGGAAATGGGCCATACCGAGGGCAAGAAATGCTCCGTCTGCGGCGAGATCATTGTCGAGCCGGAGGACATCCCCGCTACAGGCCACACTGAGGAAGTCATGGAAGCCAAAGACGCGACCTGCACAGAAGATGGCCTGACAGAGGGCGTTAAGTGCTCCGTCTGCGGAACGATCCTTCAGGCACAGCAGGGCATTCCTGCCACAGGACATACCGAAGAAATCATCGAGAGCAAAGAGGCTACATGCACTGAAGACGGTATGACTGAAGGTAAGAAATGCTCCGTCTGCGGCGAGATCCTGACCGCACAGGAAGTGATCCCTGCTCTTGGACATGATTACGGCGAAGACGGCATCTGCACAAGATGCGGCGAAGCCGACCCCGATGCGGACGAATGCTCCGTAAAGGGCCATACCGAAGTAGTGATCGAAGGTAAGGAAGCCACATGTACTGAAGACGGCCTGACTGAGGGCAAGAAGTGCTCCGTCTGCGGAGAGATCCTGCAGGCCCAGCAGGTCATCCCGGCGAAGGGCCACACCTACGAAGTGACAGCAGGCAAAGACGCGACCTGCACGGAAGACGGCCTGACCGAGGGCAAGAAGTGCTCAGTCTGCGGAACCATTCTTCAGGCGCAGCAGGGCATTCCTGCCACAGGACACACCGAAGAAGTTATTGAAGGCAAGGAAGCCACCTGCACAGAGGACGGCCTGACCGAGGGCAAAAAGTGCTCTGTCTGCGGTGATATCCTTCAGGCACAGCAGGGCATCCCGGCCACAGGCCACACCTACGCGACCACAACGACCAAAGCCACGACATCAAAGGACGGCTCTATCGTAAAGAAGTGCACGGTCTGCGAAAAGACCAAGACGTCTGTTATCTCAGCGATCAAGTCCGTCACACTTTCCGGAACGAGCTTCACCTACACCGGAAAAGCCATCACTCCGACCGTTACGGTCCTTGACTCGAATGACAATGAGATAAGTGATATCTATTACACCGTAACCTACAGCAACAATAAGGCTGTCGGCACCGCAACAGCTAAGGTGACCTTTAAGACCAGATACTCCGGAACCATCTCCCAGACCTTCACGATCAAGCCTCAGGCTTCAACCATTTCTTCTGTCACAAATGTGGCCAAGGGTGTCAAGATCACCTGGAGCCAGGTGACAGGCGCCACCGGCTATAAGATCTACAGAGGCAGCACCCTGATCGCCACGATCAAGAAGAATGCCACTGTCACCTATACGGATACGGCTGCCACAAAGAACGGGACCAAGTATACCTATAAGGTCAAAGCCTATACCACAGGCGTGGGCAATGCGGCCGCATCCGCTGCCAAGACCATCTACCGCCTGACCGCTCCGACCATCAAATCCCTGACCAACTCGGCCTCCAAGACCATGACGGTCAAGTGGTCCAAGAATTCTAAGGCCACCGGCTATCAGGTCAAATACGTGGTCGGCTCGACCACGAAGACGGTCACGATCAAGAGCGCCACTACTGTCAGCAAGGTCATCAAGTCCCTCACAAAGGGCAAGACCTACAAGGTCTATGTGAGATCCTACCTTAAGAACAGCAGCGGAACCTACTATTCCGCCTGGACCGGCAAGAGCCTCAAGATCAGCCAGTAAACTGTAGATTTGCGATAGTAAAGCGAACCTTCGCATTCTGTTTCACAGCATGCCCATGAAACTCTGTCGCATCGATAAAAAGGAATCCGCAAGGGTTCCTTTTTTTTCTGCCGCTTTTCTACTCTGTTCATCACATCCGCCCCTTTACTTCTCTGCAAATGGCTTATCATGACCGAGTATGCCCGTTTATGAATGTTTTATAAAAAAATCCTCAAATTTTTGTGAATCATTTTTGAACGAGTTTGATTGACCTTGACCGTTTGTGATGATAATCTAATATCAACTGAAAACGTGAAAAATCACGCAAACACAAGAAGGAGGATCCCCCATGAGAATTATCGATCTACTCGATAAGAGAGCGATCTCGCTTGATGCCGCTCCGAAGACTAAGTCTGAGGCGCTGGATACCATCATCGACCTGATGGCCGCAAGCGGAAAGATCACAGACAAGGCAGCCTACAAGGAAAAGGTCTATGCCCGTGAAGAGGAAGGCTCGACCGGTATCGGAGAAGGCATTGCCATTCCCCACGGCAAATGTGATGCGGTCAAGGAGCCCGGCCTGGCGGCCATGGTCGTCAAGGGCGGCGTGGATTTTGAGTCACTGGACGGTGAGCCGGCCGAACTCTTTTTCCTGATCGCAGCTCCCAACACCGAGGACAATGTCCACCTCGATGTCCTCAGCAAGCTTTCCATGATGCTGATGGATGAGGACTTCAGCAATTCCCTCAAGAACGCTTCCAGCGTGGATGAATTTTTGAGCATCATCGATAAGGCCGACTCCGAAAGAGCCGATGACATCTCCGAAGGCCTGGCCGGTTCTGAGGTCGCAGGCGCTGCCGGCAAGCTCCTGGCTGTGACGGGCTGCCCCACCGGTATCGCTCATACCTATATGGCCGCTGAGGCTCTTGAAAAAGCAGCCGTGGCAGCAGGCTATTCCATGAAGGTCGAGACCAGAGGCTCCGGCGGCACCAAGAACCTTCTGACCGATGAAGAGATCCAGGAAGCCGTCGGCATCATCGTGGCCGCCGACACCCAGGTCCCCATGGACCGTTTCGATGGCAAGAAGGTCATCGTGACCCAGGTCTCCGACGGCATCAGCAAGGCTGATAAGCTGATCGAAACCATCACCAAGGGCGATGTCCCCGTCTACAAGGCAGCCAACGGCGCTCCCAAGGCCAGCGCTTCCACAGGCAAGGGTGGTGTCGGCCACAAGTTCTATACCGCTCTGATGAACGGTGTCTCCCACATGCTTCCCTTCGTCGTTGGCGGCGGTATCCTGATTGCCATCGCCTTCCTGATCGACGGTCTCAGCATTGATATCAACACCCTCGACGAGGCCGCACGCTCCAGCTTCGGTACCATCACACCTGTCGCTGCCACCTTCAAGACCATCGGCGGTGTGGCCTTCAACCTCATGCTGCCTGTCCTGGCCGGCTTTATCGCCATGGCCATCGGTGACAGACCGGCTCTGGCTGTCGGCTTTGTGGGCGGCATGATCGCCTACAACGGCACCTCCGGCTTCCTGGGCGCTCTGGTCGCAGGCTTCCTGGGCGGCTATCTCGTTGTTCTTCTTAAGAAAATGTGCTCCAAGCTTCCCACCGCTCTGGAGAAGATCGCCCCGGTCCTGATCTACCCGGTCATCGGCATCCTGATCATGGGTCTGGCCATGAACTTTGTGGTCGAGCCTATCATGGGCGGCATCAACACAGCTCTTAACTCCGGTCTGGCCGCTATGGGCGGAACCAGCAAGGTCCTCCTCGGCTTCATTCTGGCAGGCATGATGGCCATCGATATGGGCGGTCCCTTCAACAAGGCAGCTTACGTCTTCGGTACAGCCGCTATCGCAGCCGGCAACTATGACATCATGGCCGCTGTTATGATCGGCGGTATGACACCTCCCATCGCCATCGCTCTGGCTACCATCCTCTTCAAGAACAAATTCACACCGGCTGAAAGAGAGTCCGGCCCCACCAACTTCGTCATGGGTCTGGCCTTCATCACAGAGGGCGCTATCCCCTACGCTGCCTCCGATCCGGCAAGAGTTATCCCCTCCTGTATGATCGGTTCCGCAGTCGCCGGCGCTATCTCCTGCGCCTTCGGATGCACCCTTATGGCTCCTCACGGCGGCATCTTCGTCTTCCCCGTGGTCGGCAATGCCCTGATGTATGT